>ENA-OFCD01000075-OFCD01000075.1-metagenomes-genome-assembly--contig:-NODE-75-length-62830-cov-5.361290_pt1 | contig 62830 bp, 53 predicted proteins | sample MGYA00153392_OFCD01 | MGnify analysis MGYA00153392 | reverse complement strand
GTCAGGAATTGCTAAATCCAACATGGTTCCGAACGCTCGAGGATGCTCGGCGGCACGCCGATGCATGGCGGCACGGTCACAACACGAGTCACCCGCATCGTTCTCTCGACGATTGACACCCGAAGAATTCGCGCGGCGATCGAAGAAATAACCCACCATTGCCATCATTTCTTGAGCACCCGCGGAACGTGCCTGCTTCAAAATTGCAGCGTTGCAAATCACGATGATTTACACGATATTTCTAATTTTACATCATCTTAATTCAGTTTTACCGGTCCATACTAATGGGTCCCTTTTCGCCGAGACCGCCGAAGATACATAGTTACGAAAACTCCCAAACTAAAAGCACCACCGAGCATGCCAAAGAAGCTCAGCAAAAAAACATTTAAATGGAAAGTAATCAATGCGCTGAGTTACTCGACGTCGTAACGGGAATGGTTCCAAAAATGCCACCATTGGTTGACCCACCCGATCCTTGCTGAACACCTAGGGGTGGATTAGCATAAGTTCGCGGCGGATCATTATTAAATAGCGTTATGACAGCCCAGTTATGTGCCGGCAATACTTCCGCGGAAGTCATTTCTGTAGCGTATATAGCCATATCAGTACCGAGGCCCGCCCCTCCAGCTGTAAACGTAACTAACACGCTTTTCGCAACTCCAATTAAGACGATCGGAGCAAGCTCCCCTGCAAATGCAGCAAGGTCAATATTGGTAGCTATGCCGCCTGCCGCTAAAACAACTCTTCCAAGAATTACGGGCTACGGATTTGGCGGAGCCGCTGTCGCCTTACTCTGAGCTACGTAAGTACGGGACTTGTCGAATGAAAAGGGTGCTAGCGTACGAGGAGAAGCAGGGTCATACAACATGACCCCCATTGCCGGCTTTCGGATGTGTAAACGTTCACGCGTCACTTCGGGCGTAAGGCGCAAAAGTTATTCCCTGAAAATCAAATGAAGCGCCGCGTCTAATGGCCGCATGAAGCAAAACGATCGTAGGCGAACCACCGACGCCCTATCGCGCATTACCAGGCGAATCCGCGAGCAGTCCTTGACGAGTACCATCTTGAGGGTCTCGGCATCGACGTGAAGATTTCGCATGAGACGCGGGATCGGATCTGCGGCGCCTGCGGCTCCGGCGAGAGAGAGGATCGTCACGATGAGCGCTGCCGCCCAAAGCGGCAACGCGAGTGCGATCGCGGCGATAAGCGTGGCCGTAAAGTGCGAGAAACGCCCCGAACCCAAAGACCGCGGCCGCGACGAAGGGACCGGCAGATTTCGCCAGAGCGATCTCCGCGCGGGCGAGCGCAAAAGATCGGTCGTAAAGCGCTTAAAGACATCGGGTAAAAGCAGCTCGGCGACGACGGTCGCTTCAGGCGAAGAGAGCAGTCGCGGCGCGGGGGCGTGCTGGTCATTCATCGTGCAAGCTCCGATGGAGTGAGGTGGGGACGTCCGACCCAAAACGTCCGAAAAGCTTACAATGCGCTTTGGGGCACCTGTGGCCCGAACACGGTGTCTGCGCCCGGTGTGAGCCCGGCGGTAGGGACCTCTTCGGCGGTCTCCCGTGCCTGCTCGCACAAGCGTCGCCGGTTCGAGCAGGACGATCGACACGGATTCCCGCGCGATCCGGTCGCGACTTTTCGAGCGGCGACCGTGCTTCGGTCAGCTCGGCGATTCCATTGCGAGAACGCTCGTAACGGAACCGTTCATCGCCGATGATCGAATCACGTCATCACTCAAAACACCAGCTTGTCGCGTTGCACGTAAATATTTAGCAGTAAGCCAATGGCCGCGAAATCGGTGAGGATTGCCGTGCCGCCGTACGACATGAATGGGAGTGGGATGCCCGTAATCGGCATGATGCCGACGGTCATGCCGATATTGATCATGATGTGGAACGCGAGCATCGCCACGAGACCCGCGGCGAGCAACACGCCGAACCGATCGCGCGCGGCGAGCATCGCACGAAACGCACCGAAAAGCACGATCGCATAGAGGCCGATGAGCGCGAGCGACCCGACGTAGCCGAGTTCTTCGCCGACGACCGTGAAGATGAAATCACGCGAATGTTCGGGGACGAAGTTGAGCTGCGTTTGCGTCCCGTGATGTAAGCCTTTGCCGAAGAGTTCGCCGCTGCCGACGGCGATTTTCGACTGGTTGAGATTCCAGCCGACACCCTGCAGATCGGCATCGGGATGTAAGAAGACCAGTAACCGACTGCGTTGGAACGGTTTGAGCACGTATTTCGTGCCGACGACAAATGCGGCGAGCGCGGCAGCCCCCGCCGCATACGCACCAAAATACCACGCCTTCGAAACGCCGAAGAAAAGCTCCGCACTCAGGATTGCGCCGATGACGAGTGAGGTGCCGAGATCGGGTTGTTTGAGGATGAGGAGTGCGGGCACGGCGACCATGAAGATCGCCTGCCCCATCTCGCGCCACCCGACGCTCACCGTTCGTGCGATCGTCGCCGCGATGCAGATCGCAAGGACGAGCTTCGCGGGCTCCGATGGCTGAAATTGAATGAAGCCCAGATTGATCCATCGCTGCGCGCCGAGGGCGCTCCGGCCTCCGATCATCACGAGCCCGAGCAGCGCGAGATTTCCGATGTAGAGCCCGAACGCCCAACGTTGCCACTTGTGATAATCGATCGATGCGAAGATCGACATCACGATCGTGCCGAGCCCGATGTAGATGAGTTGTTTGCGCCACTCGCTCGCGGCACCGGGATCGTGGAGGTCGGCTGAATGGATGAGCACGACACCATAAAGGGAGAGAACGAGCGTCGCGCCCGCCATCACCCAATTAAACGATTCGTACCAGGGCCGTTCCACGTTCGCGAACTTGGCTCGGCCGTCGCCCTACGCCTGGGCCGGCTTGCCTACATGTTGGCCGTTCGCATTCGGGCGATTCGCGGCATTTTGCGCTTTTTTGCGCCGACGACGGCGCGCGGCAGCCGAGACGGGTGCGTCGGACTGTATCGTAGGTGCGCCGTTTTCGCTTGGCTTCGACGCGACCGTCGCGTACGTTTCGGGCGGCATATCGATACTCGCGACGGCTTCCACTGGCGGTGGCGGTTGCGCGACGGTTACCGCGGTTGTAACAGACGGCACGGGCGGGCGCGTCCGCTCGCGGACGCCCGTAATCGGAATGCTCGCGAGCACCGCGACGTCGTTCTCGCGATGTTCGAACGTCACGTCGGCGTGCGACGAATCGATCTCTACGTAGCGCGATATCACCGCGAGCAGGTCGGCCTTTAGTGCCGCGAGGGTCTCGGGTGAGAGCGAGAGATGATCAGAGAGCAGCACGAGCCGCAGCCGCTCTTTCGCCGTCGTACTCGATGGTGGCGGCGGGTTGAAAAGCGTTTTAAGAAAATCGAACACTACCCGCGCCCTCCGAAAAGCGATCCGAGTTTCGAAAAGAAGCCCGTACTCGGTACGCGCACGGAAGGCGCCGCGATATCGGCACCCGCGAGCTTCGCTGCGATCGCGCGATAGGCCGCGCCCGTCTCCGAGGCGGCGTCGAGGGCGAGTGGCTCGCCGCGATTGGTCGCAACGATCACGCCCGGTTCGTCGGCGATCACGCCGAGCAACGGGAGCCGTAATATTCCATTGACATCGTCGACCGAGAGCATCTTGCCCTTCTTCACGAGCAGGGGTCGCAGCCGATTGATGATGAGCTCGGGGCGCCAATCATTTGGCAGTAAACCAACGACGCGGTCGGCATCGCGCACGGCCGAAACTTCCGGCGTGCAGACGACGATGGCGTGATTCGCCCCCGCGATTGCGTTCTTAAATCCCATCTCGATGCCCGCCGGGCAATCGATGAGGACGTATTCGAAACGTTCGCGCAGGCGTTCGATGAGCGCGACCATATGCGCGGTGACGACGTCTTCTTTTTCGCGCGTTTGCGCGGCGGCGAGCAGCGAGAGATTTTCGCTACGCTTATCGCGGACGAGCGCTTCGTCGAGCGTCGCCTTTTCTTCGAGCACGTCGAGAAGATGAAATTTGACGCGACTCTCGAGCCCGAGCACGATGTCGAGATTGCGCAAGCCGACATCGGCATCGACGAGCACGACTTTGTGTCCGAGCGCCGCGAGCGCCGTACCGACGTTCGCCGTCGTCGTCGTCTTTCCGACACCGCCTTTACCGGAGGTGATGACGATCGCGCGTCCGCGCGGGGGAGCGGTTGCGCGAGCCGGTTCGCGTTGCACGCGTGCTTCCATGTCTAACCCGCCTTAAAGATCGTGAGCATGCGGCTCAAGAAATTCGGTGTGTCGAAGGTCGTAAAAGGTACGAGTTCGCCCTCGAGTCGGCGCGCGATCTTGTCGTAAACGATCGCGAGTTTGTTCGTCTCGTCGAGTACGATCGGTTCGCCGCGATTCGTCGTATCGATGATCTCTTCATCATCGGGGACGGCGCCGAGTAACTCCGATGCGAGGATCTCGCAAACGTCGTCGACGGACATCATGTCACCGCTTTTGACCATTTCGGGTCGCACGCGATTGACGATGAGCCGGAAGGGAATCTTCGCCGCCGTCAGCTTGCCGACGACGCGATCGGCATCGCGAATCGCGCTGACCTCGGGCGTCGTTACGACGATCGCTTCTTTGGCACCGGCGATCGCGCTGCGGAAGCCGTGCTCGATCCCCGCAGGGCAATCGATCAACACGAAATCCGCCATCTCGGCGAGCTCGTCGATCACCGCGCTCATCTGCGCTTCGCTCACCGCTTCTTTTTCGCGCGTCTGCGCCGCGGGCAACATCGAGAGCGATTCGAAACGCTTATCTTTGATGAGCGCTTGGCGTAATTGGCACCGGCCTTCCACGACTTCGACGAGATCGAAGACGATGCGCTTTTCGACGCCGAGCACGAGATCGAGGTTGCGTAAACCGATATCGGTATCGACCAGCACGACTTTGTGACCGCGCTTCGCGAGCGCCGCGCCGACGTTGACGGTCGTCGTCGTCTTACCGACACCGCCTTTGCCAGAGGTGATGACGATGCGTCGTCCGCTCATGTCGCTCCCAGCTTTGCGTTCGCGGCGATCGCGATCCGGTCGCCGTCGATGAAGGCGACTTCGGGGCCGCGCTCGCGTTGCGCTTCGTCGCCCGCCGCGATGCACGTCGCGATCCGTAGTTGTGTCGGTTGCAATTCCAGCGCATAGACGCGCGCGGCCGTATCGCCCTGCGCGCCCGCGTGTGCGGTTCCGCGAAGCGCGCCGAAGACGACGATATCGCCCGTGGCCACGAGCTCGGCGCCCGGGTTGACGTCGCCGACGACGACGATCGACCCAAACTGCTGCAAGACTTGGCCGCCGCGGAGCGTTCCGCGATGATAGAGCGTTAGGGGCGACGCGGGAACGGGTGCGATCGGGAGCACGACGTTTGCGGGTGCGGCCGCGACGGGCGCGGTCGGCGCTGCGAAAACGGGCTTTGGGACCGACGATTCGCCGCGTGCGCGACGGTTCGCGATATCTGCCCGTGCTCCGGCGAAATCGGGTTCGAGGGAGCGGGCGCGTTCGGTGAGTTCGGAGGCGCGGTCGCGCGCGGCGCGCTTGCGTTCGAAGCTCGCAACGTTCGGTCGGGGCGGCTCACCGAGATAGCCGAGATCGTGGCGAGCGGCCGCAACCCCAACGGCCTCGCTACCGTAAAAGCCCTGCAGTACGATACCGTGTCGCGCGACCGTCGCGACGAGCGTCGCGATCGCAGCGTCGTCTGGCGCGTCTCCATCGAAGATTGCGGTTGCGTTGCTACCACGGTAAAAATCGGGTCGCTCCGCGAGGCGCGCCGCAATCTCCGTCCACGCGTCGGCGAACGGGCGCCCGGCAAAGACCAATTCCAGCCCCGCGGCCGTCCCACGGACCATCAGCGCGCGTTCTTCCCGTTCCGTGCGTCTCTCATTACAGCCGTCGGGTGCCACGCCGGAGGAGCCGCAACCTTGTGTCGTCCACACGCGACGCACAACATTCGCACGTTATGCACACGATCTCCACGGAACCGTCGCTTCCCTCAGCACGTAACCACGATGTAATCGTCTCAAAACGGCGAATAACTTTCGCCCCCACCTTCACCGTCGTCGCCCCGAGGTGAGACCCATGCCGTTCCGCCGCATCGCCCATGCCGCCCTGATCCTGCCCTTGCTGCTCGTCGCGATTCCCGCGCCTGCATCCGCTCTTTCGACCGCTGCCGAGGTGCAGCAGGCTAAAGAGCAAGAGAAGCAGGTCCTCAATCAATACAACGTCGTTTCCGATCCGCTGCTCAACGCGTGGGTCAACGACGTCAGCAATCGTGTGTGGGGCCAAGTCGCGCGGCGCGATCTGCCGTACAACGTCAAGATCCTCGACGCACCCGACGTCAACGCATTTACGATCGGCGGCGGGTACGTCTATCTTAATGAGGGCTTGCTCGATTTCGTACAATCCGACGACGAACTCGCAGGCGTCATCGGTCATGAAACCGGGCACAACGAACGCCGCCATACGGTCACGCTCCCGGCAAAAGCGCAGGCGCTCAACCTCATCCTCGGCATCGCGTCGATCTTCTCACCGTTCATCTACCGCTTCGGCCAAATCGCCCAAGCGGGCCTGATGGCGAAGCAGTCGCGTGCCGACGAGCTCCAAGCCGATCAGTACGGATTGCTGCTGATAACGCGGGCGGGATACGATCCCGACTCGATGGTCTCGTTCATGAAGCACCTCGGTGCCGCCGAAGCGAACCACGATAGTTTAGTCAATAAGTATCTTGCGGGCCATCCCGGCTTTCCGGATCGCGTCGCACATCTCGTCGGATACGATCAGCTCGATCCGAAAAAGCGCACGAACGATCAGAATCTCGTTCAAGCCCTTCACGACCAGGAGAGCGCGCGGTTTAATATTGCGGCGTTGAAGTTCGGCACGGTCCTGCGCGCCGAACCCACGAATACCGATGCGTTGCTCCACCTCGGGCAGACGCAGATCGCGCTCGGTCAAACCGAGAAGAGCCAACAAACACTCGCGGAAGCAGCCGAAAAAGGCACGCCGGCGACGCGCACGGTCGCGCTCTCGAACATGCGTACGCTCCGCGAAAGTCAGGCTCGCTTCCTCATGACGCGCCCCAATCTCGCGCCATTACGTCAAGAACTCGCCGACGTGCAGGCGCGTGACCTCGCCGCAAATGCTGCGCTCGCATCGCGCCGCGACGCCGGGCGCGACCAAGCGAAAGCCGTCAACGTCCGCGTCCAGAACGTCTCGTACGGTGTCCCCGATTTCTCGCGCGTCAACGTTCGGCCCGGCGGTCGACTCGATGCGGTGCTCAAGAACTTTAACGCGATGGGCCGCTCCGTGGAAGCCGCGTACGGGAAGTCGTCGGCGACGATCGCGCAAGTCGGCACGATGGAGAAAAATAAAGAGTCGGGACTCGTCAAAGAAAATAGCGATATCCTCAAAGAACTCGCCGCGCCGTTGCAACTCGATCCCGTGCCCGCGCAATCGCTTGCGATGTTACCGTCGTATCCGCGCATGTTCGACGATATCTCGCGCACGAACGGCGACATGGTCCGCGCGCTCGACGCCGCACGTGCGTCGCTGGCACTGCTCGACGTCTCGCTCGGCGATCTCAACGACTTCGTCCAACGTCTCTCGCGCGCGCAGCTCGATTTTGCCGGCGACATCTCGCTCTCCGATTACAACGCGCTCCTACCGCTCATGCTGAAAGCGGGCGACGGTCTCAGTAAAGCTGCCGTCGGCGCGTCGCAAGCCGAACAAATCCTCAATCTCGCGCGTTCGCGACAGTTGCAGACGCGCATCACGATGACGGGCGTCGGCTATCCCGAAGATCGCTACGGCACGTTACAGACCGCCCTGCAGGCGCGCGTGAAGAATACCGGTCTCGATTTCCAAACGATGCTGCACGACGATCTCACCCCGGGTGAAGTTGCTGCCGCCGCAATCGTCGCGGCCGATACGAACACGACACCGCAAGCGATCGTCCAGGAAGCCGTCGCGTCACATCGCCGGATCGTCGACGTCGCAAACGCACGCGGCATGCGCGCGCAAGCGCTCGAGATCTTCCTCGGCTTAATCTATCTCGATTACACCGACGACCCGCTCAAAGAGGCGCGCGCCACGACAGGTACCGCGGCGCCGACGACGCTGTGACGAATATCAAGGCCGTCGCGATGGGCGCGAACGATCTGCTGACGCTCGTTCGCAAAGGCGTCAACGTCAGCAAGGTTCACGTCGAAGCTCGAAAGCCGTTTCGTTTTCTGCTTTGCGGCGATCCGGGTCTCGTGGCCACGTTTCGCTCGCTCGTTCTCGCGGTTCCCGTCGACGCAGTCGTACCCGACGACGCCGCATCGACGATCGAAACGATCGACCCCGAGCGCCGCGAAACCATCCTCGGGCCCGACGCCCGGTGCGTCATTTTTTTCGGTCGCCCCGGCGACGTAGCGGGCGCGCGGCTCGACCTCCTATGCCTCCTCAAGTTACCCGTGTATGCGATCACCGTCGATCCCACCGTCGTCGCTGCAACGCCGCAACCACTGGGCGCACCGCTCCCGGGCGCCGTCGCCGAATATTCCATCCCACACCTCGACCGTGAGAGTTTACGCGGCCGCGTCTTCCCGCACATCATCGACCGATGCAAAGGGATCGAAGTCGCGATTGGCCGGCGCCTTCCCGCAATGCGCGAAACCGTCGGGGCAAAACTCACGCGCGATGCTGCATCGAACGCGCTCAAGCTCGCGGCCGCGAGCGCCGTGGTCGAGAACGTCCCGTTTCTCGGCATCGTGATGGGTGCGGTTAGCACGGCGGGCGATCTCGTCGGCATCACGGGCATCCAGATCGTGCTCATGATGCAGATCGGCGCGACGTACGGCAAAGATCCCGATATGAGCCAGATTTGGGAACTGCTGCCGATCGTCGGCGGCGGCCTCGGATGGCGCGCGCTCTCGCGCGAACTCTCGGGCTTCGTCCCCGTCGCCGGCATCGCGATTAAAGGTGCGATAGCCTACGCGGGCACGATCGTCGTTGGCGAAGGCGTGGGTTTTTTCTACGAACACGGTCGCCACATGACGCCCGCGCAAGCGACCGTGCTTTACGATGAGAAAAAACGCGCCGCGCTCACGTTCGCACGCGACATGGTCGGGCGTCTGCGCAAGCGTTAGCGGTTAGGACGTTCCGAGCGCGGTCGCGGCGAGGTGGACCAGAAGATCGTCGTCGTCGAGATGCGTGAAGGGATGCATGAGTTTCGGTCGCACGACGCCCGCGATCCGCGCGGCGACCGACGTGCGTGCGACGATGCCGAGCGAGGTGCGACGTCCCGCATAACGCCGGATGAGCTCGCGTTCCGCGACCGTGAGCGCGCTGATGAGACGATCGTCGCCTTCGCTCGCACGGCGCACGTCCGCAAGCGAAACGGTGCGCGTGCGTTCGTAGCGCCCGTCGCGTACGACGATCGTGCCCGCCGCCATATCGCCGAGGCGCTGATTGCGCGGTGAGGCGAGTGTCGCGATCGCCGAAAGCCCATAAAAGCCGATGCCGAATTCGAGAATCCGCACCACATTGCGTACGACGGCGCTCGTGAAGTCGAGCGGAAATCCGCCATCACGCACGACGCGAATGCCCATCGCTCGCTTCCCCGGGGTCCGCCCCGCCCACGCGAATTCGAAAATGATGAAATAGCCAAAAAATAAGAGAAAGAGAGCGAAGGTGCCGATCGCCGCCGCGACCGCCTGACCGACTTTTTCGAGCGTTGGCACCTGTCCATGCGGTGCGAGCAGAAACGCTACGCCGAGAAAGATCGCGCTACCGACGACGAGCACACCGAGTTGGATCGCGATGTCGATGCCGACCGCGATGAAGCGGCTCCCGAGCCCCGCGAGTTCGTATGAGAAAGCGACGCTTTCGCCCGTCGTAACATCGACGCTTCGTTCCATCCTGGTCTCGATTCCCGAGGGGGCGGCACGCGGACCTTGTGAAAGACACGCATCGTGCGAGAGAGACGCTTCGTGAGCCAGCGCGAGGGTGGTTGGGAAAATCTCGAGACGCTCCTGACGCGCGCCGATCGCGGCGGTGTCGCGGCGCTCGAACGTGACGAACTGCGCGATCTCGCCGTGCTCTATCGTGCGGCGACTGCAGATCTCGCGGCCGCACGTAGCCGTGGTTATGGCGCCGACGTACAGAACTATCTCAATCGCCTCACCGCACGCGCGTATGCAATCGTCTATGCGGGTTCCGCGCGCAACGGCTGGTCGCGCATCGCCACGTTCGCGCGCGAAACGTTTCCGCAAGAGATTCGCGCGTCCGGCGCGATCATCACCGCGACATCCGCACTCTTCATCGTGGCGTGGATCGTCGCGTACGTCTTCGTCGCGCAGCGACCGACGAACGCCTACGCCTTCTTGCCCGAAGGCTCGATCCCCACGATCACCAAGAGCCTGCACGATTCCAACTTCGGCTTCGACCGCTCGTTCGCACCCGCGATGTCGAGCATGATCATCACGAATAACATCAAGGTCGCGATGCTCGCATTCGCGGGCGGCATGACGCTCGGAATCCTGACGATTTGGGAGATCCTCAACAACGGGCTCATGGTCGGCGGCATGGGCGCGCTCTTCGCATCCAAAGGCTTCGGGACCGATTTTTGGGCGACGATCGCGCCGCATGGCGTCATCGAACTCACCTCGATTCAAATCGCAGGCGCGGCCGGACTCCTGCTCGCGCAAGCGATCATCGCACCCGGACGCCTGCGTCGTAGCGACGCGCTCAAAACGAACGCACGTCGCGCGGGCGTGCTCATGATCGGCGTCGCGGGCCTGCTGGTTATCGCGGGCACGATCGAGGGTTTCATCACACCGCAGCGGACGAGCGAAGCCCTGCGTTTCGGCATCGGCGCGTTAACCGCAGTCGGATTGATCGCCTACGTCGGCCTCTGCGGGCGCACGAAAACGATAACGACGACGCTAGAGTAAGCCACGTGTCTTGACATCGAGATACGCATCGAGGATCGCGACGGTGAGTTTACTTGCGGGGACGTCGACCACGATGATCCCCCGCGCGCGCAGCGTCGCGAGTGCCTTCATGCGTTCGTGCTCGAGCGAGAGCGCGACCGCCGCACGATACGCCTGCGTCGGCGTGCTCGGCGCGGTCTCGAGCGCTCGCGCGACCGCGCCGTCGTTTGCGAGGACGCACATCACGAGATGCCGCGGCACGAGCGTTCCGAGTGCCGCGAGCACGGCTGCCGACGTGATCGGATCGAAGATATCGGTGAAGAGGATGACGAGACTGCGTTTCCCCATACGACCGCGCAGATCGGCAAACGCCGTCTCGTAATCGGGTTCGTCGAGCCTCGGTTGGAGATCGTAGGCCGCGCGGACGAGCGCGTTATAATGTGCGGCTCCACGGCGCGGCGCGATGCGCACGAGTGGTGTTGCCGCAAACGCGAGGAGCCCGACGTTATCGCTCGCGCGCTCTGCGATCCGCGCGACCGAGAGCGCGGCCGTGAGCGCGTAATCGAATTTGCGTTGCGTGCCGATCCGCGGCGTCATGAGTCGGCCGCAGTCGAGCGCCACGATGATCTGCTGGCTCTTCTCGACGTCGTATTGCGCGACCATCAATCGGCCGCGGCGTGCGGTCGCTTTCCAATCGACGTTGCGAAACGCATCGCCCGATCGATAATCGCGCAGGCTTTCGAATTCGCTCCCCGCGCCGCGGCCGCGCATACGGCGTAGGCCGAGATCGACGAGCGTGCTGCGCTGCGCGAGCACGCCGTACCGTTCGACGGCAGAAAGATCGGGTAAGACGCGCACGCGTTCGCGCGCGTCGATCCGATAGCGTCGACGAATGAGCCCGATACGATTCTCGACCCAACAGTAGAGAGCGTCGAACTGCGCAGGGCCGCGTTCGCGCGCGAGAAACCCGCGCGTCACCGTACGTCGCGCGCGCGCTTCGACCGCGATCGGAAGCGTCTCCTCCGCGAAATCGATCGTCGGCACGGGCGTCTCGAAGAGCGCGAGGCGGATCGCGATCGACGCGCGATTTTCGATCGCATACGTCGCGTATGCGGTACGTCGCAGCGTCACCGTTTCGATCGGCTGCCGAGCGACGTGCAACGCACCACGCGCGGGCCCGAGCCGAACATCCGCAATCAGCAGCGCAACCACAATAATCGCGAACCCGATCGCGACGAACATCAGCGCCGGCACCAGACTCGCGACCGCAGTCACAATCGTAAGACCCAAAAGCACGAACGTGCCGCGCGTCGAGAGCCAGAAGGCCGGAAAGACCGGCCGCATCAAACCGGCGCTTCCACCTTCGGAACCTCGACGCTCGCGAGAATGCGTTCGATCACGCGTTCGGGCGTCACGCCTTCGATCTCGGCTTCGGGACGAATGATGAGGCGATGTGCGAGAACGAGCGGTGCGACCGCTTTCACGTCGTCGGGCGTCGCATACGTGCGACCATCGACGATCGCCGCCGCTTGCGATGCGACCAAGAGTGCTAGGAGCGCGCGCGGGCTCGCGCCGAGTGCGACGTCGGTCGCGCTGCGCGTCCGCGCGACGATCGCATACATATACGCTTGCAACGCATCGACGACGTACACCGCGCGCACCGCAGCCTGTGCGACGAGCACGTCATCGGCACTCGCGAGCACGGCGAGGCCCGCACGCCCGAGATCGCGCGCATCGAAGCCTGCGACGCCGCGCGCGAGGAGCGCACGCTCTTGCGTTTCGCTCGGATAGCCCGTCTTCGCGCGGACGAAGAACCGATCGAGTTGCGCTTCGGGAAGCGGGTAGGTGCCTTCGAATTCGATCGGATTTTGCGTCGCACACACGATAAAGAGCCCCGGCAACGGATGGCTCTCGCCATCGATGGTTACCTGACGCTCTTCCATCGCTTCGAGCAGCGCCGATTGCGTCTTGGGCGGCGTCCGGTTGATTTCGTCGGCGAGGAGCACGCTCGTAAAGATCGGGCCGGGACGGAACGCAAAATCGATCGTCTGCGGATTGAAGACCGTCGTACCGACGACGTCTGAGGGCATGAGGTCGGGTGTAAACTGGATACGTCGATACGGTGCGCCGAGCAACGCTGCGAACGTGCGCACGACGAGCGTTTTCGCCGTTCCCGGCACGCCCTCGAGTAAGATATGGCCGTTGCCGAGCAACGCGATGAGAAACGCGTAACTCGCACGATCGTTCCCGACGACGATGCGATCGCAACCCTCTTGTAAGCGCTGTGCGAGGTCGGTCGCTCGGGCGGTCATGCGCGATCCTTTCGAAGGTCGTGTGCGAGGGCGAGACCGCGCACGAGATCGCGCTCCGTCGCCGCTGCGTTCGCGGCGAGCGCGCGCAATTCTGCAAAGGCTCCGCGCGCGCGATCGGATTGCAACGCGCTTGCGACGTCGGCGGCATCGGCACGGACGTCACCTCCGAGCCGACGCGCGAGTGCGACCGTCGTCGCGTGCATCACATCGCGCAGCGTTTCGCGGACGGCGGCTTTACGTTCGTAGAGCCCCGCGAGCGCGTCGATAAAATCTGCCGACGTGCGGTCGTCGCGCGCGACCGGTACGAGCGGCGGGCCCAGCCGAATCGCCGCACCCGCGAACGCGACGAGCAAGACCAGACATCCAAAGACGACCGCGTATGCAAATGTTCGCGGCACGACGTTCCACCATCGCTCGGGCGTCGTGTACCCGTGTGGCACTTCATCGAAAGCGACGTTCCCGCCGCGCGCGTCGCGAGCGAGCCCCGCAAAGAGTCGCGCACGATCGCCCGTCGCAATACCCGCATTCGTAAAGAGCGTGCGATCGACGACCGCCGTCACGCGCCCGCGACCGAACGGATACGTGACGACGAGCGCGCCACGGCCGTCGTCGACGAGCACGCGAGCATTCTTCGCCCGAAAACGGTGCGATTCGGCCGATGTGATGCGCGCGACACCCGCGAGGCGAAGCGCGGGTGAGAAGGTCGATAGATGCGCGCGCTCCGCGCGCGCGACCGTCAGCGGCAAATGCAGATAGCCCGTCTTCGCGGCGGCGTCGTCGTATCCGATGTAGAGCAACGCCCCGCCACCGCGAACCCACGCGTCGAGCGCGGCGAGATCGGCCTTCGTCGGTTGAATTTGCGTCGCATCGAACGGCAACGGATCGACGTAGACGAGCGTCTCGATCGACGCATCGAGAAAGCTCGGCCGACGTTCGAAACGTTCGACGGGGATTCCGATTCGGCCGAGCATTTCGTACGCCGCGCGATACCCGCCCGTCGCCGCATCGTAGGTGGAAAACGAGTCGACGCGATCGGGCGGGATCGCCGCGCGATCGAAGGCGACGCCCACGAAGACGAGCAACGCGATCGCGACGACGAAGAGCGTCGTTTCGCGGCGCGGCAACGACCGCAGCGCCGCCTTCACGACGCGCGCGCGATCGGCTCGAAGCGTTCGAAGGCACCCGATGCGATGCCGAATGCCACAGCATCGACGGGTTGCGGTGCGAAGCGCGCACGTACGAACGATTGCGCGAGGTCGTCGAAGGCGTCGGCGGCGAGCTCGCGTTCGCGACGAACGATCCGGCGATATTCTCCCGGCGTTCGCGCCGCATCGAAGCGCACGATCTCAGCTGCGTCGAGCGTCGCGAGCGCGGCTGCGAAAAGTGCTGCGATCGCTTCGGCAAAATCGCCACGCGCCGCCGCCAAACGCGCGAATGCGACCCAATCCGCGGTGCCATGGGGACCATCGAGCGACGATTGCGTTACGGCATCGAGAACGAGGGGCGGCCGCGCGAAACGCATCGCGAGTCGGTACACGAGATAGGCGAGGACGAGCGCCGCGATCGCGATCGTGACGATCCCGAGCGCCGTCCCGACACCGCGCCCGGCACCCAGTGCCCGACCGATCGGTGCGAGCAACGGCTTGATGATGTGATCGAAGATCCACCCAAAGACGATCTCGAGCAGCGATTTCTGCAGCGGCGCGGCAACCGTGGCGGGAACGTGGCGATAGGCGGCTTGTGCGAGGACGTCGCGAATCACGGCGCTCGGATCGCCGTGCGGAAATCGTGCCAACGGTTACGTCGTTGCCGGCACGAACGCGTCGCGCGCAGCATCGGCTGCGAGCTCGAGATCGAGGCCGTCTTCACGGACGCGAAGATCGTAGTAAAAAATAGCGATGAACGCGGTCGTAAACGCGGCGGTCGCGATGCGCACGACCGTCACGTAGATCGTACCCGCGATCGTGCTGTGTGAGAGACCGACGACGATCGACTGGCCGAGGAGTGCGACGATCCCGATGCCGAGGCCGATCGCGAAAAACGTCATTCCCACGAGCAGCGACCGCGCCAAGCCGACGCCGAAAAAAACGCGCCGCAGACCTTGAGCGAAGGCGACGATCGTTCCCGCACCTTCCAGCACGCACGTAAAATACGAGATCTGCACCGCGAGCGTTGCGACGACAAAGAACGCGACGCCCGCGAGGACGACCGCGGCACCGACGAGCACGGCGAGCGCCACGCCGACGGCGTGCAACGCCGCCGTTACGAGCACGAGACCGACGATGATCGCGAGCGCGAGCAAAACGACGAGGACGTAGAGGATGAGGCCCGCGCCGAGATAGAGCACGTTGACGCCGATCAGCGGCAACCAGCGTTTGAGTGCGACGCGATAGGCGTTACCGAGCGTCATCGGGCGCTTGAAGTACGCGGCCGCACACGCTTCGATCAGCGCCGCTGCGGGAAGCGGGCCGACAAAAAAGACCAAGACGATCAGGAGCGGATACCAGCCGTTAATCTGCGCTCCCGAGAGCGCGTGACTCAGGGCTGCGGGATCCGCGCCTCCGGCCTTTCCGGATTGCGCGGTGATGGCGCCTTGAAAGGTCGCCATGATCTGCGCGAGATCGCGCGTCGCGAGATGCTGGACGATCGCGTAAGGAATCGCGTAAATAATGAAGATGAGCGCGAGCGGCACGAAGTTCTTGACGCACAGCGTGACCGCGCGGTCGAGAACCTCGCCGAGCCCGAGCGGCCGTAACGCTTGATCCGATCCTTGCACGACGTTCGCCTCGAGCCTCCGCAAAAAAAAATTAACGGCGTCCCGTCGACGAGGGACCGCGCGCGCCTATCGCATACACGTTCGGCGATGTCACAAGTCCATCCGCTCGGGACCGTCGTCGACCTCTGGCGCTATCCCGTCAAGAGTCTCGCCCCCGAGTGCCTCGATGTCGCGCGATTCGATCGTGGCGGCATCGTGGGCGACCGCGCCTGCGCATTCTTCGTGACAAGTTCCGGCCACGCGCGAACGCAACGAGCCTACCGCGGAAAAGAGAACGAGCGGCTCCACACGATGCGCGAAACGCACGACGCGATCGAACTCGCCGCCACGCGCGGTGTCGCGATCGACCTCCGAGATCACGGGCCGTATTTCGATCTCGATCCCGTCTCCATCATCTTCGATACGTGGCTTCGCGACGGGGAACGTCTCGTCGGTCGAAACCTCGAGCCGCTACGCTATCGACCGAATATCTTCGCACGCGCCGCGAACGATTTCGTGCGACGCGAGGGCGACCTCGTCGATCGGATCCTCGCGATCGGCGACGTGCGATTGCGGGTCACGGAACCGATCCACCGGTGCGTGACCCCATCGTACGATCTCGAGACGGGCGAGAGCGATCCACGCGTCCTCGAGATCATCGCGCGCGAACGTGGCAACACGATGGGCATCTACGCACACGTCGTTCGAGCGGGTTCCGTGCGTACGCACGATACGATCGCTTTCGCGAGCGATTGACGGCGCGTTAAGAGAGGCTGCGCCGACCCTCGAGGGCTTTTGCGAGCGTCACTTCATCCGCGTAATCGAGGTCGCCGCCGATCGGTAACCCATAGGCGAGCCGCGTGACCGTCACGCCCGAGGGCGAGATGAGTTTCGCGAGGTAAAGCGCGGTCGCTTCCCCCTCGGCGTTGGGATTGGTCGCGACGATGAGTTCGGTCGGTTTTTCGTGCGCGACGCGCTGCACGAGTTCTTTGACGCGTAGTTGCGCGGGCCCGATACCGTCCATCGGCGAGATCACGCCACCGAGCACGTGATACCGTCCGCGAAATGCCGAAGTCCGTTCGATCGCATAGATGTCTTTGGCTTCGGCAACGATGCAGAGCAACGAGCCGTCGCGACGCGTGTCCGTACAGATCACGCACGGGTCTTCTTCGGTGAGCGAAAAGCACACCGAGCATAGCCGTACGCGGTCTTTCACCGCAACGATCGCGTCGACGAGCGCCTGCGCCTCCGCACGCGGTCGATTGAGAATGTAGAAGACGAGGCGCGCCGCGGTTTTCGGACCGACGGTGGGCAACTTCGAGAACTCGTTGATGAGGCTCTGAACGGGGCCCGCGAGAACGTTCGTCTTACATCAATCCCGGGATGCGCATGCCGCCGGTGACGACGCTCATGCGTTTCTCGGTCGCGTCTTTCGCACTCTTCACCGCGGCGTTGACGGCGACGGTGATGAGATCTTCGAGCGTCTCGGCGTCATCGGGATCGATCGCTTCCTTTGCGACCTTCACGCTCGTAACGGTGTATTCACCCGACATCGTCACGGTGACGGCGCCGCCACCGGCCGTGCCCGTGACGCTCATCGACGCGATCTCCTCTTGGGCGCGCGTCATCTCGGCCTGCATTTTCTTGACCTGCGCCATCATCTGTTGTTGGTTCATGTCGACTCCGTTCCACCGATCTTGTTGCGAGCGTATGCGAGGAGATCGATTTCGCCGCCGGGCCCGGTCGCGCTTTCCGCAAGCGATTTCGGCGCTTCGGTCACGCTCGCGCGCGCGGGTGACGGAGTCGCGCCGCGAACGCGGATCGCGACGCGCAGTGGCGCGCCGACGACGTCAGCGACGGCCTTCTCGATGACCGCCGTGCGGTCGCGAATAAGCCCTTCTTGAATCGCATCGCCGACACCGATCGTGAGCACCGTCGCATCGACTGCGTCGACCGTCGCACGTGAGAGCAATCCGCGGAGCGGTTTGTGCTTTTCCTCCGCGCGCATGCGAATCTGATCCCACTGCGACCGCACTTGCTGCAAGGTCGGGCTCGCTGCCGGTTTCGGAACGTCGATGAATGGCTCGGCGGTGGCGTCTTCGGTCGGTGGGACGATGCGGGGTTCTGCGGGTGGGACGATATGGAGTTTCGGAGGCGAGGTCGGCTCGTAAAGATCGCGCGTCGCCGTCGCAGGCACATCGACAGGCGGTTCCGGATCGAGCCGCTTCGGCGCTGGGAGCGACGGCGACGCGAGTGGCGGCGCGGTGCTCGGCGAAGCGACCGTCGCAGCGACGATCGGCGCGCCCGATTCGAGTAGGGCGACGCGCGTGGCGAGCGCTTCGAGGCTCGGATCTTCGCCCTGCACGATGAGGCGCAGGACCGCCGTCTCGAGTTCGAGACGCGGATTGCCCGACGAGCGGCCTGCGGCGAGTGCATCTGCGAGAAGCCGCAAGCCGCGTACGATGCGCGGCTGCGCGGTCGCTTCCGCAAGTGCGATCACGGCCTCGATGTCGGTCGCGGAGAGATCGCGCGTGAGAAGATCGCGGTCGATCCGCGCGACCAGGAGATGACGATATTCGCCGATCGCGCTTCGGATGAGGCCGAGCATATCAGCACCCGCGTCGCTCGCTTCGTCGATGATGCGTAGCGCGGGCGCCGCTTGCGCGCCGAGGATCGCATCGACGAGCGCGCGCGCGTACTCGCGACCCGTCGCGCCGAACGCCGCATCGACCGTCGCGGCATCGACGTGACCGCCCGCGTAGGATGCCACCTGTTCGAGCATCGTGAGCGCATCGCGCAAGCCGCCATCCGCACGGTACGCGATCGCCCCGAGACCGCCGTCGTCGATCGAGATGCCTTCGGCCGTCGCGATCGTGCGCATGCGCTCGATCATCACCGCGACGGGGATGCGGCGAAACGCGTAACGTTGGCAACGCGAGAGAATCGTCGGCGGCAACGCTTCGGGCGCCGTCGTCGCGAGGATGAAGATCACGTGCGGCGGCGGCTCTTCGAGCGTTTTGAGAAACGCGTTCGCACCTTCGCGCGTGAGCATGTGCGCCTCGTCGATAATGAAGACTTTCATCCGCATCGACGCCGGCGCGAATTTCGCCGAATCGCGGAGCGACCTAATTTCGTCGATGCCACGGTTGGAGGCGGCGTCGATCTCGATGACATCGAGCGCCGTTCCGGCGAGCATCGCGAGACAGTTGTCGCACGTGTTGTCGGGTTCGGCCGTCGGGCCGCGTCGACAATCGATGCACCGCGCGAGAATTTTTGCAGCTGAGGTCTTGCCGCTCCCGCGAGGTCCTGAAAAGAGATACGCGTGAGCGAGTTTGTCGGATTCGAGGGCCGTGCGTAGGGTCCGCACGACCGCATCCTGGCCGACTAAATCCGTGAACGACTTCGGCCGCCAAGTTCGGTAGAGGGACACGCGCATTCAGTTCGGCTCGCGTTACCGCGACCCCGCTGCGCGCTCGTGCCGCAAGGTTTCGTGCGCCAATCGTTTGGGTACGCTTTTGGCACGTAAAGCACCGTCCGTTCTCGCGGATGGTGCATCGCCATCGGCAGGAGTGCGGAGTTGGCCAGGCGCGTCGAACCGAACGAATCGCTCGAAGAGTCCTTGCAGCGACTCTTCGGGTTCCCACGATTTCAACCGGGTCAAGAGGAAGTGGTTTCGCGCGTCATGGCGGGCGAAGATACGCTCGCAATCCTCGCGACGGGCGCGGGCAAGAGTCTATGCTATCAATTGCCCGCGATGTTGCTCGAAGGGACGACGGTCGTCGTGAGCCCGCTGATCGCGCTCATGAAAGACCAGATCGATATGCTGTCCGAGCGCGGCTTCAAAAATAACGTCGCGCTCAATTCCACACTTTCCGACGATCAAGAAGCGCGCGCGGTCGCGCGCATCGCCGCAGGATCGGTCAAGATCGTTTTCGTCACGCCGGAGAAACTCGAGGATGACGCATTTCTGGGCATCCTCAAGACGATTGCGGTGCCGCTCTTCGTCGTCGACGAAGCGCATTGCATCAGTCAATGGGGTCACGATTTCCGGCCAGCTTACCTCGCGCTCGGTCAGGTGATCGCGGGGCTCGGTAACCCGACCGTGCTCGCCTTAACGGCGACGGCGACGCCCGCAGTACGCGAAGACATCCTCGTGCAACTCGGCCTCCCGCAGACCAAGACGATCGTCAGAGGCTTCGATCGACCGAACCTGCGCTATGAAGTCATCCGTGCTGAAAACGAACCCGCAAAATTACGGCAACTCAAGTCGCTCTTGGAGAACGGGCTCGACGGTACGGGAATCATCTACACGGCGACGATCAAGAACGCCCTAGAAGTTCAAAAGTATCTCCACGACGCACTCGACCTTCCCGCCGCCGTCTACCATTCGAAACTACAAAAACACGATCGCAACTCGGTGCACGAATTATTCATGGGTGAAGCGATCCGTGCCGTCGTCGCGACCAACGCGTTCGGTCTCGGTATCGACAAGCCCAATATTCGTTTCGTCGTACATTACGATCTGCCGGGCTCCGTCGAAGCCTATACGCAAGAAGCCGGCCGCGCGGGTCGCGACGGGAACGTAGCGCGTTGTATTTTGTTATATCGCATGAGCGATACGCGCGTCCAGAACTATTTTCTGACCGGGAAATATCCGAGCATCGAAGACGTGCAGAAGATCTTCGAGACCCTGCGCTACTTTGGAGGCCAGAGCGACGGCGTCTCGCTCGCCGACCTCCGCAAGATCTCGCAACTTCCGCTCACGAAACTCAAAGTCGTCCTCGCATTGCTCAAGAAAGCGAAATTCATCGAGATGCGTGCCCGCGCGCGGTACGGACTCACGAGCGACGCGCTGGAAAATCCCGCACTCGTCCTGAGCCTCGCGAATTACGATACGAAGAAATCGTACGATCAGAGCAAGCTCGCAATGATGCTTCAGTACGCCGAGACGCGCGACTGCCGCCGCAAATTCATCCTCAATTATTTCGGCGAGGAATACCACGCCCCGACGTGCGGCCAATGCGATAACTGCTTGCGCGCGATCGCCGCCGCGAATACGCCGACGGCCCGTCCGCCCGCGCCCGACCGACGGGTCCAGAGCGGGTATCGCATCGCCGACGTCGTTTCGCATCCGAAGTTCGGGCAAGGCACGGTCGAACGTGCGGAGAAGGACCTCGTAACGGTGCTGTTTCCGAATGTCGGATACAAGACGCTCCTCGCTTCCGCCGTCGTTCGGGAAGCGAATATCGCATAACTCCCCAAGGAGGCAGATGACCCGCGGTGTAGGCACGGCGCGCTTCGCCACGGTCGTGTTGGCCCTGGGTCTCGGGCTCTTGGCTCGCGGAGCCGGCGCCCAGGTTCCCTTGCCGACGTCGGCCCCCGTCGCACCGCCTGCGCCCGTCGCGAGCGCCGCGCCTCTCCCGCTACCGGCTCGATCCGATTCGGCGCCTCAGGTGGCGCCAGGAACATCGCCCGCAAGCGCGCTCCCGACATCGCCGCCCATCATCATCGAACCGCCGACCGGCGGCGTCACGATCGGAGGATCGCAAGCCCTGCGCGTCATGCAGGTGCTCGGCATCGTTTCGATCACCGTCGGCGATCCTAGCATCATCGATGCGAGCGTCGATCAAACGACGCGCATCGTGACGATCGTCGGCAAGAAGATCGGCACGACGACGCTCCTCGTGCGCGACGATCGTGGTCTCGAACGGAGCGTTCCCGTACGCGTCGCCTATCTCGCGGGAAGTATCGCGACCGATGCCTTCGTGCGCGTGACGGGTCGCCCCGCATCGACGGAATTCTTACGCGAAGCGGCGATCGATGCCGCCGTCGCACGTGTCGTCGCGCGCACCGGTGCGACGATCGTCGCGACACCGGAAAGCGTCGCCGTCGCCCGACCTCTCACCGTCGATAATGTCACGACGATCGACGTTCCGATTATCGTTAGCGGCGATTCGTTCTTCACGGTCGCGGGGACCACGCACGTCCGCGTCGAGAACTTCGCGCAACCGCGCACGCGGCCACGCTCGCTACTCGTGAGTGATTATCCCGAAACGCTGAGAGAGAACGGGATCCTCTTCTCGGCGGACGTGACGGCAAAGCAAGCCGAACGCTTTTTGTACTATCACTTTAATCCCGGCGGCCAACCCGAACGGCGCATCGTGCTCAAGGTTGCGAACCCATCATCGCAACCCGCACTCGTACAATATATCGCCGGCATCGCCGGTCCGGGAACCAACGAAATGGAAGTCGGACATCTCTCGACGCAGCGTTTCCTCGTTCGCGAAGCGCAGAACGAAGGCACCGTCGTTACGATTCCCGGCAATACGACGATCGCAATCATGGACCAGCCACTTCCCGCCCGTACGACGGCCAGTGGCCTCATGCAGTTACACGAGATCGAGGGTTCGCCGCTCCATCTCACACTCGTGGCGCAAAGCGCAACCGATCCGATCGATGGCCCCATTCTCACATCGGCATTGCTCGTGGGCGATCGACCGCACGCGCGTGGGATTTATTCGATCCCTGAGTTTTTCTTCGATTACAGCTACGACGCAGAAGGCCCCAATCTCGAAGTACCGATCGGACAGATTCCACTTCCCAATCTCGTTCTGGGGCAGACGCTCGCGGGTGATTACGGCGTCCTGCAGTCCGTGACGATTCGCATGGTCAACAACGATCGGCACAACGCACGCGCCCTAGCACTCTACGCGAGCCCGCGCGGCGGGCGCGCGACCGGAACCTTCGTGATCGATCGCGTGCTCGTGCAGGCGCACGCCATGCCAGCCTACGGTCATTATAAGTTACGGCAGTATACGATTCCACCGGGAAGCTTCGTGCGGACCGAAATCGTCACGATGCCCGAAGGCGGCTCGTCGTATCCCTTGCGTCTCATCGTCGCCCCCGACGACGGAAGCCCCGCGCCTGGGTCGCCGGAATCATTTATTTATTAAGTAAGAGCGCGAGCGTACGTCGCCGCGACCTCACGTGCGGCGCGAGCCCAACCGAATCGTTCGCACGCACGCAACCGGTGCGCCGCGGCTCGCGCGTCGGCGGCAATCGGATCGGCTGCGATGAGACCGATTTCACGCACCCACGCCGCGACGTCGTCCGGCGCGACGAGCGCCGCAGCTTCGCCCGCGACTTCGGGCAGTGAGGAGGTTGCCGCAACGACCGCTGGGAGCCCCGCGCACAGCGCCTGTGCGACGCCGTAACCGAAACCTTCGTACGTCGAGGGCACGGCGGCGACGGTCGCTCGTGCGTAGAGATCGAGCACTTCCGCACGGCCGACATAGCCACGCACGTCGAGACGTTGCGCCACGCCGAGTTCGCGCGCGAGCGCGAGACAACGCTCGCGATAGGGCGTCGGCGGCCCGACCGAAACGACGCGCAGCGCCGGGAGACGGGCGAGCGCGCGCACGAGAACCTCGAGATTCTTGCGTGCCTCGACGGTGCCAACGACGAGAATAAAGGGCGCCGCATCTTCGCGCTGCCGGGTCACTTCCATAACGTCGGTCGCCACGCCAGGATAGACGACATCGACGAGCGCGGGATCGAGATCGACGCATGCCAGCAACTCGTCGCGCGAAAAATTCGAGTCCACGACGATCCGTGCCGCCGCGCGATACCGAGCGAGTTGAAACGCGCCGAAGTACGCCCGCGCGTACGGTCGCGCGTGCGCTTGCACGCGTAACCACGCGACGTCGTGAACGGTCGCGACGACGGGCATCGCGTGCACGAGCGGCATCGTCCCCGACGCGCAGTGTACGAGATCGACGCGCGCGCGTATGGCAGCGATGGGTAGGAGCACTTGGTCCCATAGCACGCGACGATCGAATCGCCACGGATCGAACTGCGTCGATTCGAGGGCGACCGCCTCGATGCTCGTGGCCGCGAGGGCACCCACGAGGCCACGCACGTACTCGCCGATTCCGGTTGCCGTGCCCCGCGCGAGCTGGGTATCGATGCCAACCCGCACGTTACGAACACGACTCACGATCGGGGCGCCCGACGGCAACGGCGAGCGTCGCAACAGATCGCATCTTCGCACCGTACGCGCTCGAGGAACCAAGTGCCCGCAACGCCCGTCGATGCCTTCCAAATCACGCAAAAAAAGCGGAACCGCGTCGCCGCAATACCGCTTTCAACGAAGCAGTGAACGGTGTCGGTGGGCGCACCCACCGGCACCGATTACATCTTAGAAGCGAACCGTGAAGTTCAGGTCTTGACGATTCTGAACGAAGTTCGTATTCGGGATCACGTCGTCGTTGTATTGGTAGCGACGCGCACCGACCGAGACCGACGAGTTGGTCTTGGGGATGTTGTACGTTACCGCACCCGTGTAGTAATCCTTACGCTCCGAGATGTTCTGGTTGATCGTCGTGCCGTACGCCCCGCCGTAGCGTTGCGTGTTGTACGAAGCGCTGCCGACGAGATCTTTCGTGAGTGGCAACGCGACGTTGGCCGCATACGTGGTGTGGCGGACGTTCACGTAGTTGGGATAGAACGACACCTTGCTGCCGCCAAGTGCGGGATTTGCAGCTTGAGCGAGTGCCGTGCCGTCGAAGGTTTGCGTCGCCGGATTGATCGGGTAGAACGCATAGCCTTTGGTGTCGAGGCGTTTGAGCGTCTCGTACGAGCCGTTGAAATTGACCGATGCCGTTTGTCCGAAGACCGGCACCTTGAACGACGTCCCGAAGCCGTATGTATCGAACTTCTGACGTTCCGTCGTTGCGAACGACGGGCCGTAGAGAAGCGAACCGAGAGAGTTGGGGCGGATTTCCTCGAGGTGCTGGTACGACCCGCGAGCCGTGAGGTTGAAGTCGCCAATTCGGATCGGCGTGTTGACCGATGCCGTGATTCCACGCGAGTTCGGCGCGAACGACGAGAAGTACGACGGTCCCGCGGCCTTGAGCGTGTTGTAGAGCGGGAACGAGAACGTCAGATTCGGATTGCCGACCGTGTTCGGCGATTTGAGTCCGATGTTCGTGAACTGATTATCGAACTGCGTGTTGATGCCGATATTGCTACCGAAACCGAAGAAGTCCGGCAGATAGTTGAGTTTATAGAAGGCGAAGAGCGGCGGCGGATTGCCGAAATATCGGAACGGTGCGCCGTCGAAGAAGTTTACGCCGACGCTTTGATATTGCGCCGAGAGTTCGATCTTCTGGACCTTCAGGCGAACGCCGAAGACGCCCGCCGTATCGCCGACCGCGGCGACGTTGCGGTAATCCGACGTGAACTTGCTCGTCGCCGCTTCACCGAAGAGAACCGGGTTCGAACCCGCCCCACTCACGAGGAATGGTAACGGAAGCTGGAAGTCGAGGCCGAGCACGGTGTCGCTCACGGCGCCGTTTCCGGTCACGGGGTTCTGATTGATGGCGGTGAAGCCGTTCGCGCCCGAACCCGTGGTCTGCGTATCGTCGAAATCGAAGATACGATTGAAATTGAGGCCGATCTCGAGGCCCGTATAGCCCTTGAACTTCTGATTCAAGCGCGCGTGCGCCATGTAGCGCTGGAAATTCGTGTTGCCGACGATGGCGAGCGGCCGATACGTGATTTGTACGACGGCACCGGCCGGAATCGGTGACGTGAAAACGACGTCGTTGTACGCATCGTTGTACGTGAAGCCCGGCAGACCGGTGCCCGGGCCACCCGTCTGAACGCCCACGTTATTGAACGTCGCGCCGTTAAAGTACGAAATAAAGACACTTCCCGCTTGCGCCTTCGACGTGAGGAAGACTTGCGCGAGCGTGCCCGATCCCGCATTGAACGTGTCCGTTTTGTTGGCAGGGCCCGTTTGCGTCAATCCGGCCGATGGCGGCACGATGGGGAAGAAGTACGCCGTCGCCTCAGCGGGAGAAACGTTTGGATCCGTGTTTCCTGGTTGCGTGTTGAGCAGCGTCTGATCGAGCCGCGAGAACGACGCCTGGAAATCGGTGACGCCGAAGGCGCCCTCACCAATCGAACCGCTAATTTCTGCGCCCTTTTGGAACGGCTGGACCGGCAGTTCGTAGGGAACCGCCCCGTTGTAGCCCTGGGGCGGCCGGAACGCGAGACCGATGCGCGATGGCTGCATATCGTCGATGATGCCGTACTTGAGATGCAGATTCGTGATATTTCCCGTCTTCGCGACGTTAACGTCGACGCCGGGCTCGAGATCGATCTTCTGCTGTTGCGTGAATTCGCCACCCTGCGTGAAGTTGAGCACGTGCACGGGCAACGAAATCGTGAGGTTATCGGTGATCGCGTAGGCGAGGTTGAATCGCGAATCCTGGCGGATCCGAATGCCGGAGCCTGCGATCGTGAATGGGCTATTCGAATCGTCCGACGCCAAGAACGCCAACGCGAACGGATCGATTGCCGCGACTGCGGTTCGATTGGTCGCAGAACCGGCCGGAACGACCGCGCCGTAATACGTCGTGACCGGAGCGCCGGTCGTGTTCGCGATCGTGCGCGGGGCCGTGAGACGCTGACGCAGCGAAATGTTCGGCGTAAAAACACCGTGCATCGAGAGCGACTGCGCGAACTTCGTTCGCTTGTCGAGGGCGTCGAGTGAATCTTCGAGATTCGTCACACGAACGCCGAGAGCGTCGAGTTCGTCTTTGAGCGCGTCGATAAGTTTCTGCAACTTGTCGAGGTCTTCTTTCGACGGACCCTTGCCGGTGTTTTCTTGTAGCTTGGCGATAACTCGGGCGACGACGGTCGCCATTTCGTACCGCGTAAGCGGACGATCGCCCTTGAATTTGCCATTCGGGTAACCGTCGATGATGCCGTCGGCCGCGAGACTCTGGATGTACTGATAGGCCCAGTGGTTGGCCGGTACATCCGAGAATGGCGTCGCGAGGGCAGCCCCACGCTCGACGCCCAGGAGCAGCGATGCTGTCAGTCCCGTGACGAAGGCGAGGCGTGCGAGACGCTTCATATATCCTCCAGAAGAGTGGAAGCAAAAGCTTCGTTGCACGAGCTCGCCACCTGCGTACCATACGGAATTCGTCGAAGAGAGTTGCCGAGTTTGCCTTCGTCGACGAGAGACACGGAAAGTACGCCTGTCGCTAGGGCGCATGCCAGCTGTCGAATACGACCGGATACGAGCGAGTCCTGCCCTTATTCCATCGAGCGTTCGGCGATGAGGACCGCCGCGAAATCGTCGATCGGTCGCGGCGGCAGCAACATACCCCGCGGGACGAGGCGGCGCCACCCTTTGGGCGGGTTGGCCGCGAAGTACCGAGCGCGTGCCAAGAGCGTCGTCGCGCGCTCGTCGACGATCTCGATCGGCAAGCCAAAATCGGCAAGGATCGCCTCGACCACACTCGCGTGCGTCCCGCCACCAAGCGCGATACGGACCGGCTGGTAGCGCTCGACCAGCAAAGCGAGGGTTTCCTTGAGATCGCTCGTCGGCGCGATGCCGAGTGCAATGGGCGCCACCCGTGGGGCCGAAATGAAGGCGTAGCCACATTTGCGCGTGCCAGGATCGATGCCGAGGATCACGGTTACTTCGGCGTCCGGCTCAGCGCAAAGGTCACGGGAACGCCGCCCGTGTGTGGATAGATGTCACGCGCGGCTCGCGCCACGATATAGAACCTGCCTTTACCACGCTTGATGGCCAAGCGCGTCGCGTTGATTTCGGCAGCGCTCGGCTGCGCGAAGGGGTTGGCGAAGTAGACCGGCATGCCGCTTTCGATCGCGACGTCGCGAACGGCGGTCGCGAGCTGACCGTAGGCGATATTGGGCACGAGCGAACTCCCTCCGTCGACTTCGACGCTCGCGATCGCCCGATGCGCGCGAAAGATCGGCACGTCGGCATACGGCGCGAATGTAAACTGGATCGTATCGCCGGGGAAGAGATTTTGATCCGCGATCGCGACCAGGAGCACGGGTCCCCGGATGAGCCCACCCTGGACTTTGGGATCGCCGATCACCGCGTCGAGCTTACGCGAGATCTCCGTATCTCCCGATTTTCCCTTGAACGGTTTGAGGCCCGCTGGGACGTAATTGCTATTGAGCGAGCCGACCACCGCATCGAAGAACGCGGAGAGCGCGACGAGTTGCGCGTGGCGCGACTGCTGCGGCGTGATGATGAGAAACTGCTGGTACAGCAGGTCGCCGTGATTGACGACGACGTTGGTCTCGCGGGTCTGCTTCTGAAGGGCGTCGGCTTGGGCTTGGAGTTCGTTGACGCGATTGTTGATTTCGCTCAAATGGAAAAACGCGTCGCGCGCGAGTGGTGCCGTGAGCAACGGAACGACGGTTGCGATGAGCGCGATCCCCATACCCGTGCCGACGGCGACGATCGTCGACGTATACTTCGGTCGTAAACCAAAAAGCGTCATGCGTTTCCGGCCGACCTGATGACCGACGCGATCGCCCACGTACGCGATGAGGCCCGCGACGATGACGATGAGGATGACGAGCAGGATGCCGCCGAGCGTTCCCATCGCGCCCTAGTTCCGCGCCGCGCGCAAGAGCGCGACGATACCGACGGCCGTGAAGATGACGTTGGGCGTCCACGCGCCGATCGTCGAGACCGCGTACCCTCCAGGCAGGCCCGAGAAGACCGCCGACGAGATGCTCAAGAAGACGAAATATACGAACGTGATCGCGAGCGCGAGCGCGAAACCCAAACCCGTCCCACCACCGCGCGTCGGTCGTAGACCGAAGGGGATCGCGAAGAGCGCGAAGACGAACGTGGCGAACGGTCGCGCGAGCTTCTCTTCGTACGTCGTCTGATACGACCGCGTCTCGCTCGTCGAGAGCTGTTTTGAGTCGACGATCTCTTTGATCTGCGCGCGACTCATCGATTCGCGGTTATTATCGGCGGCGCGCTGTTGGATCTGGCTCGGCTTTTGGCCGACGTCGATCGTCGCGTGCGGTAATTGCGCGTACTCGTCGACCGAACCGTCTTTCGCGAACCGATACGTGGTGGCGTTATCGAAAGTCCACGCCGGCGTCTTGTAATGGCCGCGATCGCTGAAGACGATGCCCCGCGGACGGTTGTCGGGACCGTACGTAATGATCGTGACAAAAAGTAACTGTCCCGTCGTCGGTTGGAAGGCGCCGAAATACGTCACCTGTTTGCCGCCGCCGGGGAGCTGCGTGATCACCGTATGTTGGCCGCCCCCAAACGCGCCGATATGTTTGATCGTCTCTTCGCGAAGGTACACCGCTTGATCGTTCGCAAACGGCACGACGCACTCTTGGAGAAAATACGCCCCGATCGAGACGACGATGCCGATGACGAGTAGCGGTGCGACGGCGCGCACGAGGCCGACGCCGCCCGCCTTCATCGCGATGAGTTCGCTCTCTCCGGAAAGACGGCCGAGTGCGAGCAGGGTGCCGAGTAACATCGCCATCGGCACGACCGTGACGATCACTTGCGGCAACTGCCACAAGAAATACTCGACCGCCGCGACCAGCGGCGCATGCTCTTCGGAGACGAGTCTCCCGATCGCGAGAATATTGATCGCCGCAAAACTCAGCGTGAACGCCGCGAGGCCGAAGACGAAGGGGCCGAAGAGTTCGGATGCCACGTAGCGATCGAGGATCGTCGGCCGCGCGAGCGCACGCGCGAATCCAAGGACGCTCGCGCCGAACGTCGGTGCGACGCGCACGCGCGCACCCATTAGAGTTTGAACCCTTCGCCGAGATAGAACTGACGCGCCGTCGGCGACGCGAGGACGTCTTGCGCCGTGCCCGAGACGACGATCTTGCCGTCGTTAAGAATGTACGCGCGATCGACGATCGCGAGCGTCTCGCGCACCTGGTGGTCGGTGATGAGCACGCCGAGCCCGCGATCGCGCAACTGACGGATCATGAGTTGGATATCCGCAACCGCGATCGGATCGATGCCGGTGAAGGGTTCGTCGAGCAACAAGAACGCGGGTTCCGTTGCGATCGCGCGCGCGATCTCGACACGGCGACGCTCGCCCCCCGAAAGCGAATCGCCCCGCGCATCGACGAAATTCTCGAGCCCGAATTCGGCCAAGAGTGACGGCAAACGCCGGTCTTGCTCCCGCCGAGAAACGCCGTTCATCTCCCAGATGAGTCGGATGTTGTCGCCCACGGAGAGCTTGCGGAAGATCGAGTTCTCTTGCGCGAGGTAGCCGATGCCCGCGCGCGAGCGGCGGTACATCGGTTGTCCCGTGAGATCGACGACGCTCGTCGCATCGACGAGTGCGACCCGGCCGCCATCGGGTTTGACGAGACCCACGACCATGTAAAACGTCGTCGTCTTGCCGGCGCCGTTTGGTCCGAGCAAGCCGACGACTTCACCCGTCTCGACGCTCGCGCTCACATCGTTGACGACGGTCCGCGACCCGTAGCGTTTGACGAGTCCTTCCAGCACGATACGCCGGGCGTCGGTCGCCACGGTCACGTCAGTGCGCTCCGTTGACGGCGATCGCCCCGTCGCGGAGATTCCAGTCGAGCGTTTCGCCTTGCAATTGTTCGCCTTGCGGGGTCGTCACGACGACGTTGCCTTCACCGTGAACCGTATCGTTTTGATCGTCATAGCGGAGCGTGTCGCTTCGCAGCGTTAGGCCGTCCGCGGAGGTCGCCCGGACGCCGCCGGTCATGCGCACGGTCTTGTCTCTCTCGAGGACGGTTCCCGTCGGCGCATCGGCCACGAGTCGCTTTCCCGCCTGACCGTAAAAGACGACGTGTGGATTCACGAAGGTCGTCCGGCCCGTATTCTGGCCCATGTATTGGCCGTTTTCCGAATCCGCGCGTAGGACGTAGACCTTGCGGTTTTGCTTCTGCTTCGTAAAGTAGACGTACTTGCTTCCGACGCGATTTGCGTTGAAGCCGATCGGAAACGCCGTCGGTTTGCCGCGAGGCGGCGCTTTGGTCGGTGCGGCCGAGGCTTGCGGGATCCTATGCGAGGGCTCCGGCGCGCGAGCGGTACAGCCCGAGAACACGAAAACGGCGAGCGCGAGCGAGGCGAGGGTGGCGCGCGCATAGAGCGTAGGATTCACGACGCTACGGTCGCCGTGGCCGAGCGCGCGTGCGGCGCGACACAACCGAGTGCGAGTGCGGAGAACGGAATCCACACGAACGCCATCTCGACGACACCGATCGTATCGAAGATCCCCTGAACGAGCACCGCGACGAGCGCCGCGCAGATGCCGAGGCCGAGCACCCGGTCGGGCTTCGCACACGCCCGCAATCGCGATCGCATCGTTCGCGCGAAACGCCACCACCCGTATCCGAAGGCGACGAGCCCGACCGCGCCCGTTTCGCCTGCTAGGGAGAGGTAGGCATCGTGCGGATGGAGTGCCCCGAAGGTGCCCGGCAGATCGGCGTTGAGCGGTCGGATCGCGGGATAGATGCGGAAGTAGCCCATCGGTCCCACGCCCGTGAGCGGAAAGAGTTCGGCGACGCGCAGCCCCGAGCGCCAGATGCGCAGGCGATCGAAGCTCTCTGCGGGATTGTGACGCGCGGCCGGTCGTATGGCAAACACCGCGCCGCCGACGACGATGACGATGGCGACGAGGATCGCAACGCGGCGCGCACCGAGGGCGAGTGCGAAGAAGATCGCTCCCACCGCCGCTCCGACCCACCCCGCAACCGAGACCGTCGCTGCCAGCGCCGCGCAGCCGATTGCAACCGCCGCAAGGCCCGCCGTGCGCGCGATGCCGCGGCGCCCGAGCGCGACGCCGCTTGCGACGAAGACGAAGGCGATGAGAAATGCGGCGAACTCATTGGCGGTCACGAAGAATCCTGCGGCGCGACCGTTGTTGAGCGCCCACAGCGCCGCCGGTCGATGGAACGCGAACATCACGAGCGCCGCGAGCGTCGCCGTCGTGCCGACGGCGATGTAGGCCCCGATCACGCCGCGCACCACCCCGGGTTCCCTTGCAAACCGCACGAAGGCGAGGTGAAAGATCGCCGCCATCACCATCATCCCGACAACTTGCAGACTACTGGTCGGATCGACGCCCAGCACCGCACTCAAGGCAGCCGATCCCACCCATGCCGCGCAGATCGCCGTCGACGTCGCATCGAGTCGCGCGTGCTCGGGGAGAAGACGCACGAGCGACCACAACGTTGCCGCGACGAGGATGGCGACGAGGACGAGCGCCACGCTCGGGCTCGCGAAGACGAAGCCGACCGGCGGTGTCGGCGAGAGTGCCGCGAGCGACGTATAGAACTGCACGACCGTAAAAAACGCACCGAGCGCGAGCGTCGTCGCCCTCAAGCGACGACTTCGGCGATGGCGCCCGCAATCGCACGCGCACCACCGGGTGCGCCCATGCGCGCGCGTCCCGCGCTCGCCATCGACGCCAGGCGCTCCGGATTTCCGAGGAGACGTGCGATGGCACTCGCCGCACGATCGGGTGCTTCGGGCACGAGTGCGAGGGCATCACCCAGGAGCCGGCCCTGACGCATGCGATACCATGCGCTCGCGCCCGCACGCTCGTCGTCGAGCGCAATGACGGGGACGCCGAAGGCGGCTGCCTGTTCGTTGCCCGTTCCGGCCTGACCGAGCACGGCAAGGCTGCCACCCAAGAGCGATCCGAGATCGCCCGCCCACGCGCGCAGATGCATCGCGCCCGCGCGGGCTTCGAAAGGCACGTCGTTCCCCGCGCTCATCGTGACCGACCACCCATCGGCTGCGAGTGCACCTGCGAATCGCGCGGCGTCGAGCGTCGGCGCGACGGAAAAGAGCGCGCCGAGGTTCGGATCGAGTTGACCGAGCGCACGCGCGACGCGGGCGAGGCGCACGCCATCCGCATACGCTTGTATCCGGCTTCCCGGCAAGATACCGAGATAACGGCCGGCCGGTGCCGCCGCATGCGTGGCGAGATCCGCAATGACGTTGCCTGGCGCGCGTGCCGCGACACCTTGATTTCGTAAGAGCGCAGCCGTCGCCTCATCGCGCACGAAGATCCGCGACGCACGGCGCAAGAGCACGCGCTCGCCCGGCCCGTACGGCGCGACATAGAGACTTTTTGCCGTACCGACGAAAACGGTCGGCCGCCGTGCCACGAGTGCCATCGCGAGCGCGAACGCATCGCCGACCGCCACGATCGCGTCGTACCGCGCGTGCGCGCGTGCGAGGAATGCGAGTTGTTCCGCCAAGAGCGCGGCGAAACCCGAGCGCAGATCGCTTGCAAACGCACGCAGATTTCCCATCGCGACGAGGCCGCCGCTCGGCATGATGCGCCGCGGACCAACGACGCAGAGCGCGCCGGCCGGCACGAGGCCGGGCCCCGTCCCGACGAGCGGGAAGAGATCGCATACGATCGACGTTGCCGCAAGCTCGTGCGTCGCCGCGGCGATGCGCGCCGCGATCGCCGATTCGCCGTTGCCGTTGGCCACGAAGAGGATGCGCCGCATCCTCACTCAGGTGCCCGAAGCCCGCCCAAGAGCGGCACGAGATCGAATCGCTCGATGCGCACGCGGCCGGGTGCGTCACCCCGAACGAGCTCGGTGCGCGAGACGAACGCACCGTAAGGCCCCGCATGCACGATCGGTACCCCCGCGACGATCTCGGGTGCGGCGAGCGTATCGTGACTGTGACCGCCGAGAATAAAATCGAGTCGCGGCACTGCGGCCGCGAGCTTGCGATCCATGCGCAACCCGAGATGCGAGAGTACGACGAGCGTCGTCCCCGGCGGCGTCGAGGCCGCAATCTCTTTTGCGACGCTGAACGGATCGCGAAAGCGCCAGCCCAGGATCCGCTCCCAGGGGCTGCCCTCGGGATATTGCACGACGAGGAGCGAGAAGACGCGTACGCTCCAGCCGTCGCGTTCGAAAGTAAGGTCCCGAATGAATGGAAGATCGCGGCCCTTCGTGTCGACGAGATTACTGCACAGGAGCGGATGCGCCATCTTACGTGCCCGCGCCACGACCGCACCGAAGATATAGTGGAATTCGCGATTGCCCATCCCTTGCGCATCGTAGCCTGCGGCGTCGATCTCGGCGATGATCGGTTCGCGCGTACGATAGAGGGTCTGCGAACCGCGTAGCGAGTCGCCACAATCGAAAAGCAGCCCCGGTTCCGCCGCGCGAAGCCCACGCATACGCTCGAGGAAACCGCCATGATTGTGGAGGTCGGAGGTGTGATAGATCCGTAACGGCGACATCGCGCTCATGCGGTTCGCGCCAAGTCGAGCGCGAACTGCGCGCTCGCACCGAGAGCGCTCGCATCGCCGAGTGTCGCACGCACCGCACGGAGCGCGCGCACGTGTTCTTGCGGGGCGATCAAGAGCGCTTCGATCGCATCGGCGAGCGCGCTCGGCGTCGCCGCATCCTGGACGAGTTCGGGCACGACTTCCTTTTCGAGTAAGAGGTTCGGTAGCGTAATGAATCGCTTGCGCCACACGCGTTTCGCGAGTGGGACTTGCGCGTCGGCGAGCACGTAATAGGCGACGGTCGGCACTTCGCGCAAGGCCGCTTCGAGCACGGCGGTACCCGATGCGACCCACGCCGCATCGGCGAGATCGAGCGCCTCGCGCGACCCGCGCACCACCCGCACGCCCGTTCCCACACCCGTAAACGAAGGCAAGAAGATCGCGTGCAACGCGCGTTCGATGATGCGCTGCGCGTCGGCGTCGGCCGCCGAGATCAGGAAATCGGCACGTGGCCGACGCGCACGCACGATCCGCAGGGCTCCGATGAGGCGCGGCAGATGACGTTCGATCTCGCCGCGTCGACTGCCGGGCAAGATCGCAATCGTGCCACCGTCGCTCGGCGCGGGCGCGCGGCTCGCACGCGGCTCGACGAGCGTGACGAGCGGATGGCCGAAATACGTGATCGGCAGCCCGAGACCGCGATAGAAATCGCGTTGGTGCGCGAACGCCGTGAGCGCGGTTGCGTAGCGCGCGACGGCCTGCGCCTGCGTCGGTCGATCCAGCCACGCGCCCGGCGGCATCATGTAGAGAATCGGGCGACGATAGCCGAGCATCCGTAGCGTCTTCGCCAAACGCAAATTGTACGCACCGAAATCCACGAGTATCACGAGATCGACGGGATCGCGCCGCAGAGCGAGCGCGTAGCCCCAGCAGTTCACAAAGAGCGGTGGGATGCGCCGAAGCGCGTCGATCGGCCCCATGCTCCCCCAGCCCGTCGTGCGCGTCGTTAAAGCATAACCGGCCGCGGCCATGCCTTCGCTACCGACACCCGTGAAGGCGATATCGGCGTGCTTCGCGCGCATGGCCTCGGCGAGTGCGGCTGCGAGCATGTCGCCCGACGCTTCGCCCGTCGCTGCGAACACACGTAGCGCCATTATTTAACGATCCCGCGCTCCGTCGGCGCGGAAATAAACGCGAGGAGGTGCTGACCGCGCTCGCTCTTGACGATCGCGCGCATCGCTTCGGCCGCCTGCGAAATATTATGGCCCGAGCGGTAGAGCATCGTGTAACACTCTTTGAGTTCGGCAACGATCTCGGGCGTAAATTCCGCACGCCGCAAGCCGACCTTGTTGAGACCGTACGGCGTTGCCGGGTTGCCTTCAACCAAAAAATACGGCGGGACATCGCGCGTGATTTTCGAGATGCCGCCGATCATCGAAAACTCGCCGAGACGGACGAATTGGTGCACGCCCGTTTGACCGCCGATCGTCACATGATCTTCCACGATCACGTGACCCGCGAGCTGCGCCGTCGACGACATCGTGACGTGATTGCCGACCTTGCAGTTGTGTGCGATGTGCACGTAGGCGAGCAGAAGCGTATCGTCGCCCACGGCGGTCGTTTCGCCGTCGCCCGTCGCACGATGGACCGAAACGTACTCGCGAATCTCGGTGCGACTACCGATCGTCGTGTACGCAGTCTCACCCGCGTGTTTCTTGCGATCTTGCGAGGGCGCACCGATCGAGCAGAACGGGTGAATTTTCGAATCTTCCCCGATCGTGGTGTGGCCGTTGACGACGACGTGCGCGACGAGATGCGTGCGCGCGCCGATCGCCACGTGCTCGCCGACCACACAGAAGGGGCCGACTTCGGCCCCTTCGCCGATCGTGGCTTTCGGGTGGACGATCGCGGTCGGATGGATCACGGACGGACCGCGCGCATCGCTCGTCTACTCATGAAGCACGGAGGCGTCCATGCCGAAGTTCGTCACGGTCGTGATCGAAAACATGAGTTCTGCTGAGACCGCGAGCTTATCGTCGACACGCGCCTCCCCGAGAACCCAGCCCATATTCTTGCGCGTCCGCAAGACCGTCGCGGTCATGTCGAGTCGATCGCCCGGCACGACGGGGCGACGAAACTTCGCTTTGTCGATGCCTGTGAGGAACGCCGTGCGGCGCAAGAAATCGCCCTTGCCCAAAATGATCGTGCCGCCGAGTTGCGCGAGCGCTTCGATCATGTAGACCCCGGGCATGAGCGGCAAACCCGGAAAGTGGCCTTGGAAGAACGGCTCGTTGAACGTGACATTCTTGTAGCCGCGCGCGTGTTTCATCGTCTCGAAATGCGTGATGCGATCGACGAGTAACATCGGATATCGATGCGGGAGGACCTCCATAATTTTAAGGATGTCCATGGAGCTTCCGATCTCGATTGCCACTACGAATCCTTCACCGCAAATACGGCAACTCCGTGCGAGATGCAGCCGAGGGTGCGCAACTGCGCGGTCGCTCGCGCGTGCAAGCGGTGGCCACTTTTAACCGTCAGGATATCGCACTGCGGCCACGCGCCGATCAACGCAAAATCTCCGATGAGATCCAGCGCTTTGTGCCGTACGACTTCGTTCGGCCACCGCAGCGGCGTCAGCGGACCGTCGGGTGCGAAGACGAGCGCATTTTCGAGGCTCCCGCCACGCGCGAGGCCCGCCGCGCGAAGCGCCTCGACTTCGTGCAGATAGCCGAACGTGCGTGCGGGCGCGATCTCGCGCGCATAGGCACCGGGCTCGAGCGATGTGTCGAGGTATTGCGCGCCGACGGGCGGCGCGAATTCGACCGCGAAACGCAGACGAAATGCCGCGGCGGGCGAGACGACGAGCATCGCATCGCCGTCGGCGAACACGTACGGCCGATCGACCGTAAAGACGGCGCGCGGCGCGTCTTGCGCGACGATCCCCGCAGCTGCGAACGCAGCGGCAAATGACGCGGAGCTCCCATCGAGAATCGGAATCTCCGGGCCCTCGACATCGATCCGTGCGTTGTCGATGCCGAGTGCGAAAAGCGCGCTCAAGAGATGTTCGACCGTCGAAACGGTGACGTCCCCGATGCCGAGTACCGTCGCGCGTTTCGTGTCGACGACGTATTCGGCGTGAGCGGGAAAGACGACGTCACCATCGTCGAGCGCAAACGAGATGCCGCATCCCGCGGGTTGCGGTTCGACGTGCACGCGCGCGAGCGTGCCCGTATGGAGACCGACGCCCGCGAAATCGACGGCCGCGCCGAGCGTGTGTTGCTGTTGACTCACTCTTGCTCCAAAGAGCTTACTCGCTTGTAGAGTTTTTCGAGATCGCGGAGACGCACCTGGTGCCGCAATTCCTCGCGATGTTCGCGCGCGGGTTGACCGCTCATCGTCGCCCCGTCGGGAACGTCTTTCCAAACGTGCGTGCCGCCGGCGATCCGCACGCGCGATCCGACCGTGATATGGCCGTTGAGGCCAGCTTGGCCACCGATCACGGTATAGTCGCCAACCTTCGTCGAGCCCGCGATGCCGACCATCGACGCGAAGCCGCAGTGCTTGCCGATCTGGCAGTTGTGCCCGATCTGCACGAAGTTGTCGATCTTGGTTCCCGTTCCGATCGTCGTCGAGCCCGTCTGCGCGCGGTCCACGCACGCGTTGGCACCGATCTCGACGTCGTCGCCGAGCACGACGTTGCCGATCTGCGGAATCTTCGCGAGCGCGCCCGCGATGAACGCATATCCGAAGCCATCGGCACCGACGACCGCACCCGCTTGCAACGCGACGCGATCGCCCGCGACGCAGCGGTCGAGAAAGACCGCCCGCGGATACAGCATGCAGGCGCGCCCGAGCGTCGCATCCGCACCGACGACGGAACCTGCGAGTAAGACGGTCTCAGCGCCGATATTCGCGCGCGCACCAACGACGACGAGCGCATCGATATAAACGTCGGGGCCGATCGTCGCCGTCGGATCGATGACGGCCGATGCGTGGCGGAACGGGCCTTGTGGACGCGGCGGTTCGCGGTCGGCGAGCAGCGTCGCGAGTGCGATGCGAGCCGATGCGACGACCAGCAGCGGCTTGCGTGGCGCATCGATCGCGCCCGCCACGGCCGGTTCCGTCATGACGGCAGCCGCGCGCGATGCGAGCGCCGCACGCAAGTACCGTTCGTCGACTGCAAACGTCAGCGACCCGGGCATCACGTCTTCGATCGAAGCGATATCGTCGATCACCACGGTCGCGTCGCCGCGGACCGTACCGTCGACGCGCGCGGCTAGTTCGGCAAGCGTCAACGGCTTACGATTTCGCCGGTGACTTTTCGGTGATCTTGAGGATCTTCTCGACGTCTGCCGTGATATCGACGCCGCCGTAACCGACGAATTGCCGCGTAACGATCAGCTTGTAGTGCCGGTCGTTGGCGATCGATTCAGCCGCTGCGCGCACGTCACCCGAGACTTCGTTCTGCATGTTGACGTAGCGTTTGCGCAAGAGATCGAGCTGTTGCGATTTCGATCGCGCATCTGCAGACGACCGGTTGATCGCGTCCGTATCGGAGGCGAGTTGGTTCGAGTAATTGATGAACTTCGGCCAATTTGCTTGAATGCGGACGAGATCGACCGTCGCGACGGTCGATTCCGACGATTGTCCGGCGCAGGCGGAGAGGGCGGCGCACGCGGCCACGGCGATGATGATGCGTTTCACTCGTGTAGACTCTCGATGTCCTTTTCGGCGTCGGCAGTGAGATCCACACCGCCGGCTGGTGCGACGACGTCGCTAACGACGATGTTGATGCCGCGTTTCTCGGCAATGGTTTTGACCTCGCGACCGATCTGCGCGACCATTTGGCCGTAGAGATCGACGCGTTGTTTTTGAAGCGAATCCATCTGTTTCGCAGCACCCGCCTGCGCGGACCGATCGACCTGACCCAGTTCGCGAAAGCGTCGCGTGAGATCCGCGCGCGTCGCTTGAAACGATGCGATCGTTTGATTCGCATCCTTATCGAAATCGTTTTGATATTTTTTGTGGAGCGCTTCGAGTTTGGAGCGCATATCGGGCGCGACACCCGCGGGCATATTTACGCCGCCGCTTCCGGGAGCTTGCGGGAGCGGACGGAGCTTTGCGATGAGCTCGTGCCGCGTGCTTAACTCGCGTTCGTTGATCTTGGCGAGCGTCCGTTTTTGCATGACCGCGACTTCCGCGCGCAAGTCCGTCCTCACGCTGTCGTGAAGCTGCGTTTGCAGCGCCGCGAGCGTCGATTGATCGCGATTCTTGAGCGCGGCGAGCGCATCGGATTCTTTCTTATCGAGCACGTCGAGTTGTTTCTTGACGTCGTCGCGCGACGTATCGTCGAGAGCGAGGTTCGAGAGCGTCGCGCGTAGCGAGAGACGCTCGGCTGAATTTTCGGTCGCGAGCGCGAGTGCGAAATCCGATTCCTTGCGCTGTAATTCGTCCGCTTTCGCACGATACGTGCGCGACGCACGTTCGGCAAGCGACGCGTTAAGCGACGTCACGGCACTCTGATCTTGCGCGATGACTTCGCCACGATACGTATCGAGATTCTTCTGCGCGTCGCGCAAAACGCTCTGCTGCTGCTCGCGCGCTTGCCGTGCGATGCCGCCTGCGATCGCGCCGCCGCCGGGACCGCTCCCGCCACCGCCGCCGATCGCCGCGTTGATCGCGGCCCCTTCGAGTTTCGCATACTCGATCTGTTTGTCGGCGAGTGCTTTCTTCGTGCGGGCAGCTGCGATATCGAGTTCGCTCTGCAGACGTTTTTCTTCGACGGCGATATCGGCACCCGAACGCGCGATCTCGGGCCCGACGCTCTTGAGTTGCAGCGCCGCCATATCTTCATCGAGACGCGCGAGTTGCGCGTAGAGTGGATGCTTCTTGACCAACTCTTCCATGCGAACGTACCCGACGTGGCTAGCGACCACCGGACGCGGCGATTCCGCGGACGTGGTCGCTTGCCGCGCGCACGCCGCAAGCGAGACGACGATCGCCCCGCAAGCGAACAACGCGCCGCGTGGGTTACTTAAGCGCGCTAGTGACATCGCTCGTGATATCCGTGCCGCCGAAGATGAGATTCGAGCGGTCGATGACCAGCAACAAGCCCTTCTTCTTCGCGACGTCCGCGATGACGTCGCGCGTCTTTTCGACCAACGGTGCGATCGCGGATTTATTTTTGTCGGCGAGTGCGGCCTGATATTCTTTAAAAACGCTCTGGCGATCGGCGTCGTTCTTCGCCGCTTTGATCTTCGTCTGCGCGGCTTTCTGTTGATCGGCTTGGAATTTTTGAAAGTCGTCGTTCGCCGATTTGAGCTTCGGGATCGCATCGATCTGCGTTTGATCCACGAAGCCGACGCTCGAGGGCGGCGGCGTATTGACGGGCGGAATCGGATCTCCCGGTCCTGCGAGCAGGTTGATCACGTTCTGCGTGACGTCTTGGCCGCCGAAAATGACGATGCGTTTATCGACGACGACCGAGAGATTCTTACTCGATGCGACCGACGCGATCGCGACCTGAGCCCGCGCTAAAAGCGGGCCGAAGAGCGCGCGCTGCCGCTCCCCTAATTTGTTCTGGAATTCTTGGGCGATGCGTTGTTGAGTGTTGCCATCCTTTACCGATCGCATACGCTTCGCAAATTGTTTGTCGAGATCCGATTTAAACCCCGCGAGCTGCCGATTCGCGTCCGTAAACTGACGGATGTTCGAAAGCGCCGCCTGATCGACGAAACCGATGTCGACGACGTCGGCTGCGAGCGTTGCCGGCGTGAAAATGGGAGTCGCGAGAAGCAGCGAGGCGCATGCGATCGCGAGACGGTGGGTCCGAGTAGCCATGATTAGAAGCTCTGTCCGATTCCGAAGCTGGTGTGGCCGCCACCCTTGCCGCGAGCGAAGTCGAGCCGGATGGATTTGAAGCCGAGTTGCGGCACGTCGAAACGAAGACCGATTCCGGCGTCGGTGCGATAGAGAAACTTGCTGTAATCCACGATGAGCTTCCCGAAGTTCGTGATCGGTTGCGCACCGCGAATACTCTGACCGCCGAAATCGTAGAAGAGCGCGACGTTGAATTTGCGATCCGGCGAGACCGGAATCCGCAGTTCGGATTGCAAGAGCGCTTCTTGCGTGCCATAGAAAACTTGGCTGTACCCACGTAGTTGTTGATCGGTGAGCACGAAGAGTTTGCTCGGCGGAATCGCGCCCGTCGCATTGCCGACGAGGGCGTGGAATGCGAGCGTCGCATTTTTGGCGACCGGGAAGAACTTCGCTCCATCGAACGTCGTGATCGTGTAACCGAATTGCGACCCAATACCGCGTCCCGAAAGCTCTTCCGTTACCGTGGCGCTATAGCCGCGACGTGGGTTGAAGACATCGTCGCGCGTGTCGTTCTGCAGTCCGAGCGTGACCGCGTGCAGATTGAATCCGGCGCCGTTGGCGGTTTCGGCGATCGACGGCGCATTGATGCCGAGTGTCGTGCCGTTGGTTTGCGTCCCGAACGGCGAATTGGTCGTGGTGCCGTTGAAGATCGTCTGCGATCCCTGTAGGCGGTAACCCGTCGGAAGCACGACGTCGTTTGCGAGACGCTGGATCGTCAGCCCGACCGTTGCGGTCAACGTATCGGTGAGGCGACGACCGACGTTGAGCGTGCCGCCGTTGCTGCGATTCGCGTAGCGCGCCGCGATGCCTGAGATCAGATTCGCATTGGGTGTGAGCACGACGGCCTGGCCGTTGACCGCCGTCGCCGTGCCGCCGGGAGTCGTCGGCGCGGGCGTGGAGACGATCGGCTGGAATCCGCCCGCGTTGCTGGCGTTGGTCGCTTGATAGACCTGATAAAAATTCGTCTGCGCGCTCGTGAAGAGTGATGCGCCGAGGCTATATTTTTCGCTCGCCCTGGTGTTCCCCAAGTACGGAATCGAGTACGTCAGCTGGGCGTCGGATATGCGCGAACCGCGCTCCAGCCGCACGGAAGCCGCGTTACCCGTGCCGTTGATATTGTTCTGCGAATACGAAAGCGTGCCCGTAAGACCTTGGCCCGTCGGACCGCCCGAGTAGCCGGCGCCGATTTGCGCCGTGCCCGTGCGCTGTTCTTTCACGTTCCAATCGAGCGTGACTTGATAGAGCTTCTTTGGATCGGGGCCGGGCTTGGGATTGAGATCGACTTTTTCGAAGAAGCCGAGATTATTGAGCCGCTCGTAATCGCGACGTAAGAGGCCCTGCGTGATGATCATGCCGGGGCGCAGGCGCAACTGGCGACGGACGACGACGTCCTTGGTGAGGGTATTGCCGGTGATCTGTACGGCGCCGACGACCGCGACGTAGATGCTGTATTTAACATCGGCCGTTCCCTTGGTAAGATCGACCGTCGTCGGATCGATCCCGGCCTCGAAATCGCCGAGTTGGAGATCGTATTTTTCGTAGAGCTTCTTGAGGCTCTCGTAATCTTTGTCGCGCGAATCTTCCGAATACGGCTGACCCGGTTTGAGCGTCAACGCCGCCTTCACGATACTCGGCGCGAGGATCGGATTACCGACGATCGTGATGTTGCGAACGGTAAGACCTTCGCGAACCATCAGACTGAGCACACCGTCTTTGGCGATGTTGAGGCCCGCGACGTGCGAAGGCACCTGACCGCTATACCCGATCTTGTCGTAGTACGAGTTGATCTTGAGCACGTCTTGGTGGAACGTGTTCGTATTGAGGACTTGGCCCACGGCCGTGTCCATCAAGGCGAGCAACGTATCGGAGGGCACGTGTTCGTTTCCCGAAAACGCGATGCGCTCGATGACCGGATTCTCGATCACGCGATAGGTGATCGCAATCCCGTCGGGGCGCTGACGTATCAGCGGCGGCACTTGATCGGCGAAGTAGCCGAGATCGAAGATATTCTGCAGATCGTCCCGCACGACGCGCTCGTCGAAGGGCTGACCCGCACGCGTCCGCACGACCGCGAGAATCTTATCGGTCGGGACGTGCGCGTTCCCCGACACGTCCACGCTGACGACCCTCGGCGCGTTCGCCGGTGGACGTGGCGCGGGCGGGACGACGACCGGCGGCGCGACCGTGCTGGGAACGGCGCTTGGCGCGATCGCGGGGAGCGCCGGTGCGACCACGGGTGCCGGCGTCGGCGACGCCGCAAATGCGGGCGAAGCGTCGATCGCGGGCGAGGCGAGCGCGGCGAGCGCGGCGAGCGCGACGATGGTTCGTCGCACGCGACGAAAACGAGAGAACATACGCAGTGAAAGCTTCCTTCGCCCGCCCGCGCCACGGAAGGTAGGTTGTCACGGACCGACATCCGGCAAACGCACGGAACGGCACATTCCTTTGCGACTATACGGGGGCGACCCCCCAAACACCCGGCATCTCCGGGAACGCAATCCCGACTCCCCGACGCTACCATCAAAAGAGTCGCTGGATGCTGAGAGAGAACCCGGTTGTCCCCGAGCTCGGTTGGGCGGATTGCAACTTGAGGTTGGTCGAGCCGAAGGCCGCCGGCGCGAGCGAGGTCAGGCCCGATGCACCGAGCGTCTGGAAGACGGTGAGTTGCGCGGCGGTGCTCGGGCTCGGCTTCACCTCGAAGCCGAACGTTTGTCGATACGGGTACCCGAAGGTCGTGCCGTACACGGCATTGATCTTTTTGCCGAGCACTTTTCGGGCCGTGAGCCCGACGCTGCCCGTGTAATCGACGTTGACGTTGAAATTCGAAAGGCCCACGGCTTGCGCGAAGCTCGTCTCGATCGGCGCGAGCAGCGTTCGCGTGAACTGGGCGTTGGCGATCCCGAAGGCTTCTTGCGCGACCGTCAGGCCGCCGGTATTCCGATTCTGCGCCGAACCCGCGGGGGCGCCCGCAAAATTCGTGCTGCCGTAGAGAGTCGGGGAGCCGGCCTTCTCACCGAAGAGATTGGATGCGCCGAAGGCGGGAGCGCTAAAGAGCAGGCCTAAGATCTGTTGCCGATCGTAGGCGGGATCGGAGCTGAGCCCGATCGTGAGATTCGTAACGGGGCCCGCGAGATCGAGCGTGACGTTGGCGGAGCCCGAGAGATTGCGCACGGTGTTGGGGTCGGGGTCGATCACATGCGTCACCGCGCGCGCGTCGAGCGTGGGAATGAGGCCGAGATCCGGCGTGAACGTCACGCGTCCGTCGACGAGCCGGAAAACCGTATTGAAATACGTGAGCGTTCCGCCGGTCGAATCGAAACCGCCATCGAGACGAGGCGCGCCGGTCGTTCCCGCCACGTGCACGCTTCCGCGGCCGCCGATATCGACGTTGGAACTGCGTACGCGCACGTTATTCGTCGTGCCGATCGTGAGGTCGAGCGCGAAATCATTTGGATTCGCCACGACTACGGGCGCCGGTGCGGCGCCGATCACGCCGCTGCCGCTATCGGCGAGCAAAAGCGCCGCGAACGGGATCGTCGCCTCACTGAGCGAGAGCGCACCCGAGAGAAGCGGCCGGGTGCCCGGAACGTGTCCGACCACGAGCTTGCCGTCGATCTGACCGCCGCCGTAGGCCGGAAAATTCAGCCGTAAATGTTTCGCTTCGGCACCGAAGCGATAGGTCGCATCCGCACCGGGATGCACGAGATCGAGGAGCGATGCGACACCGCTCGCATCGACCGTTCCCCCGCCCGATGCTGCATGCAGTGATTCCAAGTGCACGTCGGTTCCCGCGAAGGCGAGCGACGCGCCGAGATCGGTGAGCGGGACGGTTTGCAGCGGCGATGCGAACGTGCCGTCCGCAAGTGCGAGCGCGCCGACGAGACGCGGCGAGCCTGCCGTCCCGCCGACAGCCACGCGACCGTCGAGTTTTCCGCCGAGTTTCGAGCCCGCCGGTAAGAGCGGCGCGAAGTTGGAGAAATCGATGCCCTTCGCCGCCACTTCGAGCGAGATCGGGGCGTTTGCAGGCCCGAATCCGAACGGCGCGACCTGGAGCGGAACCGAGCCCGCGAGTTGCAGCACCCCCGTCGCGAACCCAACCTCGACCGACGTCAGCACGATGTCGCGGCCGCTCAGGGAGAATTGACCGAGCGCGCGCGGGACCTTGACGCCGCGAAGCGATGCATCTTCGAGATAGAAGCCGCCTGCGATACGCGGTTTCGCGCGCGTGCCGTCGACGGCAACGTCTGCTTCGGCACGACCTGTGGCGATGGGGCCCGCTCCGAAGATGCGCGTCGCGAGCGACCCGACGTTGGAACTCTTCGCGTGAACGGCCAGGGCGATCGGGTCGCGTGCGCCGAGCCCAAAGCTCCCCGAGCCGACGAGTGAGAGATTCGGCAGATCGAGCACCACCTTCGAGATCGTCGTTCGGCGAAGCGTCGAGCTGGCCGAGAGCGCGAGCCGCTCCACGGGAAATGTGCCGATCGATCCGCCGACGAGCGAGGCCTCCGTACGAACGTCGGGATCGCTCAGTTTCCCCGCGATCGTCGCATCGGCATCGACGCGGCCACCGACGGGCACCTGATAGCCGATTGCGGGAAGCCACACGCCGAGATCGAGACCGCGCAGATGCGCCGTTCCCGTAAAGCGCGAGCGGGCCAAAAGCCGATCGAGCGGGGAATCGGCCGGCAGGCCGAGGACGCCTGTGGTTTCGAGGCGTCCCGAAACTCCACCGAACGCCACACGTCCGGTCACGTCGCGACCTCGGGAATTCCAGCGCGCCGATGCATCACCGAGATCGAAGCGGCGAACGTGCAGATCCGCAATCGCAATATCCGCACTCGTCCGCACCGACGTCGCGTCGCGCACGAATTGCGCGGCGATCCGTCCGTGCCCACCGAGCGCGTCGCCCGCATCGAAGTAATCGTTGAAATCGCCGAGGTTCGCGCGTGGCGCTACGAGCTGGAAGGACGCATCTTTGCCGCGCACGTCGGCCCCGAACGCTGCGGTCGTCGAGCCGACCGTCACCGTCCCCAGACGCGCCGAAAGTTCGCCCGGGAGGAGCGCGATCCGCGCGCCGGCGTCGCGAAAATGCAATCCGTTGACCGTGCCCTCGGGGATGCCGAGCGTTCCCGCAACGGCGAGATTCGCGAGCGTTCCACGCAGCGTCAGATCGCCCGTCAACGTACCCGCGACATCGCGTCGCTGCGGCAAGACCGAACGCACGAGCGGCCCGAGCTGCGCCGCACCGATGTGGAGCCGCGCGTCGTAGATCGGCGCGCGCGTTCCGACGCCACCGAGCGAACCGTCGAGCGTCCCGAGCGCCGAGCCGAGTTCGGCGTCCGTGTGGCGAAAATCGAAGCGCGTCCCGGCGAGCGTGACGTCACCGTTGGCGACGAGCGGCAACCGATCGAGCGTCGCTCCCGCTCCGAGCGCGAGTCCGCCTTCGAAGCGTGACCCCGGCCCGACGAGGCCGAACGTCCCGATCGCCGCAACGTCGCCGCCGCCACCGAGCGGGACGACGGCGCGAAGTCGCCGCGCCTGCGCGCCCGCAAGTGAGACGCCGAGCGTTCCCGACGAATCGAGGTCGCCCGCGGCGACGAGCGTACCGCTCGCGACGGATCCGGTCGCCGCATACACCCGCAGGCGCTTGCCGGAGATCGCAACCGTGCCCGAAAGCGAGTCGACCGGAACGCCCTGGACGATCGCCCCCGGTGTCAGCGCGCCCCGTGCTTGCACGATGGAATCGGTCGGCCCGATGAGCATCGCCACGGGGCCGTTCACCGGGCCGCTACCGCCGATCTCTCCAGTGAACGTCCGCAGCTGCGCGAAGCTTCCGTGATAGATGCCGTCGAGAGCGAGCGCCGGGCCGACGTATGCGCCTGCACCCGCGAAGGCACCCCAGGGTCCGCTCGCGACGACGTCGCGCAGGCCGAAGTTGCCGATGCTCCCCGTGAGGTGCCCCGAGACTGCAGCGATCGCAAGCCCACCGACGCGTAGATCGTGGCCGCGGACGTTCCCCGCGATCCGGAAATCCGAGGGCGGACCGACACCCGCGAGTTCGCCATCGAGGATGCCGTGGAAGGTCGGCGCCGCGAGATCGATGCCGGGAAGCGTCGCCGGCCGCAGCAACTCGGCGTATCGGTAGCGGCGTGCGTCGAGCCAAAATGCGCTTTCATTCGCGCTTCGATCGAAGGTGAAGGCGCCTGCGATCGACGAGCCGTCGGATCGCGTGAGGCGGAACGGCCCGTAGCGCCCGTCGCCGCGCGCGTCCTCGTGAAAGATCGCCGCGAGATCGGTGCCTCCGCCCGCACCGGTTGCGGCTCCACGGACGTCGAAGCGAAGCGCGTCGCCGGCGAGGAGGCCCACGGCATCGATCGCGGCACCGGGTGCGAGTTCCGCGAGATAGGGCACGCGTGCCGCCGGCCCGTTTACCTTGAAGACGAGTTCGGTATGTGACGTATCGCCGAGGATGATTGCACCGTTCGCCGCGACGTCGAGCCCGCCGTAGCGCGCTCCCAGACCGACGACATCGAGCGCGCCGTCGTAGTAGATCGCGCGTGCCGCAAGACCTTCCACGGGGTAGCCCGCATAGGTGAGCGCGGGCGTGGCGACGCGCGTCGACACGAGTGGGAGCCCGACGGGTCCCTCGAGATAAGTCGTGACCCGCCCTCGTCCCTCGAGCGGCAACATCCGTGAAAACGCGAAGAGCCCTCGGACCCGATCGAGCGGGGCGTCGGCAATCGCGATTCCGAGCTGGAATTTGGGCGATGCCCAATCGTAGATGCCGCCTGCGACCCGTACCGGCATGGGACCGAGACGCGCCGTGAGCGCCGGCGCCGCAAACCCGCCGTCGAAAAAGTCGAGTCGCCCGTCGAGATCGCTCGCGCTTTGAACCAGGCCGGGAATCCGCATCCCGCCCCCGTGCAGTGCGAGCGACCCGCTCGTATGATAGACGTACGTTTTCTTCGGTCCGCTCGCGAAGCCGTACACGCGCACATCGGCGTTTCGCGCGATCCCACTCTCGAAGCGCGCGGCCGAACTATTGATAAAGTAATTGACGATGGGCACGAGCGCGAGGTCGTGTGCGCGAATGCGATGGACCGCGTAGCCGCGAGGGGCATCGATTCGCCCGACGGCCGAGAGTCTCGCAGGAGCATCGTTTGAGATGGATGCGCGCACGTGGTACGTCGAGATCGCCGCGCTATCGAACGCAAGTGTAGCCGAGATGCCCTCGAGGCCGAGGCGACGCGATTCCGGGAGCACGCGAAACTGGTCTTCGAGGACGATCGACCCATTGCGGATGCGCGCGTCGAAGCGCAACGGCAGATCGGCAACCGGACCGCTCGCGACGGGCGCCGTTGCAGCAGCGCCACCGGCACCCGGAGCAACGTCGAACGTTCCGTCGGCCCGACGTTCGAAGACGAGTCGTGGCGCGTCGAGTGCGACGCCCACGAGTCCGAACCGCCGCGACCCACCGGGCAAGAGATCGCGCAAGCGATACCTCACCGTCGCGAGATCGGCCGTCAGCAGCGTTCGGCCGGCATGAGCGAGTTCGAGATGATGCACGACCGCTCGATCCGATCCGAGTTCCAGATCGGTGAAGGCGACGCGGTCGCCCGTCGCGACATCGATTGCGCTCGCAACGAGCGCTCGCGAGATCGGTCCCGCAAACGCGACCACGAAAACGGCGAGCAACACGAGCGCAGCGAGCACCCGAATCCACCCCGACCGTCCATTGGGCACACGTGTCTCCTCTCGGACGCTCAACGCATCAGAGGCGGCGAGAGGTCCGCTCGGTCACCTCAGAGGTCTAAATTCTTCACGCTACGCGCGTAGGCTTGAATAAACTCTTTGCGGGGCTCGACTTTGTCGCCCATGAGCGTCGTGAACATTTCGTCGGCGGCGACGGCGTCTTCGAGCGCCACACGCTTGAGGCGGCGGCTCTTGATGTGCATCGTCGTGTCGGCGAGTTGCTCGGCATCCATCTCGCCCAGACCCTTGTATTGTTGGATCTGAAAATCTTTCGGGTCGCTATCGCCGATGATGCCTTTGAGTTCTTCGTCGGTGAAGGCGTAACGCTGTTTCTTGCCACGCTTGATGCCGTAGAGCGGCGGCATCGCGATATACACGTAGCCCTTCTGGATGAGCGCGCGCATCTGCTGGTAGAAGAACGTAAGCAACAGCGTGCGGATGTGCGACCCGTCCACGTCGGCGTCGGTCATGATGATGACTTTGTGGTAGCGAAGTTTCTCGCTATCGAAGTCGGCGGCGATGCCGGTGCCGAGCGCCGTGATCATCGCGCGGATCTCTTCGTTTGCGAAGACTCTATCTTCGCGCGCCTTCCACACGTTGAGGATCTTGCCACGCAACGGCAAGATCGCTTGAGTCATATAATCTCGACCCATCTTCGCCGTACCACCCGCGGAATCGCCTTCGACTAAAAAGATCTCCGAAATTTCGGGATTCTTCTCCGTGCAATCCACGAGCTTCCCCGGCAAGCCCATGCCGTCGAGGGCGTTCTTGCGCCGCGAGAGATCGCGCGCTTTCTTCGCCGCTTCGCGCGCGCGTTGCGCCTGCATCGCCTTGTCGACGATCGCGCGGAAGTGCTTCGGGTTTTCCTCGAAAAAGAAATCGAGCCGTTCGCCGACGAGCGTGTAGACGATGTTACGCACGCGCGCCGTGCCGAGTTTGGTTTTGGTCTGGCCTTCGAATTGCGGATTCTCGAGTTTCACCGAAACGACGGCGGTGAGGCCTTCCATCACGTCGTCGATCGAAAGATTCGCATCGGACTCTTTGAGCACCGCGCGTTTGCGCGCGTAGGTGTTGACCGCGTTGCCAACGGCGTTACGGAAACCGACGAGATGCATGCCGCCTTCGGCGGTGTTGATGTTATTCGCGTAGGTGAAAACGTTTTCGCTGTACGTATCGGCCCACTGCAACGCGCATTCGACGACGACGTCGTCGCGTTCGCCGTTGGTCGAAATGATCGGATGGAGCGGATCTTTTTTCTCGTTGAGATGCTCGACGAACGAGATGATCCCACCCTCGTAGAGGAACGTCTTTTCTTTGGGTTCGTCGGGACGTTCGTCGCGTAGCGTGATCGAGATCCCGCGATTGAGGAACGCGAGTTCGCGCAGGCGCTTCTGTAGGATGTCCCAGTGAAAATCCATCGTGTCGAACATCGTATGATCGGGGACGAACCATTGGTACGTTCCCGTACCTTCGACGCCTTCGGCGATCACGTGCAACGGCTCGGTCGTGATACCGCGTTCGAATTTTATTTCGTGCAGCATCCCGTCGCGCTTCACGCGCGTCGTCATATTTTCCGAGAGCGCGTTAACGACGGAAATCCCAACACCGTGCAGACCGCCCGATACCTTGTATCCGCCCGAGCCAAACTTGCCGCCCGCGTGGAGGATCGTCATCACGACTTCGACCGACGACATATTTTCTTCGGTGTTGAAATCGACCGGAATACCGCGTCCGTCGTCTTCGACCGAGCACGAATTGTCGCGACCGAGGACGACCACGATCGTGGTCGCCTTGCCCGCCATCGCTTCGTCGACGGAGTTGTCGACGGCTTCGTAGACGAGTTGGTGCAGGCCGCGCTCTGAGGTGTTCCCGATATACATGCCGGGCCGCATCCGAACCGCTTCGAGGCCCTTGAGGACCGCAATTTGGTCGCCGGTATATTCTTCCATCGACCGCACGGATTCGCGTTGTGTACCGCTATCGCCTTATTGGGTGGCGTGCGGCCAGAGAATCTTCTCGAGGTCGGTTCCCAGCAGATTTCGCACGACCGCCGGCGTGATGCGATCGGGCGGAAGTCGCGTGTGCAAGAGCACGTACGAACTCGCGACGTGTCGCTCGATACCCGAGGAACTCACCACGCCCGCAAGTTTCGTCCGTTCGAGAATGATCCACCAACGCGAGAGCAGGCGCTTTCGGACCCGCTCGAACTCGGCGTTGCGCAAGTCGGGGATCTGCTCGCGCATCTCCTCGATTACGAGCCATGGCGCCATGTAAACGATGCGCTCGACGAGCGTCCGACGCACGCGTTCCGCTTCACCCGCGCAGGGCGCGCAGCGCGCACGGGTGCTCGCGGTCACATCGGGCGATGCATCGGTCACCACGCCGCAATCGGTGCAGCGAGCGCCGGACGCACGCGAGGCCACGGTCATCCGCGCGCGCAGGCGCTCGAATGCCGTCGCCAGATCGGGTGCGGGAAGATCGGATGCGCCCGGCCGCGTCGGCACGCTTTTCGAGCGGCGTGCGACGGGAGGCACCGCATCGCGTCGCTTCCCGCGAGATACGAGCCCGGTGCGGAACGTCAGCCGTTCGACGGTTCCGCCACTCGGGAGCGCGCGAATCGCCGCGAGCACGTGCAGAGAGAGAAATTGGAGCTGTTGACTCCATGCGCTCGAGCGCGTACCAACCACGAGATTGGTTCCCAGGAGTTCCAGTGGCGTCGAGTTCGCCGCGACGTCCCGCCCGACGATACCAAGCCAGGCACTCACGATTTCATCGACGGGATCGATGTTGCGGCCGCGTGCCGGTTTCCACGCATCGAGGGCACTACGCAATGGTCGCAACCCGCCCCCGCGTTTCCGTGCGTCGTCGGTCACGCCGATATCCGTTCGAGCGTCGCGGCTCGTATCCGATAGCCGGCCGCGACGGGAACATCGATATCGTGCGTCGTCGTCACGAAGGCTTGTTCGAACGAGCCGACGCCGCGCAAGAACGCGCGTTGCCGCTCGGGGTCGAGTTCCGAGAGGACGTCATCGAGCAAGAGCAGCGGAGCCTCACCCGAACGCGCTTCGAGGACCCCGTATTCGGCGACTTTGAGCGCGAGTACCGCCGTTCGCTGCTGCCCCTGGGAACCGAACGCCGCCAAGGGTACGCCGCCCAGCCGAAAGGCGATATCGTCGCGATGTGGCCCGACGAGGCTCGTGCGTCGCGCAACCTCCGCGATCCGTTTCTGCGCGAGCCGAGCCACGAAAGCGGCGGCGACAGCATCGCTCGTAGGGACGTCGATGGGGATATCGGACTCGTAGGCGATTGCGAGTTCGCCTTCGCGATCGCCGACCCACGAGCGATGGACGGCTTTCGCGCGTTCGTCCAGGGCTGCGACGAAGGCGCGTCGCGCGAGTATGAGGCGTGTCCCTGCTTCCACGAGCCGTTCGTCGTAGGTCGCGAGCAACGCCTCGTCGGGCGCGATCGATCCACGCAAGAGGGCATTTTTTTGCAACACGTATTTGCCGTAGGTCGCAAGCGTGCCGTAGTAGGCGGGGCTCTCTTGCGCGAGCGCGGCGTTCACGAGCGACCGCCGAGCCGAAGGCGGACCCGTGACGAGGGCGAGGTGCGCGGGAACGAACGTAACGACGCGCATTTTCCCAAGGTAGGAAGCATACCGGACGCCCGCCCCATTGACGGTATAAATCTTGCGTAGCCCGCCGCCGCCAATATTGAGCGTACACGAGAGCCGGATATCCCCCGCCGACACGCGTGCATACCCGCAGAGCGACGCGCTCGGAAGGCCCGTCCGCACGATCTCGCTCTCACGCGCCGTACGAAACGATTTCCCCGTCCCGAGCAGCGCGATCGCTTCCAAGAGGTTGCTTTTGCCTTGTGCGTTGGGTCCGACAAAAACGTTGAGGCCGGGTTCCGGTTCGAATTCCAGTGACGCGTAGTTACGGACGTTCGCGAGGCTGAGTTGCGAGAGGATCATGGCGACCCCCGATCCGTAGGAGCTATTGACGTAACGGCATGAGGACGTACATGTGCGCGACCCCCGTCGCCTCGCCCGTCGGCCGAATCGCGGCGGGCGAGAGCGGTCCTAAAAACTCCATAACGATTTGAGCGGCGTCGATGTGGTTGAGAATCTCGACGAGATAGCGCGCGTTGAAGGCGATCGTGAGATCTTCTCCCGTTTGCTCGACGTCGAGTTCTTCGTAGGCGTTGCCCGTCGTGTCGGAATTCGCCGTGATGATGAGTTGCGCGTTCGAGACGCTCATTTTGACCATGCTCGCGCGATCGCCGGCAACGAGTTCCGCGCGCTTGAGGCCCGCGATGAGCGCGGCAGTATTGACGGTGACGCTGCGGTCGAACGACGCCGGAATGACTTGTGCATAGTTGGGATATTGCCCGTCGACGAGGCGCACGACGATCGAGGCATTCTGTGCGGCGAATGCGAGCTGGTTTCCGGATGGTCCGAGTGCGCTCACTTCGATCGTTTCGGCACTTCCGAGATTACGCGCGGCTTCGGCGAGCGCGCGCGAGGGAACGATGAACTTTGCCGTCGCGCCGTCTTCGAGACCGCGTGCGAGCGTCGTCTCCCATTTCGCGAGTCGGTACCCATCGGTCGCGACCATCGTGATCGTATCACCGACGATTTCGAGCAGCGTTCCCATGAGCACGGCGCCACGCGCCTCCTCGCTCGACGCCGCGAAGATCGTCGCATTGACGCCTTCGCGAAACCGCCGTGCATCGATTGCAAATGACGTTCCCTTTTGCGACGACGGAAGCGGCGGATATTCGTCCGCGGGCAGCGCGTGAAAATCGTAGTTCGACTTCTCCCACTTTACGCTCGCACGCGTCGGGGTTCCGGCGAGCTCGACGATACCCGCAGGGAGGTTGCCGAGATACCCGCTGAAGAGTTTGGCCGGAACGGTGACGCTTCCGGGTTCCGAGATCTGCGCGGGAAAGACGTGCTCGACGGTGAGTTCGAGATCGGTCGCGCGGACGCGAATCGTGTCGTCGATTGCGGTCAACAAAACGTTTGAGAGAATCGGCACCGTCGTGTGCGCGTTGACAACTTTACTTGCGGCGCTGACGGCGGACGCGATGTCTTTGGTGCTACAGCTGAACTTCACGTATCCACTCCTGCGGCCTCGATCCATTCGCCCCGTAAAGAATAGAAAAGATCGTCGTACTAGTAGTAATGCGGTGTAATCTGCGGAGAACGGCGCGAACGCCCGTGTTCCGTGGGTTTGCGACCCTAATAAGGTGTGTATCGCGGGGGCGAAGATCTCCACAGTTTCGATGCGGAGGGCGAGGGTCGGAGTTATCCACGCTCGCGAGACCGCCCTGTGCGTGACGGCTCACAGCGCCTGTGAGGACGAGCTTTCAGTCGTTCTGACAGAGCGCCATCAACGAGCGAACCTTGTTTCGGTAAGCTTCGTCGACCGTCATCTGATTCTTCACCTTGTCGCGAGCGTACATGACGGTCGTGTGATCCTTTTTAACGAACTCACGCGCGATTTGGGGTAACGAGTTATCGGTGAGTTCCGTCGCGATATACATCGCGATTTGACGCGGCGCGGCAAGACGTTGATCGCGCCGTTGGTGATCCATTTCTTTGACCGTGAGGCCGTGGGCTTTCGCGATCTTCTCTTTGATGAGGGCGATCGTGATCCGGCGCGCGGGTGTGGTCGCGACGACGTTCTTGAGCACTTCAGCTGCGAGGTCGGTGGTAATCGGGGATTTGGTGAGCGATGCGAAGGCGACGACGCGAATGAGCGCGCCTTCGAGCTCGCGGATGTTCGAGGGGATGACCTTTGCGATAAATGACGTCACATCGTCGGGAACGGGGATCTTTTCTAATTCAGCTTTTTTTCGCAAGATCGCTTCGCGCGTTTCGAGGTCGGGCGGCTGCATGTCGGTGAGCAAGCCCCATTCGAAGCGGGATCGAAGCCGCGATTCGAGCGTTTGGATCTCTTTTGGCGGTCGATCGCTGGAAATGACGACTTGCCGCTGTGCCTCGTGCAAAGAGTTAAAGGTATGAAAGAACTCTTCTTGAGTCTGTTCTTTGCCTTCGAGAAATTGAATATCGTCGATGAGCAGGACGTCGACGTGACGGTACTTATTGCGAAATTCGACCGTCTGATTATTTTTAATGGCGATGATGAATTCGTTCGTGAACTTCTCGCTCGAGACGTACACGACGTTGGCTCCCGGGTTCGCGCCGAGGACGCGGTGCCCGATCGCATGCATCAGGTGCGTCTTTCCCAGGCCTACACCGCCGTAAAGAAAGAGCGGATTGTACGCCCGGGCGGGCGCCTCGGCGACGGCCTGCGAGGCCGCATGCGCGAATCGGTTCGAATTTCCGACGACGAATTCATCGAACGTGTAACGGGGGTTGAGATTACCGTGACGGATATCTTCGTTGAGCGAGACGCGCGGGGCGGAGTCGGGATTCGCGCGTGGCGTTGCCGCATTCGGAACGCTCGGCGGTTCGGGTGCGACGACGAATCGGAGCCGCAAGGTCGCACCGAGCAACTCCGTGAGCACGTCGGAGATATCGCCCTTGAGCCGATTTTCGACCCAATCGCGCGCGAATGGCGATTGCACCGAGAGGACGATCTCCGCGTCGCTCATCGCGATCGGACGGATGGGTTTGAGCCACATTTCGAAGATCGGCTTCGAATACTTGCGTTCCAGCGACGCGAGCGCGGCGTTCCACAGCTCGTTTGAGATACTCGATTGATCGACTGCGAGAGTCATCACTTGACCGCCTTAGCAAGGGTTCTCGGAGGAACCAAAACATCCATGGACATCCGTGGCCGCCCGCGAGAATGAGGTCCGTGAGTTGGAGCGCGGTACCGCGAATCCTCTGGAAACTTTCCACGGACTTATGCACTTATCCACAACGGCAAAACGTGCGACGAATGTCGGGAAAATGGGCGTTTTTCGGTGAACCGAACGCTGGAGTCCACAACCACTTTCATGTGGGAAAACGGCGATTGTACGGGGGTTTGCGCCCCACGCGGGGACCGGTACTCCACAGAAGCATTCACAGGTGTGGAGAACGTGAGAAGGGTTCGCAGAACGAACTCCGAGGGCGGTTGACGGAAAGCCCCGTGCGTAGGTATACTCGGAGGTCTAGAGCTGGTGGTCTTCCACCGCGTCCAATTCGAGAGCAGAGTAGAACGTGAAACGCACTTTCCAACCCCACAACCGCCGTCGCAAGCACGGTCCCTCAAATATCGGCAAGCACACCCGACGCGCCGGCACCCGTTGCCGAGCCAAGCAACTCAGCAACGGGACAGCCGAACCGAGGGACCAGCAGCAATTATTCCGATGATCAAGCTGTGTCACGAGGGAACGTCCATTGGAACGAAAGGCCTACGAACCTTGCTGTCCTCGCAGAAGCGCCCCGAAGTCGCGGAATATTCGGTCGCCTTCGAACTTCGCCGTCGGTGACACGAGGTCGAGATTCACAAAGCCGTGCACCATACCGTCGAGATGCCTGTGCTCAGCTAACGCGCCTCCGACACGCAAGACCTCAACTAGTTCGAAACCCTCGTCTCTCAAGGGATCGTGTTCGCTCGTGACCAGAAGGGTTGGCGGCATACCAACAGCGCTATGGACAACCGGACTGAACTCCGCAAGTTGTGAAGCTGTCGCCCTCGGCAGCCATTGCGCCACGAACCAGTGAAGAGCAACGGCACTCAATCCCCAGCCGCGCCCCTTACTTTGAACGCTCGGACTGCTCAAAGTCAGATCGGCATTCGGGTTGAGTAACAGTTGGCCAGCGAGGGTGAGCCCCTTGTTAACCATTCGACGTGCGGCGAGAAAGCCGATGAGGCCGCCGGCACTGTCGCCAGCGAGACCTATTTGTGCCCCCGCGTGGTGCTCAATCAACCAGTCGAGCGCCGCTTCGACATCATCGACGGCTGCGGGGGCCGGAGACTCAGGGGCGCATCTGTAATCAACGGCGAGAACATTGACCTCCCCCTCAACGGCAAGACGTCTGCACGCTCGATCGTGCGACTCAAGGTCTCCAAAAACGAACCCGCCGCCGTGAACATAGACGACAAATGGTGCGCCGACCATCCCAATGGAATACAACCGGCCCGGGCACTGCAGGGCTGTTTCGACGACAAGATCCGTGACCGCAGCAACTTCAGGGCCTTTCGGCCGGAGTCGGGGAGCACGCAATCCTTCAACGGAAAGAGGAGCATCGGGTTCCCGACGAATCTCGCCAATCCACCGTTCCAACTCTCGGTCCGCGATCACACGATCCACCCTAGGACCATCAACAATATGTAACCGGATGGTGCCAGGACAGACACTGTGGCCACCGATGCCCATTGGGCTCGCTGCCCGCAAGACGAACCTCGAGCGTGCGCCGCTTCGCTTCGCTTCGAGCTCGTGCGATAGCGTCGTTGCATGAATTCGCTGAACCTCCGTTGGGCCGACGTAAAGGATGCGCCAGGCATCGCCGAGGTGCACGTTGCGTCCTGGCGATCTGCCTACCGTGGACTCATCGATCAGCAAGTTCTTGACGCGCTCAGCGTCTCGACGCGCGCAGACGGCTGGAGGCGGATCCTGTCGGAGATTTCCGCTCCACACTCCAGTGAAATGACACCGCACCGCACCCTCGTCGCTGATGTTGACGAACGAATTGTCGGCTGGGCAAGTTTTGGGGCTGGACGAGATAGGGGCATGACCGATCAGGGCGAGATTGCCGGGCTCTACGTGCATCCTGAATTTTGGTCCCAAAAGATTGGGCACGCGCTAATGGTGTCTGCTGAGCAGCACTTGTCAGATGCCGACTTTCAATCCGCATATCTATGGGTGCTCTTTGGGAACACCCGTGCGATCTCGTTTTATGACCGACACGGCTGGACAGCTGATGGCGAAGAAAAGGTGGGCAATGCTGGTGGGGCGAAAGGCCTTCACGAGCAGCGTCACGTCCGAGCGCTGCACTCGACAAAGCCGATCGTGGAGGCTGAGTAGTCACAGCGATCCCTTGACCCGAAAGCGGAACCGTCAACGGGGCGGTCTGCAGTAACGCGCAACCCGATTGGGACTAGGCGTCAAAAGACGGGTTGACCTGGTCAGCTCGCGATCGGATTCAGAACGCGGAAGATCGAGTAGATGAACAACAGCCCACCCATGGTGAGTAGGCAGGCGCCCGCCAATCCCATGGCGAAGGTGTAGTCGAGTCCCTTTGTCTTTTTGGCCAACACTGTTCTTTGGGATTGTTCAACCCAAGTTCCGACACGCTGGCGGTGCAGGTAGGTCGCCAAGCCGCATGTGATGAAGATCATTGCCGGGATGAAGGTCTGAAGGAAGTGCGACATGGCTTCCTTTCCCTTTCGTTGCCTCGATACTGCCACGACACGTCACGATCGACGTCAAATTGTCTGCAGAAGGACATCGCTCCAAGATGCAAGGTCGTGAAAACAGCTAACCCTTCGCAAGCGGGACGGTGATGGGTCCAATCTGTGGCTCTGGTCTCGATCGGTCCTCGGTCAGGTTGGAACGGTCAACCGTTAGCCTTTCGGCATGGTCGATACGAAGACACAGGCGCAATTTCGCCGTGACGGGAGTGCACTTGCGGCTTTGGGCGCCCAAGTCGCCGCAATGACGCTGCCCGATGTCGAGGTGCGAATTCCGAGGGCTTTGGCGGACAAGGCCGTCGCGGCCTGGGAGAGAGACGAAAAGGGGTCGCTGGATCCTGAGGATTTGGAACAGCGCATACAGCGTCATCGAGCCGCGTCCCTAGCGCTGATCGGGCTGTCCATCGTCAACCGCGGGAAGGCAGACGGTGACGAGGTCCTTGTTGGGCTGCAACCTGGACTGATCGGAGATGCGCTGAAGGCCGCCGACGACCTGCCATAGCGTCACTTGCCAGTTGGCCGCCCTGTTTACTGAACCTCGAATGCCGTCGGCGGCCTGCGGGAGCCTCCCTGCCAGACGCCTGCCCGAAAGCCGGACGACCACCGGACGCGATTTCGTGCCCTCGCAAGATCGCGGTCGAGGTCTGATTCCGACCGGCAGGAAGGCTCGTAAGCGGAACGCCGACCGGTCGATTCATAAGGGGAGAAACGTGTCCGGATCAGCGGACCGAAGGAACCGCTGCATCGAAAAATGAGGCATCTCCCCTACGAACATAAAGCGAAACTGCTGTGAAACTTGCGGCCGTCCCACCATAACCGTCGCCCCCCTTCTCGGATTGAACAGACGCGAGCGAAGCCCATCTCAGTCCGAGAAGTGAAGACAGTGTGGCCGCTCCGACCAACAGACCAGACGTCCGAGCCAGAACGAACACCCATTTGGTTATTGTGGCTGGCGGCGTTGCAAGGGTATAACGGTCTGTACGCGGGGGCCATTCAATGGAGCACTCAGTGACGCAGATAGTTATGGACCCATCCCAAAGATTCGGTTTTCGCCGACCTCCAGACCTTGAAGTGAAATTTAGAGCAGCGGCCGCGAAACTGCTCCAGATCGACGGCTGGGTAGACCCGGCGGCCGAGGGAGGGACCAGGCATCTCGTCGCCGATCTGGCACTTGAGGGAGGCGGGGTCAAAGGCATCGGGCTGGTAGGGGCGATCCTCGCCCTCAGCGATGCCGGCTACACGTTCCGCGGCGTCGCGGGCACCAGCGCCGGCGCGATCGCGGCAAGCTTGGTCGCTGCGCTATCGCTCCCGGGCCACGATATGGCCGAGTTGAAGCCAATCATGGACAGCCTCGTCTTTGAAAAATTCATGCCGAATGGCAGACTGCATCAATTTCTTGACAACCATTTCGGGCCCCTGGCCGATCGAGTAGTGGATGCATCGATATTGCTTCGACGGCCCGGGATCTACAGCGGCGACTACCTCACAGAATGGTTGGGGCCAGTTTTGGCGGGTCTGGGTGTCGACAAATTCTGCGATCTGAAGTTATCGATATCGGGCGATTCTGGCATGAGCCTTCCCGCCGGACACGAATACAGTCTGGTCGTCCACACCTCGGATATCACTCGGGAGTTGCTTGTCCATCTGCCGTGGGAATACGGCAACTATGGCCGAGTTGCTGACGACATGGTCGTCGTCGATGCCGTGCGGGCGTCCATGTCCATCCCGTTCTTCTTTGATCCGGTTGCATTTCCTACCTACCCAGTCGATATCGCGCTACCGCTGCCGGATGGATCGTTCATTCAACGCCACTATGAAGGAGGAACAGTTACTTGGGTAGATGGTGGGATGCTGAACAATTTTCCCATTCATGCCTTCGACAGGGTTGATGGCAAAGCCCCGCGCTGGCCAACGATCGGCGTGAGACTTTCCGCATTGCAGACTTCATTCCCGCCGGACAGGAAATGCGAAAATAGCTTGTCGATCGCGAGCCAAAGCCTTCACACCATGCTGAATGAGGGCGACTCGTACGGCGTAGACCCAGCCACGGCCGGTCGCACGATCTTTGTGGACAACGCTGGTATCGGTACGACTGATTTCGACATCGATAAGAAACAGCAGGACACGTTGTTTCTCAACGGCGTCAGCGCAGCAACGGACTTCTTGATTCTGATGGCGGACTTCAACCACGGGAATGTTCCCCGGACATCGAACGACGGCAAGGCACTCGTTGATCGCCGCCGAGCGACGGTCGAATGACGCACCAATTGCGGACGTGATTTCACAGTGCTCTCGGTGACGGATACGAGGTCTTTTTTGGCATCGAAAGGAGCCCGTAAGCGAAACGCTCAGCGCGACGGAATAAGCGTGAAACCACTAAACGGGCGAACTCACCCATTTCGTGTCACGGGGGCACCTTCAGCGGGACGAGAGTGTGGCCGATTAGACTTTTTGGAGTACAGCCGCACGGTTGCCGCCGACGTGGCCCACGTGGCAGTGCCCTTGGGCGCGAACAGGAGTGCTGATACTTGCTGATCTGCGCGAGGGCAGTGCTCGGCAACAGCAGGAACGATCAACACAACGTCTGGTCCGAGGTAAGGCCAAGGGCATCGGATACATTGCGCAGAGGATCTGTCATGCCTCAATGACGCGGGAATAACCGGGGACAGTTCGCAATACACGAATGTGCACCTCCAATGCCTTAATTGGAGATGATCAACACCGGCATTTTCCCTCTCGAACGTCCCGCTGCACAGTAAAGAAGTTGCGGGTCGGCGCTTTGAGGTTGGCCTCCCAGAGCGGCACGGTCACGACTGGACCTGCTCCCCTGCACCGGTGGTGGCCTCGGCGATCCGCTTGATCGCGGCGAGGGTTTTCGGGATGCCGTCGAGGGCCTGCTGGGTGCGGTCGGTGATCTGAGCGGGGGCTTCATTGCCGAATTTCTCCTCGAACATGGCGATCCCGCCCGGCAGGAACTCCCAGGACTCAGTGATCACCGTGCCGCTCTCCGCGGCGGCGAAGCTGAAGCCCCAGCGGACGAAGCTGCTGCCCACTACCCAGGCGAACTCGCGACCGCGCTCCGCCGTCACCACCTCGGACCGGGTCTCCCAGGTCCGGTGCGGAAGTTCGTTGCGCCCGGTGAACCAGGCACCGACCCGACCGGCGTCTGCCTCGTCGTCCCACCAGCACAAGGTGCAGACGGGGCTCCACTCACCGGTGCGGGTGATGTCGGAAAGCAGGTCGTAGAGAAAATCAGCCGACGCCTCGACAATGGTTGACTCCTGGTGACTGAGGATGCTCGTCTCACTCATGAATAAACCCTAACGGGGGTCACTTCTTCTGCCGCCGGCTGCCACCATGCCAGTCCTCCTGTTTTCCGACCGTGCCGGCATCGACACCGAATGCGGCCAACTGTGGCTGCTCGCGCAGACTGCGCTTAAGCTCGGCGAATCCCGGGAAGCGTGCCAACCCGACCACATGGTCCCACAGCTCGGCAGCCGAGTCATCGCGTGGCAGCCGGCTGATCACCGGCCCGAAAAAAGCCACACCGGCGGGTGGCTCGAAGTGGATGATGGGCGTACCCACATCCTTTCCCGTCAGCGAGAGCGCCTCGTCCGTCTCCTGCCGGATCTCCAGATCCCATGACTCGTCATCGAGAGCACCCGCCAGCTCGAGTGGTAGGCCCGCCTCGGCGAGGATCGGCTCCGCGAACTCACGTGTCCCGCGGCGCTCACGCACTTGGCTCTCGGTGCCGTGGATGTGCGGCTCTGGAGCGGTGTCGAAGATGTGCGCTCCGAACGCCGCGTACAACCGGGCCATCGACTCGCGGCCATGCTCCGCGCGGGCCCGGGCCGCCACCCGCAGGAGCCGCAGCCCAGCGGTGTGTCCGGCCTCGTACTCGGGCGGAAAATGTGCGTCGTAGTCGACCTTGGCATTGATCAGACGCAACGAGACGAACCTCCAATCCACGGTGTAGTCACGCTGCGCCTGCACCTGCCGCACCCACTTGCTGGTCATCCAGGCGAAGGGGCAGACCGGGTCGAAGTAGAAGTTGAGATCGGCGTCCATGCCTCCACTTTTCCACCGGTAGGTAGGCCACGTCTAGTCGAATCGAGGCATCAGCCCGAAAAAGTAGACGCTCGATCGTGGATTGAATCGGCCGTAATTCTGCCATCGGGCGACTTACTGCGACACGCAAAGACATACGGCGGTAGCGATGATCACCGCTCGTCTACAGTCGGGCCAGTCCCGTATTTTCGCCCCGTCCCCGCGTGCCTGTCCAGGAAGTTCTTGCATGATTCAGATCGAACAGCTGACGAAAGTCTTCGGCCATGGAGCCGCACGATCCCTCGTACTCGACCGCCTCGACTTCACTGTCGAGGCTGGTGAGATCTATGCGGTCGTCGGGCCGAGCGGAGCGGGAAAGACCACACTCGCCCAGTGCGTCAGCCTGCTCGAGCGGCCGACGTCAGGATCGGTCGTCGTCAACGGCGACATCCTGTCTCAACTCAACGAAAAACAGCTGCGCATTGCCCGTCGGCGCATCGGAACGATCTTCCAGAGTGATGGACTCTTCAGCCGTCGCACCGCCGCGGCCAATATCGCTCTGCCCCTCGACTACCTGGGTGTGACGCCGGCCGAGTCGAAGAAGCGCGTCGCCGAGCTCGGTCTGAAGAATGTCGAGGGCCTTGCGGTGATGGACGCCGAGAAACTCGAATTCCCCGACAATTCGTTCGACGTCGTGATGGCGCAATA
>ENA-OFCD01000074-OFCD01000074.1-metagenomes-genome-assembly--contig:-NODE-74-length-62879-cov-22.801031_pt1 | contig 62879 bp, 57 predicted proteins | sample MGYA00153392_OFCD01 | MGnify analysis MGYA00153392 | reverse complement strand
ACTCCCATCGCCACTCTATTGAGCACCTGTTTCAAGGCCATCACCGTCCAATTAATATCTTCGACAGTCGTCGATCGCCCGAGAGATAGTCGAATTCCTGTTTTTGCCATGCGATCGTTAAAACCTATTGCTTTCATAATTAAGCTTGGCGACAGTTTGCCGCTACTGCACGCTGCGCCCGCACTAATGCCAATGCCTGCTAAGTTCATTTGCCGAACGAGGGTTTTCCCGCTGAGTGTTTCACCATCGGCATCCGGCATCCAAAAACTGGCGTGATGCGGAAGCCGACTGGTTAGGCTTCCGGTTGGCTTTAACCCTGTCCCCACCAACTGCTCAAACAATTGATCGCGCAACAGCATCAGTCTATGGCTTTCTTCTCCCATCTCAGATTGAATTAATTCTGCGGCCAATCCAAACCCGGCCAACACCCCGATTGCCTGCGTCCCCGATCGCCAGCCGTCCTCCTGTCCGCCGCCGCGCATCATCGGCAGCAGCGTCACATCAGGCCGTACATACAATGCCCCCGCTCCCTGTGGCCCATAGATTTTATGGCTCGAAATAGACAGCAAATCCACCGGAAGCGTCTGGACATCGATAGCTAATCGTCCCGCAATTTGCACCGCATCGGTATGGAAAATCACGCCCCGCCTTCGTGCTATTGCCCCAAGCTGAGCGATCGGCTGCACCGTCCCGATTTCGCTTTGTCCCCAAATGATTGAAATCAGCACTGTATTAGGCTGAATCGCCGCTTCCAAATCCATTGGATCGATGCGCCCAGTGCCATCTACGAGCAACCGCGTCACCTGCCAACCCTGCCGTTCTAACTGCCGCGCAGGTTCCGCCACCGCCGAATGTTCCACGCTAGAAATAATTAAATGCTGCGGTTGCGCATACTGCTGCGTTATTCCGCATAGCGCCAGATTATCTGCCTCAGTTCCGCCAGAGGTAAAAACGATCGTTTCCGCAGGCGCATTCACCAGCCGACCAATCTGCGCGCGCGATCGTTCGAGCGCAATGGCACTTCGATTTCCCCAATGGTGGAGACTCGATGGATTGCCCCACTGTTCGGCCATCACCGTTTGCATCAAAGCAATAACCTCAGGGCGAGGCGGAGTCGTGGCGCTGTAATCGAGATAAATTTGCATAGGGCTTTTTACATAACCTTAGTATTGTCGCGCGACCTGACCCATGAGGGCAATCTAAGCGAAACGGCTTATGGGGACGATCGATGCGTTTGAATCAACATTTTTTGAACGAATTAAAGCTAGGACGATGGCGGGTTGGTCTCACCGTTCTCCTCACAGGGCTGTACGGCTGTCAAGCGGCAACTCCAGCCCCCGCCAAACTCGATCGCATTCCCGCACTTCCCCAAGATCCGCTGATTCAGACCTACATGAATCATAACGAAGCGGCAGAATATACGGAACTCGATCGACCGATCACCCGCTCCGGTGACAACCTCGAACAGATCATTATTGATGGAATCAACTCAGCCCAAACCACTCTCCAAATCGCCGTCCAAGAATTTCGCCTTCCCCGCATCGCCCAAGCCCTCGCCGATCGTGCCCGCGCCGGGGTCAAAGTCTCTGTTATCCTAGAAAACCAATATTCCACACCCTACAGCAGCTTCACCCCAGCCCAAATCTCAGCGCTCCCCAAACGCGATCGACAACGCTACGACGATAATAAAGCGATTATGGATGCGAACAAAGACGGTACGATCGATGCGGAAGAAATTCAAACTCGCGATGCTCTAGTAGTGCTCGATCGCGCGGGTATTTTCCGAATCGATGACCGATCGGGAACCACCGGACTCATGCACCACAAATTCATGATTATTGACGGCAAACAAACGATCGTCACATCGGCCAACTGGACCCCGTCCGATATCCACGGCGACATCCTGAATCCGAACAGTCGCGGCAATGCGAATAACCTTGTGAAAATAAACAGTTCTGAAATTGCAAATGCCTTTCAAACTGAATTCAATTTGATGTGGGAGAAAAAACAGTTTAAGCGTAAGAAGGGCGATCGTTCGACCCAAACCTTCACCATCGGTCGCTCCATCGTCCAAATCCACTTCTCACCGACTGAAAAACGCTCAGACTGGAATACGAGCAGCAATGGAGTGATCGCCGAAACTCTCACCACAGCCAAAACCTCAATAGACCTAGCGTTATTCGTCTTCTCAGATGTCAAACTCTCCGCAAAGCTAGCTCCGCTGACGAAAAAACCGATCGCCATTCGAGGACTTTTCGATCCCGGCTTCATGACGCGCCCCTACAGCAAAAGCCTCGATATGCTGGGCCTCACAGTTCCCTGCCAAGGCAAAAATAGCAACCCGTGGAATCCCCCGGCCCAATCGGTCGGCGTCCCCAAGCTTCCACCGGGTGACCTGCTGCACCACAAATTTGCCATTGTCGATCGATCGCGTGTCATCCTCGGTTCCCATAACTGGACTAGTGCCGCTAACCACACCAACGACGAAACCCTCCTCATCCTCACCAATCCCCAAGTCGCCGCACACTATCAGCAAGAGTTCGATCGCTTGTCTAAGACAGCCAAACTTGGAGTAGACGAACGTCGAGATATTTGTAAGAAGACGCCATCAGCCGCCTCTGAAGAAGAACCCTAAAAAGACCCCAACGGACTTGCATCCAATCGGGGTCTAAAACGGCCTAGACATGCGTCTAACCCTATTTTTATTGGATTATCGCTGCTTGCTGGTGAACGTTCTAAGCTGCTGCAAAGCTGCACGAAAAATATTGAATCCAGCCCAACCCGCTGCAAGGGCCAGAGGCGACAAGACGGCCACAATGCGAAAATCGAAGTCCATAGTTCTGTCTCTCAAGCAACATAGTTATGTTCTATTTTTACCTGAATCGGGATCGTTTTCATAGATCTTCGTCTTAATTTTGTAGATCGCCCGATCGGATTAGTAAGAAATGAGACCGAGCCAGGTCAGCGCACCTTCATGGGTGACATACTCGACGGCTAATGCTGCAATGAAGCCCATCATGGCCGCACGCCCGTTTAATCGTTCGGCATAGGTGCTGAAGCCCATCTTGGGTTCTTCTAGCTTAGGGATTACAGTGGGATTCGTAACGGATTTTGGTTGTGCCATGATAAAGACCTAGGACTGTTACATTTCTTAACTATATTACGCGATCGTTTGACCATTCTTCACTGCTAAGGACTTTAAAAAATGCGGATTGGCGTACCAACAGAGACGAAGGATCAAGAGTTTCGGGTGGGCTTAAGTCCCAATGCGGTAAGGGTTTTAGCCGATCGAGGGCATCAGGTTCAGGTAGAAACAGGTGCAGGAGTAGGATCCGGCTTCGATGACCAGGAATACCAGGACGCTGGAGCGACCCTAGTGACTACCGCCGCGCAGGCATGGGCACAGAAGCTGATTGTCAAAGTCAAGGAGCCATTGGAACCCGAGTACGGATTTCTTCGCACCGACCAAATCCTCTTCACCTACCTCCATCTTGCGGCTAGTCGGACACTCACCGAAACGCTGATGGCCTCAGGCACGGCGGCGATTGCTTACGAGACGGTGGAAACCCTCGATCGGAAATTGCCGCTTCTTTCGCCCATGAGTATCATTGCAGGCCGCCTCTCAGTGCAGTTTGGGGCGAGGTTTCTGGAGCGACAGCAGGGGGGACGAGGGGTGCTTCTAGGCGGTGTGCCGGGGGTGCTGCCGGGACAGGTGGTGATTTTGGGCGGCGGGGTGGTGGGGACTGAGGCTGCGAAAATGGCGATCGGGCTGGGAGCACAGGTTACGCTGCTAGATGTGAATGTCGATCGCCTTACTTATTTAGAATCGATATTTGGCTCCCGCGTTTCGTTGCTCTACAGCAGTGTCGGTTCCATAGAATCAGCAGTCCGATCTGCGGATTTACTGATTGGTGCGGTGCTCGTGCCGGGACGGAAGGCTCCAATTTTGGTGAAAGAATCGCTGGTCAAGGAAATGCGATCGGGCAGCGTCATCATCGATGTGGCAGTCGATCAAGGCGGCTGCATCGAAACCCTTCGGCCCACCTCCCACACCTACCCAACGTATACCCACTGCGGTATCGTCCACTATGGCGTCCCTAACATGCCCGGAGCCGTTCCCTGGACTGCTACCCAAGCGCTCAATAACAGCACCTTACCTTACGTTATCAGACTTGCTGACGCCGGGTTGGATGCCGTAAATCACGATCCGGCCTTAGCGTTAGGATTGAATGTTCTAGAGGGCAAACTCATTCACGCCGCCGTTCGATCGGTTTTCCCCGATTTAGCAGATTAGCCTTCTAGAGACCCTCTCTGTAGATAAATGACCCGATCGCAGGAACATCAGTCATAATAAGCACACATTTGGCAAGCACACATATTTGGCACCTCAATTCCTATGGGACGTATCTTTTTATCCGCTGCCCATGGTGGTTTAGAAAATGGCCTGATCGATCCCGGCTCCATTGTCAGCGGTACGACCGAAGCTCGCGAGATGATTTTGCTGCGGGATTTGCTGATGGCTGAACTGCGATCGCGAAATCTTGAAGCCCTAGCGGTTCCAGACGATCTGAGTATGCAGCAAACTCTCGACTGGATTAATATCCGAGGTCGCAACGACGACGTCGCCCTCGAACTTCACGCCGACTCTGCCCCAAATCCTCTAGTGCGGGGGGCTACAGCTTTTTACATCAATCAAAACGACACTCGCAAACGCAACGCGGACTTGCTTCTGTTGGGGATTACAAAGCGTCTGCCTTCGCTCCCTAACCGAGGCTCAAAACCGGATACGACGGTGGGGGTGGGCAATCTTGCCTTTTGTCGTCAGCTCGTCACGCCATCATTGCTGCTCCAAATCGGATTTCTCACGAATCCTGACGATCGCTTCATCCTCCAAAACCAGCGGTTCGACTTAGCCTTGGGTATTGCAGATGGAATTCAAAGCTGGCTTAAAGACAACGGCACTGCACCCATAGGCGACACCTATCCCGCCATCAATATTAATCTCAACAGTCAAAGCTATGGTGAGCAAGGCATTTTGGTCAATGGCAATGCCTACATTCCGATTGATTTAGTCGATCGTTTGGGTGTTGATCTATCTGCTATTCCGACCGTGCGTCGATTGGCGTACCGGAGCGTTGTGTTTGTCAAAGCGATCGAGCTGCGTGATTTCAATGTCTCGGTGAATTGGGATACGCCCACGCGCACTGTGTTACTCAAATCTATTCTCAAGATTTGCCCTGGGTCCTTCGATCGCATCATTGATCATGGCAAAACCACTGAACTCCAGCTCATGATGTTCCTCAAAACTAACAACGAGCTAAGCATCAAAGACTTTCCCGAAATCGGCAAGCTCTACCGGGAAGAATCCGCTATAGAGGGCGTAGACTACGATATCGCCTTTTCCCAGATGTGTCTCGAAACCAATTTTCTCCGATTCGGCTCCCTAATCAAACCCAGCCAAAACAACTTCGCAGGCATGGGTACGCCTGGTGGAGGACCGGAAGGAGCCTCTTTTGACAGCGCCCGTTTAGGGGTCCGAGCACATATTCAGCTCCTCAAAGCCTACGCCAGCACTGAACCCCTCGTTCAAGAAAGCGTCAATCCGCGCTTCCGTTTCATCACGCGCGGCATCGCTCCCTTGGTCGGCCAACTCAGTGGACGCTGGCAGCCTCTTACCGACTACGGCGATCGTATTTTGGGCATCGTCCGTCGTCTCTACGAAAATTCGTCGTTGCTGTAAAATCCGTAGCGATCGGACATATTTATAAAAGGAAGGCAAAATTGTCTGGAATGGTTCCGGTGTATTCGATCTAGAGATTTCCTGTGCGGGTTTTGCGTTCATGAGCGATCGCACTGTAAGTCTATTCGCAATCGATGGCATGAGCGATAACTTCGCCTTCTAGGAGTTCAAGATTTTCATCAGTTTTGGTGTTGGCGACGAGAAGCCATTGATCAAGACATCGATCGTGCATTTGAGCGATCGTTAGAAGAGTTGTTTCCATAATGTGAAGGAAATTAAACCAGTACTCTTATCATATCGTTTTCTTCCATCACCTTACGGAGAGGGGCTTGAGTGTTAAGGATTCACTGGAGTCTCATCCCACTTCCCACCGGGCGTACGATCGAATTTTGTCCGGAATTGCGGATCGCCTCGAAGCTGCAAATAATCCACGTTGATAGGGTCCAACAACAGGACGCAAAAATCACTCAGGATTTCAGTCGGACTCGGCAACTCCATCTGAAACACCTTGTCAAAATCCCTCGGCTGTCCCGGTTCTGCCCAGGAAAATTGGGTCTTTGCAGCCAGCGATAGGTCATGCCAAGTCCGCAATCGAAGCTTCTGCAATTCTTCATCAACGGTCTCGTGAGTAATCAACAGCAATGTTCCATGGAGCCGAAACTGTTCGCGCGTCCGAGAAAAGTACCAACAGGCTTCACCCCAAGGCTGTTCATAGAGATCCGTAATCTTCTGACTCCGAAAGTCGGCAATAAATTTCAATTGATTGGTTTCTTCGCGAAATCCGCGTGACACCACGGTCCGGTTGGCGGGATGGCCATCGGGCCGCACCGTCGCAAGCTGCAAATATTTAACATTTGCCAGAGAGCGATTGAGATGAAGGGCTTTACCAAGCGGCGATCGCCATGGAGCAAGAGACATAGATTCTTAAAGATGATTTTCGAGTAAGATAGGCAGATAGGAACATTCTACTTCAACACACGCTTCTACTAGAAACTAAGTTTAGTTTATTGAAATGAACAAATTTTTACAAAAAATTGCTCAGATTGTAGTAGATCGCGAATCTTCCGATCCCCCGGTCAAGTTTTTGTATCAGTATCAGGCGAAAATTTTAAAGAAGATTAGAAGATTTCTTATTCATTATAATGATCCACTAATCAATTTCAATCTTAGAAATATTGAAATTAAAGCTCATCTATCTCATGAACTGCCGTTTATTCTGAAGTATCATCCATATTATTACTCGAATTTAGGAAGAATTTCTTCATACATGAAACAGAAATATAATAATCTAAAAGTAATTGATATTGGCGCAAATATTGGAGATTCAGTTGCTATCTTACGGGGATATATTGATTCGCCGATACTTTGTGTAGAGAGTTTTCAGCCTTTTTTAGAACTTCTTGCTGAGAATACAGCGCAGTTTCAGAACATATCAATTGCCATTAGCTATGTGGGCGACAAGACAGAAGTGCTCCCAATGCATCTAGAAGGAACAGGAGGTACTGCACATCTCTCCTCAACTGTAGACACCTCCTGTTATGCTAAAGGTGATCAGTTTTCTATATTGACACTAGATGATTTGTTAGCGACTTATTCTAACTTCTTAGATGCTAAGCTTATCAAGATTGACACAGATGGGTTTGATGGGAAGATTATTCGTGGCTCTGAAGGGATACTTCAAAGGAGCAAACCTGCAATCTTTTTTGAATATGACCCCTACTTTCTGAGCCAACAGGGTGATGATGGACTTTCTATCTTTCGGATGCTACAGAGACTCGGATATGCAGGCATTATTATCTATGATAATTTTAAAAAACTTTTGCTGACTCTGCCAAAAATTGACCTCGATCGACTTCAAAAAATTTATACCTACTTCTCAAATCGAAATTCACATCTTTACTGTGATATCCGTGTTTTTCATTCAGAAGATCAAGATCTGTATTATGAAACACGAAAATCAGAGCTTGAGTTCTTTTGTCGTACATCCTGAAAATTGAAATGACTAAGATTTGCTATGATTATCATGCTTTTTCTGCTCTTAAATACGGTGGGATTTCTCGTTATCTCTATGAAGTAGCAACTCGAATTAAGCTAGATGGACGCGATGATATTCGAGTCGCGGCTGGTTTTTATGTTAATGAATATCTTAGAAGATGCCCCTCTGGGCTAGTTGCTGGACTTCCAATTCCCCTGATTGATAAGCCTACGTTTCTCTATCGCAGAGTAGAACGGTTGAAATCTTTTGCAAACGATCGATTCTGTCAGTATTACTGCTCAAGGTTCAATCCTGATATTGTACATGAAACCTATTACTCACCCAAACGACTAGCATCACCGAAGAGCAAGATTGTTCTTACAGTCTACGACATGATTCATGAGAAGTTCTGCCATACTTTGCCAGATTTTATGACGCAAGGTTGTTCAGATTTTATTGAAGTCAAACACAACGCAATCCAGCGTGCCGATCATATTATCTGTATTTCCGAGACCACAAAGCATGATCTAATCCAATTCACAGGAGTATCACCTGATAAAGTTTCTACCGTCTATTTAGGATATTCTTTAGATACCTATAAAACTCTTTCCACAGCATCTCCTAGGTTGATAGCTGAGCCTTATCTGCTGTATGTTGGAGAACGACGACCGCTATACAAAAATATTAAACGTTTAATTGAAGCTTACGCATCCTCTTTAGTTCTAAGAACTCAGTTTAAATTGGTGCTTTGTGGGTCACAGCCGTTATCACGGATTGAAATTGACTTAATGATTCAACTAGGATTGGGCGATCGCCAAGTTTTTCAAGTTAAAGCCAGCGACCAGACATTAGCTTCTCTATATACGTATGCCTCAGCATTTGTTTATCCCTCATTGTACGAGGGTTTTGGAATTCCACCACTAGAAGCGATGAGTTTTGGATGTCCAGTTGTGTGTAGTCAAGAAGGTTCAGTGCCAGAAATTTTAGGCGATTCGGCTGAATATTTTGATCCCTATCAAGTCGAGAGCATAGTCGCCGCATTAGAAAAGGTTGTATTGTCTCAGGAGCGATCGGGTGATCTGACTCAGTTAGGTTATCAATGTATCCAGAACTACTCGTGGGATAAATGTGCTCGTGAAACTCAGCGGGTCTACCACACTCTATGTGAGTAATAAATTAGTGTAATATTTTATTAAACTTATTAATAATCATGTTGGAATCCGTAGAAGTCTTTGACGTCAAGACAATCTTAGGGACTCTAGAAAGCTGATTTGAAAGACATCCAAGCATCAGATTATACATCCAGGGAGAGGGGAGAGGTTGATCAGAGAAGATGTGAATCCCAGAATAAGATCGAAAATTCATTCCAAGAATCTTAGCAATGGTTTTCAATGTTCTCAATTGATAAAATGAAATGTGCTGCCCAATTGGGAAGATGTAATACCACCAATCCTCCGGTGAGGGCGGAGATTTTTCAAATAACTCTGTGGAAAAAACGAGTGTATTTGCGCCCGTTGAGCTTAAATTATCCCGAATAAACTGAAGAGGATTATGAATATGTTCTAATACTTCAAAAGCTGTAATGCCATCGAAGGTATCCTTTGTATCAGTTCGCCCAAAGTGCTTGGCTAGAATATTGGCACAGTATGGATCGTCCCAATAGAAATCAAATCCGATATCTCGCATCATTCGCGTCAATGTTCCATAGCCACCTGCCATATCAAGGTATTTCCCATTTTTATCAAAGCAAAAGAACAGCAACACAGAAAGTTGCTTAGCGATCGTAAAATTTCGCATTAGAAGTCCCGTATCCGCATCGGCGATCGGATTTTCATATGCTTCCTCTAACCAATAGGGAGATTCTGTCTGGAGAAAGCCACACTCATCACAATAAAAGTAGTCAACATCGTACTTGTTGAGTACACTTGAGTTGAAAGCAAGGTGTCTGATCGATTGACAGATTGGACAAGGTGTCATCTGAAGTTCTCCACAGATTGGACAGCAAATTATACCGTCTTTCTTCAAAATAATCTTAATGCCAAGCAAGATCTCTCGTGACCCTTTAAAATATTATGAAGGAACCCGTTTATATTATTATTCCTGTCCATAATCGCAAGCAGATTACGCTCAATTGCCTGCAAATACTGGACGACTTGGATTGTCTGGATCGTTATCATGTCATTGTTGTGGATGACGGTTCGATCGATGGAACCGCAGATGCGATTCAAAAGACCTATCCGCAAGTTCACATATTGTCTGGTGATGGAAATCTTTGGTGGACAGGAGCGATCGTCCTTGGAATGGAGTTTGCCATCCAACAGAGTGCTGAATTTATCATTTGGCTGAATGACGATACGATTCCTGATCCACAAACTATTCCAAGGTTAGTTGAAGAATGTCGAAATCATCCAAAAACGATCGCGAGTGCGCAATGTTATTCAAATAGAAGTCTTAGTATTCCAACTTATGGGGCACAACTTCGTCAGTGGCTAGGCATTAAGTTGATTTCTACACCCCCCGATCGCATCCAAACTTGTGATGCTTTAAGTGGGAATTTAGTGTGCTTTTCGAGTAATTTGATTCGAGCAATCGGCTATCCCAATGCAACGCGCATTCCTCACTGTCAGGCAGATATCGTGTATACCTACCAAGCAAAGAAGGCAGGATTTGTGCCAACAGTTATTGGAGATGCAATAGCAATTTGTGAGATGAATCCGTTGGATATTGGCTGGATTAATAGCCCTGTAGCGATGATGCAACGATGGAAAATGTTAGGATCACCCAAATCAAATCTCTATCCACCTGCTTATTGGTATTACTGCAAACAGTTTTATGGAATTTGGGGTATATTGCCGTTTGCAACTGTTTACTTACGCCTAGTGCTACTAACAGGAATGATTTGGATTGTGCCGACATCCTGGTTGAGACACATGAAGTCATTGAAAGATCGTTTGTTCTAGATCTATCGGATGTGATACGCTGTCCTCGCAAACGCCGTCGTATTTCATCCCGTATCCCTATGAAATTTAGTGAATTGGTCGATCGATTTGGAAACCCGGCTCACTGGGGCCATGGAGATTTAGAAATCACAGGCGTCAATTCTATTGAAGCTGCGATTCCCGGACAGATCAGCTACATTGGCAGCGAGAAGTTTGTGCCGATGATTGCGACTACAGAAGCGACGGTGTTGCTGCTGCCCAAACATGAGCTTTTACAGTCGATGGTGACGAAGCAAGGTATTGCTTGGATTGAAGTTTCAGACCCGCGTTTAGCATTTGCACAGGCGATCGATCTATTCTACACGCCCTACCAACCGCCCGTTCGGATTCATTCCACTGCCGTGATCGACCCTACGGCTAAAATCGGTAAAAATGCTGCGATCGGCGCTCATGTTGTCATTGAAGCAAATGTTGTTATTGGTGATGATGCTCGGATTCATCCGAACGTTGTGATTTATCCCGGCGTTGGCATTGGCGATCGCGTTACCCTTCATGCAAACTGTACCATCCAAGAACGATCGCAACTGGGCAATGATTGTGTAATTAACAGTGGCGCTGTCATTGGCGGTGAAGGGTTTGGATATGTGCCGACGCCCGAGGGCTGGTATGCGATGCGGCAATCGGGCTACGTGATTTTGCACGATAAAGTTGAGATTGGCTGCAACTCGACGGTCGATCGGCCAGCGGTTGGCGTGACGCGGATTGGGCGCGATACAAAGCTGGATAACTTGGTCCACATTGGTCATGGCAGCAAACTTGGGTCAGGCTGTGCGATGGCTGCACAAGTGGGGTTAGCGGGCGGGGTCGAAATCGGAAACGGGGTGATTTTGGGCGGACAGGTGGGAATCTCAAATAATGGGAAAATCGGTGATGGGGCTATTGCGTCGTCGAAAACTGGAATTACGGGAACCATTCCGGCTGGAAAAGTTGTGTCCGGGACGCCTGCGATTGACCACAGAACCTACCTAAAAGTCTGTGCCATCTACAGTCGGATTCCAGACTTGTACCAAGATGTGCGGAAACTGAAAAAATCTATGAAGAATGCAGGATTGCAGGATTAAGGTCGTTCTATCAGCCGCCAGCGTTCAGTGGTGACGATCTGACGATCGGTCTTTTCGGCTTTGATATCAGGCGAAATCCAGGCATAGCTGTGATCAGGGAGTTCGGCTAAAGTGTCGAAATAGCGGCCTAAAATGGGAGTCTTAAAAATGAGCAAGAGGGAGGTTTTTTGGAGTTCGCTTTCCTTCAGAGTTTGAGTGCCGATGAAGTGAATCGGATCATGGGTGAGAATATTCTGAAGTAACGGGTTCTGGAAAGTACGGGTGATAGGAGCGGCATAATCTCCCCACAGTCCCGTGATGCCGACGAGGTTGAGGGCAAGCCAAGGTCCTAGAAGAACGCTACCGAGCCAGCGGGTGATCAGTTCGCTGCGAGTGACGATCGCACGCCTTTTCCAAATCAATCCCGGCATCAACCAGCCGATCGCTAATGCAGCCAAGACAAAGGCAATGGATTGGACCTGATCGAACTCGATCGGAATCCAGTTGAATAATGTGGCAATAGACAGAACGAGTAACACACTTGAGAATGCTGCAAGGACACCACTAATCTGCCCAAGGAGTTGCGATCGCCAATCTTTTCGGTAATGGGCGACGCAGTGATCGAGGGTTACTGCGGAGAAAATTGCGAGCCACGGAAGGAGTTGCAGTGGATAGTAGGGCGTCTTCGTTCGGAAAAGATTGAGTTCAACAAACAAGAAAATGGGAAATCCAAAAATCAACCAACGGTAAGGCACCAGTGCCGCTTTGTATTTTGGATTATGCCAAGCCAGCACAACGCCTAAGATTCCAGGGATAGCCCAAGGGAAAGCGTTTGCCGGAATATTCCAGAAATAATAAAAGGGTCCAGCACTATGAAATTCTTGGTTATTAAGAAAGAAGATCTTGCCCACCAGGGTTTGAATCGGGAGCCAGCCATACTGCTGCGTCGCCGCGTAAAGCCATCCGGAAACGGGAATCAGGCCGATGACAAAGCCAAGGTAGAAACAAGGGTTGCGGAAGGATCCCCCAAAACTCCCTTCCCTGCGAGATTGAAATAGCAGCGCGGGAAGAAGGGCTATGGCAGCAGGGATGGCCATGAACCCTTTGATTAAGAACGCCCACCCGAAAGTCGCGCCTGTGAGAAAAAGAAGGCTCGATCGGCGAGAGCTTTGGGCTTCGAGAAAGGCCCAGGCCGCAAGAAGTTCGATCGCGACGAGCACACTATCTTGAGTTCCCAACCCCGCATATTGCACCATGATCGGAGTGACGCTGAAAATTAATGCAGCCAAAAAACCGATCGATTGTCCCAGCATAATTTCGCCAATCCGAAAAGTGAGCACACTGCTGAGAATGTAGGCTAATGCACTCGGCAACCGGACGCTAGTTTCATGAACGCCGAACAGCTTAAAACATAGCGCAATCAGCCACTGAATCCCGACCGTACGATCGAAATTAAACCCTGCGCCCCACTGCGGCGTAATCCAATCGCCCGTCTCCAACATGTATCGCGCCTGCACCGCATAAAACCCCTCATCATGGGCCATTAGACTCTGCTGAAAGCTTTGAGACACTACAAGCGGAAGGGTCCATAGGAGTAGATAAACGTAAGGGGTGATGGCCCAGGGGGATTTATGGACAGCTTTAGTCAGGCGATCAAACATTGCGCGGGATGGGTAAGTGCCGATGTCATGATCGCATATCACTGGCCGTTTAATTTACTGCTGTATTTGCCTCTAGATTTGATAGTCTACCGAGAACGATTTGACGTCTTTAGGTTTGACGTAGACCTGTTGGTTTTCCGTCAGGTTGAGTAGCTTAAAGTGATCTCGCGTGATGATAGCCATCATGATTTGACCATCTTCAAGTTGAAGTTCAGTTTGAATTTCCCAGCCGAGATGAATCAATCGATTGATGCGAGCGCTGACCGTGTAGCGGCCCGCCTCTAACGTGACTTCGATATCGTGAGGACGCAGAAACATTTCAGGATTGGCCGAATCAAATCCGCTTTCTTGAAAGATTTTTGAGCCACTCGAAAGAACATTCACAGGACCGATAAAGCTCATCACAAACGCACTGGCCGGATGGTCATAAACTTGCGACGGCGTCCCGATTTGTTCAACTTTTCCTTTGTTCATCACCACAATCCGATCGCTAACTTCCATCGCTTCTTCTTGATCGTGGGTGACAAAAACCGTAGTGACATGAACTTCATCATGCAGCCGTCGTAACCAAGCCCGTAAATCCTTACGCACCTTCGCATCGAGCGCCCCAAAGGGTTCGTCTAGGAGCAACACCTTCGGCTCGACCGCGAGGGCACGGGCCAAGGCCACCCGCTGACGTTGGCCGCCGGAAAGCTGCGATGGGTAGCGATCGCCCATTCCGGTGAGCTGAACGAGTTCGAGAAGTTCTTCGGTGCGGCTTTTAATATGATTCGGGTCCATTTTACGCAGTTCCATGCCAAAGGCGATGTTGCGGCGTACGGTCATGTGTTTGAACAGGGCGTAATGCTGAAAGACAAAGCCGATATTTCGGTCTTGGACCGAGCGATCGGTGGCGTCTTCTCCCGTCAGGAAAATGCGTCCGCTGTCAGGGGATTCAAGTCCGGCGATCAAGCGTAGTAAGGTGGATTTGCCTGAACCCGATGGGCCGAGAAGCGCCACAAGAGAGCCGCTTTCAATATCGACTGAGACTCGATCGAGGGCCTGAAAGCTCCCGAAGCATTTAGAGACGTTCTGAACCTGAATGCCCATGAAAAAGTGCCTTTGCAATGACGAGTGAGTGAATCCCCGGTTTCCCGGTGGGGTTACCGAGGGTTTAAATTGTGGGTCTTAGATATAGCATATTTCCGAGGTGACTCTCAACCAAATCCAGTCGCAGGCTCAGTCGTGATCTAACATCAATTCTAACTTCAGATTTTGACAAGGGGTTGAGTAGGTATGGTTGTTCCGGTTGAAATCGCTAAAGTTAAGATGCCTTTGTCAGAATTGGGTCTACCGCAGCAGAAATGAAAACTTATAAGAATTCTACGGGATCAACCTTGCCCGCCGTAATAGAAAGTCGCAAGCACTGGCATGACAAGAAGCCATCTCCTGAGATCCACCTTGATCTGCTTTATTTAAATCAGACGCGTCCTCCCATGGGATGGGTTTCGAGCGCCGTTCTTAGATAGTGTCCTGTATAGGATTCAGGCACGAGCGCCACCTCTTCAGGCGTCCCAAAGGCAATCACTTTACCGCCCCGATCGCCGCCCTCAGGACCGAGATCAATCACCCAATCACTACAGCGAATCACGTCGAGATTATGTTCGATCGTTAGGACCGTGTTGCCTTTATCGACTAGCCGCTGCACCACATCGAGAAGTTTGTGAACATCGTAGAACGACAGTCCGGTCGTCGGTTCGTCGATTAAATAAAGCGTTTTTCCGGTCGCTCGTCGGGAGAGTTCAGAGGCGAGTTTGACCCGTTGGGCTTCTCCGCCGGATAGAGTCGGCGCAGGTTGCCCAATTTTCATATAGCCCAACCCCACATCAAACAACGTCTTGAGTCTCGCGTGAGCCTGAGGAATATTCTCAAAGAACGCGCAGGCGGCTTCCACGGTCATGTCCAGGACATCCGCAATCGACTTGCCTTTGAATGTTACTTGCAGCGTGTCGCGGTTATAGCGTTTGCCTTTACAGACTTCGCATTGCACATACACATCCGGCAAGAAATTCATCTCAATCACGTTCACGCCCTGTCCCGCACAGGATTCACAGCGACCGCCCTTTACATTGAACGAAAACTGTCCGGGTTTGTATCCACGCGCCTTTGCCTCGATCGTCGTCGCAAACACATCGCGCACAATGTCGAAGATTCCAGTATAGGTCGCTGGGTTTGACCGGGGCGTCCGTCCGATCGGCGACTGGTCAATGACGATCGCCTTATCGAGGGTGTCTAGCCCGGTGATTTGAGCGACATTCTTTGGGAAGGGCACCTTTTGTCCAAAGTGGTTTTGAATCGCGGGGTGGAGCAAGTCGTTAATCAACGTTGATTTTCCAGAACCAGACACGCCTGTGATACAGACGAGTTTGCCCATGGGAATCACCACATCAATGCCTTGCAGATTGTTGCGATCGGCGTTAGTAATGGTGATCATTCGACCATTGCCGGGACGTCGATCGGCAGGGGTTACAATTTTCAGACGCCCCGATAGGTACGCGCCCGTGAGGGATTCTTCTGCATTTAGCAAATCCTCCATGCTGCCTTTGGAAATGATATTTCCGCCGTGAACGCCCGCACCCGGCCCAATGTCCACAATAAAATCGGCGGCGCGCATGGTTTCTTCGTCATGTTCGACCACGACCAGCGTATTGCCGAGATCACGCAGTTTCGTCAGGGTTGAGAGAAGCCGGGCGTTGTCGCGCTGGTGCAACCCAATGCTCGGTTCATCTAAAACATAAAGTACGCCCGTCAACCCTGAACCAATCTGAGTCGCAAGCCGAATCCGCTGGGCCTCACCGCCGGAAAGCGTCATGGCAGGCCGATCGAGCGTCAGATAATCCAACCCGACATCCAGCAGGAAGCTCAACCGTGCCCGAATTTCCCGCAGCACTAAGTCCGCGATTTTGGCTTGTTTAGGCGTTAGATTCAGTTCATTGATGCGCTTGAGGCATTCCCGAATTGAGACGCCCGTCAGATCGTGAATCCGAAATTGCCCAATCCTCACCGCTAGCGATTCAGGCTTAAGTCTAAATCCACTACAGGTTTCGCAGGGTTGATCGATGAGATATTGTTCAAGTTTTTGCTTATGAGTGTCGGAGCTAGCTTCTTGATACTGACGCTCTAGCATGGGCAGCGCGCCTTCGTAGCGACGGTTGTAGCCCTTGGCTTCGCGGTAACGGGAGTCGGTTTCGATCCAAATCGGATCAGGGGAACCGTAGAGAACGATGTCTTTTTGATCATCACGCAACTTTTCCCAGGGCGTTTTGATGTCAAAACTGTAGGCTTCGGCCACGCTACACAGTAGAGATAGGTAGTACGTATTGTCTTTGTCAGACCAAGGGGCGATCGCGGCATAGACGGGCAGCGTGGGATTGGGAATAATCAAGTCTGGAGAAAACTTACGCAAGCTTCCGAGTCCATGACAATCGGGGCAAGCGCCATAGGGCGAGTTGAATGAAAACAGTCGAGGCGATAGCTCCTCCATGACCGCGCCATGTTCTGGGCAAGCAAAGTTTTCGCTAAAAACAAGGTCAGATAGTTTGGCTGGAGCGTGTTCGGAGGGATGTGCATCAGGATTTTCGCTAGAGCTTCCTAATGCCGATTTTTCGTCTGGACCATCGGTCTTGCTCTCTACACTATGAATGATATTAATAATGGCGATTCCGCTGGAGTGCTTCAGACACGTCCTGAGCGAATCTACGAGGCGTTCCTGCATGTCGTCTTTTCGGACTAACCGATCGACCACAATTTCGATGTCGTGATACTTGTTCTTATCGAGTTCAATGGCGTCGCTGAGTTCGCGAACTTCACCATCAATGCGGACCCGAGCAAAGCCTTCAGATGCAATGCTGGAGATGGTTTTCTTATGTGTCCCTTTTTTGCCGCGAACCACAGGCGCTAGGATCTGGAACCGCGTTTTGTCTGGCAATTCCATAATCCGATCGCACATCTGATCGATCGATTGAGGTGCAATAGCTCGGTCACATTCTGGGCAATGTGGCTCCCCTGCCCGTCCAAATAACAGACGCAAATAGTCATAAATTTCCGTGACAGTCCCGACCGTGGAGCGTGGGTTATGGGACGTCGATTTTTGGTCGATCGAAATCGCAGGACTTAGCCCCTCAATAGAATCCACATCAGGCTTGTCAACTTGGCCCAAAAACTGTCTTGCGTAAGCGCTCAAAGACTCGACGTACCGACGCTGGCCTTCCGCAAAAATGGTGTCGAAGGCTAAGGACGATTTACCAGAACCGGATACTCCCGTAAAGACAATCATCTTGTCGCGGGGCAGTTCAAGGTCAATATTTTTCAGGTTGTGTTGCCGCGCACCTCTAATGCGGATGGTGTTGTCGGGTAGCTTATCACTCAGCATTGCGCTTGCATCGGGTTGGCTAGATTGGCTAGAACGCTTTGCCATTTGCGGGACAACAAAAAAGGGCGTATTGATTCTAACGTTCTATTCGGGTCGGTGGATCGTCTGTGTAGAGATTTATTGCAAAAGTCTGTGAACTTGAGACCTTGAGCTAGCACCCCAAACTAGCGCAAGCCTTGAATCTCCTCAATAGATAACCCGGTGCTTTGGGCGATCGCCTCATTATCAAGCAACGCCAGCAGCCGTCGTGCAATGTCAAGCTTCCCCTGTTCAAGTCCCTGCTCAAGTCCCCGCTTTTCCGCGTCTTCTGTCGCTTTTACTAGCGCACCTTCTTGGTTGTAGATGTAGAAGCTTTGGCGTTCGAGTTCATCGATCTCATCGCGGGTTAATCGAGTTTGCTCTGCGATCGTAAAAGCTTGTTGAATTTCTGGGACATCCCGCATCGTGGATGGAACCGATCGCAAGCCGGGGGCATTTTGGAAAAAGTAGAGCCACTGATCAGTTAGAGTCGCGAGCTGATTGAGGGTGAGCTTGAATTTTGGGAGTTCGACAAAGACAAGTTCTAAGTCATTAATCGGATAATCGATTAACATTTGGCGTTCTTTCAGAATAAATCTTGAAATCACCTCTTTCACGCCTGGAAATAATTCAAAATCTACAATAGTCAGGGCAATTACTGGATTGAGTGTGGAGTAGCTCTGACCACTATCAAGCTGCATTGAGTAGGCTTTTGCGGCGTTGTACAGCACTCGTTTTTCAAATCCGGCGACGTTAAGAACTTGCATCTCAATAATGACCATCTCGCCGCTGATGAGTTTGGCCCGAATGTCGAGATAGGTTGCTTTGATACCGAGGACTTTGGGCGCTTGATAGGGATTTAGAATTTCAAGGTCTTGAATAGTGGAGTTGCCTTTGTAAAGCATGCCACTGAGAAAGCTGATTAGAATGGCATGACTTTGATCTCATCCAAAGATCTTTTTAAAGGCAAAATCAGTTTTGGGGTTGATGAATTTCATGGGGATTCGTTCCAGCTTCAGACAACGCTTTAAATCGCTCTTTAGGTCACACTTTTTATCACGCTTTTGACATGAGCCAACTCTATTTTAAGGCTAATTTCAAGCTGGGAATTAGCATCTCTAAGTCTAAATTAGAGGCGGCCTTTGCAAGCTGATCACGATCGTCTATGGATTCTAAGTACGGCAAAGTCCCCACCACTTGGATGCCCGTCAACTGCTCGATTAACGCCTGGTTGGCCCAGTTTTCTACGTCCTCCTTGCTGCATGGGGTGACACAATTACGCACAATGCCTTTTACGATTAGCCCCGATCGCTCGGCCAAGGCAATATTGGCGACCACTTGACCGATTGCGCCGAGCTTTACAGGAAGCACTAGGACGATCGGAACTTTCCAGTCTGCCGCTAGATCCGCGATCGTCGTTTCAAAGGTCACGGGAGATCCGAGGCCGCCGATGCCTTCGATTAAGACAAAATCGTGACGTTGCATGAGCGCGTGCAAAGTCTTCCAAGGGGCTTCTAGAGAAATCGTTTTTCCCTCTAATTCAGCGGCAATAGGCAGGGCGAGGGGCGCTTTGAAATAGACGGGATTGATTTCGTCTAGGGTTTGCTGAAGATTAAACAACTTGACGTAGAACTCTCGATCGCCGATTCCGGACTGAAATGGCTTCAAAATAGCGATCGACCGAGATTGACAATGCCGTTGCCAATAGGCCGTAAGCGCGGCGGTCAGAACCGTTTTTCCCGCATCGGTGTCCGTTCCCGTAATCAGCAGGGCGTTCGGGGCAGTTTTCATGGCTATTTGACTTCTACGTTGAGGATGAACGGCGATTTTGCATTGACTTCGATGATGTAGTCTCCATTTGTGGGTAGCAGCGCACGCCAGTTGGACCTGCCGGTCGCATCCGGAAACGGCTTACCATCGGAACCCAGCACACTCAGCGTTGCGCCTTGGACGGAGACATCCAAGGTCTGGCCAGCTTTGGCTAAGACAAGATACCGAATGACTTCCGGGGACTTGATGGAGTTGGAGATCTGGGTGCTGGTCTTGCCGGGAGCAAACAATACGCGTTCATTTCTGATTTGGTTGCCGCCGTCGATCGGTTCTCCAGGGATTACGGGCGATGACGTGATAGTTGGTTCCGGCGCAGGTTTGGGCGGGTCTTTGAGGTCGAGATCTAATTGGTAGTCTGAACTGTCTAGTTTTTTGACGGTTTTGAGCTGAATATTATATTCGCCTGTGAGAGGAAGTGCGCCATTCCAACTAGAAGCTCGTTTAGCCCGATCGTTGATGGGTTGACCTTCGGGACTAAAAATAGTCATCAGAACCCCTTCGCCATTGACAGCAGCATCAAGGGTTTGACCTTGCTTGCCACTGAAGGTGAGGTTGGCGGTCTGATTGGACTTGAGGTTGCCACTGCGGGTCAGGGGCTTGCCGGCTGTCAACTCTAGTTTTTGCTCGAAGCTAATGGGCGGGGCGATCGGTTTTGGGGTTGGTTCGACGATGGGTTTTGGCTTGGGGGTCGGTTCGGTGACAACCAGAGGCGGGGTCGTTTCAGTGACGGGTGGCTTTGCTCTGAGCGCACTGGTGACGAGATAAGTACTGATGCCTACCAGACTAATGAGACCGACAGCAATCAACCCCACGGCCCATGGGTCATCCCAGAGCGTATTGCGTTCTGGAATGGCCGCTGGCGATCGTTTTCCGGACGGGCGGGGAGCTAGGTCTCGATTGTCCTCTGGTTCATAGTCACGACCGATAGCCACGGTGGCCATTTGAGATCCTACGGCGGCTTTGGAAGGCATGGAGGCCAAATCAGACGGGGCGATCGTCTGAGGGATCCCCGATTGACCCGGTTGTGCCAGGTTAGCCAGTGATCCACTGACGTCAGTGGCCGACGAAAATCGCTGGGCTGGCGTGTAGCTTAACATCCGGCTTATTACCTGCGCAAATCCAGGACTCACTTGACACCAGCGTTGCCAATGCCAAGTCATTGTATTGTCATCAAGGAGTTCTTGAGGTTCGCGTCCGGTGAGGAGGACAATAGCTGTGACGGCCAGTGCATAAAGATCGCTATTAGGATAAGCATTGCCCGTTTGCATCTGCTCAATAGGTGCGTAGCCGAGTTTCCCAACCGTCGTGGATTGTTTGAGCGTCTCCGGTGTTTGGAGGCGAGTTGCAATGTCCTTGACCACGCCAAAATCGATGAGTACCGGAAGCTGATCCCGATCGCGCAGCATAATATTATCTGGCGCAATGTCACGGTGAATAATGCCTTTGCCGTGCAAATACGTCAGAATCGGCAGAATTTTCTGCATCAAGTCAACCACTTCTTTCTCGGCAAAGACAAACCCACGGGTTTTACGATTGTCTAAAATTTCCCGGTACGTCTTGCCTTCGACGAAATCTTGCACCAAAAACAATCGATGATCTTCCTCAAATGTGGCCCTGAACTTGGGGATTTGGGGATGCTCGATTTGATGAAGAATTTGCGCTTCACGCTGGAAGAGTTCTTTTGATTTACCAAAGGCATAATCTCCCTGCGGCGGGTTTAGCTCCTTAAGAGCGCAGAGTTCGTTGAAGCGACCCTGATCCTCAACAAGATAGGTCCGACCGAAGCCGCCTTGCCCAAGGAGGTTGAGCAAACGGTAACGGCTTTGGAGAATGGTGCCTGTGGAAATCGGGGGTTGCATAGATGCCTAGCCAAAAAACGTCGGGTTCAAAAAATTCAGGTCTGGGGCATGTGGGCCTTAAATGACCAACCGTCAGTCCAACTTCAAGTTTACTCCTGCTTTAGAGTTTTGGCGCTATCGAACTGCCCCGCTAGTCCCTAGGATTTGGGGCGGTTCAATTCTTGGTTTTTACGCAAATTTTAATTTTTACGCAAATCTTTACTTCAGCTTTGCCTTCACCTGCTCTTGCACCTTCTTTCCGTCTGCTTTGCCCTTAAGCTGCTGCATCGCAACGCCCATGACTTTTCCCATATCCTTGGCAGACGTTGCCCCGACTTGGGTGATAATCCCATCGATCGCCGCCGCTACCTCGTTCTCTGTCATCTGCTGAGGCAAAAACTCTTCAATCACCGCTAGCTCCAATGCCTCTTTTTCAGCGAGATCGGGGCGTTGAGCGTTGGTGTACTGCTCTATTGCATCGCGGCGCTGTTTAGCAATTTGGACCAAGGCTTCGATTTCTTGCTCAGGGTTTAGCTCAGTTTGGCCGATGGGTCGGACGCTGACTTCTTTGTCGAGCAGTACTTTCTTGATGCTTCGGTAGGTTTCTAGACGAAGTTTGTCCTTCGCTTTCATGGCCGTTTTGATGTGTTCGCTGATGCGATCGATGAGCGTCATGGGGACGTGTCCTATGAATTGTAAAGTTCTACCAAATTTTCTTGCCGACTTAAAATTTTTCTTATGCCTTACATAAGAAAATTCTATTAGTATTCTGTGAACATTCTAATGCGATAGACTTGGCAGACGATCGCGAAGTTTGCCACAATGGACGCCATTGTATTAATGAACCTTTCTTTGTTCGCTCTGAACATAAACAGCATGAACACGGCGGATCCTCTTCTGTAAAACTTTATCTATTCACTAGTTTAAAATATCTTTGATAAATTTTTTGCTCTGGCGAGATCTAGGACAATCGTCCCCGATCTCTGATGTTAATCTTGCGTTGAAAGCGTTTGAGGGCTTGATGTGATTCGTTCTGCAACTCTAACCTTCCCGACCGCTCCGGCTATATCGTCTGATAACAACCGTCTCTGTCTGCTAGCGGGAAACTCCAACTCAGTTCTGGCCAACGAGGTGGCGAGGTATCTGGGGATCGAGCTGAGTCCTATGATTCGTAAAAGTTTTGCTGATGGCGAAATTTACGTTCAAATTTTGGAATCGATCCGGGGGTGTGATGTCTACATCATGCAGCCAACCTGCCGTCCGGTGAATGATCATCTAATGGAACTGATGATTATGATTGATGCGTGCAAACGGGCGTCGGCCCGACAAATTACGGCGGTGATTCCCTACTATGGGTATGCTCGCGCCGATCGTAAGACCGCTGGACGTGAATCGATTACGGCCAAACTTGCGGCCAATCTGCTGACCCAAGCGGGAGCGAATCGGATTATTGCGATGGATCTGCACTCAGCTCAGATTCAGGGCTATTTTGATATTCCGGTCGATCATGTCTATGGATCCCCGATCCTAGTGGACTATCTCAAGAGTAAAAAGCTTGAAGACATTGTGGTCGTGTCGCCGGATGTGGGCGGGGTGGCCCGTGCCCGTGCGTTTGCAAGCCGCCTAGGCGATGCTCCGTTAGCAATCATTGACAAACGTCGTCAGGCACACAATGTCGCTGAAGTGATGAATGTGGTTGGGGATGTCCGAGGGAAAACGGCAGTACTGGTCGATGACATGATCGACACAGCAGGGACCATTTTCGCAGGGGCAAGGGTGCTTCGAGAACATGGTGCGCGGCAGGTCTATGCCTGTGCGACTCATGCAGTTTTCTCGCCGCCTGCTATTGAGCGATTGTCTAGTGGGTGTCTTGAAGAAGTGATTGTGACCAATACTATTCCCATTCCTGAGGATCAGCGTTTTCCACAGTTGCGAATTTTGTCAGTCGCCACTTTGATCGGTGAAACCATTTCGCGGGTTCATGAAGAATGTTCTGTTAGCAGTATGTTCCGTAGTTAAAGAACGCAGAGGCTCCCAATCATGGGGGTCTTACCTGACCATTTTAATCCCGTTACAAATAGGTTGCAAACATCTCTGGCACTAATCGTCGATCGCCTGATTTGAATTCAGAAACGGCGATCCACTTAGCGAGCTTCTGGGTGTCGCCTTCGATAAAGGTTATTTCGTCAGGTCCGTAGAGACTGCGATCGGAGAACTCGCACTCGTAAACAAACACAACTTCATGACCGGGATTGCCGTAGCACTCAAAAATATTTTCTAGACAGCCCAAGTATTGGGCCTGAACAATTTCAGTGCTCAGTTCTTCTTGGAACTCTCGCACTAAGCCGTCCCAGCTCGTTTCTCCAAATTCGATCCCGCCCCCTAACGCGCGGTAAAAGTGAGTTTGGCTCTTATTATCAAACCCTTCTGCCACAAGAATGCGATCGCCTCGACGAATTAAGGCGATCGCAACAGTGCGAATGTAAGGCGGCGGAAAAACGTCTGTAAACTCAGTTGGCTTGCTCATGACAGACGGGTTCATGCTATTGGTTCCACTCATCTCGACCATCGGCAAATTCTGGCTTCGAGCCTTCAGGAATCGGCCAATCGTCATTTTCGCCGCCAATCACAAGGCGATCGATCGCCACAAAGTCCTTACTAAGCTGACGGACTGCGTTGACTAGCATATCTAAGGCCAGTGCGTCGCTGGTCCCGAGATCAAACCAGCAGCGCGCCCAATCCTCTTCGTATTCAAACTCGCCCATGTTGTGCATGAGCGCCATCATGGAGTCTTCAGCCTGCTCATTGTCGTAAAACATGTTGCTGACCTCCATCCCGACGTCTTGGATTTGGAGGCTTTCGGCATTAAACGCTCCTAGCTTACCGAGGTAAAACCAGGAGGTAAAGACTTCTTCTATGTACTGCTTCTCCATTTCCGACGGATTCATCGGAAAATTGACCCAGATCCAGACATTAAACGGATCGTACTCGCGAAAAAATACTTGCATGGACCGCTACAAATTAAGGCATTCCCGGCTAGCAGTGTATCACTAGCCCTTACACACCTTCACAGTTTGGGCCACCGCTTTGTCGGCTTGGCCTAAATCGTGACAAAACTGTCCTTGCAGTGACTTGGGGAGCTTATCTGGATTTTCCAGGGCTTTTTTGAAGAGCACGACGCTCTCAACTTTTTTTCCCTGTTTGTACAATATCTGACCCTTTAGGTAGTGGACTTCAGGGTTATTGGGCGTCACGGGAATCGATCGATCGACGGCTGCAATAGCTTTGTCGAGCTGGTTCATATCGCGGTACCCCCAGGCCAGAACCCGATCGGCGATGTATTTGGGTCCAGATTTATTTGTAATCCGATCGATCGCGGCGTTGGCATCGGAGAGGGGAAGGTTGATATTGACCGCAAGCAGGAGATCCATGGTGCCTTTGATCATGTTCATCTCAGGATCATTAGGATCGCTCTTTTCGGCTTCACCGAGGTATTTAAACGCATTGGTGAGTTTGCCGAGGGCGTCGGGAGTTCCCTGGATAATGCCTTTGGTTGCGACGAAATGGGCGCTTTCGAGGAAGTTGCCTACCGCTAAGTAGAGATTTCCACGCGCGGGGTCGGTTTTGATGAGTTCAGTGGCAGCCCTCTGGGTGGCGAGTGCAGCGGTTAAAAATCCTGCGGAATCGCCTTTATTGGTGTCATCTTCCTTGGTAGAGGCTGCAAATAGTAGGGAGGCTTTGAGAGCATGGAGCAAGGGTTCATTGGGTTCTGCTTTTTCAGCTTCGCCCAAAAGATTCCTAGCTTTGACGTAATCGCCTTCTTTGAAGATGGCATTGAACACCCCTTCGGTTTGGTCGCCGATCGCTTTGGGGGTGCTGCGACCAAAGGGATCCTTCGCAGAGGCCGGGGAGAGGGCAATTGTACTCGCTAGGAGTGAACCGAAGAAAAGGGCGATTGAGGTCGATCGGAGCGTCGATCGGAGCGTCGAACCCATGGGAATTGCCATGCCTGTAAACCTGTTAACCTAAATTATAGATGAGGTAGATTTGAATTCTGTTGCATTCTAAGCTGAATTCTAAGTCTTAGGGACGATTGATCGATCGGGCAAGTTCCTGAAATTGGATACACTTGAGCAAGCTGCGTAAGCTTTTTTGACCGCCCCTTTTCGATTCCTTTCTTTGACCCACCCCCCATGCTTCATCTTCGCAATCTGTCGTATCATCCGACCGTTGTCCCCGATCCAATCTTAAAGGACATTGATCTGGATCTTCCCGCCCAGCAGTTGGGAGTTATTGTTGGGCCGAGTGGGTCTGGAAAAAGTACCTTGATGGAAATTTTGGCTGGACTGGCTGAGCATACCAGTGGATCGCTCTTTTGGCGTGAACAAGAGCTGAATGCGCTCTATCTTCAACAGCTCTGTGGCATTGTCTTTCAGTTCCCGGAACGACATTTTTGTGGGGGGACAATTTTGGAAGAGCTGCGGCTTGGGCATCCTGACGTGACGAGCGATCGATTGCGGGAAGTACTGATGGAAGTGGGTCTGGACGCGATTTCTCTTCAAACTGCACCCCACGACTTAAGCGGTGGCCAACAGCGGCGACTGGGCATTGCCGTACAACTAATTCGTCAGCCACATATTTTGCTTCTGGATGAACCGACAGCGGGCTTGGACTGGTCTAGCCGTCGGCAACTGGTTGCCCTTCTAGATAAGCTTAAACAACAGTGGACGCTGCTTGTGGTGTCCCATGATGCGGCGGAACTGTTAGAAATTGCTGATTGTGTCTGGAAAATTCATGGCGGAACGGTGGAGTCTGTGCCCGTTGCCACCTTAAAGATCGCCGTTAGTGGGATCAGAGATATGGGATAGTGATACATCGAATTCTCTTATTTTCTGGTGCTGTTCTCCCCCATGGACTCTCTCCCCACTTCGCTTGACCTCTGGCGATCGACCCTCGATTGGCAACCTAGTGATGAACAGCAACAGCAGTTTCAGCGCCTGTACGAGGCCGTAGTTTCCGGCAATCAACGGCTGAACCTAACGCGAATCACAGAGCCATCAGAATTTTGGGAGAAGCACTTATGGGATTCCCTCCGAGGCATTTTTTCGCCTTCTCTTCCGCTGTTTGAAGGGCCGCAGCGGGTGATAGACATTGGGACAGGATGCGGGTTCCCAGGTTTGCCGATCGCCATTGCCAGACCTGACTGGACCGTGACACTAGTAGACTCTACCCGCAAGAAAATCCAGTTCATCCGAGAAAGCATCGAAGAATTTAATCTCCCTCCGGCGATCGCGCTGGTAAACCGGGCTGAAGAACTAGGCCAAGAACGCGCACACCGAGAACGTTACGACCTCGTGACTATTCGAGCCGTTGCCACAGCCAATGTCTGTACGGAGTATGTGCTGCCCTTACTCAAGGTGGGCGGGTGGGCTATTTTGTATCGGGGGCAGTGGAGTGATGAAGAGAGTCAAGATCTTGAAGGGGCTGTTGAGCATCTCGGTGGCACGCTTCATGCCTGTGATACCTTCATCACGCCGCTGAGTCAGAGCGCTCGCACTTGCTTAATTCTGCACAAAACCTCTCCAACCCCCAATTACTACCCCAGAGCGATCGGCATCCCAAAAATGAGTCCGCTCTAAGCGTGCCTTTTCTATTTGAAACCATGCATTAATTAATCTATCTAATCAATCTATCTAAGTGCAGACGTTTTATCCGGAAGCGGCGATCGTCCGTGGAATAAGGAGAGCAGTAAGATGCACTCTGATTGTTCCTCCTGTAAAGATTGGGTAAAATTCCATTCTTTGCAGGGGGTCTTTTTTCATTTCGGCTATGAGCACGCTAGGTCCAAAAAATCTGTTTGCAAAGTTTTGCAACCGCTCAGGTGGGAGTCTAAAGCCCGTCGAGTACACTAGGCATTGATTCTTGAGGTTTAACTCTGAGACACTAGTGTTGTGTTGTAAATATTCAGTCTGTCAATGTTCAGGCTGTCAATTTTCAATCCATACCGCGTTACGCGCGATCGCACTTAGTTTCTTGAAGCTGAACCGACAGACTACAGATGTTGCAAGCGCACTGATCTGGAGCCTTCCATACTATGTCTCATACCGTTAAAATCTACGACACCTGCATCGGATGCACCCAGTGCGTTCGAGCCTGCCCTACGGACGTCCTTGAGATGGTCCCATGGGACGGCTGCCGTGCCGGTCAAATTGCGTCATCTCCTCGGACGGAAGATTGCGTTGGCTGCAAACGTTGCGAAACGGCTTGCCCAACGGATTTTCTAAGTATTCGGGTTTACCTGGGTGCTGAGACGACGCGCAGCATGGGTTTGGCGTACTAAGAAATCTTATTACGCATCGATTTTCATTCATGTGGGTTCAACGGGGGCACGACGCCCCCTTTTTTTGCGGCTATTTTGATGATTTCCATAAGAAAATAAATGCTCAAGAATTTTGATTTCTTAAATAGTTGATTCGTTGTTAACAAATAATTGACCTCAGTGGATTTCCATTGACCTCAAGGCAATGGTCACGATCGTCGCTTGAGTATCTGGAATTTAGTGGGTTATCTTTATGAAGAATTTACGGAATATACGGAGTTCACTCCATAAAATGGTGGGGTAGGTAAAACTGTCTCTTCAGTAGGATACGTAGAAGTCCATCCACTTGTTACAGTTTCCAATAAGTCAAAGTGAATTAGGCTTCTACCCTCAGGGTGAAATAATGACAACAACTCGCATCGCGTTACCTATTGAAACTCAGAGTGTTATTGGGCTACCTGTTACGGCCCTGCCCTTTGACAAGTATGTTGAAAACATCATCCATTGGGCCTATTTGCGCCTAAGTAAGGTGGTTTGTGTCGCGAATGTTCATATGTTGACAGAGGCTCGCGCAGATGCACGGTTGATGACCGTTTTGCATCAGGCTGATTTAGTGACTCCTGATGGAATGCCACTGGTGTGGATGCTGAAGTTCCTCCGTAAGCAGCCTCAGGACCGAGCGGCAGGAATGGATTTGCTGATTTCGGTTTGCCGTGAAGCTTCAAGGTCTAGAATCCCAGTCTTTTTCGTGGGTTCTGAACAGGTTGTGCTCGATCGAATGCGATGTCGTCTGAACCGAGAGTTTCCGGATTTGATCATTGGAGGGATGGAGTCGTTGCCCTTTGGCGAGTTGCCGCTGCCACTGGAGGAAGAACGTCCGGTGATTGAAAAGATTAAGGCGACCCGATCGGGCGTGGTGTTTGTGTCGTTGGGCTGTCCGAAGCAGGAAAAATGGATGGCGGATCATCGAGGTGAGATTCCAGCGGTGATGATTGGCATTGGGGGGGTGTTTCCGATTTATGCCGGGATTTTGAGCCATGCGCCGCGTTTCATGCGGGAGGCGGGGCTAGAGTGGTTGTATCGGTTGGTTCAAGAGCCAGGGCGTCTGTGGATGCGCTATGCCCGAACGATACCCCCGTTTTTGTGGATGGCGGCTGAGCAGATTTTGAAAAATCGGTCGCAGGGGTCGCGGCTACGGGTTCAGGCTTTGCCGTTGATGGGGCCAAAGTTTTTGAACGATCGAGCTAAAGAAGGGTCTGATAAATTGACATCAGCCGATCGTAATTAAGGGATCCGGTGTAGTGGGTTTGGTAAACCTGGTTTGCGTTATGAGAGAGCTGAGGGAGGTTGCTGGAGAGGGCCGATCGTAAGGCTTTGAGCAGGTCTGAGCTAGATTGCGGGATGAAGTGAAAGCCCGTGACGCCAGGAGTAACAATTTCGGCCATGCTGCCTAGGTTTGGGACAATAGCCGGGAGTCCGCAGGCAAAGGCTTCAGCTAGAGTCAGCGGAAAGCCTTCGTACCAAATAGACGGGAAGACCAGCACTTGGGCACGCTGCATTAGGTTGAGAACTTGGGGTTTGGCTTGGCGACCGAGGAAGGTAATCCGATCGCTCATCCCTGCGGCTGCGACTTGCTGCGTGAGCTGATCTCTCAACGGTCCATCGCCAACTAAGTTTAGATTCGGAAGATTAGGATCCTGGATGTAGGCGTTGATCAGCAGTCCAACTCCTTTTTCCTCTGCAAGACGACCTACGAAAAGAACACTATTTTCACGCGGTAGAATCACCGATCGAGTGGGGACGTCGGTGAAGTTGGGTTTGACGTGGATTTTGTGGGCGGGCAGTCCGCCTTGGATGAGTTTTTGCTTTTGGAAGTTTGTAAGGGCGATGTAGGCCGAAACGTGATGACGCCAGGTGCCTCGCGCTGAGTGAAGCGCCAGCATTGCTGCTACAACCGCCGTTTGCGATCGAGAACCTCGGTAACAGCCCGATCGAATGCCTTGGAAGGCGAACGGTTTGCCGACGCAGACTTCGCAGAGTTGGTTATCGCGGAAGAGCATGGCTTTCGGGCAAATAAGTCGGTAATTATGGAGGGTTTGGACGACGGGGATATGGTAACGCTGGCAGGCGTCGTAGATAGACGGGGAAAGCAGCGGAAAAAAATTGTGGACGTGAACAATATCCGGGCGGAACGTCTGAATATGCGCCTGAACCTGTTGCTTTGATTTACGGGAGTAGATGGCCCCGATCGCGGCTCCCAGTTTGGCCCGTACCCCGCTGATGCGATCGTTGGTGACTTCGAGTAATTGGACCATATGGCCGTTCTGAGTCAGCAGGGTATTTTCCGCTTGGACGACGCCTTCTTCTCCACCGATGATTTGGTAGCGATTGTGGAGTTGGAGGATTTTCATTGCTATAGTTTAAGCGCTGAATCGATTGGGAGTAAAAGGACGATGTTGAACCTATTGAACTGGGTGATGTTGGTCACAGTTTTGGCCCTGATATTATTTTTTGTTGTCACCATTAATGTGGGGCGAGCACGCTTCAAGTCCGGAATCAAAGCCCCTCAGATGTCGGGCGATCCGGAGTTTGAACGGGCGGTGAGAGTTCAACAAAATACGTTAGAACAATTGGTGTTGTTTTTACCCGCGCTGTGGATTTTTGCGCTAGTTGTTAATCCGGTTTATGCCGCTGGGTTGGGCGCGGTGTGGATTGTAGGACGAATTCTGTATGCGTGGGGTTATTACCAAGCTGCCGAAAAACGCGGTCCTGGGTTTGGGGTGAGTTCCCTTGCGTCGATCGTTCTGTTACTTGGATCGTTAGTGGGTGTGGTTTTGCAGCTCGTCAAGGCCCCAGGTTAGGAACAAGGGTTTAATCATATATACAACTAGCCTTCACCCCAACCCTCTCCCAAGTTGGGGTGAGGGAGCCGGAATTTGGGAAAGCCCCGCGATTTATTCTTCTGTTGCCCGCAGCGTATAGCCGATCGACTGATTCTTGACTTGCGTACCGACCCAAACGCGATATTCTCCTGCTTGCCACTGACCGTCGAGTCCAGCGTTTTTGCCCTGGAAATCATCGTTACACCAGGTCCCACCCGGTCCCTTCACCACGAGCGTCGTATCGGTACCGCTTTTTATCAGCACCGTCAAATCGTTAAATCCAGCATTCAACCGCAACACATGATTGGGCTGACTCCCAGTAAACCCGACACAAGGACCTGTCGCCGTGTCCGATCGACCTGCAATATCGCGTGCGGCAACGTCTCCGCCTGCGGTTCCCTTAAGTTCAACGGATCCAAAGCCGGGACTTAGCGCATTGGCTTGAGAGGCGGCGGCAGACAGAGACCAGAGTGAAGCGCTGATGGTAACGAACAGCGCAGACTTTAGAGATTGGGAGAGAATAGACATCATAAGGAATTGCCGTTCAACGCGCTTAGGGTTATGTGAGGATTTTGATTTAGACTTTAGAGAATATAAGACTCGCACAGACCTAGAAAGTTCCCAATTTTATCGGTGCGTTTCCCTTTCAGTGGGTCACTTTGAACATGCAGCGTTATTTTGGGACGAGCTATTCCGTGAAATCCTGTTCCCTCACCCGATCGCACCCCATGCTTCGACGTCTCGCCCAACGCCTTACCTTCATTACCGCTCCTGCGATTATTGCTCTAGTGGCGGCCCTGCCTGCACGATCGGCGGAACGGGTCTATCTAACCTATGGACTACTGGAGCGATCGGTGAGCTTTGAGGGGTTGCGGCAGTATGCGGAGACGGGGGACCTAGATGATGATCTCTTTGTCTATACGGGCTACGTCACGCCAGAACAACGTCAGCAACTGCGATCGATTTTGCGAAGTAAGGCGGACGTAGATGTCGTTTCGATTTCGCAGTTTCTCTATAGCCCTCAGGGCGAACTGCTCCTGAAGCGATTGGGACAGGTGATTCAGCCTGAAGCCCGCACCGAAGGCGGCGTGGCGATTCGGGCGGCGCTCATTTTGGCCGCTGCCGACAAAGCAAAAGGACTTACCCCCCTTAACGTCATCGCCAAATTTCCCACACGGGGGATACGCATCGATCTTCAGTCCACATTAAGGGTCGCGGGAGAACTCCAACGCATCGTGACCGAAACCCAAAAATATGTCGCCGCCGTCACGGACGAAGCCGATCGCGAAATCACCACCTTACCTGACACGCGGGTTGCCCTAGACTTATCCCTCAAAGGTCGCATTCCCTTCGATCGCACTAGTGTGATTCTCACCGACGCCCTCCGATTGAACCCAGTCGGAGGGGTCAAGCCTAGAACCTTTCCAGTCGATGTCTATCGACCCCGCACCCTAGGTCAAGCTAAGATTCCAGTCGTTATCATTTCCCATGGCGTCGGCAGCGATCGTAGTACCTTTCGTTATCTAGCGACTCATTTAGCAAGTCATGGATTTGCGGTGTTTGTCCCTGAGCATCCCGGTAGCAGCGCCAAACAAATTACGTCACTGCTGCGTGGGATTGCCCAGGAAGTCGCCGAACCGAGTGAATTTGTCGATCGGCCTTTAGATATTCGCTACTTGCTGGATACTTTTTCTAAAGACAGCCGCTATCTGGATCTCAATTTTAACCGCGTGGGCGTCGTTGGACAATCTTTCGGGGGTTACACGGCCCTCACCCTTGCAGGCGCACCCTTGAACTTTGATAATCTAGCGAAAGAGTGTACCGAAGAAAAGCTTCTAAATACATTTAATGTGTCCCTGACGCTTCAATGTCGGGCGACCCAACTAGACTTGCGAAACTACGAACTCGCCGACCCGCGTATTGCCGCCACGATCGCCATAAATCCATTTAGCAGTGCAGTTCACGGCCAAGCCAGTATCGAAAAAATCAAAACGCCTACGATGATCGTCTCAGGGGGATCGGATACCGTGGCTCCCGCTGTGCCAGAACAAATCCTTCCCTTTACCTGGCTCAAAACACGCGATCGGTATCTAGTCATGGTCGATCAGGGCAGCCACTTTTCTTTCCTCGCAGATCCACCTCCAGGCAGTGACTCCATCCCTGTTCCCCCTGAGATTGTTGGTCCGGGTGCCGCTCAAGCTAGACGCTATGTGAGTTCCATTGGATTGGCTTTTTTCCGAACTTATCTAGCGAATCAAGTGGGCTTCAAGTCTTTTCTAACCGCAAGCTACGCCAAAAGCATTTCCGATCCAAAGCTTCCCATCGTCCTGATTACCCAGTTTGATCCCCAGTCTCCCGGTTCACCCAAACCGATCGCGCCAAAATCGATCGTCGTTCCCGTGACGACGCCGCCGAACCCCTAGGTCAGTAAGGATCTAATTAAGATCTATCATTTGCCTTGGCGACTAAAGTCGCGGCTACACAAACAAAGTCCGCCGTTGCGGACTAAGAGAATTTTGGGGCTAGAGATCCGGCTTCAACCCGTCGATCGCTTCCCCAAACTCATCCATCACTTCGACGACTTTAGCTTCAGCAACGTCCTCGTCCACCACCGATCGAAGATTAGGTTTGACGGTAGAGGTAACACTTTCAGGGATAGTAAGTTCAATAACGGTCTCCGTAACCGTAACAATCGTCTCGCCAAAATCAAAGGCGTTATCGTCGATCGGCGGTTCAACGGCTGTTCCCATAGTGGACACTGCATCGGTCTCCATTACGTCATTTTTAAAACTCTTCCGAACGTAGACCGTTTTATTTTTTGGTTCCTTACGGCTTAGTTCATTACTTTTGGGCTTTGTCCAACCCTCCAGAGCGGATTTGGCCGTGTTCACCCAACCCGTTAGCGGATTTCCATTGCTAGTAGGATTGCTGAACGAGGTTAAGGTTGGCTTCACGGCCTCCTGTTGCTTCGTCTTCGGCGGATTGCCAAAGTCAGCACGGGTCAACGGCGGCTCTTCTAAGGCAGCGCCTCGGGTGGTTTTCACATCAGCATCTTGAGGGTTGGCTGTCGCGACTGTCGCGCTTAAGTCTTGGACTTGGGTCGCTAACTTAGAAATCCGATCGCGCACCCCCGTCACCTTGGACGCATTGACCCGATCGCTTTCTGGCGTGGCATTCCATCGAAGCTCCATCGTCTGCCACCCCAACCAGCCCATTAAGGACACACTCGCTAACTGTCCCAGCAAAACCCCGCCCGTAATTCGCCCCGCACATACCCACAGCACCAGCGCATAAAATAGCCCAACCCCACTCCAAATCAAATCGTTTTTGCGTGAAACTTCGGGCAGAGCAAAAGTAGTTGCGTAGAGGCCGAGACTGCCGAATCCGACGGCAAGTGCTAGAAGGTATGTCAGCATGGTCAATGCTCCTGAAAGGCTGCGATTTCTAAACGTATGAATTAAGCATGAATCATAACGGGTCAACTCGGACAGTGGGATTTGCCGATCCCGAAGCTTTTCACGTTGTTTAAACGCTAATAAAAGAAAGCAAGCTACCCTAAGTACCAAGCGTGAGATCGTGATCTAGACTTCAACATCGACATAAAACTTATGACTCAAAGCTTTGGTGTGATTGGATTGGCTGTGATGGGCGAAAACCTCGCTCTTAACGTCGAACGGAATGGTTTCCCGATCGCGGTCTACAACCGCAGTCGCGAGAAAACAGATGAATTCATGAAAACCCGCGCTGTCGGGAAAAATGTAAAAGCAGGCTATACCCTAGAAGAGTTTGTTGGATTGCTTGAGCGCCCCCGCAAAATTTTGATCATGGTCAAAGCGGGCGCTCCTGTAGATGCCGTGATTGAGCAGCTCAAGCCGCTCCTAGATGAAGGCGATATCCTCATCGACGGCGGCAATTCCTTGTTTACCGACACCGACAGGCGGGCGGCAGATTTAGAAAGTGCGAAGTTCACCTTCATCGGTATGGGCGTCAGCGGCGGAGAAGAAGGCGCGCTGAATGGTCCAAGCCTGATGCCCGGCGGAACCCGATCGGCCTACCAATTCCTAGAACCGATTTTCACCAAAATAGCGGCTAAGGTCGATGACGGCGCTTGCGTGACTTACATTGGTCCTGGCGGTGCTGGGCACTACGTCAAAATGGTCCACAATGGCATTGAGTATGGCGATATGCAGCTTATTGCCGAAGCCTACGACTTGCTCAAGAACGTCGCAGGGCTGAACTCAACCGAACTCCAACAGGTCTTCAGCGACTGGAATAAAACCGACGAGCTGAACTCTTACTTGATCGAAATTACCGCTGATATTTTCCGCAAAACCGACAACGGCACGGCGCTCGTAGAAGTGGTCCTAGATGCCGCTGCTCAAAAGGGCACTGGACGCTGGACCGTGAACAACGCCCTTGAACTTGGTGTGGCTATTCCCACGATTACCGCCGCCGTCAATGCGCGCATTCTTTCGTCCATCAAGACCGAACGGGTCCATGCCGCAACGCTTCTGCCAGGACCGACGGTAACCTTCAGCGGCGATCGAACTGAGTTCATCAACAAAGTTCGCGACGCCCTGTACTGCTCCAAAATCTGCTCCTACGCCCAAGGGATGGCCTTGCTCAGCGCCGCTTCCAAAGCCTACGGATTTGAATTAGACCTCGCCGAATGCTCCCGTATTTGGAAAGGTGGTTGTATCATCCGCGCGGGTTTCCTTGACAAGATCAAGAAAGCTTTCAACGACGATCCTCAACTGGCTAACCTGCTGTTAGCACCGGAGTTCCGGGATACAGTCCTCAGCCGTCAGACGGCATGGCGTGAGGTGATCATGGAAGCCGCCCGATCGGGAATTGCTGTTCCGGCCTTCAGTTCATCGCTGGATTATTTCGATAGCTACCGCCGCGATCGTCTGCCCCAAAACCTAACCCAGGCCCAGCGCGACTACTTCGGTGCCCATACCTATGAGCGCACCGACAAGCCTGGTGTCTTCCACACCGAATGGCAGGAAAGCTAGTATTAAGTTCACGTTAAAGTCAACCACTGACTAGACCTCTAAAAGCTAAAAGTAAAAGCCAAAAGCGTCCCAAGTTTTAACCTAGGACGCTTTTGATTAATCTAATCAACAGGCCATGGAAACATGGGCCAGAGCAACACGGACAATAGAAACACAGGACTGACAGAAAGGATTGGACTCTAAATCCTTCGTTCTAAGCATTAAAACGAAGATGACCCATTCCTTAAGGCGACTGACCTTAGCAGATACATACCAGACAATGGGAGCATGAACTGCAAACCCTGAGTCCAGCAGACGCAAACAAGAGGACTTAAGGGATAGTGCTTAAGCCACAACGCTTGCACTGCTGAAGATGATAGCTTCAGACTCCCCAAAGATAGGGGCCTCCACGACGACCGATCCTCAAGATCAGCCAATAGGCGTAGAAGCTGCTGAGAGCTTTAGAGAATACGACGAAAAATTTAATTGTTTTTTAAAAAAGTCATTCGGACGGAAGATGACAAAAGTTTGGATTAACCTCGTAACTAGGACTCCTTAAACCCACCTTTACCGCATCTTTCCCACGACTTCAGCAACGATCGTTGACCCTTGCCTTACTAGTGACGATCTCAATAGCGTTGAGTCCCCAAACCTGGTAGATTTGGCAAAAGTACCAGCAAGCTATGGCATACAAACGATGAGAGTCTTAGTAATTGGCGGCGATGGCTATTGTGGATGGGCGACCGCACTCTATTTGTGTAACCAGGGACATGAAGTCGCGATTTTGGATAGCCTTGTGCGGCGTCATTGGGATAATGAACTTCAGATTTCGACGTTGACCCCGATCGCGTCGATTCAGCAACGTCTTCAGCGCTGGAGGGATCTCACCGGAAAGACCATTGAGCTATTCATTGGCGATATTTGTAACTACGACTTTCTGATTAAGTCTCTAACCCAGTTTCAGCCCGACTCAATAGTTCACTTTGGCGAACAGCGATCGGCTCCGTTTTCGATGATCGATCGTGAACACGCGGTGTTGACCCAAAGCAACAACGTGATCGGGAATCTAAATATCCTCTACGCAATCAAAGAGAATTTTCCCAACTGTCACTTAGTCAAGCTGGGCACCATGGGCGAATATGGCACACCCAACATCGACATCGAAGAAGGCTACATCACCATTGAGCATAATGGCCGTAAAGATACTCTGCCTTATCCGAAGCAGCCTGGATCGTTCTATCACCTATCGAAAGTTCATGACAGCCACAATATTCACTTTGCCTGCAAAATGTGGGGACTCCGAGCGACCGACTTGAATCAAGGCGTGGTTTACGGCGTCTTGACCGATGAGACAGGAATGGATGAGCTGCTGATTAACCGTCTGGACTACGACGGGATTTATGGCACCGCGCTCAACCGCTTCTGTGTCCAAGCGGCAGTCGGCCATCCGTTGACCGTCTACGGATCCGGCGGACAGACCCGTGCGTTTCTCGATATTCGGGACACGGTTCGCTGCGTGGAAATTGCGGTGAACAACCCCGCCGATCGAGGGGAATTCCGAGTCTTTAATCAATTCACGGAAATGCTGAACGTGGGCGACTTGGCGAACCAGGTGAAGAAGGCGGCTGAAACCTTGGGCCTGAAGGTCGAAGTCCAACATATTGAAAACCCTCGCATTGAGAAAGAACAGCACTACTTCAATGCGAAAAACACCAACTTGCTGGGTCTAGGTTTGCAACCTCACCTGCTATCGGACTCGCTCTTAGATTCGCTCTTGAGCTTTGCCACAAAGTATCAAAAGCGGGCAGACCTGAATCAAATCATGCCGAAGGTGACGTGGAAGTAGTTCCAGAAGTAGTTCCACTGTTCGTTCTATTGTTCGTTCCATCGTTCAGTCAAATTCCAGTCCCCCTTTTTAAGGGGCTAGGGGGATTCCCGTTCCGGGAGGCTTCACCAACGGGGCTTTTGGACCCAACGGTGGGATTCGTCCATGGCCCGATCGCCGAAATCCTAAAATCAATCCTTATGTCTTGCAACAGCTATGAAAATTGCGCTCTTTACGGAAACGTTTTTGCCTAAAGTCGATGGAATTGTTACCCGGCTTAAGCATACGGTCAAGCACTTGCAGCGCCTCGGTCATGAAGTGTTAATATTTTCTCCCGATGGCGGAATGAAGGAGTATTGCGGGGCCAAGATTCATGGCGTCTCCGGATTTCCCTTGCCGTGGTACCCCGAATTGAAGATGTCCTGCCCGAGACCGTCCATTGGCCGTGCGCTAGAGCAGTTCCAGCCTGATGTGATTCATGTAGTGAATCCTGCGATTCTGGGGCTGGCAGGGGTCTATTATTCAAAGAAATTTCGCATTCCGCTGATGGCGTCTTACCATACCCATCTGCCCAAATATCTAGAGCACTATGGGTTAGGCCATTTGGAGGGTCTACTGTGGTTTCTGTTGCGCAAAACCCACAATCAAGCCCAACTCAATCTGTGTACCTCTTCTGCAATGGTAAAAATTCTAACGGAGCACGGTATCCAACGGGCGGACCTGTGGCAGCGCGGCGTCGATACAGAGACCTTTGAACCGAGCCTAAGAAGTCGAGACATGCGATCGCGGCTCACAGGCGGCTATCCGGATGCGCCATTACTGCTGTACGTCGGTCGTTTGGGTGCTGAAAAAGAAATCGATCGAATTAAAGCCGTGTTGGAATCCATCCCTAATGCACACCTAGCCCTCGTCGGTGACGGACCCTACCGGGAACAGTTAGAACAGCATTTTGCCGGAACAAATACGCACTTTATCGGCTATTTGATGGGAAAAGAATTGGGGTCTGCCTACGCGTCCGCTGATGCATTTGTCTTCCCATCTCGCACCGAAACCCTGGGCCTTGTACTGCTTGAAGCGATGGCTGCAGGCTGTCCTGTGGTGGCCGCGAATGCTGGCGGGATTCCTGACATCGTCACGGATGGCGAAAATGGATTTTTGTTTGATCCGATCGATGAAAATGGCGCGATCGAGGCGATTCAGCGTCTTTTCGCCCACGACGAATTCCAACTCAGAACGCAGGCTCGTTTGGAAGCTGAGCGTTGGGGTTGGGCTGCGGCAACGCAACAACTTCAAATGTACTATGAGCGGATCGTCATTCCGGCTACCTTTATGAAGGCCAAACCTGCATTGCCGCTGAGAGTTCGTTAGTTAGGGGGTGGAACTCGGCGGATCGAAGGGCGATCGCTCACCAATGGACAGTGATCGTTTAGTGTCTCTCAGCTCGTTCCAGAGCAACTTTATCTCTTGGTAAGACTCTTCAGGGGTGATTTTACCCGCCGTCTCTAGATTGGCGATGATCATAACGCGCTGGGCAAATTCTTGAAGATTGGCATTGAATAATAAATTCTCGGGTTTGACTTGCCCCCGGTAGTGGCTGTGTGGATACATGAAGTCAAACTGCTCTGACATCTCTAGTTACGCTCTGATAACAGATCAACGTTCTTCAGTCTACTAGATTAATCCTGAAAGACGATCGCTCTTTCGACCTAACGCTATTCCCATCTGATACGAAAACCGAGGCTTACTGACCCCCGATTCTGGAGGAACAACAAAGACGTTCCAGAGCTGGGTGGCTAGTGAGCCTCAAGATTGTGCTTTGCGAGAAAGCATTCAAAGTTGGAAAAGCCTTTAGAGCGTGTTAACTGGCTTCGGCGTCACCATTATCCGATCGATCGAAGGGCGACGGTTGACCAATGCCCAGAGACTGCTTGCTGTGCTTTAAATTTTTCCACAGCGACTTGATTTCCTTGTACGAGGCTTCAGGAGAAATCTTACCGCCTGTCTCTAAGTTTGAGATGATCATGACCCGCTGGGCAAACTCTTGAAGATTGGCATTGAATAGCAAATTCTCGGGTTTGAACTGACCTCTGTATCGGCTGCGAGGGGACGCAAATTCAGACGCATTGAACACTTTTGGATTAGACACTCGCACTACGCTCCTATCACTCATTAAATGGCGCTTCACTGAGCTTCAAATCCGATCGGACTTAAAAATTCAGTTTTTTACTCATCAAGAAAACTTCTCTCTTCTTACGGGATTGAAATTTATTTACTTAACCTCGTCTTAATCTAGCATTGACTTTAGAAAATTGCAGTTACCTTGTGCCACTTTTCATCCAGTTTTCCTAGATAAGAGCTTGACAAGAGGATAACGACTCATACACTTATACTGAATTAGCTCTGAAGCAATTGATACCTAATTGTGATTTAAGTAGTACCCGTATAGGCGAGAAATCGGTGAGAAGCCGATTATTTCAAGGCGCTAGCGGCCTGTAGGGCTTCTTTACGGAGACCCTCTGCAATGCGGAACATTTCAATGCCGTCGTGGAGATAGCTCTCGTCGTAGGTTTGGGTAAAGAACTCTAACTCTTGTACGGCATCGTCGAGTTGGCTCATGCAGTAGTAGAGATTAGCTGAAACGCCTGCGGCGATCGAGGGGTTAGGCATTTTTTTCATAATGACCTGCGCTTTTTCTAATTCGGTCTGAATTTCCTCGATGTAGGTTTGAAACACATCCATCAGCTCATCATCAAACGGGTCAGCGGACAGGGCTTTTATTTGAGAGCGAAGGGGCTTGATAATGCCATTGAGGATTCGGTTGATGGGGGTATAGACGCGCTTAAACCATTCGTCGAGCGTCTCTTCGCGATCGGGTTCTTGCTGGCGAGCTTTGCGATATTGTTTGCTGGCGGCTTCGGTACGCGAAGCCCTGTCGCCCTGCCGCCCAAACATTTCGCTGGGTTGGTAGTGAAGCTGTTGGTTATAGACGCGCCGTTTGGCGGGGTCGCTGAGGATTTCGTAGGCGTGGTTGATGGCCTGGAACTTCTGTTGACTGCTGGAAGAGGTGTTTCGATCGGGGTGAAATAGCTTCGCCAATCGCCGAAACGCCTGCTTAATGTCGTCGGGCGTGGCGTCGGGCTTAACCTCTAGGGTCTGGTAGTGGGTGAGGGATTTTGTCTGTGGCATGATGTTAATATCCTACTGCAAGACAAGTTTGGGCGCGAGTCTTGACGCCTAGCGTCGCTTGTGATTGGCCCCAGATTGGCCCTGAAAATTGGTCTTAAGCTAGTCCCAAGATGGATCACTAAAAAGATGCACAGTGATTTCAGGGGTGCCGATCGGAATGGCCGTAATGCAACTGCGTACATCTTCGCCATTCATTTCCACCTCGCAGGCATGGCACGATCCCATCAAGCACCCCGTCGGGATGGACACCGATCCTCGCGCTGCGACCGTGAGCAACGACTCTCCGGGATGCGCTTCTACGGTGATGTCGTTGGGCAGAAAATGAACGCGAACTTGCATAACAGACCTGTTTCTTTATTCCAGCAGGGGTTTGAGATTAAGATGGGGTTCGATCGCATTGGCCAGTTGATCGAGCAGGACTTCGCGCTGCTCCCGGTAGTTAGGAACTCCTGTCGGAAGGGTTCGCAAACCGCGCTGGGTGCGAAGACGATTCAGCCATGCCCGCCGCCAAGGACCATTGTCAAAAACACCATGGAGATAGGTGCCCCAAATCGACTGACTCTCATCAACCAGGCCCAAATTAGGATCATCAAAGAGCGCCTTTACTTGGTCTTCACACTCTTCAATCACGCGGGTCCGACCCTGATGAATTTCGTAGCCCACGACGGGAAGTCCTTCTTGGGGAAACTGGGAGGTAACCGTGCGCTGACGGGCGATTTTTTGTCCCGCGATGACGGTTTTGAGCGGCAGCAGCTTCAATCCGGGGAACCGACCTTCTTGGCCTTCGATGCCTTCTGGATCGGCCAGCACTCGGCCCATCATTTGATACCCGCCGCAGATGCCCATGACAGTCCCGCCTGCGGCTACGTACTCCTGTAACTGATCGACCATTCCTGATTTATGCATGGCGATCAAATCGGGAATAGTGGTCTTTGATCCGGGAATAATCACCGCGTCCGGGTGGCCCAAGGTGCCCTTGAGACTCAGGTAGTTCAGCGTGACCGAGCTTTCAGCTTCGAGGGGATCGAAGTCGGTGAAGTTAGAAATGCGGGGGAGCCGAAGAACGGAGATGTTCAGGTCATTTTTGTGAGAACTTTGGCGGCGCTCGAAGAGGCTGAGGGAGTCTTCCGCCGGAAACGCTTCGTCTAGCCAAGGAATAACGCCGATAACTGGAATGCCCGTGCGCTGCTCTAGCCAGTCGATGCCGGATTGGAGCAATTCGCGCTGCCCCCGAAACTTGTTGATCACAAAGCCTTTAATCAAGGCGCGCTCATCCGGATCAAGGAGTTCTAAAGTGCCGACGATATGGGCAAAAACACCGCCCCGATCAATATCCGCCACCAAGACTGTGGGCGCATTTAAATATTTGGCCACACGCATGTTGGTCAAATCGCGATGTTTGAGGTTAATTTCGGCTGGACTTCCCGCCCCTTCACACACAATCATGTCAAATTCTTCAGACAATCGCCTCAGAGAGTCTTCAATAGCCTGCCAGCCGATATCAAAGAATTTTTCGTAGTATTCCACGGCGCTAACTTGCCCCACCACTTGGCCCTTCAAAATCACCTGAGAGGTCATATCGCCCTGGGGCTTGAGCAGAATGGGGTTCATCTCGACCCAGGGATTGGTTCCGGCGGCCCAGGCTTGAACGGCTTGAGCATGGCCGATTTCACCGCCGCCTGCTGTTACGTAGGAGTTGAGGGCCATGTTTTGGCCTTTGAAGGGAGAAACTCGCCAACCGCGCCGCGCCAAAATGCGACAGAGGGCAGCGGTTATGAGCGATTTTCCTGCGTGGGATGTCGTTCCCACCACCATAATTGCTTTCATTAAGTCTCTCTAGGGGCTGATGTAAAACTAGATCTAGAAGCTAGGTCTAGAGATTAGATATAAGAATTAATTCTAGAAGGGCAACCGAAACCAACGACTAATGGCATTGTAGAGGCGATCGACTAATGTGGCCGTGCGATCGTGGCGACCTTGGGTGGTATAGCGATGAATAATCTGTCTACCTAAAGGCGTAATTCTAAATCCATCCGTTAAGCCCTGTCCATCCACCTCGCGCCGCAATAAGCCCACTTCCAACAGCCACATCAGTTCGACCTCTGCAATTAACTCGGTCATTAAGCGTCGAGCATATCCCTTCGTCACGCCCGTCTTGCCACACATCGATCGCAAATCAACGCTTTGATCTACCATGTCCTCATACAGAGAAAATCGAAAAGGCGCACAGCGGACTGCACGTTCTGCCCGCATGAGGGTACGATCGGTATACTGAATTGAAGATGGCTTGGCGACGGAGGTCATGGTGCTTTAGTGAAGATAGAATCTAAATTATTAGTATTTTCGCACGGCTGATAGTGAAGCTAGCTGACGAGGAAGTGTAATATTCAAGAAATATAGGGTAGTTTTGGTCAATACTGATTTTTTGAAGAAATTGTCGTAGTATTTCTACGTAGGTCGTTTCAAGGTTTGCATTTATGACAGATTTTAATCAGGACGATCGGACTTCACCGGTTACACCACAGGTTATTCCTCCACAACTAGTTTCCCCGCAACCGAATATCCATTCCAAGTCGCTCTCGTCGGATGAGCTGATTGCCCTCTTTTTGGCCTTGACCGGAATCGGGAGTATTTTGTTTTGGACGATCGCGCAGAAAACTTCGCCAATCAATCTTTCTGCTTTGACTTCAGGTTCGCCCTCTTTCTCTAATGGAAGTGTGACCTCTGGGGCGACGAGCGTTCCTCCGTCATCCGATGGCGTGCCGTTCACTGGAACCGCTCAATCAATGAATGCTAATGGTGACACCGCGACCAGAATTAGTCCCGCCATTGGGACAGCGCAAAATCAGACCAATGCCAGTAAATTTCTTGATCCAGCCGCTTCTCAGCCCCCAACAATTAACGAATCGCAGTCGGCCAACCTGAACAATGCGGCAGCAAAAACCGCAGCAGGCGTTTCTATTACAGGCGCGATCGCAACAGCACCCACTGCAGCCCAGACGCCTATGGGTCCAGCAAAAAAATTGGCTACCGGAACCCTAGACGCCCCGATTCAAGCAAAGGCGTTTAGCGATGTGCCCAATGATTTCTGGGCCAAGAAGGAGATTGTGGCCCTGTCAAATCGAGGCGTCATCACGGGCTTTAGCGATGGCACCTTCAAACCAAACCAAGCTATTAACCGCGCTGAATTTGCAGGCATTGTTCAAAAAGCCTTTGACAAGCCCAAGACCAAGCCTGTAATGAAATTCACCGATATTAAAGATGGTTTTTGGGCCACGAGTGCCATAGACGAGGCTACACAAACGGGCTTCATGAGCGGTTATCCCGGCGGTGCTTTTAAACCAGAACAAGATATTCCTCGTCTAGAAATGCTCAGTGCGATCGTCACAGGAATGCAAATTTCACCCAAAGGCGATCCGACCCAAGCCCTTTCCCGATATAGTGACGCCAAGGATTTGCCTAAATGGTCGGTTTTAAAGGTAAGTAGCGCGATCGAGTCTGGAATTATGATTCCTAACAGCACCGTACTAGAGCCAACCAAAATAGCAACCCGTGCAGATGCCGCGATGTTCATCTACCAGGCTTTGGCCAAAGAAGGCAAAATCAAGCCCTAGTCCAACCGGACGGTCTGCGCTCATTCTGTCTATTGCAGACAACAGTGCAGACACATCTAAAACCCAACCTCAAGTCGTTTTGGATCATTCCTAAGCGACTGAGGTCTACAGCCCAACCCGTCGAAAGGCACGGACCTTTCAACGGCTCAGATCTTTCGACGTTCCAAAAGACCTAGAAGTCCATAAATCAACATTAAGTATCCCGTAGCTAGAAGCGGAATCAACGGCGGAACATCTCGAAATAACATGACATCACTTGCCCAGCAAAAAGAAGCTAACAAACTTAATTCAAATCACCCTGACGTCTTTCCCAAATTGGAAAAAGTGTCAGCGTGAGTCACCACCCACACCAGTATGTTAAGAATCCATAGCATCGCTCACTAGGCCGCGCCCCTGCCCGGCCCATCGACAATTCTTATGCCTCTTGTTGCAATAGCCTATCTTTGACTGTAATTATTCAGTTTTTGAAAGCCTTACATATAGACTATCACAGGGTTCTGGGATTATGTAAGTCTCTTTTAACACTAAGTTTTGGCTCGGCAGAAAATTTACGCAAGATCCAGGGCTCAATGGTTCAAGGGATAGCCCGATCGCTTAGAATAATGAAAGAACCTGTAAAGTTTCTTAATCTTTATCCTCACCCGGTTCGTACTAATGACTTCAGTGATATCCCTTTTTTCTCCTGTAGACGCCGATCTATCGGTTATGACCGAGAACCTTAAGCAATTGATCGGTGCTCAGCATCCGATTCTTTACGCGGCAGCCGAGCGGTTGTTTGGGGCGGGAGGGAAGCGGGTGCGTCCGGCGATCGTGCTGTTAGTGGCGCGGGCAACGATGCCGCATCAAGAAATTACACAGCGACACAGACGATTGGCGGAAATCACGGAGATGATTCACACCGCGAGTCTGGTGCATGATGATGTGGTAGATGAGTCGGAACTACGTCGTGGGATTCCGACGGTTCACGCTGATTTTGGCAATCGGATTGCGGTATTGGCAGGCGATTTCTTATTTGCGCAGTCGTCGTGGTACCTAGCCAATTTGGATAATTTGGATGTGGTGAAACTGTTGTCTGAGGTGATTAAGGATTTTGCTGAGGGCGAGATTCAGCAGGGGTTGAATCGGTTTGACACGGATATTACGCTGGAGTCGTATCTGAAGAAAAGCTACTACAAAACGGCGTCGCTAGTAGCGAATAGTGCAAAGGCGTCGGCGATCTTGAGTGATTGGACGTCTGAACAGGCGAATGCTTTGTACCACTATGGTCGCCATTGGGGATTAGCGTTTCAAGTGGTCGATGACATTCTGGATTTTACGGGATCGGCGGAAAGCCTAGGCAAGCCTGCGGGGTCGGATCTTAAAAGTGGTAACTTAACGGCTCCGGTGCTGTATGCCATGGAAGAACAGCCGTATTTGAAAACGCTAATTGAGCGTGAGTTTTCTGAGGATGGGGATTTGGAGCAGGCGTTGGCTATGGTTGAAAAAAGTACTGGAATTGCGCAGTCGAGAGAACTCGCTCAGTTTCATGCCAGGGAAGCGATCGCTTATTTGGCCAGCCTTCCAGTTTCGGAGTCTCGTGAGGCGTTGGAAAATCTATGTGATTTTGTATTGAGTCGATTGTATTGAGCTGGCCCTATAGATGGATTAGGCGGCTTCTAGGAATAAATCAGGTCGTGGGTCGATCGTCACATCCAATCATCGCTTGCCCAACATCTTTGCAACATTTCCGATAATAAAGTTCATATTTAGGTAGTGGCATCCGTATTTCCAACGTTCGGTCATGGTAAGCAATGCGCGATCGACGCCGTTCTCCCAACTCCGCCACGATCGCCTCAAGCTCCGCCCAATACACATCCTGGAGTTGTATCTGTTGGCCGGAATTCACCGCCCGTTGTCGGAGTTGCAAGCTAACCCTGGTCTATTGAATCGCAAAAGTTCGTATGCTGCATTCGTATGTTGCCGGTGTGGTGCCCTCTAGCGCCCCTTATCCTTATCTCTCCTTGCTCTCTAAAATCACAAGAAATTTAACGATCGATCGCCCCTACGCACCGTTCATCCGCTATACTAAGTAGCCGATCATTTTTCGAGTCCCTATCAAGGAAGATCAAGTTTATGTCGCGTTACCGTGGTCCTCGCTTAAGAATTACACGTCGTTTAGGAGATTTGCCGGGTCTAACTCGGAAATCCGCCCGTCGCGCCTATCCACCTGGGCAACATGGCCAAGCCCGCAAGAAAAAATCTGAATATTGCGTCCGTCTAGAAGAAAAGCAAAAGCTGCGTTTCAACTACGGCCTAAGCGAAAAACAACTCCGTCGCTATGTCCAAAAGGCTCGTCGCGCTGCGGGTTCGACAGGACTCGTCCTGCTCCAACTCTTGGAAATGCGGTTGGATAACACCGTGTTCCGTATGGGTATGGCCCCGACGATTCCGGGTGCTCGCCAACTGGTGAACCATGGTCACGTCACCATCAATGGCAAAGTTGTGGACATCGCATCCTACCAATGCCGTCCCGGTGAAGTTGTTTCCATCCGCGAAAAAGAAGGCTCCAAAAAGCTGGTTGAAGCTAACCTTCAATACCCTGGCTTGACCAACATGCCCAGCCATCTTGAGTTTGACAAGTCCAAACTCGTTGGTAAGGTGAATGGTCTGTGTGAGCGGGAATGGGTTGCACTCCAGATCAATGAACTGCTAGTGGTTGAGTATTACTCAAGACTGGTCTAGATTCTACGGTTTTACATCATCATTCGATCGAGATCTTAACGCGGCAACTTTGAGACCTCGAAACTCGAAAAAATCAGTCTTTGGACCCGTCAGTCTGAAGGCTTTTTATTGTGTGTTTAGGGATGATAAATGTATAGTCCCGGTCCTACTGCCGTTTAACATGGGGAGGAATTGAGACTTGTCTCTTGCCACAGCGATCGATCGGCCTGTGGCGGCACCATCACCCGCAATGCCTTCGGCATGATTTGAAAGGTCATTGGCGTCCGGCCCAAAAAATCCCCATCGACCTGAATCGGCAGGCGTTTCTTGCCTTTAATTTCAATCCGAGAGGCTTTGAAGTATGCCACCTTAGGATCGCGGTTGTAGTTGCGGGTGAACACTGAAAACAGCCGGAGTGGCGCTGATATCATACTGCGACCTTTAATCACACACACATCCAGCAGTCCATCATCCACGATCGCATGGGCCGTGATTTTGACAACGCCCCCGTAAAGCTGACTGTTCCCAATCACAATCATCAGAATCTGTCCCCGCACCCGTTTGCCATCAATGCGTAACAGCGTTCGCACCCCTCGAAACGTCCAGGCCACTTGAATCGCTTGTTTGAGGTAAGCGATCACCCCTAACCGCTTTTTTTCCCCTGCATCTACATTCTGAGTCACCGCCGCATCGAAGCCCACGCCCGCCATTAGCAAAAAAGCCCGATCGCCCGCTAGTCCCACATCCACTGATCGAACGGTCGATTCCAGCAATTGTTTGGCGGCTCCGAGCACATCCATCGGCAGTCCCATCTCCCGCGCCCAAATATTTACCGTCCCAATGGGCAAGGTTCCTAGCGCTGTATTGGTGTCGATCAGGCCATTCATGACTTCATTAACAGTGCCATCGCCGCCTGCCGCAATGGCATAGTCATAGCCTTCGCGCGCGGCACTTCGGGCAAGCTGAGTAGCATGTCCAGCAAACTGCGTTGGGGCATAGGAGACGGTCCAATGATGCTCTCTCCAAAACTCAGACGCCTTATCAATAGAGGCTTGAAGGGATTCGGCCTGTCCGGCATTAGGATTGAAAATGACGATCGCACGCGGCCTATTAATACGAGAAGCGTCCATGGTTTTGAATCTCACAGATGACAATCTCAGCAATTTTGTTACTAAAACTAAAAAGCTAGCTGGAACCCACCAACTAGCTTTTGATATACCCCCAGGGGAATTCGAATCCCCGTCGCATCCGTGAAAGGGATGTGTCCTAGGCCTCTAGACGATGGGGGCTTAGTGACGACGCAACGCGCTCGACCTCTGTTAAGATACAAGAATCCTAGAGTCATGTCAACTGTTCGGTCCAAACTCCTTGAAGAGAAGGTGATTCGCTAGACGATCGGCTCTTGGAAGAGGGGAATCGTAAAGGTCACGGTGGATCCTAGACCCTCGCCCATGCTGTAGAAATTCACATCTCCGCCCATTTCGTGAACTAAATTTTGGGAGATGGCGAGTCCGAGTCCGGTGCCGCCGTACCGTCGCGAGTGGGAGCCATCAATTTGAGTAAAGGATTGGAAGAGGCGGCCTTGTTTTTCGAGGGAGACGCCGATTCCGGTGTCTGCGACGCGGACCATGACATGACCGGGACATTCTTGATCTTGAACAATGACTTTTCGTTTGACAAATTCCGTCGCGATCGTGATTCCCCCTTCATGGGTGAACTTAATCGCGTTGCCGACGAGGTTGATGAGCACCTGATAGAGCCGTCTGTAGTCAGTAAAGATCATCACCGCATCGCGGGTATGGGGCATTTGGATTTCAAAGGTAAGATTTTTGCTGGTGGCGGAGTTCTTTTGGGAGTGTTGGAGCTGATCAAACACGTCCGCAAGGGCAACAGGACTGAGTTCGAGCTGGAATTTACCCGCTTCAATTTTGGCAATATCTAAGACGTCGTTGATCAAATCGTGTAGATGTTCCGCTGATTTGAGCGATTCTTCTAGGAACTCCTGCTGCTCCTCGGGATCGTCGGCCATTCCATCAATAATGAGCTTCAAAAACCCGATCATCCCGTTCAAGGGCGTTCGCAACTCGTGGGAGGTGTTGGCCAAGAATTCACTTTTGAGACGGGATGCCTCTTCGGCTTGGGCGATCGCCTCTTCGTAAGCTTCCTGCTTTCGCACCAGATTTTTGTTTAGGAGTTCACGTCGATGAAATAACGCCGCATGAGCGATGGCCGTTCCGACTTGGTCTGCGAGTTCTTCGAGAAAGTTTAGTTCTGTTTTATCCCAGCCGACACGTTGAGATGCGCTTTGAGGTTGGATTTGAGATGCACTTTGGGCTGCACTTTGGGGCGATCGCCATAGGACAATGAGTGAGTTCACTTCATCCTGATACCCCGTTGCGACGATCATGCGGATGTAAACGATCGAGCCGTCGGTGACTTGATCCGTCACGACGCAACCGTCACTCTCGGCCAATCCTACGGAAGGAAAAACTTGGATCGGAGGAGTGTCTTGCCCATCATCCTGCACGTCATCGAATAGCGGTGAGGGCTGAAGCAAGGCGATCGCCCGCCTGAAACTTAGCTGTGCTTCGAGCATTTCAGTGCGTCCTAGCCAAGACTCCTGTCCCGCACTACAAAATTCTGACTCAATTTTAATTTGCCCTGAGTCCTCACTTAGAGAATAGATAGAACATCGATCGATAATGAGAGCCTCGCCCAGACCATCGACGGTTTGCTGCCAGATGGTCTTGAGGTCAAGGGTTCGACGGATGTTCCAAGAAATTTGGGCTAGTAGGAGGTGATAGCGATTGGCGACGTCCAGCCCTGAGAGGACGGTGTTGAGCGGGAGGACTTCGCACTGTCCCTGAACCATAACGGTCCAGGCGGTTCCATCGGGTTGAGCGATCGGACTCATGGTCATAGCGACTTCTACGCCTATTCCATTCCACAGGAAAGACCAGGACAGGGATTCTGCTCGATTTGCCTGAATGACGCGATCGATCGTTTGACAATAATCTATGGGGTGTTGTGGACGAAACAGGGATTCGGTTATGGTTTGGCCCACAATTTGATCAAGATATTCTGTAAACAAACTTCCGGGCACGCTACAAAACGACTCAAATCTCCCCTGAGCCGTCTGGGTAAACCACAGCGTCACTGATTGAGGCAATTGGGCTGCATCAATGGGATTGAGCAGGCTTTGAGGGAGAGGGGCAGAAGGGGTCATGAGAGGAGGGAGGGCAAGGTGAAACAGGGAATGTTCAAAGAGGCAGGGCTTGGGCGTAGAGTATTTGTGAATCGCTTCTATTCGTCTTCCGACTCTAGAGACATTCGGCCTCACTTGAAGCGCATAATATTTAATTTTAACGCTCTATGAGGCTAATAATTAGACAATCGATCGCATGAACGTGAATTTAGTCAAATCCGGATTCCCCTCACTGCCCTTAACGCAAACTTAGTAGAGGTTCGGGGGAACGCACTGTGGGTTGACGTTGGACGTTAGACGGCGGTTGAATGTTTGCGTGAATATAGGAGTTATCGCTCAGATCGATCGATAGATTCGTTAAGGTCTCTTCTAACGTGAGAACCGGAAGATGCCGAATCTCCCATGCTTTTAAGACAATCATATATTCATAAAATGCCTGCAACGTACACCAAGAAAACCCGGCCCGACCATCAAGGATTCCGCCGAGGATGAAGTACATATAAAACCAACGAACCAATGGACGAAACGGCACCCGTTGAGAGAGATCTTTGAGGGCATGGCGTCGATCGATTTCGCGGCTCCCGAGCAACAAGTTTCGCCATTGAATCTGCCCATTTTGGAGCTGGTTGACGGTTTCTTTTGCTTCGTTACTGGAATAGGTATTGTGTTTATCAAACCACCGATCGAAGCCTTTGCCCTGGGTAAAATGGGGGTAGGTTTCCGTTAGCAATCCCGTGGTGCCATCGCACTCTTCGCGTTCGGTATGACCATAGTCGCTAAACCACACTTTTTGTTTGTCAAATAACCGCATCTGATAGCGTGGATACTGCGTGCTGTGCTTAATCCAGTAACCCATGAACATCACCCGTTCTGCCGCAAAATAACCCGCGTGAGACGGGTTCTCGACCGTCGTCAGACATTCATTAAATAACGCCGGGGTCATGCGTTCATCGGCTTCAAGAATATACGCCCAATCGTAGCGCGTCTCCACGTTTCGGATCATCCACGTCCGCTGTTTTCCATGGCTTTCAAACGGATGTGGAATCACTCGGACGGGGTAGATTTTACCATACTGGTTGGCGATGTCACAGGTGCGATCGTGGCTCAAAGAATCGACCACCACAATATCGAGATCCTGCGGTGAGGGCGCAGATTGGATCACCGACTCAATGCAGGGTCCAATGTCTAGCTCTTCGTTAAAGGTCAGGATGTAAATTGAGAACATGGTAATCAAGAAACTGAAGTGTCACAGGCGTAGGATGTTTGAAATACCCTAAAACAAAGGAGTTGAGGATTTGGTGCTCGCGTGCAGTTCCTCAACTCCTTTATTCCTAATTCAGAGTGCCCGATCGGGATGAACGATCGGACATTCAGCACCATGACTCATCTCAAAACCCATTTTAGCGCTTGCTGAAAACACCCAGTTCGGTGAAGCCAAGCCAGGAAATCAAGCTAAAGGCGGTCGCTAGAAGAAGACTGCCGAGACCCGTGCGAATACTGGTTTTGGTCGCTTCTGCCCGCGCTTGCTCTTCTGATTTTATTTTGCGATCGCGAATCTTTTGTAATTCTTTATCGCTTGCGCCTTTAGCCATTTCTTGCAGATAGTTGGGGTCATTTTTTAGCTTTTGAAGCTCCTGTTGGCTGCTTTTCAACTGCTCCATCTGTGCAGGATCTAGAGGTTGTCCAGTCGATGGATTTTTCCCAGTCGCTACAACATCATTAATTTGTTTCAGTTCACCCTCTAGTTTGGCTTTATCCTTCACCTGCTCTTGAAGTTGAAGAAGACGCTGCTGAACTTGAGGCCCAACAGCGTCTTCCTGCTGTTTCGTCTCCTTGCCAATCCGATCGATCGCCGTATTAGCAACGTTGTTTGTGTTGATAAAGTGCTTGGGGACCGCGAGTAGAAAAAGCAGGCCCAACAATCCGGATAGAATCATCATCGCAAACCGACCCGTCATCAAAGAATTCCGGCCTTCTGGTCTGAGCGAACCGCCTTCGAGGTAGCTAGAAACATAGATAAATACCATTCCGATTAGCGGAATTACACCGCGATCGACGAGCTGAATCAACGTGCTGCCGACCCATTGCTCATCAGAGAATTTTGGAGGAAACAACAAAGTTGCGTAGTCGATCAGGGTCGATAGGATCATGATGTAACCCACGACCTTAAGCACAAATGGAGCGGAAAGAGCAGATGTTGTTGATTTCGACATTGTTGATTTAATGGGGGATTGCATCAGAAATAAATAGACTTTACGGGTGATAGACCTATCCATTAGGACGCTAATCTAAGCGCAGGTCGGTTACGACACAATATCCATAAAGACATCCATAAAGACAATGTGAGGATACCCCAAATTTCCAGAAGAATTCGTAAATCTCACCATCCCGTTACCATCGTTGATATCTTGGGCACAAAATCAGGGTAAACTAGTAAATATGTACTTTACAATTATCTTTTAGAAACTCTTCGTTGCAACCTTGGTAGGATGCGTTAAATTACACATCGCACTTATCCCTTCTCTATGAGCCATCTGACGACCCATCATGACTGGAAATCGATTTGTATTGAGTTCGATCGCTTGCGGGGTGAGTTTTGGTATCACCTTGGGATTAAGTCGTGGAGATTTCGGGCAGTCATTGGGGAATGGGGCAATGACGTTTTTGGCAAGCCAGATTGGGGCGGTGGTGGCGAGTCGTCAGCCCACCGAAGACGATGAAGGGCAGTGGCGATCGGAGGAATTACGAGGCCATATTCGAGCACTTCAGCGGCGGCGCGCGGATACCTACACAGAACTGGAGCAGTTGATGGAGGAGCGCGATCGCGCGTCGTCATCGCTTCAGTCCCTCCAAGGCCAGCTCCAGCAACTCCAGACCAAGAGCAATACCCTCTGGCAACAAAAAGAAGCCCTCAGTTGGAACCTGACCTCACCTGCCGCCGGACGCCGGACAACTACCGAAATTCAAGATTTTGAGCTGCGAATCAAAACTTTAGAGCGCGAAGAAGCGGAACTGAACCGATCGCTTTCCTCTACACTCGCCGCCAAGCAACGTGCAGAGTCCCATCTCATCACCACCCAATCCGAACTCAGTCAGATTTTAGCTCAAGTCGCTGAGCAAAAGGTCCACAAAGCAGACATCCTCGAAGACATCATGAGTCTCGGTGAGCAGCAGCAGCAGTTAAATCAGGCCCTCATCCAGTCTCAACAACAACTCGAAGATCTCGATCGATACCGCCGCGATCTAACCCAGCTTGTCGAATCCGCAGAACCTGTCCGTCAGCAGGTTAGCCAAGGGTCTCAGTCGCTCCAAGGTGCCATTCACCAGCTTCAAGGCCAAATCGGATCGCTTCACACCGAACTCGAAACCCTCGAAACCCAAATCCTCGATCGCCGCACCCAAAAGATCGCACTTGACCAAGAACTAGAAACCTTACGGGAGCAACCTCAATCGATCGTCTCCAGTCCTCGCCTAGCGACGGTTTCAGATCCTTGGCAGGAAAGTAGTTCACCGACAGCGCCCAAGCCCTCACGCGAGGATCCAGCAGCAACTTTGCGCCTAGATTTCAGCCCATATCCTAACGTCACGCCACCTTGGATCGCCTTTGCCGCCCAGCTTCCAAGGTATGAGTTCCAAGCTTTGGGAGCGATTGCCCACGAAAAAAGTCCAGCTTCTAACTTAAAACGCATTGCAGAAGCCAATCTTACAATGCCGGAATTATTGATTGATGCCATTAATGAACGCGCCTTAGAGACGATCGGCGATATTATTTTAGAACCCAGCGCAAAGAAAGGGATTCCGGTGATTGCCCAAGAGTATGAAACCGATGTCCGAGCTATCTTGCGCGTTTATGAGGCCATGATCGATGAGTCGTGAGAATCGTGAAGTCGGGCAGCAGGTTCGATCGTGGACCGTTATACGGCTAAGTGTATGGCTAAGTTTTTCGGCCATCGGGTTTGCGGCGTGGGGATGGGTTGCCCTCAGTGTTGGGTTGGGTCCGGCCCATGCATCTCCAGTTCAAGACATAACCGTGCTAGAACGATTGTCCTTGCTTAGCCTAGAGCAGGCCCTCCACACCTCTACCTTAACGAGTCCTAGTCAACCCGGTCTTCAGCCCTCCGAACGTCTTCAAGCTCTCACTCGATCGCTCACTCGATCGCAGGTAATATACCTTGGAGAAACTCATGATAGCGAATGGGATCATCAGATTCAGCTCGAAGTCCTCCAAGCCCTCCAAGCGCACAATCCTAAACTGATTCTCGCGATGGAGATGTTTCAGCGTCCCTATCAGCGCGTGCTCGATCGCTACCTCAACCGCGAACTGTCCGAAGCCGAACTGGTCGATCGCACTGAGTACCCGACGCGGTGGGGATTTCCCTGGGAACTCTACGCGCCCATCCTTCGGTTCAGTCAATCGAAAAATATTCCCCTAGTGGCGCTCAATACCCCTACAGAAGTGACCCGCAAGGTGAGCCGCAAAGGCTTAGAAAGTCTTACACTGGCCGATCGACGATTCATTCCACCACTATCTGAAATCCAACTGGGACCAACGGGGTATCGCGATCGGATTCAGCAGATCTACACCGAAATGCATCAAGGGAAGGGAAACAGTGATGGTCTGACGCGCTTCTTTCAGGCCCAGGTGCTCTGGGACGAGACCATGGCGGACCGGATCGCCCGTGCAGTAGGGCAGTATCCGCAGCATCAGATTGTGGTGCTGGTTGGCCAGGGACATCTCCTGTATGGCGATGGAATTCCCGATCGCGTTCTGCGTCGATTGCGCGGGTCGTATCCAGAGTTTTCACAAACAACGCTACTCCTGAATCCTGACCCGAGTTTGCCACTAGCGGATCCTGTTACAAAGCGATCGATCGTAGATTGGCTCTGGCATAGGACTTCTGAGGGTTCTAAACCTTAGATTTTGCAGGGAGGAGGTAAACTGCACCCGAAATCCAGGTCACCAGAACCGATAGCCAAAATAAGAGCCGTCCCAAAAACGGGTCGGGCAGCGGTGCGATCAAAAGAGCGATCGCAATAATTTGGACGACGGTCTTTATTTTTCCCCACAGATTTGCTCCAGGGACGCTCCCAGCTTGCATCGACGGACTTACCCGCCAGCCTGCGATCGTCAACTCCCGCGCCAGAATCAAAAACACGCCCCATGCTGGAATCTGACCCAGTTCAACCAATGCCATTAAAGGAGCCAAAACCATCAGCTTATCCACCAACGGATCCAAAAACTTTCCTAGTTCTGTGACTTGATTGAGTCGTCGTGCCAGGTAGCCATCCAACCAATCGGTCCCCGCTACTACCAGAAACACTGCGACCATAACCCATCGAATGGATGACGTTGGAGTTGGCTGGAGCCAGTAAAGCAGAATCGGAACCCCGAGTAGCCGAGAGAGGGTAATCCAAGTCGGGAGATTGATCCGATTCATATCCATGGTTAGGGCACTTTTCTGATAAATATACAAAACGGCCTCCCCTATTGCAGAGAAGGCTGTAATTTACCATTTAACTTAGAGCAATATTGATTCAGCTTGGGGGCAAACCTGAATCAGCATTTTGAAAACCTAACCACTATCACAAATCCTCAACTCGGTCGAGGAATGGCTCTAGCACGCCCCCTTTTTGGCAAAAACCACGCCGATTGTCTTGAAAATGAGCTGAAGATCGTAAGCGATTGACCATTTTTTCTGGTAAGCCAGATCCATCTCAACGATATCTTCAAAGTCCTTGACCGTGGAACGGCCATTGGCTTGCCATTCCCCCGTAATTCCCGGCTTCACCGCAAGACGCTGCCAGTGATGACGATCGTACTTGGCTACTTCATCTAAGCTAGGAGGACGGGTTCCTACCATGCTCATGTCGCCTAAGATCACGTTAAGGAACTGAGGAAACTCATCTAAGCTCGTTTTGCGAAGAAACTTTCCAACCCGAGTAATACGGGGATCGTTCTTCATCTTAAAAATATGTCCGGATGCTTGATTTTGGGATTGAAGATCCTGTTTGAGTGCATCGGCGTTAGACACCATGGAGCGAAACTTCCAGATACGGAAAGTCTTGCCTTGGACGCCGCAGCGCTCTTGGCTATAAAGGATGGCGCCTGGGTTGTCGATTTGGATGGCGATCGCAACAGGGATAAACAACAGCGCCGTCACCGTGAGGCCAACGGCCCCACCTACAATATCTACCAATCGCTTAAGCTTGCTGTTCACCGAAGGATGAACCGGACAAATCTCAGCATACGAGGGCGTCGCGACAGATGGGGAAGATGGCATAAAAGGGGCAGTGGAGAGGCGACGGGAAGTCGGCGTTTCAACCGTGGGGACCGCTCCACGGAGAGCATTGGAGAAAATGTTGGAAGAGAGCTTGGAATGGCTAGTAATCACAGGTAATGATGGGTGGGTTGAAGATGTTCAGTTGACCTATGCCCATATTATCTATGCCAACCCACCTAGACCCCATTTAGGCGGGTGTTTTTGTCTAATCTTTGAACTGCTGTCCCTTTTATGAAGTTCAGATGCGAATTTTCACCAGTCTCCTGATATTTTTTTTTGAATCAATTTTATCTTTATGATCTCAACGAAGGTATATCGGTAAAAAGTGTATTCATTTCTTCCAAGGTAATGTCGTCACTGACTTCAAAGTTGGAATTAGCATCACTGCTAATAAGAGAATCCTTCAGAACAGAGTCAGATGAGCTTCCGCCGAAGTCCTTTAGAAGATTGCCTAAGGTGTCGCTAAGGCTATCGTCAAAGGTGTTGCTAAGGCTATCGTTAGAGGTGTTGTCAAACGGGTTGCCAAACGGATTGCCAAACAGGGTGTCTAGGGTCATCTCGCGATCGCCAATCGCGGTTTCTGGTGAAAATCGAACGGCAGTCTCTAGGCGAGGCTCGGCAGCAGGTTTTGTTTCAGGGATCAGGCGCTGTTTTTTAGGCGTGGATGGATCTATGTGAGTTTGAGGGTTCGATCGGACGCTGATGGGGAGGGTTCCAGCTGTTTTTAGCGTTTCGGGGGTGGCTTCGGCGGTGAGGGTTGAGAAGGGACTTTGAATCGGGGTAATGGATGGAGCGTCCTGAGGCACGGCGCGTCGGTCTACGACCGACCGTAGGTTATCGGGGAGTGCGGTGGTGGAATTGGTGGTGGGATTGGTGGTGGGATTGGTGGTGGGATTGGCAGCTAGCTCTCGACCCATTTGTTGGGCAAGGTGGTTGATGAGGGCTGAAAAGAGAACTTCTCCTTGGTAGCCAAGATTGTGCATTCGATCGAGACCTTGATGTAGCGTGGTCTGATAGACATCTACATTTTTTTGCATGGAGCTAAAGGCGAGTTGGAGGCTGCTATCCATGCTGGATAAGAGGAAGTCAGTGCGATCGTGAAGAGCGCTAAGCTGTTCGATTTGACGGGCATCTGGCGCTGAAGGCGGCGCTAGAGGTGGAATCTTTTGATCTGAAGTTTGGGTTAGGGCTGAGAGGAACTTGACTTCTTCACGGAGGGCATCTCGTTGGGCGATGAGGGCTGCAACTTCGAGCTTGACGGAATCCGGGTGGAGGTGGGGCGGTGGAAGTGGACGGATGAGCGCTGGTGCTGGGTAGGGTGCGATCAGACTCAGTTCGGGGGTTGCTGTGCGATGGTCCGGTCGCTGCTGCATTAAGAGAAAGCTCCGAACGCGTTCTAGCATTTGGCGTTGGTCATAAAGCTGGGTGAAGAGATTCCAGAGTCTCCAGCGTCCTGTGCGATGCAGAACGCGATCGAGTTCGTTAATCATGGATTGAATCGGGTCGGCTTGATACATCACAGGAAGAATCCTTCTTACGGGGGTGAGGTTTGGATGGGAATGGTCTATCTAAAATCTGGAACTTTTAACTAAGAATTCCCCATTTGAACCCAACTCAATCAAGAATCTCCCTGAATAAAAACAACCGACTCGCCTCTGTCAATCCAGGCTATCCTTAGGGTGAGATATGGTTAGCGGGGAGCGCGGTAAGGGCAAACCATAAACAGGCTGGGTGACCTTATTCTCGATCGATTTGTCTGGAGTAGGTGGTATGGACGATTGGCATTTGCGCGAATCACAACGGGACGCCTCAATTCGATCGGCTCCGTTTTTTGAGGGACTGCCGATCGAGGCGGTGGAGAAGGCTATTGCCCATGTGGTGATGCGGAACCATCCGGCGAATCAGGTGATGCTGCTGGAAAATGACTGGGGTAGCTCGGTGTATTTCATTTTGAGCGGATGGGTGAAAATTCGCACTTACAACATGGATGGAAAGGAAGTTACGTTAAATATCTTGGGAAAAGGAGAGTTGTTTGGTGAGATGGCTCCCTTGGATGAAGTGCCGCGATCGACGGATGTGATTACCCTTGCCCCGACGTTGATTGGCAGTATGCCGTCGCAGGATTTTGTAGCATTTTTGAGTACGGAACCGCAGGCGGGAATTAGGTTGGCGAAGCTGATGGCACGCAGGCTACGTCAGGTTAACCGTCGTCTGCGCCTGCGCGAGTCTGACAGTGTGTCTAGGGTGGTGGATGTGATTTTGTTCTTAGCGGATGGTCAGGGAGTGAAAGTGGCCGGGGGAGTGGAGGTGCCGAACTTGCCGCACCGTGAGTTGAGTAGTTTGAGTGGACTGGCGCGGGAAACGGTAACTCGGGCCTTGAGTAAGCTGGAGAAAAAATCGTTGATTGAGCGCGATCGAGATTTAATTAGAATTCCTGATCTTAATGCGTTAGAGAAATTGATGTTCTAGAAATTAGCTTGTCATGAGCTTTTCACTGAGGGTTAGCCGAAAGGTTCGCTCAAAGCTTGGTTTTTTATAATCTAGGCTCCAAAGCTCTAGAGCACAGTTGTCTTGGGGATCTTTAGGGTAGATCTGGAGAACGACGGCTTGGCTGTCGATGTTGAACTTGATTTCAAAGCGATCGATGGCCCCAATTTGCCTGCGATCGAGTGCGACGGCGATGCGAAGGAGTGGACTGAGTTGATCGATTATTTTTCGATCGCGGTTGCTACTGAGATTCCGATAATTTTCATGCTTTTGTTTTTTTGGATAACTTTTGCGATGGTACCGGGCGAGGTTAGCAATGACATTAATATCATTTTCAGTAAATCCTAAAAGCTCTGCGTTACGGATTAAATAATATGAGTGCTTGTGATGCGAGGCGTGATTAATATGGTGTCCACAGTTGTGTAGAATTGCAGCAGCCCACAGCAATTCGCGTTCTTCTACGTCCCATTCATGGAGCCAATTCTGAGTTTGGTCAAACAAGCTGAGGGCAAACTTAGCCACTTGATCGCTATGTTCTAGGTTGACGTTAAACTTTTCGGCGTTTTTATAGACGCTGCGTTCTCGGACGGAGGCTTGAAATCGGAGACGGTTTTCAATCAGGCCATGGGTGATCATCCAATCCACAATCACGCCTTCTCGGAGCGATCGTTCACAGATGCGCAGACTGCTTAAATTAAGCTGAGTCATGACTTCATATAAAATCATTGCACCCGCTAAAATAATCTCGGCGCGGCGATCGTTCATGCCCGGAATACTGGCACGTTCAGCATATTTCGTCCGACGAATTTTTTCGATCCAATTGGCAAGCTGGTTCCGGGTAAATTGGTAGCCGTTCAGGGGATTGGGGACGGTGCCGAGGGATTCGCGGGCTTGGAGGGTTGCTAGGGCTTCGATGGTGCCGGATGTGCCGACGAGCCGGAGGACTTCTAGAGGCTGTATTTTCGATCGAATTTCTTCAATGGGACGTTCGAGCATTCCGCGAATATAGGCTTGAAGCGCTGTGAATTCGGAGTTGCTAATCGGGTCCGTGGTGATGGATTCGCGGGTGAGTCGGACGGCTCCGATCTTGGTGCTGGATAACGATCGCGCTTCGTTGCCATCGCCCAAAATAAGCTCCGTTGAGCCGCCGCCAATGTCAATAATTAGGTGCGGGGTGTCATTGAGACTCATGCCCGATAGGACACCGAGATAAATCCGCCGAGCTTCTTCAGACCCTGCAATCAAATTAATAGATAGTCCGAGTTCTGTTTTAACCTGAGCTAAAAATTCACCGCCGTTTGGGGCTTCTCGAACGGCACTGGTGGCAACGGCAATAATATCCGTTACTTGCAGACTTTTGGCAATGTCTTGACAACGACGCAGGGCGGTCATGGCCCGTTCGATCGCGAGAGGGGTGAGGTTTCCACTGGCGGTGTCGCGATCGCCCAATCGAACGGTACTTTTGTCGCGGGAAATGATGGTGAATGCGGGAATATCCGGCTGGATTTTTGCAACAACCATGTGAATGGAATTGGTCCCTACATCTATGGCGGCCAGCATGATGTCAGGGCGTGTAGAATTGCCGCGCGCAAGATCGCAGCTTAAGGTGCTGGGCAAATCATCCGGCGTAGTTAAATCAGACATGAGAATGCCTCCAGGAGCAAGCAGGAACACACAAGAATCAGAGTAGGCAAAGTCGGACGCTCCGCAGCACTAAAATTCTATCTTGATCAGGTATCCTACTAGGACGTGAGTGGATCAGAAAAGTTTGAATCATGCAGACCCCCAAACCCCGAAACTTGACGACTGGAGAGGCATCAGACCCAGCTATGCGCCAATCTACAGGCCGATCGACGGGCCAATCTACCGCAAGTGCGATCGTCCGTCTTTTGCGCTGGGATAAACCGGAAGGCCGTTTGATTTTGATGCAACCTGCACTGTGGGCGCTTTTTTTGGCTGCAAAGGGTCATCCGCCCGGTTTGTTGGTGCTTGTAGTGGTCTTGGGATCGCTGGCGACGAGTGCGGCGGGGTGCGTGGTGAATGATCTGTGGGATCGCAATATCGATCCTAAAGTTGAACGGACGAAAAATCGTCCGCTGGCGTCACGGGCGCTGTCGGTCAAGGTCGGCGTGGGTGTGATGTTAGTGGGTTTTTTGTGTGCGTACGGGCTGACGAGTTTTTTGAATCCATTGACGTTTTGGTTATGTGTGGCGGCGGTTCCGGTGATCGTTATTTATCCGGGGATGAAGCGTGTGTTTCCGGTGCCGCAGTTGGTGCTGGCGATCGCTTGGGGCTTTGCGGTGCTGATTTCGTGGAGTGCGGTGAGTTGTGGAAGTGTGGCCGCTGCAACGGACTGTTTGGGGCAGGAAAACTGGATTTTGTGGGCGGCGACGGTGTTTTGGACGTTGGGGTTTGATACGGTGTATGCGATGTCCGATCGGGCGGACGACCGGCGGCTGGGGGTAAAGTCCAGTGCGTTATTTTTTGGGAAATATGCGCCTCAGGCGGTGGGGATGTTTTATCTGCTTACGGCATTGTTACTAGCGAAACTCGGTCAGGTGATGAATTTGGGCTGGGCGTATTGGGCCTGTTGGGGAATTGCGACGGTGATTTGGGCATGGCAGTCAATGAAGCTCACAGAACCGCGCATTCCCCATCGGTTTTATGCGGAAGGGTTTCGACAAAATGTGGCGATCGGCTTTATTTTGCTGGCCGGGATGATTGCGGGAGTTTGGCAGGTGGGAGGCTAGTTTAGATGCCGGAAGGTCCAGAGATTAAGCTCGCTGCCGATCGAATTACAAAGGCGGTGGTCGATCAGCCGTTGACCGAAGTATTCTTTGCGTTTGATTCGCTGAAGCCCTATGAAGATGTGTTTGTAGGCGAGAAGGTTGTTGCGATTAAACCTCGGGGAAAAGCGTTGCTAACTCGCCTCAGTAATGGTCTCAGTATTTATAGTCACAACCAGCTTTATGGCGTTTGGTATGTTCGTAAAGCGCAGAGCTTTCCGACGACGAATCGACAGCTTCGACTGGCATTACATACGGAGAAAAAGTCGGCGTTACTGTACAGCGCTTCGGATATTTTGGTGCTTAATGATGATGAAGTTGCGGGACATCCGTTTCTCAATCGGCTCGGGCCTGATGTTTTGGATGAATCGGTGACGATCGAACAGGTTCTCGATCGACTTATGGCTAAAAAGTATATGCGACGGGGTTTTCCAACGTTGCTCCTAGACCAAAACTTTTTGTGTGGACTGGGTAACTATTTGCGCAGTGAGATTTTGTTTCTAGCGGGAGTCTATCCGACCAAACGTCCGATCGACTGCACGCCCGATCAGCTTGAGAAACTAGCCCGTGCTTGCATTGAAGTGCCTCGGCAATCCTACGCCACGAAGGGCATCACGAATGATTTGTCGGTGGCGCTAGCTTTGAAAGCGGATGGGAAACCTCGGTGGTTTTATCGGCACTGGGTTTTTTCGAGAATGAATCAACCGTGTTATGAGTGCGGCGATCGGATTTTGAAAGATGAAGTGGGTGGAAGGCGTGTATATTTTTGTCCGACGTGTCAGGTGAAGGGTTAATAACACCCGGCGATTGCATATCTCCATTCGGAAATACTTTGCGAACGCAGCTCCGCCAACAAATTTTACCGCTGTGAACTAACAAACAACCAATAATTCAAAGTACTAATTGACTAACGGGAAGAAACAAACTTTTGGCAGGTGCAGAGAATTTTGTATAATTAGTTGTTTCTTATTTAACGCAAGCTATAATGTAAGGACTTCAAAGGAGACTAAGGTTAAAGGCTCAAATAATCGGTATAAAGCCCGGTTGAAAGTCGCTAAACTATATGAGAAGGTTTCAAACATCCGTCG
>ENA-OFCD01000072-OFCD01000072.1-metagenomes-genome-assembly--contig:-NODE-72-length-63846-cov-7.715289_pt1 | contig 63846 bp, 59 predicted proteins | sample MGYA00153392_OFCD01 | MGnify analysis MGYA00153392 | reverse complement strand
AGTCGCGCAGCGGAATCAGGTCGTGCCGGGTCAGGCCGTTCACCGTGAGCGAGGCGGCTCCGGGGGTGGTCGGCTCCGGCTGGGGCAGCGTCTGGCAGCTGAGGTCGGCCCCGCTACCCGGCTTGCGGGCCGGTAGCGTCCCCGACAGCAGGTAGTCCGCAATCGTGTTGTCGACGCAGGCATTTCCGTTGAGCGAGTCGGCATGCGTCGTGTCGCCCTCGATCGCGACGAGCCGGGCCTTCGGGAAGCGCTTGCGCACCTCCAGGCTGCCGGAGAACGGCGTGGCCGCGTCCAGCGTCCCGCCGACGAGCAGCACCGGGCCGGTCTTCGAGCCGTCGACGTCCACGGCCTTGCCGGCCTGCGCGGGCCAGGTCAGGCAGGGCGCGTTGTACCAGACGTTGTTCCAGGTCAGGAAAGGCTTCGTCCGGTACAGGTCGAAGGCGTCGGTACGCACTTTGGCGTAGGACTGCGGGTAAGGCGTGTCGGTGCACTCCACCGCGTTGTAGACGGCGAACGTGTTGTCGTCGCCGACGCCGTCGGCAGCCTGGTACGCCGCGATCAGCGGTGCCGGGTCACCCTTGGCGATCCAGTTGGCGAAGGTTGTCGCCACGCTCGGCCAGAGGAACTGCGCGTAGCCGGCCGGTACGAAGATGTCGTTCCACTCGTCGGGTCCGACCTTGCCGCCGGCCGGGAAGCGCCGGAGCCGGTCCTGCTCGGAGTAGTACAGGTTCTCGACGGTGCGCCGGCTGGTGCCCAGGTGGTAGGCGCTGTCGTGCCGGGCGATCCAGTCGAAGAAGATCCCGGCGACCCGGTCAAAGGCGACGTCCTGCCCGAGGTTGGCGTCGTACCAGACCTTGCGGGGGTCGACGTTGCTGTCGAGGACTGCGCGACGCAGGCGCTCCGGGAACAGCGTCCCGTAGACCTGCGCGAGGTAGGTGCCGTAGGAGAAGCCGTAGTAGTTGATCTGGCGCTGTCCCAGGGCAACCCGGATGGATTCCATGTCCTGCGCCCAGGCGACGGTCTTCATGTGGTTGAGCAGCTCTCCGCCGGCCTTGCCGCAGGCCGCCGCGTAGCGGGCGGAGCGGTCCAGCTGGCGCTGCTCGATCGAGGCGGTGAGCGGCACGTAGTCGGGCCGGTCGGGGCCGAAGAAGCCGGGGTTGCACGACAGTGACGGGACGCTGCTGCCGACGCCTCGGGGGTCGAAGCCGATCCAGTCGTAGGCGAGGCCGGCACTCTTCGGTACAAAGCCCTGCAGGACCGACAGGCGCAGGCCCGAACCGCCCGGGCCGCCGGGGTTGACGAGCATCACGCCCTGGAACTGCGCCTCGGGAACCGTGTGCTTGATCCTTGACACCGCGAGCTGGAGTTTCTTACCGGCCGGATGGTCGTGGTCCAGCGGCACAGTGACGAAGCCGCACTCCGCACCGGCGCGCTGCAGCCCGGGGTCGTCGCAAGGTCCGAACGCGATGGTCGCGGCGCTGCTCGGCGCTGCGTCCGCCACTGCGGGGGTGGCCGAGCTGGTGGTGGCGGACAGGGTGAGTCCGGTCAGCGCGAGCATCATCGCGCTGAGAGCGGCAGTGGTCCTACGCATGGAGCCCCTCGGGTCATAGGCGCCCGGCTGGCTCGCCGGGGCGGCTGGGCGTTTGCCACTGCAGGTGCCTCAAGGGCACAACTCGAACTGGCTACACCGCACCGCCACGACTGGCTTGTGCCATCCACAGGACGCCCGGTTGTCAACAGGCCGCTGCCGCCGGCGGGAAGCGCGAGCCGGCATGCGATGTGGTCGGTGCTCATCCGGTCGACCGCGGAGGAGAACCCCGGCGTGCTGCCCGATCCATCCGCCCTACGTGCTGCGGCGTCCGCCCTGGCGCAGAGCGCCGCCGACGTGCAGCAGCAGCGCATCGATGTCGCCACGTGCGCCGCGTCGACGCGCTGGGCCGCGCCGTACGTTGATGACGTCCGCCGGCGGCTGGCCGGCGCCGAGGCTGAGGCGCTCGGAGCCTGCTTCGGGTTCGATGCCGGCGCAGCGCACCTGCGGGCCCTTGCCGCCGCCATCGAGGATCTCACCGCGGCGGCTGGCCGGCTGCGGGCCGCCGCCCTCGAACAAGCCCGGCTGGCGGGGAGCTTCGCCACGACGCCCGCGCAGGCGACTGCCCTGCTGGACCGCGTACCGGACGTCCTGGACCCCTCCTGGGCTGACAGGTCCGGGGTCGGGCCCGTCGGGCTACCCGGCGCCGGGCGCCAGCAGCCCACCGCCGTGCCGCCGAGCCCGCCGGGCCTGGTCGAGGCCGAGCTCGACGACGTGCGACGACTGGCCGGTGTGGCCGGCTCCTGTTCCGTCGGCGCCGACACGGTCCGCGGTCGCGTGCAGCACCGCGTCGGCGCCCTCGGGCTTGCCCTGCTGGATCCGTACGGGCTGCAGGGCAGTCGTTCGCAGTCCTGGCTGGCGTCACTCGCCGACGCCCGTTCGCCGCTGTCCCGCGCCGGGGCCGACTGGTCGACGGCAGCCACCGACGCCCGCCAGCTCGCCGACCTGCTGGCCGCGGCCGATATCGGCCTGGAGCTGCTGGCGTCCCCGCGGCTGGGCATCGCCGTCACGGTCTTCGCAGCCGGCCAGGCCGGCCCGGTCCAGCTGCGCGATGCCCTGCAGCGGCTGACACCGAGCGAGCGCGCGTGGGTGGCAGGCGTGCTGCCGGGCCGGCTCCAACCGGCGCCGTCGCTACCCAGCCCGTCCGGGCACGGGTGGCTGCCGGGCTGGGTGGAAGCCGGGTCGCTCCTGCACGAGCTCTGGCGGCTGACCGAAGAGCACATGCGTCGCATCGGGAGCTGGTTCGAGCGGACCCCCTTCGGCAAGGCCCTGCGATGGCTCGGCAAGCCGATCGCGGTCATGCCGGTGCTCAGGGGCCTCTCGAAGTTCGGAGTGGGCGGTGTGCTGCTCGGGTTCGCACTCGACCTGCACAGCGGCGTGTCGCTCCCGCTGGCACTGTCCAAGGCAGTTGCGGGGCTCGCCGCGGCGGCGGCGGTCACCGCCGGGATAGCTGCCCTCGTCGGCGGCTCCCCGGTGTGGCTGCCGGCAGCAACGGTGGTGGCAACGTCTGTCGCGGCGGTGGTCGTGGCCGGTGCCGTCGGCCGCTACGGACCCACCCTGTGGAGCCAGGCTGGGCGGGCCGGCCTCGGGGCCCTGCGTGGTCTCGGGCAGCTCGGACGGGGGATCACCGGCGTCACCGCGCCCCGCGGCGGTCGAGGGTGGACCTCGTCCGGCTACCCGGGACACGGCAGCGGGCAGCCTTCGGCCCGGCGCCCAGCAGGCGCATCCGGACGGGGAGCGGCCCCGCCGTCCGTCGGAGCGGCGGCGGCGACGCGGCGGGCCAACCGGACCGGCGAGCCATTCGATGCGGTGAGCAGGGTCACTACGATCGGGCCGTGACTCAACATCGCCACCATCGTGCGCGAGTCGCGTCGCGCGCACCTCACCGGCGCGGAGCCGGTACCCGCGCGAGATCCGCATCGAGGCGCGGCCCGAGGGCCCGACCGGCATCCCCGAGAGCGGACCTCCGCTGATCAGGACACCCGGGACGGCCGACCGGGCGCCAGGGTGGCGGGGGTGGACCCGTTGCTGGTGAAGCATGCGGTCGCGGCCCCGTCCGCAGGCGAGCTGGCCGCCGACGTTCGAGCCGGCCGCACCGACCCGTTGACCCTCGTCGAGCAGGCGCTGACCCGGCTCGAGGCCTGCGACGTCGACGTCCACGCCTTCGTGCACGTCGATGCGTCGGCGGCTCTCGCCGTCGCCCGCAACCCGCCCGACGGGCCGTTGCGTGGGGTGCCCGTCGCGGTGAAGGACCTGTTCGACGTCGCTGGGCAGATCACCCGGGCCGGCTCGCTGGTCCCGGCCGGCCCGGCAGCGACCGAGGACGGGGCGGCGGTCGCCCGACTGCGGGCCGCCGGCGCCGTGGTGCTCGGCCGGACCCGCACGCACGAGTACGCCTGGGGCCTGACAACCCAGCACCTCAAGCTCGGCGGCACCCGCAACCCCTGGGACACCGGCCGGGTGCCCGGCGGGTCCAGCGGTGGGTCGGCCGCCGCGGTCGCCGCCGGCATCGTCCCGCTCGCGCTCGGCACCGACACCGGCGCCTCGATCCGGCTGCCGGCCGCCTGGTGCGGGCTCGTCGGTCACAAGCCGACCTTCGGGGCAGTGCCGCTGGCGGGCTGCACGCCGCTTGCGCCGAGCCTGGACCACGGTGGAGCGCTGGTCCGGACAGTGGCCGACGCGCGGCTCTGGCTGAGCGTGTTGGGAGACGTCCGGCTCGAGGCACGGGCACCGGTCGCCGGGCTGCGGGCCGGGGTGGCGCGCGCACTGGACACCACCCCGGACGTCGGCGTGCTGTTCGAGCAGGCCGTCGAGCGCGCCTCCTCATGCGGCATCGGGGTGCGCGACGTCGCGCTGCCGCCTGCCGACCGGCTGGTCGAGGTCTATCTCGGCGTGCAGGCCGGCGAGGCGCTGGCCTGGCATCGAGCCAGCGGGCGTTGGCCGGCGCACGCCGACGCGTACGGGCCGGACGTCCGCAGCTTCCTCGAGGCAGCCGACCGGGCCGACCCGGACCGGCTTGCCGCGGCGCAGTCGCTCCGCGAGCAGCTGCGGGCCCGGATCACCGACCTGTTCGGTGACGTGGATGTCCTGTTCCTGCCGGTCGCCGGCTGCGGCCCACCGACGACGGCTGCGCCGACCAGATCCGCGCTCGGCCCGCTCCGCGACGCCGTCCTGCCCTTGACGGTCCTGGCGAATCTGTGTGGGCTCCCGGCCTGCGCGGTGCCGGTCGGGGTGGACATTGACGGCCTACCGGTCGGGCTGCAGGTCCTCGGGCCACCGGGCGCCGACTCGCGCGTCCTGGACGTGGCCGAGCGCCTGCAGGTCCAGCTGCCCTGGGGCTGATGCCGGTTATCGGGTCCGGGTGTCGACCTCGCCGTCGGGATGCCCTGGTGTGCCGAGGGAAACCAGCGAGCCGGGCGACACCGTGCTCGATGACGCCCCTGGCGCCTTGTCCCCGAGGTGGATCCCGTCGGCGGGGCTCGCTCCCTGTCCTGCGGCGACACCGGGCAGCGACGCACCGGGCACGTCACCGGGAGAGGGCACCGGACTGTCGGAGGTGCCGGGCGGCTGACCTGGCACCTGCGTCCGCGGCTGACCGTCCGACGTGTCGCGCGCCGAGAGGTCCTGTGCGGGCAGGCTGATCGCGGGTGAGTTCCCCGGGGAGGTGGCACTGCTCGGCGACCGTCCTCCCGGAATGCCGGCCGGGGCCGACGGCGGTATCTCTGGCTGCGGTTCCTGGTCACTCATGCGTCCTCCGAGGGTCACGGCAAAGATGTCCCGGTCAGGGCCCGGGAAACGCGAGGCGACTAGGGAGCCCCCTGTGCCGGCGGGCCGCGCAGCGCGAGCGCAGGGCATCCGGGCCACGCCGTCAACCCGTCGGCGAGCCAGTCAGCGCGCGCGGGTACCTGCAGGACCGTCATCACCACAGCGTCGTCCCGGCGGCACACCGTGCCGACGGCCGTGGCAGGTTGGTGACGTGCTGGATGTCGGTGGTGCCCGGGTGCTCGTCCGCTCCGGGCTGCTGGCGCCCCCGCGGCCCGACCGGCTGCTGGGGATGGGCCTGGCGCTGGCGCGCTGGCGGATCACCCCGGCCACCGGCTATGCCGCCGGGGCGGCGCGACACCCGGACCGGCTGGCGCTGGTCGACGACGAGGGCAGCCTGAGCTTTCGCGACATCGACCGGCGCACCGACCGGATAGCCGGTGAGCTCGTGGCGCGCGGCGTGCGCGAGGGCGACGCGGTCGGCCTGCTTGCCCGCAACGGTCGCGGCTTCGTCGAGACCGCGGTGGCACTCGCCAAGTGCGGCGCTGACGTGCTGTACCTGGGCACCGGCACCTCGCTCGGCCTGCTTCAGCAGGTGCTGGACCGGGAGGGAGCCCGGCTGTGCGTGCACGACGCGGAGCTCGACGCGGTGGGCCGGCAGCGCGTCACCACCGAGGAGCTCGGGCAGCTGGCCGCCGCCCCCGGTCCGGGTGCGCCCCGGCGGGTGCGGCGCAGCGCGCGGCAGGTGATCATGACCAGCGGTACGACGGGTGCACCGCGCGGGGCGGCACGGAGCGGAGCGAGCGCCGAGGACGCCGTGGCGGCGCTGTCACTGCTCCCGCTGCGGGCGCGTGAGGCCACGGTGATCGCGAGCCCGGTGTTCCACGCCTGGGGCCTGGGCCACCTGAACCTGGCCATGGTGTTGGGGTCGACGGTCGTGCTGCACCGCGCCTTCGATGCCGAGGCTGTGCTTGCGGCGGTGCAGGAGTACCGCGCGACCACCCTGGTCGTGGTCCCGGTGCTGCTCGACAAGCTGCTGAACGCCGACCCGTCGCGCTTCGACACGTCCTCGCTGCGGATCATCGCCTCCAGCGGCGGCAGCCTGCCGGGTGACCTCGTGCAGCGTACGAGCGACGCCTTCGGCCCTGTGCTGCACAACCTGTACGGCTCCACCGAGGTGGCGTACGCGGCGGTGGCGACGCCCGAGGACCTCGCCGACGACCCGCGCAGCGCCGGACACGCCCCACTCGGCGTGACGCTGCGGGTCGTCGATCAGGCCGGCCGCGACTGCCCGCCCGGCATCCCGGGCCGGATCTTCGTCGGCAGCCATCTCGCGTTCGGCGGCTACACCGATGGCAGCGACAAGGACCGGCTGGGCGACCTGGTGGCGACCGGTGACCTGGGCAGCCTCGACAAACGCGGCCGGTTGACCGTGCTCGGCCGCGACGACGACATGGTGGTCATCGGCGGGGAGAACGTGTTCACCGGTCAGGTCGAGGACGTCCTGCTCGCGCACGACGCGGTCGGTGACGTGGCGGTCGTCGACGTGCCGGACCCGTCGTACGGCGTGCGCCTGGTCGCCCACGTCGTGGCGGCCCGGCCGGTCGACGTGATCGAGCTGCAGGACTGGGTGCGCGACCGCCTGTCGCGCGCCGCCGTGCCGAGGCAGGTGCTGTTCCACGACGAGCTGCCGCGGGGCGCCACCGGCAAGGTCCTCAAGCGGGAGCTGAGGCCGGCGGCGGCGCGGTGACGGCGCCCGCGCAGCTGGACCAGCCGTCGGTCGACGAAACGCCGGAGGTGGACCGGCCCTGGGTGACAATCGTGTGGAACGACCCGGTCAACCTGATGAGCTGGGTGACGTTCGTGCTCATGGAGCTGTTCGGGTACTCCAAGGCGAAGGCGACCCAGCTGATGATGGCCGTGCACGAGGAAGGTCGGGCGGTGGTGAGCACCGGCACCCGCGAGCAGATGGAGCTCGACGTCGCGCGGCTGCACGCCAAAGGCCTGTGGGCCACCCTGCAGCAGGACTGACGTGCGGTTCACCCGGACCCGGCGCGGCGTCGAGGCCAAACCCGACGAGGTGGAGTCCACCGTTCTGCGGCGCTGCGTGCAGGATCTGCTTGCTCTGCTCGGGGAAGGGCCGGAGCCGTCCGGCGACCCGCTGGAGGCGCTGCTGGGGATGCCCGTCGGCGTGGTCGAGCGGCCCGCTGACGCCGCCCTCGCCCGCCTGCTGCCGGACGCCTACCCGAGCGAGGATCCCGCCGCCAGCACGGAGTTCAGGCGTTACACCGAGGGGGACCTGCGGGCCGGGAAGCGGGCGAATGCCAGCGCGGTGCTCGCGACCCTGCCGGCGTCGGGGCGGCTGGTGCTCGACCGCGACGAGGCGGACGCGTGGCTCGGCTGCCTCAACGACCTGCGGCTGGTGATCGGGACGCGGCTGGACGTCACCGAGCAGACCAACCTGGACGACCTCGACCCGGATGACCCGCGCGCCCAGGCCCTGCAGGTCTATGGCTGGCTCGGCTGGCTCCAGGAGTCCCTGATCGGCTGTCTGCAGCCACGCGGATAGCCTGGACCGGTGCTGACGCTGACCCGTGCCATGGTCGACCAGGTCATTGCTCACGCGCGCCGCGACCACCCTGACGAGGCGTGCGGAGTGATCGCCGGTCGGGACGGCATGGCCACCAGGGTCGTCGAGATGGAGAACGCCGAGCGTTCGCCGACGTTCTATCGCTTCGACGCCCAGGAGCAGCTGCGGGTCTGGCGGGCGATGGACGACGCCGACGAGGTACCGATGGTGATCTACCACTCGCACACCGCCACCGAGGCGCACCCGTCGCGTACCGACATCAGCCTGGCGTCCGAGCCGGACGCGCACTACCTGCTGGTGTCCACCCGGGTCCAGACCGACGAGGTGCGCTCCTTCCGCATCGCGGACGGCGCCGTCACCGAGGAGCCTGTGCAGATCACGCCGTAGCGCGGAATGCCCTGCGGAGCGCTCCCTGTTGACGTCTGTGAGATCGCACGTCCCCCGAACGAGAGGCACGCCCCCTTCATGGCCATCGAAGTCCGGATCCCGACGATCCTGCGCACATACACCGACGGGGCAAAGGCCGTCGAGGGCTCCGGGGGGTCGCTGACCGCGTTGCTCGATGACCTGGAGAGCCGGCACAACGGGCTGCGCGGCCGGCTGATCACCGACGAGGGCGCCCTGCACCGCTTCGTCAACGTCTACGTCAACGACGAGGACGTGCGCTTCCTCGGCGGCCTCGAGACGCCGCTGAAGGACGGCGACAGCGTGACCGTGCTGCCGGCGGTCGCGGGCGGCGCGCGCTAGCCGTGCGCTTCGACTCCCTGGTCGAGTCCGTCGGGCGTACGCCGCTCGTCGGCCTCCCGCGGCTGTCGCCATCACCGGACGTCCGGCTGTGGGCGAAGCTCGAGAGTGACAACCCGACCGGTTCGGTGAAGGACCGGGCGGCGATCTACATGGTTGCCCAGGCCGAGAAGGAGGGGCTGCTGCGCCCCGGCTGCACGGTGCTGGAGCCGACGTCGGGCAACACCGGCATCTCGCTGGCGATGGTGTGCCGGCTGCGGGGCTACCGGCTGATCTGCGTGATGCCGGAGAACACCTCCATCGAACGTCGCCAGCTGCTCACGATGTACGGCGCGGAGATCGTCACCTCACCCGCGGCCGGGGGCTCCAATCAGGCCGTCGCGCTCGCCAAGGAGCTGTCGGCAGCCAACCCCGACTGGGTGATGCTGTACCAGTACGGCAACCCTGCGAACGCCCTCGCGCACTACGAGACGACCGGCCCGGAGCTGCTCGAGGACCTTCCCTCGATCACGCACTTCGTCGCCGGGCTCGGCACGACCGGTACGTTGATGGGCACCGGGCGCTACCTGCGTGAGCACGTGCCCGGCATCCGCATCGTCGCCGCGGAGCCGCGCTACGGCGAGCTGGTGTACGGCCTGCGCAACATCGACGAAGGCTTCGTCCCGGAGCTGTACGACAGCAGCGTGCTGTCCTCACGCTTCTCCGTCGGACCCCGGGAGGCGCTGCGCCGCACCCGCCAGCTGGTCGAGGAGGAAGGCATCTTCGCCGGCATCTCGACCGGCGCGATTCTGCATGCCGCGGTCGGCGAGGCGACGAAGGCCCTGCAGGCCGGTCAGCGGGCCGACATCGCGTTCATCGTCTGCGACGGCGGCTGGAAGTACCTCTCCACGGGCGCCTACGCGGGCACCCTCGAGGAAGCCGAGTCGGCCCTCGAGGGGCAGCTCTGGGCGTAGCGGGGCGGCTCGCCCACCTGCTGCCGTGACCCGGCCATGGTGTTGGCCGAGGCACGCGAGCTCTGCGCCGGTCCGCTGCGGCGGCTACGCCGTCTGAGGCCCATTAGGGTCGGGACGTGACTCGACCCGGGAACCGCGCGCCCGACGCGCTCCGCACCGTCAGCCTCACGCGCGGCTGGCTCGACCACGCCGAGGGCTCCTGCCTCGTCGAGTTCGGCGCGACGCGCGTGCTGGTGGCCGCCAGTGCGCAGGTAGGCGTGCCGCGCTGGCGCAAGGGTTCCGGCCTGGGCTGGGTGACCGCGGAGTACGCGATGCTGCCCCGGGCGACGCACACCCGCAGCGACCGGGAGTCGGTGCGCGGCAAGCTCGGCGGCCGCACCCACGAGATCAGCCGGTTGATCGGCCGCAGCCTGCGCGCGGCGATCGACCTGCAGGCGCTCGGTGAGAACACCATCGCGATCGACTGCGACGTCCTGCAGGCCGACGGCGGCACCCGCACGGCGGCGATCACCGGCGCGCTCGTGGCGCTGACCGACGCCTGCCGGTACCTCGAGCGGCCGGCCGCCGTCATCCGGCCGCTCGCAGCGGTCAGCGTCGGCATCGTCGACGGCGAGCCTCGCCTGGACCTGGAGTACGTGGAGGACGTCAAGGCCGACACCGACATGAACGTCGTCGCGACCGCCGACGGCGAGCTCGTCGAGGTGCAGGGCACCGCGGAGGGCGCGCCCTTCCGCCGCGACGAGCTCGATGCCCTGCTCGACCTGGCGCTGGCCGGCATCAGCACGCTGACGTCGCTGCAGACCGAAGCGCTCGGTGAACCGCTGCGCGCCAAGCACCAGGGCGTCGCGACCGCGCTGTGATCCCGACCGCGCGAGGATCCCGACCGCTGTGAACGGCCGGCAGGTCGTGCTCGCCACCGCCAACGTGGGCAAGCTCGCCGAGCTGCGCCGCATCCTTGGCCCGCACGGGCTCGCCCTGCGCGGCCTGGACGGCGCGTACGAGCCCGGGCCCGAGACCGGCGAGAGCTTCCAGGAGAACGCGCTCGCCAAGGCCCGGGAGGCCGTGGCGCACACCGGCCTGCCGGCCGTGGCCGACGACAGCGGGCTGTGTGTCGACGCGCTGAACGCCATGCCCGGGGTGCTGTCGGCCCGCTGGGCAGGTCGGCACGGAGACGACCGGGCCAACCTGGAGCTGCTGCTCGGTCAGCTCGCCGACGTGCCGGACGACCGGCGGGGCGGCGCCTTCGTGTGCGCGGCGGCCTGGGCGCTGCCGGACGGGCGAGCGGGTGTCGTGACCGGTGAGCTGCGCGGGACCCTCGTCCGAGCACCGCGGGGCGACGGCGGGTTCGGCTACGACCCGGTCTTCGCCGTCGCCGACGGGCGTACGACGGCAGAGCTGTCGGCGACCGAGAAGGACGCCATCAGCCATCGCGGCCAGGCGTTCCGGTCGCTAGCCCCGCGGCTTGCCAAGGCTTTGCTCGGTTGACGCTGCGGCGGCCGAGGCCCGGATCCTGGCCAGGATCCAGATCGCCTCGACACCGTCCTTCCAGGTCAGCTTCTTGCCCTCCTCGCGGGAACGCGCCTTGTAGCTGATCGGCACCTCGTACGGCCGCACCCCCCTGCGCAGCAGCTTGCCGGTGATCTCGGCCTCCATGCCGAAGCCCGCGGCCTGCACGTCGAGCTCCCGGTACAGCGTCAGCGGCATCAGCTTGAAGCAGGTCTCCAGGTCGGAGATGTAGGCGTTGAACATCAGGTTGGCACACAGCGTGACGCCCTTGTTGCCCATCACGTACCAGAAGCTGTAGGCGTTGTGGCTGCCGAAGGACCGGGTGCCGTAGACCACCTGGGCTTCGCCGCGCAGCACCGGCTGCAGCAGCAGCGGGATCTCCTCCGGGGAGTACTCGAGGTCCGCGTCGCACATGATGATCCAGTCGCCCGTGGCCATGGTGCCGGCCGTCCGGATGGCTGCACCCTTGCCCGAGTTGACGGCGTGCCGGTGCACCGTGACCCGCGGGTCGTCCACGGCCGCGAGCACCGCTGCGGTCCCGTCGGTGGAGCCGTCGTCGACGGCGACCACCTCGATGTCGCAGGGGTAGTCCACGTCGAGCACACGCTTGAGCGCCGCCGCCAGCGTGGCGCCCTCGTTGTAGACCGGCATCAGAATCGACAACTTCACCCGGCGAGGCTAGCGGCTCATTGCCTCGGCGCGGCTAGCCTTCGGACGTGTCCGGCTCGCATTCCGTGCCGCCTGCCAGGCCGACCCGGCGGGCTGTGCCGCCCCCGCGGGGGCAGGCGCCCGCCCATCCGAGGGGGCGGCAGCTCGCCCTGGGCCTGCTTTTCCTCGTGCTGACGTTGGTCATGCTGCGGATAACGCCGTCGCGATTCACCGGCAGCCTGCCGGTCAACGTCGGTGACCCGGCGCTGGTCGCCTGGCTGATGGACTGGGCCGGACACTCCGTCGTCACCGACCCGGCGCACTACTTCAACGCCCCGATCTACGCGCCCAACACCGGTACGACCGCGTACACCGAGTCACTGCTGCCGCTGGCAGCGATCTTCGGTCCGGTGCACGCCCTGGCCGGCAGCACGAGCTGGGCCCTCGCGTTCAACGTCACGCTCATCGTGCTGGTGATGGCCAACCTCGCGGCCACGTACGTGCTGGTGCGATGGCTGACCGGGCGGGCCGACGCCGCCCTCGTGGCCGCCCTCGGCTTTGCCTTCAGCTCGTTCTTCCTCGGTCACCTGGGCAACCCGCAGCTGGTCGCGGCATGGTTCCTGCCAGCCGGTTTCCTGCTGCTGTTCCGGGTGCTGATCGCGCCGCGGCTGCGGGAAGCCGTTGCGCTCGGGCTCCTCACCGTCGGGCAGGTGCTCGCAGCCGCCTACTACGGCATCCTGTGGGGGCTGACCGCCGCTCTGGTGGTGGCCGGCTGGTTCCTGGTGCGACGTCGGGCGAGCTGGGCGCAGGTGCGGGCGCTGGCTCTCGCCGGGGTCGTCGTGCTCGCCCTGCTGGTGCCGCTCACCGCGCCCTACCTGGCGCTGCAGCGTGACCCGGCGTTCGCGCGGCCGCTGTTCTCCGGCGGCAGCTTCAGGTGGGTCGACCTGCTCACCCCGGTGGGTGGCAACCGGGTCTGGCAGGTCCTGGGTGCAAGGCACCCCCCGTTTAACGAGCACATCGCCTTGCCAGGGCTGCTCGTGACCGTCCTCATGGTCGTGGGGGTCCTGGCGTTGATTGCTCGCAGAGCGGTCCGGACCGACCGTCCCGGGCCCGGCGGCCCGACCGACCGGCAGCTGGCGCTGCTGCTGCTGGTGCTGGCCGGGGTCGTCGCCGCGATCCTGTCCGGTGGCCCGGTCATCGCCGGTCGCCCGGCGCCCTTCGCCTTCCTGTTCGACCATGTGCCGGGCTGGAGCGGTGTACGGGTGCCCGCGCGGCTCGCCGTCATCGCGATGCTCGCGGTCGCCGTGCTTGCCGGAGTCGGGTGGGCGGCGCTGACCACGCGGCTACGGCCGCGGACCAGAACGCTGCTCACCGGCCTGGCGTGCCTGGTCGTCCTGGCGGAGACCAGCGCCCCGATCGGGTGGGTCGCGCTCCCGGTGGACGACCGGACCCTCGCGGTCTACCGGGCCCTTGACGGGCGGGGCCCCGGCAACGTTCTGGAGCTGCCGATCCCCGACCCGGCGCGCAGCCCGGACTACCCCTACATCGAGGCGCCCCGCCAGCTGTACGCAACCCTCGACTTCCACCCGCGGGTCAACGGCTACTCCGGCTACGCGCCGCCCGAGTACGGCCGCGACGTCCTGTTGCTCATGAACTTCCCGGCGCCCGCCGCCATCACCCGGCTCGGCCAGCTCGGCGTCCGCTGGGTCGTCGTGCACGGTGGCCCAACCGACGACGCCGGGCAGTACGGGCCGGCGTCGCGAGCCCGGATCCTGACCACCTTGCCGAGCAGGTTCGCGGTCACCGCGATCGGCGACGACCTGCTGGTGGAGCTGCGCCCCTGAGCGTCAGCCGCCGACCAGCTCCGCGTGCGAGGCGAACCATGCGATGGTGCGCGACAGGCCCTGCTCGAAGCCGACCTGCGGCTCCCACCCGAGCTCCCGCTTGGCCAGCGTGATGTCGGGCTGGCGCACCGTCGGGTCGTCGGTCGGCCGCGGAATGAAGATGATCTCGCTGGAGCTCCCGGCCAGGCGCTTGATGGTTTCGGCGATCTCCAACACTGTCGCCTCGCGGGGGTTGCCGATGTTGACGGGCCCGGCGAGATCGCTGCGCAGCAGGCGCATGATGCCCTCGACGAGGTCGTCGACATAGATGATCGACCGGGTCTGGCTGCCGTCCCCGGCGACCGTGATCGGCTTGCCGGTCAGTGCCTGGCTGGTGAACGCCGGAATCGCCCGGCCGTCGTTCGGTCTCATCCGCGGGCCGTGCGTGTTGAAGATGCGCAAGATCGCGGTGTCGACGTTGTGGGTGCGCCGGTAGGCCATCGTCAGTGCCTCGGCGTAGCGCTTGGCCTCGTCGTAGACCCCGCGTGGGCCGACCGGGTTGACGTGGCCCCAGTAGGTCTCCGGCTGGGGGTGCACCTGCGGGTCACCGTAGGTCTCCGAGGTGCTCGCCAGCACGAAGCGGGCGCCCTTCTCCTTGGCCAGCCCGAGCGCGTGCAGGGTGCCGATGCTGCCCACCTTGAGAGTCTCGATCGGGAGCTGCAGGTAGTCGATGGGGGAGGCCGGCGACGCGAAGTGCAGCACCTGGTCGACGGGGCCGGGCACGTGCACGTACTCCGTGACGTCGCAGCGCAGCAGCCGGAAGCCGTCGCGGCCGAGCAGGTGCTCCACGTTGGCCGGCCGCCCGGTGAGGAAGTTGTCCAGGGCGATGACCTCGACACCGTCGTCGAGCAACCGCTCGCACAGGTGTGAGCCCAGAAAGCCGGCACCGCCGGTCACCACCGCACGCATCATCACCCGGCCGACCCTAGCCGGTGTGGACCCTGCCGTAGCGGCGGCCCGCGGCGCGTTGCGCGGGAAGCGGTGACTGCGCTGCAGCTACGATCCCGCTCGTGGCGGCGACCGCGTGACCCTGGCCAGTGGCGTCAGGAAGCCCGGCGGGGACGCGTCCATCGGCGCACGGGGCCGGCCGGGCCGGGCCGAGTCGATGTGGCGGGTGCTGCTGCTGTTGGCTCTGCTGACCGGGCTCGCGATCCGGATCTGGGCCATGCTCGGCCCGCGTGGCCTGGTCAGCAGTGACGAGGCGATCGAGGGCCTGATGGCCGTCCGGCTGCTGCACGACGGCACGTTCCCGGTCTTCTTCTGGGGACAGGCGTACGGCGGCACCGTCGAGCTGCTCCCGGTCGCCGCCCTCATGTGGGTCGTCGGTGAGACGACCGCGGCCATCCAGTCGGTGCAGTTCGTCGAGGGCCTTGTGCAGGCGGTCCTGGTGTGGCGGATCGGACTGCGCATCCTGGGCCCACAGCGCGCGGCCCTGGCCGGGATGCTCGTGTGGGTGTTCCCAGCGGCCTTCATCCTGGTCCAGGGCACCCTCTACCTGTTCTACGAGAGCACCGCCGTGTGCGGCCTGCTGGTCATGCTGATGGCTTTGCGCGTGGTGGAACGGCCCGCCGACCGGCTGAGCTGGGCACTCATGGGACTGGCCGGCGGCGTGGCGTTCTGGTCGTCCCCGCTGAGCCTGCTGTTCCTGCTGCCGGTGCTGCTGTGGCTGCTTGCCAAGCTCAGGACGAAGGCGCTGTACGCCTGGCCGGCGGTGCTGCCGGCGGTCGTCGGGGTTTCGCCGTGGCTGGTCGCCAACGTGCGGCGCGGCTGGACATCGCTGGTGCCCGCGGTCGTGCCGGATGGCCCGCTGGACCGCCTGCGGGCCATGGTGCGGGCCGGCCTGCCGACCGCGCTGGGCCTTCGGGTCCCCACCACCGAGGCCTGGATCTTCCCGGGGGCCCGCTGGATCTACCCGCTGGTCGGTCTGGCTCTGCTGTTCGCCTTCCTGCCGGCCGTCCGGCGGAGCTCGCTGCACCTCGTGGTGCTGCTGGCCTTTCCTGTCATCTTCGCGGCGACCCCGGTGCTCAGCCTCGTGGACAACGCCCGCTACTACATCTACCTGGCCGGACCCCTCGCGCTGGCGATCAGTTCGTTGACGCTCACTCGGGTGGCCCGGGCGACCGTGCTCACGGCCTGCACGGTGCTGACCGTGATCGGAGTGGCCCGGGTGCCGGAGACGCAGCTGCCGCCGACCGGCCCGGTGACGGCGCTGCTCGCCTCGCGCGGGGTGTCGCACGCCTACGCCGGCTACTGGACGTCCTACAAGCTCACCTGGGAGTCCTCGGAGTCGATCAGCTGTACGCCGATGTTCTTCGTGCGTGACGTGAAGCTCGACCAGGCGGTCGCCGCGTCGGACCGGGTGGCCCTGATCTACAACGTCATGCCGGGCGAGCAGGTCAAGGAAGCCGGCATGCGGGCCTTCCTGGTCCGCACCGGTGTCCGCTTCGAGGAGGTCAAGACCGGCGGCTACACGGTGTTCCTGCCCGACCGGGCGCTGCACAGGGAGCAGATCCCACCGGAGGGCCTGAACATCCCGTGAGGGAGCCGCAGGAGCTGGCGGCGGGCTGAGCAGGCGTAGGACCGGTGCGCGGTGGGGGACTCGAACCCCCACGCCCGAGGGCGGCGGCACCTAAAGCCGCAGCGTCTGCCAGTTCCGCCAACCGCGCGAGGCCATCACCCTACGGGCCGGCCGGGCTCGCGCGAGAGCGGCGACCTGGCCCGTACCGCGTACGCCGTACGCCTTACGCCGCCGACGGCAGCCGGGTCCCGGGGCGCTGCTGCCGGGTGAGCTGCCCGGGTGCAGGATGTCCATCGCCTCCCACCCGCGCGGTGGGAGCGGTTCCGCCCCTGCCCGGCCGGGCACGGGGGGAGCGGGTCGGTGCGAGCCGTCCGCAGTCGACAGGCGCCGCGCCAGCGGCCGACCGAGGGAGCCACAGCGTGGCGAGCGAGCGCATCGAGGGCAGCAGCACGGCGGGGGCTGTGCGTACGGCCGGCAAGAAGGCCGAGCAGCCCGGGTCACCGGACCCGGCGCAGCTGGTCGCGGAGATCGAGCGCACCCGTGAGGACCTGGCCGAGACCCTTGACGCCATCGCCGACCGGGTGAGCCCCAAGCGGGTCGCCCAGCGCGGCGCCGTGCGCCTCAAGGAGGTCACTGCCACGACGAAGGTGGTCGTCCTGGAAAAGGCAGCCACGGTGAAGGCGCTCGCGACCGAGAAGGTGGCAGCCGCCAGGGGGACCGGTCCCGAGCGCGACGCGCCCGCAGCCGTCCTGGACAGCCCAGCCGGCTCGGCGCCGTTGCCGCCGACGACGGGGGTGGCCGTACCTGGTCTGTCCACCCGGCCCACCGCTGCCTCGTCCGAGATCTATGGCGTGCCGCGCGAGGCCATCGCCGCAGGGGTCGCGGCCGCGCTCGTGGTGCTCTGGCTGCTGCGTCGACGCCGCTCCCGGTGAGGCGCCCGCAGCCGCTGCCGGCGGGGAGCGGGCAGGAGTCGGTCTGGGACTATCCGCGGCCGCCGCGGGTGGAGGTCGATGACCGCGAGGTGGTCGTGGTCCTCGGCGGGGTCGAGGTCTGTCGTACCAGGCGCGGCCTGCGGGTGCTGGAGACCAGCCACCCACCGACCTGGTACCTGCCGGCGCCGGACTGGGCGCCCGGGTCCCTCGAGGCGGCGCCTGGCTCGTCGTTCTGTGAGTGGAAGGGCATGGCCCGTTACCTGACCGTGCTCGGTGGTGACCGGCGCGCCGAGGCGGCAGCCTGGAGCTACCCCGACCCGGTGGCCGCGTACGCGGTGTTGCGCGACGCCGTCGCGGTCTACCCGGCTGCCGTCGACCGGTGCACCGTCGACGGCCAGGTCGTCCGGCCGCAGGACGGCGGGTTCTACGGCGGCTGGATCACCGACGACGTTGTCGGCCCGTTCAAGGGCTCGCCGGGGAGCGCGGGCTGGTGAGCGCCCCAGTGGGCTGCAGCACATCGGGCATGCCCCGCACCCCGGTGGGTGTTGAGGCTCCGTGGACCGCGATGGTCTTACCCAGCCCGGAGGAGAGTCCGTGACCGCCCTAGAGCAGAGCCAGGACTCGGCGGGCCGCCCGGTCCGGGTCGCCATCATCGGAGCAGGCCCGGCCGGCGTCTACGTCGCCGATGTCCTGATGAAGTCCGGCACCGACGTCTCCATCGACCTGTTCGAGCGTCAGCCGGCGCCGTACGGGCTGATCCGCTACGGCGTCGCGCCGGACCACCCCAGGATCAAGGGCATCATCACTGCGCTGCGGCAGGTGCTGAGCAAGCCGCAGGTCCGGCTGCTCGGCAATGTCGAGTACGGCGTCGACATCAAGCTCGACGACCTGCGCCAGCACTACGACGCCATCGTGTTCACCACCGGGGCCGAGAAGGACCGCGACCTGGACATCCCCGGCATCGACCTGCCGGGCAGTTTCGGCGGCGCGGACTTCGTCTCGTGGTTCGACGGCCATCCGGACGTCCCCCGAACGTGGCCGCTGGAGGCCGAGAGCATCGCGGTCATCGGTGCAGGCAACGTCGGGCTGGATGTCTCGCGGATGCTCAGCAAGACCGCCGACGAGCTGTTGGCCACCGAGATCCCCGACAACGTCTACCAGGGCCTCAGGGCCTCGCCGGTCAAGGAGGTTCACATTTTTGCGCGCCGGGGGCCGGCGCAGGCGAAGTTCACGCCGCTGGAGCTCCGCGAGCTCGACCACTCGCCAAACGTCGAGGTGCTGATGGCACCGGAGGACTTCGAGCTCGACGCCGGTAGCGCCAGCTCGATCAACAGCGACAACCAGACCAAGCTTGTCGTACGCGAGCTCGAGCGCTACGCCATGCGTACCGCGGAGAACGGTACGGGGGAGCGGCCCCGCAAACTGTGGCTGCACTTCTTCGAGAATCCGGTCGAGATCTACGGCGACGGCAAGGTCGAGGGCTTCCGCACGGAGCGCACGGAGCTCGTCGGCGACGGCAACGTCCGCGGCACCGGTGAGCTGCGCGACTGGCCGGTACAGGCGGTGTACCGCTGCGTCGGTTACCGCAGCACCGAGCTGGCCGACCTACCCTGGGACAGCCGAAACCACGTGGTCCCGCACGCCGCGGGTCGGGTGCTCGACCTCGACGGCGCGCACGTGCCCGGCCTGTACGTGAACGGCTGGGTCAAGCGCGGCCCGGTCGGTCTGATCGGCCACACGAAGGGCGACGCCATCGAGACGGTCGGCAGCCTGCTGGCAGATCTCGCCGCCGGGGTGCTGCCCGCGGTGGCGAGCCCGTCGCCGGACGCGGTCACCGGCCTGCTGGACTCGCGGGCTCTGCCATACACCACCTGGCAGGGCTGGGACCTGCTGGATGCTCACGAGATCTCGCTGGGCGGGCCACACGGCCGGCCGCGGATCAAGGTGGTCGACCGCGAGACGATGGTCCAGGTCAGTCGACCGGCTGCCCCGGCCTGAGCCCGGCTGGCGGCCGCGGTGCCCGGTCGGGCCTGGCGGCGTCGGTCAACGCAGGGTGCTGAAGACCGCACGGTTCTGCGGCGGGTAGACGACAGCGTTGCGGTCGTCCTGTACGACGAGGCGACTGCAAGGCGTGTTGGTGCGGGTGGAGAACACCACGTTGAACCCGCCCGTGCCGTCGGATCGCACCACCGTGAACCTTCCCGGTCTCGGAGATGGCCCCCAGGGGAAGCCCCCGGTGCGGCTGGCGAACGCGAGCCTGTCGTTGCAGTAGTGCATCAGGTTTACGTCTGTCTGCATGATCAGCTGGCAGTTCCGCCCAGGCGACATACGCCGGTCGCCGGGGAACAGCATCTGTCCTGGCAGCACGGTGGTGGGGGTCCTGGCCGACCCGTACAGCGCCGTCACGTCCGGCGGCAGAATCTTGAGCTCGCCCTGGAAAGCTGCCAAGAGGGTGTTGGCGCCCATCGCGGTGCCGGTGCCGGTAATGAACAGCGGCGACGCGGCCGTCGTGTTGGCGTACACGACGACGTTGCCGTCGTTGTGCAGGATCGCCGCCGCACCCGGGTTTTCGAAGGTGTTGGTGCTGAACCGCGGCCGCGGTGGACGACCAGGTTTCCGCGACACCGCTGAGCTGTTGAGTCAGTGGGGAGCGTTCTGGTAGGCGAGCGTGCCGTCAGCGCCCATCACGAGGGAGTAGCGGCCGTTCGGGGAAACCATGGGCTGTCCACCCGAGAGCGAGTTGCCGACGGCGAGCGAAGCGCCGGTCGCGGTGGTGACTGCGGCGGCCGCCTGGGTCGGGAATGCTGGAACGGCCGCAGGGATGGGTGCAGGGCGGGGCCGGCCGGGCTCCGGGGAGCGGAGATGACCGCGGGGGTGGTGGGCGCGAAGTCGCAACGCTGAAACGTGACCGCTCAAGAGACACTTCATGTTTCCTGCCAGCATGTCGTCGTCGTAGGTCGGCGGGTGACAGGATGTCGCTACTCTTCTGTCGGGAGACTGCTGTGGACTGGAAGCTCGAGCTCGTTGTGGTGCCCGTCTCCGACGTCGATCGAGCCAAGGCGTTCTACCTCGATCGGGCCGGCTTCGGGCTGGACGTCGACCATCGAGCGGGGCCGGACTTTCGCGTCGTGCAGCTCTCGCCTCGCGGGTCGGCATGCGCGATCAGCCTGATGCGCAACGCTGACGCGGCCGGGTCGTTACGGGGGTTGCACCTGGTGGTTCACGACATCGACGCGGCGCGGACCGAGCTGCTGGACAGCGGGGCCGAGCCGACGCCGGTCTTCCACTTCGAGGATGGCGCCCAGCAACCCGGCGCAGACCCGGGCCATGGCGACTACGGCTCCTTCTTCTCGTTCAGCGACCCGGACGGCAACAGCTGGCTGGTCCAGGAGGTCGCGAGCCGGGCCCCGACGCCGTCGGGCTGAGGGCTTGCTGGGCCTCAGTGCACGTGTGCCAGCCGAGCCCGGACGTCATCGAGTTCCCAGGTAGGTGCGAGGAAGTAGCTCCAGCATCGCCGCGCCGGGATCGGCCCCGAGACCGCCGGCGGCTGGTGCGGTTTGCCGTCAAAGCGCGACCCGCTGGACAGCCGATCGCCAAGGCGCCGAGTCCTTGGCCGCGATCGGAGACGTGCGCCTCCCGCCCAGCCCGAACTCTCTACGACACTCGTGAGGACTTCGTCTACATTGTTTCCGTCGGCTTGCCTGAAATGGGGAAAAGTATCTCCGCAGGCGTCGTAAAGTTCGCCGGGAGAGGCAGGGTGACGAACCTGTCGAGCCGCCTGAGTACTGACCCCGTGGTGCCCTAGCACCCAAGGAGCGCCATGAGGTCAACTTTCAGGGAGCGTTGACTGGACTTGACTCCGAAGGTGGACACCGAAGGCCTGGGCCTGTAGCCCTCGCGATGAGGAGTCCTGAATGGCAGCAGGGCAGCAACGGCGGAAGTTCACGCCGGAGTCGAGATAAGAGGCCGTCAAGCTCGTCCTGGACACGGGCTGGCCGATCGCGGTGGTCGCTCGTGACATCGGTGTCGTTGAAGGAACGCTGGGGAACTGGGTCAACCGCCCTCCTACTACTTGAGGCCGCACGCTCAACACGGACTGCTAGTTCGTCCGCACGAAGACGACTACAGGAACCTGGAACTTGCGGCACTACGCGTCCCGCTGGCAAGCGCACTCGACTGGCTGGGAGCCAGCCTCCTGCTTAGTCCGTTCGCGCTCTTCCTGTCCCCCTCAGTCGACGTCGGCTACAGAAGGTTGCTCGAAGCGGCCGACCTGGTGCCCAAGCTCAGCCCGCTGGGCCTGATCGACATCTACGGAGCAGGCCACTGACCACCATCAGCGACACCGACATGAGCTTCGGCCCCATGAGCTGGCGGACCCGCGTCATCGCGGCCCCGGCTCTGTGTCGTGCAGTGGGTACGGGCACCCTCTCGTCGACCGCAGTCACGCGAGGCCCGGTCATCGGTAGCGCCACGAGCATCTCGGCCCTTGGGTCCGGAAGGTCCCTGTAGAGCACGGATGGTCTTCTCGGGGGCCACTGGTGGTGCCAGATCAGAAAGGAGGCGTGTCGTCCCACCCGAGTGCCACGTGCGCCGGCAGGGCGCCGTGGGGAAGCGGGAGGTTCGTCACGACGAACAGGTTCGAAATGTCGTCGCGATCCATGAACAGGATCTGGCTACACTTGGAAGCGTCAAGGGCATTGCCCAACCAGTTGCGAGCGGCTTTCGTGATCTCTCCGCCAGCGAACGCATGATCGACCAGGACTCGCTTGCTGCTCTCGGGATCGAAGATTTCGTGCGCCAGCATCATCAACGCCTGGTTGTGAATCTCGGCGATGTTGGCGTTGCCTGCCCTAGTTGTACCGGCGGCGTCGAGCTTGCCCTTCTCCGCTTGGAGTCCGAAGTACGGGACATGCTGAGGCGGTAGCTGGTACCGCATCCACACGTCCTTGCCGTACTCGAGCGCCTTGTCGCGGTGTCCGGCTGGCGGTGATGCGGTGGAAGCCCAGTTGCCGGAACAGGGCAGCAGCAGCTCCTCGATCAACTGGTCCTCTGACGCCGTGAGGAGCCAGGCGGTCAGTTGGTCCCGGCGCTCTGTTTCGGTGCGGGAGAAGGGCCTGTGTGGGTTCGGGCTTGGGATCACCTCGGTGCTCGTTGCAGTGTGGCGCAAGTAGCATTACCGGTCTGACGAATAGAAAGCTTCGTAGCCTTCGCGGGCGAGCGCCGCGTTGAGTTGAGCGAGAGCCGTCGGCCGCTCCGCCCCTTCATTGATCGCGTTCTCCTGGTCCATGAGCCGTTGGACGACTCGGACGAAGGTGTCCGGAGGGGTGTTCGGACCGCGCTGTGGCTGCTCCTCGAAGATTCTCGTTATGGCCTGCTGATCGTGACACCTGACCACGAGCACGTCACGACAAGAAGACACGCTTGTGTCATGCGCAGTGACACCAGTGAGACTGGGCGTGGACCTGTTCGCCGTAGGGCTGATGAAGATGCTGCGCAGCCACCCGGTGACGGCCGGCTCCGGCGGTGGCGGTGGCGGGACCTTGATGGCGGTTATGGAGCGGCGTCAATCTGTCTAGTGATGGCCGCAATGTACTTCCGTCTGAACGCAGTCATCCCGGCCGGAAAAGGTGGCATGAGCAGGCGTCCTCCGGACGCGAGCGCATCGGCGTCGTCGAGTGCCTCCAGCCACCCACGGGCAGCGGCCGCGTCGCTGCGATGCAGCTGCAGGTGCAGGGTCGTCCGGCTACGACGGTGCTTGGCGGCGGTCAGTGTCTGGTGGTAGATCTGCCGCCGCGCCTCGCGGAACTCCTCATGCGCGTGGTCCAGCCGTTGTGCCAGCCGCACGACCGAGTTGGTCACCTCGGACGTCGGCACCCTGCTGGCTCGATCCAGGAGCATGAGCTGCAACTCGCGGACCAGGTCGTCGGTGTGTCGCCGACTGTCGAGCATGTCCTGGACGTCGATGTCCAGCTCGACCGCTATCCCGGTCCCCACCACGGGACGGGCTGGACACGGCTCGTCTGACCAGAGCTCGAGAAGATCGTCCAGGCTGCTGGCGTCTGGCTGGACGGCAAGGTCATCCACCTGTGCCCAGACCACCTTGCCGCCGCCCGGAACAGGCTCCACGCCCCAATTGCGGCTGAGCCGCTCGACGAGCATTAGACCGCGGCCGGACGTCGCCGTCGGTGACGAGGGGGTCCATCGTGGAAGGGCCTGAGAGCCGTCAGTGACAGCCACCTTGACTCCGGCGTCGGCAGGCTCGATGGACAGCGACAGCTCGGTACGGGCGTGCATGATCGCGTTCGCCACAAGTTCTGTGGCGACGAGAGCCACGCTGTCGATGAGGTCACGGCGGCCCCAACGGAGCAGGACGTCCGAGACCGCGATCCGGGCCGCGTGAGCACTGTCCGACGAAGGCGGGAGGCGGAGCTGCATGGGACGACCTCGGTTCTGGAGCGGCCCGACGTAGGGCATTTTTCGCTCATGATGGCCGCACCGGCTAGAGGGCGCAGCGTTTCGCCGGTGCCGTTGGTGGTGCTGCCGGGGGCGTCACCGGCGGGCACGCCAAACGGCCGCACGGCTCAGCCGCTGGGGCCGCCGTTGCCGACTATCGCTGCCAGCGGCGCGAGCACCGCGGCGACCGCGAGCGCCACCAGCCGCACGGGGACGGGCACGGGCACAAAGAATCCGAACAACATCAGTGCGATACAGGAGCCCATGACCAGCGCGTAGCGGCGCCGTCGTCTGCGCAGGTCGATCCTGGCCGTCTCGGTCGGGGTCGGGGTGACCACGTCCACGGGCCGTGGGGAACGACGCGGCAGGCGGCTCATGCCCGGCTTCTGCCCGGTGGCCCGCGCGACGACACGGGTGGCTCTGGCGGGCTCATGAGGTTGCTGGTGGAAGCAACCTGGTCATGAAGTCCGGGCTCGGCGGAATCGCTGCGATGGCAGCCACGTGGGTGATGGGTGGCTCACCCGGCGGCGGCCCGGCCGCCGGCTGCTGAGGGCCGGCTTCGCTACGGGGCGCCGCCTGCTACCCGCGACGAGAGGCCGGCAGCTGTGTCTGTCCGACCTGGGGGCGCTGGTCGATCTCGGTCAGCTGCCGAGCGCGACGTGGGGAGCAGATCGTAGGCGGGGACGGGTGCCGGCCGGCCGACGTGGTAACCCTGCGCAAAGTCGACGCCGAGGGTGCGAAGCAGGTCCAGGGTGGCTTGGTCCTGGACGAACTCGGCGATGGTCTGCTTGCCGAGTTGATGGGCGATCTGGACGAGCGAGGTGACGATCACTTGATCCGGCCGGCTGGTGACGAGGCCGCGGATGAACTCACCGTCGATCTTGAGATAGTCGAAGGGCAGGTGTTTGAGGTAGTAGAAGGAGCCGTAGCCGGCGCCGAAGTCATCGAGGGCGAACGCGCATCCCAGTCTTTCGAGGTGTTCGGCGAAGGCGCGGGCGCGTGGCACGTCGACGATGGCGGCGGTCTCGGTGACCTCGATGATCAGACTCCCCGGCTGGTGGAGCCGCGCCAGGTGCGTCTCGATGAGCGCAAGGAGCAAGGGGTCACCGATGGATGGGCCGGACAGGTTCACCTCGAACTGCAAGGTGCGGCCACCTCGCTGGCTGATTTCGAGCAGCTCGAACGCCTCGGTGATCACCCAACGGTCGATCTGGGTGATCAACCCGGAGCGCTCTGCGGCGGGCAGGAACTCGCCGGGCAGGACCAGGGTGCCGTCGGGTGCGCGCATCCGCAGGAGCAGCTCGAACCGGTCGGTCCGGCCGGTACGCAGGTCGAGGATCGGTTGGGCGTGCAACACGAACAGGTCCTGGGCCAGGGCTTCCCGGATGCGCTCGACCCAGGTGTTGCGGTGCCGCAGGTCGTCCTGCCGGGGTTGCCCGGTGGAGCTGAGGGCGTAACGATCGCGGCCGGCGTCCTTCGCCTCGTACATCGCTACGTCGGCGTCCACGAGCAGTTCCTGAGCGGCCCGGGGCCGGTCCTTGTCGAAGAAGGACAGCCCGACGCTGGCGGTGACGCGGACCGCGCGCCCGGCGTCGACGATGAGCGCTTCGGTGCGCACTGCTTCGAGTAACCGGTGCACCACGGCTTGGGCGTCGTCGGCCGAGATCCCGGACAGCACAGCGGCGAACTCGTCGCCGCCCAGCCGCCCGATGACGTCGTCAGGGCGCAGCCCGGCGGTGAGCAGGTGCGCAACCTTGACCAGTACCCGGTCACCGGCGGCGTGGCCGCGGCTGTCGTTGATGTACTTGAAGCCGTCCAGGTCGAACACGACGACGGCGCCCGGCCGGCCGGCGTCGAGGCAGGCCCGGACGGTCCGGTCGATCTCGTTCTCCAGGTGCCGACGGTTCGGCAGGCCGGTGAGCGCGTCGTGGGTGGCCAGGTACTCCAGCTCACTGCGGGACTGGCGCATCTGTCCGCGGGCCCGATCCAGCGAGCTTGCGGCGCGGCTGACCTCGTCCTGCATGTCATTGAACGCGGTGGCCATGGCGCCGATCTCGTCCCGTGTGCTGACGGCGACGCGGGTGGTGACGGGGCTGGCGCGGGCGGCGTCCAGGTCACCGCGCCCGAGAGCGCCCATCGCCCGGGTCAACTCGGCCAGAGTGCCGGTCGAGAGCCGGGTCGCGGCGTGGGTCACCTGGATCGTGCTGTGCGCGATCATGCCGGGCAAGATCAGCCCGACGGCGACGGTGAGAATGGCGACGACGACGAAGATGTCCTCCAGGACGGCGACAAGCGCCGCGTTGGTGTCCGGGACCTGGGCGACGGCGATCGCGTAGCCGGCGCCGTCGAGCACGACCACGGCGAGCATCGCCCCGCTCAGCTTGAGATGCAGGCTCCGGGCTACCCGCGGGGTGCCGGTTCGGCGCCGGTCACTCCAGGCGCGCCAGGAGTAGAACACTGAGCCGGAGTAGGCCAGCGCGAGCCCGAACAGCACGGTCGGCAACCCGAACTGCTGGAACCCAAGCACGGTTGAGAGCAGCCAAACTCCGGCGGCCAGGACGCCGAGCACGACCGTGCCCCGGGGGGCTCGCCAGGGCCGGGGCCACCGGGGGTGGTTTCGCCGCAGAAGCCACACGGCGACGCTCGGCAGCCCGATGCCGATCAGATAGGTGAAGTTCGCCGCGGCGAGCATCCAGATCGGATCACCCGCCAGCAGGAACACCAGGGCACACCCGGCCGTCAGGCAGGTCGCCACCCACGGCACGTCGAAGCGGTTGCGGCGCTGGACCATGCGGGGCAGCAGTCCGTCGTCGGCGAGCTGGGACAGGGTGCGGGCCGCGCCCGCGAGGGGCTGGACCGTGCCGTGGAACATGTTGAGGACCAGGAACCAGATCGCGGCACTCTTGGCGAGCGCGCCGAACAGCGGCGAGAACGTCGGGCCGAGGCTTTGCGCGAGATGCACCCCGTTGGCGGCGCTCAGCCCGGGCGCACCAAAGACGCCCAGCCACACCACGGGCAGGACCACGAAATACAGGCCGGCCATGGCGCCCGACAGCAGCATCGCCCGCGGCAGGTCCCGGACCGGGTTGACCATCTCCCCGACATGACACGTCGCCGCCTCAAACGCCGGGGCGGCAAACCCGATCAGGTAAAGCCCGGCCATCGCGCTGGTGACCCCGCCGAACACCCCGGCAAACGGGGTCGTGAGGTCCCAGCCGACCACGCGGGCGGGATCGACATCCCCGTGCAGCAGCGGCAGCACCGCGCTCAACAACGCCAAGGTTGCCGACCCGGCAGCGATGACCTGCACCACGCGGGTGACCCTGCCTATCCCGAGCAGGTTCAGGAACGTGAATGCGCAGACGATGGCGACGGCGAGCGGCACCACCGGGACCGCAGGCAGATACCAGAAATGCAGCGCCGACGCGGCCAGCAGCGCGGTGAGCCCGCAGGTCGGCACCCAGCCCCACCAGTAGCAGACCCCGGTCAGGTTCGCCAGCACCGGGCTGTACGGCCGGTAGGCCTCTGCGCACGTCGCGGCGATCCCGCCCACCCGGTCCGGCCACATCAACGACAGCTCGGTCCACCCCGGAGCCGCCGCCCACGCCAGCAGCAACCCGACCGCCAGCAGCGGGATTGCTGCGCTGCCCTGCGTCGCGACGAGCGCAGTCAGCAGAAACAAGCTCTGGTTGCTGCCGCCCAGCGCCAGAGCCACCACGCCACCGGATCGCAGCACCCGGGTGCGCGGCGGCGACGCTGAGCCGGCGACAGCTACGGACAGATCCGCGACACCTCCCGCAGTTGATCGACACCCCGGCGGGGACACAGCAGGTATGGCCCCTCGTCGCGTGCATCGTGGCAGTGCGGGCTCTAGGGGTGTCGGAGGCAACCGCGCGAACCTGTAACGGCGACGTCATCGCAGTCCAAACCCGGCGGCCACCTCCGGCGCCAAGCGGCCCGGCTGTACGAGCACGAGTTTCAGCGGGCCCGCCTGCAAGATGCGGGCAGGCCCATCGGCCGACCAACCGGTTGTCGAGCCAACCAGGACGGCAGCGGACTGGAGTTGCCTGGACGCGGCGGCGGGCGCCGCGGAGCGCCAGACGGTCTCGTGGACGGACGCTGTCCCGACCGGCGACACCACCCGCAGCGCCCTCTGCGGGACACAGGCCCGGCTGGCCACGACGCCCTGGACCGGCGCCGGCGCTGGCAGGACCGCGCCGCCGCGGTCATCGGGTCCCTCGCCGTCGGCACCGTCCACCACCGGCCTGCGGCGCAGCCACCCCCGGGTGCAGGACCAGTCGCTGGCCCGGCGGGTGTCCTGGACCCCGCGAGCTCGGGCCACGGGCGACCCGCCAGCAGGCCGGGGTACATCCGCGCTTTTGGGGTAGAACGGCTGTCAAGTGACCATCGGCCCTGCGTCGGACAACCCGCCCAAGGGCCGATCAACGGCTGGCCGTGCGCGGCAGGCTCAAGACTGCCGTCCCGGCCGGCGAGCTGGAGACCGGAGCGTGTGCCACACCGAGAGGCTGACCGTACGGCCGGACACGACCTGCGCCGGCCACGCCCGGCGCTGGGCTGCCGGGCACCTGCAGCACTGGAAGCTGCCCGAGAACACTGTCGACGCGGCTGTCCTGATGCTCAGCGAGGCCATCACCAACGCCATCGTGCACGCCCGCACAGCCAGCACCGTCAGGCTCGTCCTGACCGGTCGGCACCTCGACGTCACCGTCACCGACCTGAACCCGCGCCGGGCCAGCGGTAAGGACCGGCTCGCTCGGGCATGCCCAGCCGGCGGCCCGACAGTCGGTCCGTCCCGGCCGGTGCAGCTGACCGAGTCCGGCCGCGGCCTGCAGATCATCGACGCTCTCGCCGAGCAGTGGGGGGTACGGGACGTCGACGAGGGCACCGAGGTCTGGTTCCGGCTCCGTGTCGACAAGTCTGGCGCTGCCTGACTGTTCCTGTTGAGGCCGAAAGAGCCGGGGGCTGCGAGGTGAGCCCTGCCCGGACGCCCGTAGGCAGCATTGTCCGGGTTGGCAAGCGGCTAGGTCTGGCGATCTGGGGCTGCTGGTTCTAGTGTCACGCGATGGAGCGGCCGTCGGCGGATCACGACCTGGCCGAGGCGCTCGCCAAGGTGTCGCGCGCCCTGCAGTCCGAACCTACGGCGCAGGAGACGTTGCAGAAGATCGTCGAGTTGGCGGTCGCCACCGTGCACGGCTGCGATCATGCCGGGATCACCATTATGAACGGGCGGATGTGGACCCCCGCCGCGACCGGTGACGTTCCCCGCCGGGTCGACCAGATCCAGTACGCCACGAACGAGGGCCCGTGCCTGGACGCGATCCGCCAGCACCGGATGTTCGTCACCGGCGACCTGCTCGCGGAACGGCGCTGGCCCCGGTTCAGCACGCGCACGGTCCAGGAGACCGGGGTGCGCAGCATGCTGTCGTTCCGGCTGTTCCTGAATCAAGACACGCTGGGCTCGCTGAACATGTACTCGACGGCGCAGGGCGCGTTCGACCTCGACAGCCAGGCGGTCGGCGAGGTCTTCGCCTCGCACGCCGCGCTGGCCTGGTCCGCCGCGCGTGAGCACGAGCGCATGGAAACGATGAGCCAGGACCTGCACAGCAGCCGTCAGCTCGCCGAGGAGTACGCCGAACAAGCCGGGTTCGCCGCCGCGCTGCAGCGCAGCATGCTCACCGAACTGCCCGACTTGTCGCCGCTGGAGGTCACCGCCCGCTACCTGCCGGCGACCCGGGCCGCCCAGGTCGGCGGCGACTGGTACGACGGGTTCGTGCTGCCCGACGGCGCCGTCGCGTTGGCCGTCGGGGACCTCGCCGGGCACGACATCAACGCAGCGGTGGCGATGGGACAGGCCCGCAACGTGCTCCGCACCCTGGCGGTGGACCGCCCCGAACCACCAGGTGAGCTGCTGAGCCGGTTCGACGCCGTTGCTTCGCATCTGGCTCTGGGCCGCACCGGCACCTGCCTGTACGCCCGGCTCGACCAGCGCGACGGGGGTTGGCAGGCGGCCCTGGGCAACGCGGGCCACCCACCCCCGCTGCTCATCACCGACCGGGACGCAAAGTTCCTCGACCTGCCTCAAGACCCACTTTTGGGCACCGACCAGATCTTCGATCGCGCCACCACCCAGGTCGGGCTGCCGGCCGGCTCGACGCTGCTGCTGTTCACCGACGGGCTCGTCGAGCGCCGCGACCGGGACCTCGCAGACGGCCTCGCGCTGCTTCGCGACACAGCCGCCGAACTGTTCGCCTCGCCGGTCGACGAGCTGTGCGACGAGCTGCTGCGTCGTCTGGTACCGCACCCGGCGGACGACGTCTGCCTGCTCGCCGTACGCCTGCCAGGCTCACCCGCACAGCACCCAACGATGCTCACGGCCCCGCCGGAAGCCGGCTGACAGGTGCGCGCCCCACTGCCTGCGGCGTAGCTGCGGCCTGAGCTACCCGGGGCGGCCCACCGTCACCGAAGGTGATGGCCCCCGGTGCTGTCGTGCCCCGGCCGGCCGGCTGCGGCTGTCCCCGCGCGCCCACCGGCTCTCGCGACCAGCAGCTCGACGCGTCCCGTCGCCTCGACGTCGCGTGGCTACCCGCTCCTGCAGGCCGCCAGGGGCGACCCCGGCCGCCGCACGCGCCCCGGAGGAGCTTACCCATCGCGCACTCACGCCCCGGTACGTCAGCAGGTTGGAGGACCACAATGGCGCCGAGCAGGCCGTATGGGGGGGCCGGCGCGACCGTCGAGGTCCTGCGGCGCGACCCGGCCGCAGGTCCCGCTCGCCCACCTGCTCATCGCGCGCCGCGATGCGGCCGAGAGCACCCGCGCCTTCCCCATCCCGGCGCTGGTCTGAGACGCCGGCCGCCAACCCCAACCGACTCTGCGGGCCGTTGGCCGTGACGTCCCGGCCGCCCCCACAACGGCGCTACCCAGCCGCCATCTACCGTGGTCGCATCCGCTGCGAGTCATGCCACCGGCCGACTCTGACGCCCGACGCACAGGTGAGGACGCATCGTGACCACACGGACTGGCGATGGCAGGGAGCGGTCGCTGATGGACCGTGAGTTGCGCAGTGATGCGCGCGACCGGGCAGCCGACGAACGCGACCAGGTCGCCGGCAGCCGCGACGACGCAGCGGACACCCGCGACCGGGTCGCCGACCGCCGGGACCTGTCCGGCGACACCCGCGACGCCCTTGTCAAGGACGTCGACATCGACGTGTCCGCGCTGCTCGGCCAGGCAGACCGCGCCGACGCCGCCGCTGAGCGGCGCGACCGTGCGGCCGACGCCCGGGACCACGACGCGCACACCCGCGAACAAGCTGATGGAACCGGCGGCGGCGCCGCGGGCGCGGACCGGATGTCGTCCGCGGTCGACCGCTGGCACAGCGGCAGCGACCGGGACCGGGCCGCCGGTGAGCGCGCCGACCTTCGCGCGTCCGGTCGTCGCGCCCCGGAGCGGCGCGACGACGCCGCCGACAACCGGCAGGATTCCGCGCTGGACCGCGTCCAGAGCGAGGCCGACCGCCACGATGCCGGCAAGGACCGGGAGCAGGCCGGCCGCGACCGCGCCCAAGCCCGGCAGGAGACGTAGCACGGTGCCGGCGAGCGAGCACCACAGCCGCCGGCCGTGCAACTCACCCGTCACCTGGCTCCGCGCCCCTGGCCGTCAAGAAAGGCGCGCCAGGATGATCCTCGAACGCAAGCTCGTGGAGTTGCGAGCGTTGCCCCGCTCGACTTCTTCATCCACGGGGCGGGTCGTTCAAGGACCGCGGCGGACCGTGGCCATAGCCAGGACCATGGTGGTGGGAACTCGGCGGTCGTGCGTGACTCCGACGGTCAGGCAGTGGCGTCGAGGATGGTCCGTACGGTCCGTGCCGGCTGGTCCCAGTGCGGGAAGTGGCCGCAGGAGTCGAAAAGCTCCAGCCGGGCGTCTGGGAACAGGCGCTGCGCTCTCGGGGCCTGACTCGCCGGGGTGACACGGTCCTGCTTGCCCCAGACGAGCAGCACCGGGCCGGGCAGGGTGCCCGCAGGCGCACCTTGCTGGTTCGGGCCGCTCGCCAGCGCCTTGATGGCCGGGCTGCTACCGGGCGCGTCTGCCAGTCCCCGGACCTCGGACAGGGCGAAATCGGCCGGGACGGCCCACGGCCGGGCCGAGAGCTGGGCCAGCAGCGCGGTACGGCCCGCCGGGTTGCCAAGCAGCACCGGCAGTGCGGGACGCAGGGCACGCACGAGCTGGACAGAGGCGCCCAGGGTCGTGCCGAAGATCTTCTTCTGCGTCGGGCTCCAAAAGCCTCCGGGGTCGAGCGCGACGGCGGACCGGCCCAGGCCCCGACGTGCCATCTCGAGCACCAGCCGGGCGCCAAGCGAGCTGCCCACCAGGTCGCTGCCTTCCAGCTTTTGCTCGCGCAAGTGTGCCTCGAGGGCGTCGGCGTAGCGCTCGACGGTCACCTGACCGTCGAACAGCGGCGTCTTGCCGAAGCCGGGCAGGTCGAGGGCGATGACCTCTCGCTCGGCGGCGAGGCCGTCAAGGACGAAGCGCCACGTGCCGAAGGCAGCGCCGACCCCCGGGACCAGCACAAGCGGGCGGCCAGATCCAGTGCGTTTCGTGTACATCTGATGAGTGTCCTTCAGCCGAGTCGCGGGCGAACAGGTAGGCCTGCGCCGACAAGACGTAGGCACCTCACCCGGAGGTTCCGCCCCTGGTCGAGGACACGGCGCTCCCGCTCCACGATGAGCAGTCTCTTGGGGCGGACTCTGGCCCCACCTGGTCCTTGTGGCGGGTTGTGACGGGTCGGCCGTTGGCTAAATGGCCAGCAGCCGAAACGTCGTCGACGTACGGGCGCGGTAGCAGTGACGACCGGGACTGCCGGCCGGCCGGGAGGGTGGGCAGGACAGCGGCCGGTAGTTTGCCCCGCCCGAGCCCTCGAGTTCCTCCAGCAGGATCAGTGGAGGGCCTCGTCGCGGGGGCCGGCCGGCGGGTCGCCCTCGGCGTCCAGCAGTGCTTGTTCGGTTGCGTCGAACAGCCGCGAGCGAATGAGGAAGCGCACGCCGCGGGGGGCCTCGACGCTGAACCCGCTGCCCCGCCCTGGTACGACGTCGACGGTGAGGTGGGTGTGCTTCCAGTACGCGTACTGCGGGCCGGATATGTAGAACGGCGTCGTGTCGCGCGCCGTCGGTAGGTTTCCGAGGTGGATGTCTCGGCTGCCGACGCGGAACTCCGGCCGCGGATAGCACATCGGGCTGCTGCCGTCGCAGCACCCGCCGGACTGGTGGAACATCAGCGGGCCGTGCTCTTCCTCAAGGGACGCCAGCAACTCCAGGGCCGCCGGGGTGGCCATCACGCGATCGAGCCGGGACAACGTCGCCTCTCTGTGCCTTTGGGGCCTGCGGCGCCGCCCTTGCGGGGCGGCGCCGCAGGTCAGTCGGTCTAGAAGAACCCGAGCTTGTTCGGGCTGTAGCTGACCAGCAGGTTCTTGGTCTGCTGGTAGTGGTCGAGCATCATCTTGTGGTTCTCACGGCCGATGCCGGATGCCTTGTAGCCACCGAAAGCGGCCCCGGCCGGGTAGGCGTGGTAACAGTTCGTCCAGACCCGGCCGGCCTGGATGTCGCGGCCGGCCCGGTAGGCGATGTTCCCGTCCCGTGACCAGACCCCGGCGCCCAGCCCATACAGGGTGTCGTTGGCGATCTTGATGGCATCGTCGTAGTCGCGGAACGTCGTCACGGACACGACCGGGCCGAAGATCTCCTCCTGGAACACCCGCATGTCGTTGGTGCCCTTGAACACGGTGGGCTCGACGTAGAACCCGCCCTCCAGACCCTCGACCGTGCGCTTGCCACCGCCGATGAGAATCTCGGCGCCTTCCTGTCGGCCGATGTCCATGTACGCCATGATCTTCTCGTACTGGTCGTTGCTGGCCTGCGCACCGATCATCGTGGTCGGGTCCAGCGGATCGCCGGACACGATCGCCGCGACCCGGGCCAGGACCTTCTGCATGAACGCGTCGTAGATGGACTCCTGGATCAGCGCCCGGGACGGGCAGGTGCAGACCTCACCCTGGTTGAGTGCGAACAGCACGAGGCCCTCGACGGCCTTGTCCAGGAACGCGTCGTCGTGCGCCATGACGTCGGCAAAGAAGATATTGGGGCACTTGCCACCCAGCTCGAGAGTCACCGGGTTCAGGTTTTCCGACGCGTACTGCATGATCAATCGTCCGGTGGTGGTCTCGCCGGTGAAGGCGACCTTGGCAACTCGGTCGCTGCTCGCCAAGGGCTTGCCGGCCTCGACCCCGAACCCGTTGACGATGTTGAGGACGCCCTCCGGGAGCAGGTCCCCGATCAACTGCGCCAGCAGCAGGATCGACACCGGGGTCTGCTCGGCGGGCTTGAGCACGACGCAGTTGCCCGCAGCGAGCGCCGGAGCGAGCTTCCAGGTCGCCATGAGCAGCGGGAAGTTCCACGGGATGATCTGCGCGACCACGCCCAGCGGCTCGTGGAAGTGGTAGGCGACGGTGTCGCTGTCGAGTTCGCCCGCCGAGCCCTCCTGGGTGCGGATCGCCGCGGCGAAGTACCGCCAGTGGTCGACCACCAGCGGCAGGTCGGCGGCGAGGCATTCGCGGATCGGCTTGCCGTTGTCCCAGGTCTCGGCGACCGCCAGGCGCTGCAGGTCGGTCTCGATCCGATCGGCGATCTTGTTCAGGATGGCGGCACGTTCCGTTGCCGATGTCTTGCCCCAGGCGTCCTTCGCCGCGTGTGCGGCGTCCAGCGCCAGCTCGACGTCCTCGGCGGTCGAGCGGGCGACCTCGCAGAACACCTCACCCGAGACCGGCGAGGCGTTGTCGAAGTACTGGCCCTTCACCGGTGGCACCCACTTGCCGCCGATGTAGTTGTCGTAACGACGGTCGAACGTGACCAGGCTCCCGGCCTCACCGGGCTTTGCAAACACCATCAGCGCTGTCCTTTGATCATGGCCGCGTGGTACGGACCGACCCGGGGAACGTACTCGGCCGAGGCGAAGATCACATCTTGTATGCACGGCGCTAGGTTCAGCTCGTAGCCGCACGAGCGGCTCAACGTGGTCCCCGGTCACGCAGCTGCAGTCGAGCCGCTCGCGCCCTACTGAGCGGTGTCGGCTTGCCGGCGCCCGCCGGGGCACCCGGATCGTCGACATCGATGCCGATCGCACGTTTTCGATCACACGGCCGGCGGCGCAAGCGTCAGGCTCGTAAGGGTGCGTCCTGACCAAGCGGTCAGCACGTCGGACCATGATCGATACGCGGAGGTGGTGCGTTACCGCAGGTCAGAGGACACGCAACGGTGTTTCCGTTGCCATTCGAGTTCCCATTCGATGACGAACACCGATCAAACGGAGAGGCCACTCGGCGGCCCGCATCTCAAAAGCCTAGGTCAGAACGGGTGCGCCGCCAGGGACTCGAACCCCGAACCCGCGGATTAAGAGTCCGCTGCTCTGCCAATTGAGCTAGCGGCGCCAGGTCGTGCGAGCAGCGACGATAGCAGTCGGGCCGCCGCTCGACGCCGAGCGCACGGCTGCGGGAAGGTCATGGCCCGCGACCTGGAGGACAGCCGTGAGTGATCCCGTGCAGAGCACCATGCAGGACGGCCCGCTGACCGTGACCGCGATGCTGCGGCACGGCGAGCTGGTGTACGCCGGCAGCGTCGTACGCACCGTCACGGCGAACGGCGTGCAGGAGGCGACCTTCGCCCAGGTGGGACAGCGGGCCGCCCGGCTGGCCGGAGCACTGGCCGCGCTCGGGGTCCGGCCTGGCGAACGGGTCGGCACCTTCATGTGGAACACCCAGGAGCACCTGGAGGCCTACCTCGCGGTGCCGTCCATGGGCGCAGTGCTGCACACCCTGAACCTGCGGTTGTTCGCCGAGCAGCTGGCGTACGTCGTCAATCACGGGCAGGACAAGGTCGTGCTGGCGGACGTCAGCGTCCTGCCGGTGCTCGCCAAGGTCGCGGCCGAGCTGACCACGGTCGAGCACCTCGTCCTGGTGGGGGAGGGCGGCGACACCAGCGCATTCGGCGACCTGCCCATCTCCCGGTACGAAGACCTGCTCGCGCAGGCGCCCGCGGTCGTCGACTGGCCCGACGTCGAGGAGAGGTCGGCGGCCGCGATGTGCTACACGAGCGGGACGACCGGCAACCCCAAGGGCGTCGTCTACAGCCACCGGTCGACCTGGCTGCACAGCATGGCGGTCGCGACCGCGAACGTGTTCGGCCTGTCGCAGCACGACAACGTGCTGCCGGTGGTGCCGATGTTCCACGCCAACGCCTGGGGTCTGGCGTACGCCGCCTGGTTCGCCGGCGCCGACCTGCTGCTGCCCGGGCCGTTCCTGCAGGCCGAGCCGATGGCCAGGATGATCAGCGAGCTGCGACCGACGGTGGCCGGCGCGGTGCCCACCATCTGGAACGACCTGCTGACCTACGTCGACGGGCACCCGACGGACCTGTCGAGCCTTCGGCTGGTGGCCTGCGGCGGGTCGGCGGTGCCGGCATCGCTGATGCGCCGGTTCCAGGACGACCACGGCGTGCACATCGTGCAGGCCTGGGGGATGACCGAGACCTCGCCGCTGGGAGCGGTCGCGCACGTGCCGCGCGGCGAGAGCGACGAGTGGGCCTGGCGGGCGCGCACCGGTCGGGTGACCGCCGGCGTCGAGGTGCGGATCGTCGACGACGCGGGAGCTGTCCTGCCCTGGGACGGCGAGGCGGTCGGCGAGGTCCAGTGCCGCGGCCCGTGGGTCACCGGGGCCTACCACCTGGACCCGGATCCGGAGAAGTTCGCCGACGGCTGGCTGCGTACCGGCGACGTCGCGGTGGTGTTCCCCAACGGGACGATGCAGATCACCGACCGGAGCAAGGACGTCATCAAGTCGGGCGGGGAGTGGATCAGCTCGGTGGAGCTGGAGAACCAGCTGATGGGGCACCCGGCGGTGCGCGAGGCGGCGGTCGTCGCCGTCCCCGACGAGCGCTGGGACGAGCGCCCGCTGGCCTGCGTCGTGCTCGCGACCGGCTCGAGCGCCGAAGCGGCTGAGCTGCGCGCCCACCTCGGTACGCGGATCGCGACGTGGCAGCTGCCGGAGCGCTGGGCGTTCATTGCCGAGGTGCCCAAGACCAGCGTGGGCAAGTTCGACAAGAAGGTCCTGCGCCGGCAGTACGCCGCCGGCGAGCTCGACGTCGTGACGCTCGAGGCCGCCCAGCGCTAGCCCATCAGCCCTCGGCTGGGTCGTCCGGGATGCTGGCCGGCCGCAGGCCCTCCACCAGCCGCGCGTCGCGCAGGATCAGCCCGAACTCCTCCGGGTGCGACACCGCCAGCGTCTCCAGCGCCGCCCGCCGGGCCCGTCGCTCGCGGATCTCCAGGTCGCCGCTGCCGACGACCCCCAGCAGCGCGGGGCGGGGACCGCTCGGCGCCGGCGGCGCGGCGGCCTGCCGCGGGGCCGTCCGGGTGCGGGTCACCGCCGACGTCATGCGCCCCGCTCTCACGGGCAGCGTCAGGCAGGCGCGGCAGGTCGTGGCGTCGCCGTCGAACTCCGCACCGGGCAGGACCCGGCGGCAGCGGTCGCAGCGTCGCCAGCCAGCCATGGCCATGAACGTACGGCGGCCGGCCGGTCAGGGCTCGGGCAGCCCCGTCACGACGACGAGCACCGCGCCGGAGTCGACCTGCTGGCCGGCGGTGACCAGCACCTGCCCGATGGACCCGGCGACCGGCGCCCGCACCTCGTGCTCCATCTTCATCGCCTCGAGGACCAGCAGGATCTCGCCCTCGGCCACCTGCGCGCCCTCCCGGGCCGGCACCCGCAGCACCGTCCCGGGCATCGGCGCGACCAGCGAGCCCGCCGACAGGGCGCTGCCCGGCTCGGGGAGGCGCTCGTCCTCGACGTGCACGGTCGAGCCCAGCGCGCTGTCGACGTACGCCGTGCCACCGACCAGGTGCACGTCGTACCGCCTCCGGACGCCGGCGGCGGTGAGGTCGACCAGCGAGGGTGTGCACGACCACAGCCGCAGGCCCTGCACCGCCACCCCGCCCACCGTGACCCGTAGCCCGTCGCGCAGGAAGGCGTACGTCACCTCGATCCCGTCGTACGACGTGACCTGTGGCGCGCTCGGCAGGTTGCGCCAGCCGGTCGGTAGCCCCGCCAGCACAGGTGCGGACCTCCGCCGGGCGGCAGCGGCGGCCAGGGCGGCCGCGACGACGTGCAGCGGCTCGTCGGGCGCGGCGCCCAGCACGGCCGGGTCGTGCCGCTCCAGGAAGGTGGTGTCGACGTCGCCCGCCAGGAACCCGGGGGAGCGCAGGATCCCCACCAGCAGGTCGCGGTTGGTCGTGACGCCGTGCACGCGGCTGCGCTCCAGGGCGGTGGCCAGCCGCGCGCAGGCCTCGCTCCGGGTGGGCGCGTGCGCGACGAGCTTGGCGAGCAGCCCGTCGTACTGCACAGGCACGACCGACCCGGTCTCGACCCCGCTGTCGCAGCGGATGTCGGCCGGGACCTCGAAGCGATGCAATATCCCGGTGGTCGGCAGGAAACCGCGGGTCGCGTCCTCGGCGTACAGCCGTACCTCCACCGCGTGCCCACGCAGCACCGGGTCGAGCGCCTCGGCAGGCAGCTGCCCGCCGTGGGCGACCAGCAGCTGCAGCCGCACCAGGTCCAGGCCGGTGACCAGTTCGGTGACGGGGTGCTCGACCTGCAGCCGGGTGTTCATCTCCAGGAAGAAGAACCTGCCGTTCCGGTCCAGGACGAACTCCACCGTGCCGGCGCCGGTGTAGCCGACGGCTTTGGCGGCGATGACCGCAGCGGCGGACAGCTCGCCGCGCAGCGCGGCCCCGACGGTGGGTGCGGGCGCCTCCTCCACGACCTTCTGGTGTCTGCGCTGCACCGAGCAGTCGCGTTCGAACAGCGCGACGCACGCGCCGTACGCGTCGGCCATGACCTGCACCTCGACGTGGCGGGGCCGCGCGACGTAGCGCTCGAGCAGGACGGTGCCGTCGCCGAACGCCGACGCCGCCTCACGCGCCGCGCTCTCGACGGCGGGTACCAGCTCCTCAGCGCTGCGTACGAGCCGCATCCCGCGCCCGCCGCCACCGGCGCTGGCCTTCACCAGCACGGGATAGCCGGTCAGCGCGACGACCTCGTGCGCGGTCTCCGGCGTCACCCGCGCGCCGGGCAGGCAGGGCACTCCCGCGGCCGCCATCAGCTCCTTCGCGCTGATCTTGCTGCCCATCGCCTCGATGGCGTCCGGCGGTGGCCCCACCCATGTCAGCCCGGCGGTCGTGACGGCGCGGGCGAAGCCGGCATCCTCGGACAGGAAGCCGTAGCCGGGGTGCACCGCCGTGGCGCCGGTCGCGGCGGCGGCGGCCAGCAGCAGGTCGACGCGCAGGTAGGTGTCGGCCGGGGCGCTGCCCGGCAGGTGCACGGCCGACTCGGCCTCGCGGACGTACGGCGCGTCGGCGTCGACGTCGCTGAACACCGCGACGGTGCCGATGCCCATCTCGCGGGCGGTACGAAAGACCCGGCGGGCGATCTCACCGCGGTTGGCGACCAGCAGCCTCACCGGAACACCCCGAAGCCGCCGCGTACACCGCGGACCTCCGCGCCGTGCACGACCGACAGGCACAGCCCCAGCACGGTTCGGGTGTCGCGCGGGTCGATGATGCCGTCGTCGTAGACCCGCCCGGTGTTGGCCAGCGCCAAGGACTCGGCCTCGATCTGCGCCTCCACGAGCTGCCGCATCGCGGCGTCCTGCTCCTCGTCGTACGCGATGCCCTTGGCCTGCGCGCTCTGCCGGGCCACGATCGACAGCACCCCGGCCAGCTGCGCCGGACCCATCACCGCCGACTTCGAGCCGGGCCAGGCGAACAGGAACCGCGGTCCGTACGCCCGGCCGCACATGCCGTAGTTGCCCGCGCCGTATGACGCACCGAGCAGCACCGTCAGGTGCGGGACCGTCGAGTTGCTGACAGCGTTGATCATCCGGGCGCCGTCCTTGATGATGCCGCCCTGCTCGTAGTCCTTCCCGACCATGTAGCCGGTCGTGTTCTGCAGGAAGACCAGCGGGATGTCGGCGGAGTTGGCGAGCTGGACGAACTGCGCGGCCTTCTCGGCCTCTTCGCCGAACAGCACGCCCCTGGCGTTCGCGAGCACGCCCACCGGATAGCCGTGGATGCTGGCCCAGCCGGTCACCAGCGAGCCCCCGTAGAGCGGCTTGACCTCGTCGAAGCGCGAGCCGTCGACGACCCGGGCCAGCACGTCGCGCGGGTCGAAGGGCACCCGCAGGTCGGCGCTGGCGATCCCCAGCAGCTCCTCCGGATTACCGGCCGGCTCGTCCGTCGGCTGCGACGGTCCGGGACCTCGCTTGACGTGGTTCAGCCGGGCCACGATCCGGCGGCCCAGGCGGATCGCGTCGCGCTCGTCCTCGGCGAGGTGGTCCGCGAGCCCCGACGTGCGCGCGTGCATCTCGGCGCCGCCGAGCGACTCGTCGTCGCTGTCCTCACCGGTCGCCATCCTCACCAGCGGCGGCCCGCCCAGGAAGACCTTGGCGCGCTGCTTGACCAGCACGACGTGGTCGCTCATGCCCGGCACGTACGCCCCGCCGGCGGTGGAGTTGCCGAAGACCAGCGCCACGGTCGCGATGCCCTCTGCTGACAGCCGGGTGAGGTTGCGGAACATCGCCCCGCCCGGGATGAAGATCTCAGCCTGGGTAGGCAGATCGGCACCGCCGGACTCAACCAGGTTGATCAGCGGCAGCCGGTTCTCCCGGCAGATCTCCATTGCCCGCCCGACCTTCTTGCCGGTGTAGGGGTTGGAGGCGCCGCCGCGCACTGTCGGGTCGTTGGCGACGATCATGCACTCCACGCCCTCGACGACGCCGATGCCGCAGATCAGGCTGGCGCCGACCGGGAAGGCGGTGCCGTACGCCGCGAGCGCCATCAGCTCCAGGAACGGGCTGTCACGGTCGACGAGCAGCTCGATCCGCTCGCGCGCCAGCAGCTTGCCGCGCCCGTGGTGGCGGTCGACGTACCGCGGCCCACCACCGGCGAGGGCCAGCGCGTGCTGCTCCTGCACCAGGGCCAGCTGACCAAGCATGGCCGCGCGGTTCGCCGCGCTGACCGGGGTGCGGCTCTGCAGGACGGGCACCCGCGGACAGTAGCCCCGGCTGTGAACGGTGGCTAACATCCGGCCATGCGCCGCACCCTGTACGAGCCGGAGCACGACGCCTTCCGCGACATGGTGCGGGCCTTCGTCGCCACGCAGGTCGTGCCGTTCCATCCGGCGTGGGAGCAGGCCGGGCTGGTCGACCGCGCGGTCTGGCTCGAGGCCGGCAAGCAGGGTCTGCTCGGCACCGACGTGCCGGAGCAGTACGGCGGCGGCGGTACGAAGGACTTCCGGTACAACTGCGTGATCGGCGAGGAGCTGACCCGCGCCGGTGCGAGCGGGGTCGGCTTCACGCTGCACAACGACGTCGTGGCGCCGTACCTGCTGAACCTGACGACCGAGGAGCAGAAGGCGCGCTGGCTGCCGGCCTTTGTCAACGGCGAGATGATCACGGCGATCGCGATGAGCGAGCCCGGTGCCGGCTCGGACCTGCAGGGGCTGCGGACCACGGCTCGCCGCGACGGCTCGGACTGGCTCGTCAGCGGCTCGAAGACCTTCATCACCAATGGCATCCACGCGGACCTGGTGCTGGTCGTCGCGCGCACCGACCCCGACCGGGGCGCCCACGGGTTCTCGTTGCTCGCTGTCGAGCGCGGCATGCCGGGCTTCGAGCGCGGCCGCAACCTGGACAAGGTCGGCATGAAGGCGCAGGACACCGCCGAGCTGTTCTTCGACGAGGTCCGGGTGCCGGCGGCGAACCTGGTCGGCACCGAGGGTGGCGGCTTCATCCACCTGATGAACGCCCTGCCGCAGGAGCGGCTGTCGATCGCCGTCGTGGCCGTGGCCTCAGCCAGGTACGTCCTTGACCTGACACTGGCGTACTGCAAGCAGCGGACCGCGTTCGGCCGGCCGGTGGGCAGCTTCCAGCACAACCGGTTCGTCCTCGCCGAGATGGAGACCGAGGTCTCGATCGCCGAGCAGTATCTCGACCGGGCGGTGCACGAGCACAACGCGGGCCGCTTCGACGTCAAGGACGCCGCGATGGCCAAGTGGTGGACGACCGAGCTGCAGAAGCGGGTGGTCGACAACTGCGTGCAGCTGCACGGCGGCTACGGCTACATGCTCGAGTACCCGGTCGCGAAGGCCTTCATCGATTCGCGGGTGCAGACCATCTACGGCGGGACGACCGAGGTCATGAAGGAGATCATCGGACGAGAGATGGGGGTGTAACCGGCGTCCTGCCCGGTCGTCCCGTGACGCGTCACCCGGCAGGGTGACTCGCGTCCGTGTCCACTGGCACGCTGACGCCTGCCGGACCGGGCCAACACGTCGCTTCAGCGGCTGAGCAGGGCCGCGAGCGCCATCCGCCGCAGCAGGGGCCGTAGCCGCGCAGGGTCGACTCTGGTGTCGACCAGCGCGGTGGAGTTGAGCAGCGCGAGCGTGGAGGTGACGACGAGCTGAGTCTCGTCCGCGGTCAGGTCCTCCCGCAGTGGAGTCAACGCTTCGCGCCAGACCAGCTCGTAGGCCCGCTGCCGCCGGCGCAGCGAACGTCGTACGTCGTCGGAGAGCGCACGCTGCTCGCGGGCCCAGACCCCGATCAGCGCGCGCTTATCGACGGCAAAACCGACGTGCAGGTCGACCAGCGTCGCCAGCGACCCGCCCGCGCCGGACAGCTCCTGGGCGCCGTCGAGTATCCGGGTCATCGCGCTGTCACACAGCTGCTCGAGCAGGGCCTGCTTGCTGGCGAAGTGCCGGTAGACCCCGGGTCCGGTAATGCCGGCGGCTGCGCCGATGTCATCGATGCCGACGGCGTGGTAGCCGCGGCCTGCGAACAGGTCAGCCGCTGCCTCGAGCAGCTGCTCGCGCCGAGGAGCCGTGGACGTCACCGCGCCGATGTTAGCGTCCGTTCACATGAGTGACCGGCCCGATCTGCGCACCCTGCTCGACGATGTGCGCGCCGAGCATCTCGACCTGGTCGCCCTGGTCACCGATCGCCACCTCGACGCCGCGACGCCGGCCGTTCCATGGGACGTCCGGGACACCGTCGCCCACCTGGCCGGCACTGACGTCGAGGCCACCAAGGCCGTCACCGACCCGACGCTGTTCCTGGCCGAGCTGCCGGCGGTCGCGCAGAACGTCGAGGGCTTCCTGCGCAGTCAGCTGACCAGTCGGCGCGCGTTGTCGCGGGGCGACCTGCTGTCGGGGTGGCGGGCGGGCCTCGCGGCCCTGCTCGACGCGCTCACCGCCCTGCCGGCCGGGACCAAGGTGCCCTGGTACGGCCCGCCGATGAGCCCCGCCTCCTTCGCGACGGCCCGGCTGATGGAGTACTGGGCGCACGGGCAGGATGTCGCCGACGCGTACGGCGTCACGCGGGCGCCGACCGCCCGGCTGCGGCACATCTGCCACCTCGGCGTGCGCACCAGGCTCTTCTCGTACGCCAACCGCGGGCTGCCGGCGCCCGCCGGCGACGTGCGCGTGACGCTGGAGGCGCCGGACGGCTCGACCTGGTCCTGGGGCGAGGGCGACGACGCGGTGACCGGCAACGCCGAGCACTTCTGCCTGCTGGTCACGCAGCGGCGGCACCGCAGCGAGCTCGACCTGTCGGCCAGCGGCCCGCTCACCGACGCGTGGCTCGATGTCGCGCAGGCCTTCGCCGGACCGCCCGGGCCGGGCCGGCAGCCGGCGTGACCAGCCGGTGGGACGCCGCCGAGCGGGCCGCCCTGCGCGCCCTCGCCCGCGACATCGTCGTGACCGAGATCGCGCCGCATGTGGGGGAGTGGGAGCGCGACGGGATGCTGCCGCGGGCGCTGCACCGCACGTTCGCCGACGCGGGCCTGCTCGGTGTGGCGTTCCCGGTGGAGGTCGGCGGCAGCGGCGGTGACAGCATCGACGCGGCCATCCTGACCGAGGAGATCCTGCTCGGCGGCGGCTCGGGGGGCGTGGTCGCGGCCCTGTTCACGCACGGCATCGCCCTGCCGCACCTGGTTGCGCACGGCGGTCCCGAGCTCGTCGACCGTTATGTACGCCCGACGCTCGCGGGCGAGCTGATCGGTGCGCTCGCGGTCACCGAGCCCGGCGGCGGGTCGGACGTCGCGGGCCTGCGTACCCGGGCGGTCCGCGACGGCGCCCACTGGGTCGTCAACGGAAGTAAGACCTACATCACCAGCGGGGTCCGGGCCGACTTCGTGACCACGGCGGTGCGGACCGGCGGCGACGGCTACGGCGGCCTCTCGCTGCTGGTCATCGACAAGGGGACGCCCGGCGTCACGGTGACCGGGCCGCTGGCGAAGATGGGCTGGCACTGCTCGGACACCGCGGAGCTCGCCTTCGACGACGTACGCGTGCCGCTCGGCAACATCGTTGGCGAGCCCGGCAGCGGATTTGTGCAGATCGTGCAGCAGTTCCAGGGCGAACGGCTGGCTCTGGCGGTGCAGGCGTACGCCACCGCCCAGCGCTGCGTCGACCTGACGCTGCAGTGGGTCAAGGACCGGCAGACGTTCGGCCGGCCGCTCGCCGGTCGACAGGTCGTCCGGCACAAGCTCGCTCAGATGGCCCGGGCCGCCTGGACCGCCAAGGTGGCGACCCGCGCGGCGTACGACAGCTGGCTGGACGGCGGCGACGCCGTCCTCGAGGTGTCCATGGCCAAGAACGCCGCGTGCGCAGCCTGCGACCTGGTGGTCGATCAGGCGGTGCAGCTGTTCGGCGGGCTGGGATACATGGGCGGCAGCGAGGTCGAACGGCACTACCGCGACGCGCGGGTGCTGCGCATCGGCGGGGGCACCGACGAGGTGATGGACGAGGTCATCGCCAAACGGCTCGGCCTGTAGCGGGCGCCAGCCGGGCCCCGCCCGGCGCCCCGCTCAGGACGCGTCGTCGGCGTCCTGCTTCGCGGCCTCGACCTGCGAGGTGGCGCCGTCGGCCTCCCGATCGAAGGCGTCCTCGACCTTGAGGTCGCTGGAGGTCTGCTCGGCAACCTCGGCGGCGAACTCCTGGTCGTCGACACCCTCGCCTGCCTGGGTGGTCGTGCCGATCTCGGTGGCGGGCTGCTGGCTCATGGTCCTCCTCGTGGGGGTGCGGTGCCTGCGCTCCTACCCAACCCCGGGTCGAGGCGACCCGCCGGTCGAACGTGCCGTGCTGCGGTACTCCGTCCAGGCCGGTGGCAGGCTGGTTACGTGCGGGCCGCCCGACCGGGGCGCCCGGCACCGAGGTGAGGACGCCGTAGCCATGGCCTTCTGGGACCAGCTCAAGAGCAAGACCGCAGAGATGAGCGGTCAGCTCAAGACCAAGACCGGCCAGTTCAAGAGCAAGGAGTTCGCGAACGGCAGCATGGCGATGTGCGCGCTGATCGCCGCCGCCGACGGCAAGATTGACGCCTCGGAGCGGCAGAAGACCGCCGCGCTGATCACCAGTAACGACGTGCTGGCGATCTTCCCGCCTGACGAGCTGCGCCAGAAGTTCGACTTCTACTGCGACAAGCTGCAGAAGGACTTCGCCTTCGGCAAGGTCGAGGCCGTCGCGACGATCGCCAAGCTGAAGGCCAAGCCGGAGCAGGGCCGGGCCGTGATCCAGATCGGGATTATCATCGGTGGCGCCGATGGGGATTTCGATGCCGACGAGCGCCAGGCGGTCAAGGAGGCCTGCTTCGCGGTCGGCATCGCGCCCGCCGAGTTCGACCTGTAGCCGGGACGGCCGACGACCCGGCCGCGTGCAGCGGCCGGGTCGTCGAACCGGTTGCGGGGGGTAAGCGCGGTCGTTCGGGCGCCCCGGTCAGCTCGGGACCGAGCTCCCGCGCGCGCCGCCGAAGGTTCCGAGCAGCTGCTTCACCAGCGCACCGACGTCGACGGGGGAGACGTCCTTGGGCACCGTCACCTCGCCTGCGGCGTCGTTGACGTCGATCGTCAGCAGGCTGCCGGTGAGATCGGGCGCGGGCGTCGCGCCGGGCGGGACCAGCCGGACGGCCGACTGCAGGTCGAGAGTGATCTTCTTCAGGTGATCATCATCAAGGAACACCTGGCCGTTGAGAGTGCCGTCAGCGATCTTGTCGATCGCGGCGGCCTGGGCCGGGCCCGGGTCAGCCAGTGCCGGCTGTATCGCCTTGACCGTGGAGAGCACCGCCTTGAGCGCCTGCCTGGCCTGCACCTTGACGTCGAGCACCCGCTCGGTCCCGTTGCCGGAAGCATCACTGACCGACACGAACGGCTGCACTGCCGCCAGCAGGTCGGCATCGAGCTTTTGTGTGTCCACAGCGGCCGAGGGGCTCGGCGCCGCACGGTTGCCCAGGGCCTTGAGCTGATCGGCATACTCCGCAAGGGGCAACTTGATCCACTTACCGGCCCTGACATCGGTGACGAGCGGCTGGAACTGTTCCGGCGCGGAGGCTGCGAGGTCGTCGAGCTGCGCCCCCACATCGGTCGACGAGCCGGCCAGCTTGGCGATGTCGCTGATCTTCTGGAGACCGACGTTGACGTACAGGTCGCCGGCGACGATGCGGAGCTGCGCCACGTCACCGCCGTCGGCCTGCACCGAGAAGGCGACGTTGGCCAGCTTGAGCTGCTCGGCGGTCGGCAGCTTCGGGTCGGCGTTCTGCACATCCTGCAACGTCTTGCCGGCCGCCGGGTCGATCGTGATCGAGATCGTGCCGCCCGTCAGCAGATCGGCCTGCGCCGGCTTGAGCGCATCGGCGCCGGCGGTCGAGGCCTTCTTGAGGGCGCCGGAGGCGTCATCGAGATGGATCGTCACGGAGGTGGAGCCGCTGGCCCGCAGGTTGGCCGAGGCCTTCTGCAGCGCGCTGCCGACGTCCTGCTTCTTGGCCGCTGCGGCCTGGCCGCAACCGACGGCGGCGCCCAGGGGCAGGGCGAACAGACACAGGCCCGCGGTCAGGCGGCGGGCCAGCAGAACGTGAGGGGTGGACACGGGAGCTCCGGGTGGTCGTGGGACGTGCGCTCGATGGACAGGCTGTCAGAGGTCAGAGCCGGGAAAGAGCCCTTTGGATACGTCGTTGCCGTTCCGGTATGTCGGCATCTGGTGACCGTGCTGAAGCTCCCGGCTGCTCGCAGCACCGACGGGCTGGCGCCCGCAGCGCGCCGGCAGCAGCCCGCGCCGCCGCGGACGCTGAGGCACAGTGGGGGGCCGGCGACCCGCCCGGACCCGCCCGTCCCGAGGACCGACGACCGAGTTGACAGTTCCCCGATTGACTTCCACCTGGTCGTGGTCCGGGCTGCGCGCCTGGGTCGTGCACGGCTACACCGCGACGGGGGCGATCTTGGCCCTGTTGATCGTGCTGGCAGCCGTGCAGGGCGACATCGCGCGGGCGCTCTGGCTGGGGTTGGCCGCGCTGTTCATCGACGGCACGGACGGCATGCTGGCCCGCCGCTTCGAGGTGAAGGAGCGGCTGCCGTGGTTCGACGGTGCGTTGCTCGACAACATCGTCGACTACCTCACCTACGTCTTCGCCCCGGTCGTGCTGCTGCTGCAGGGCGGCTACCTGCCCGGTGGCGCCGCCGGGACCGTCGTGGCCGTGCTGCCGCTGGTGGCCTCGAGCTACCAGTTCTGCCGGGTCGACGCCAAGACCGACGACCACTTCTTCCTCGGCTTTCCCAGCTACTGGAACGTCGTCGCGTTCTACGCGATCGCGCTCGACCTCGGTCCGATCGTTGTCTCAACGATCATCGTGGTCTGTGCGCTGCTGGTGCTGGTGCCCATCGGGTACGTGTACCCGTCGCGGATGCTCGTGCTCCGCATCCCGACTTTGGTGCTGTCGGGGTTGTGGCTCGTGACGTACGCCCTGATCGTGGCCGAGCTGCCGCACCCGAACCCCGTGGTGGTCGCCCTCTCGCTGGCGTACATCGTCTACTACAACGCCTTGAGCCTGTACCTGGAGGTCAAGCGCCGTCAGGGCCGCCGCGAGCGACCGTTGCCGAAGCCGATCACCTATGAAAGTGCGCGGTGAGCCAGCTCGCCATCCTGCTCGCGCTCGGGGCGATGACCTGCTTCGGGCTCGCGGCCGTGCTGCAGGCCGTCGCCACCGGGCGCATCGAGCGGCGTCCCGGCCTGGACCCGCGGCTGCTGCTCCAGCTGGCACGCCAGCCGGTGTTCCTCGCGTCGCTGGCCCTGAACGGGCTCGGCTTCGCCCTGCACATCACCGCGCTGCAGTCGCTGCCGCTGTTCCTCGTACAGGCCATCATCGCGGGCAGCGTCGCGGTGACGGCCGTGCTGTCGGTACGGGTGACCGGCGCGTCGCTGGCGCGCGCCCAGTGGTTCGCCGTCGCTCTGGTCGTCCTCGGGCTGACGATGCTCGGGCCGTCCGCGACGACCGGGCAGGCCGCCCCGGGCGGCCCGCGCGCAGCGCTGCTGCTGCTTGGCGCCCTCGGCCTCGTGGTGCTTGCGGCGTGGTTCGCCGCGCGGGTACGAGGCGCCGCCGGGGCGGTCCTGCTCGGCCTGCTCGCCGGTACCGGCTTCGGCGTGGTGGCCGTGTCCGCCCGGCTGCTCCCGCCGTACGGCGCCGCGCTGCTCGGCTCGCCGCTGGCGTACGTGCTCCCGCTCGCCGGCGCCACGGCGTTCCTGCTGTACTCCGCCGCTATGCAGCGCGGCTCGGTCACCACCACGACGGCCGCGCTGGTCATCACGCAGACGGGCGTGCCGGCGCTGGTCGGTGTGCTGCTGCTCGGCGACCGGGTGCGTGAGGGCTTCCTGACGTTGGCCGTGGCCGGCTTCGTCCTCGCGCTGGGCGGGGCCGTTGGGCTCGGCCGCTACGAACGCGGCTTGGCACCCGTCGGCTGAAGCGCTGGGAACCGCCGTCGGGTGACCGTGACCGTGCCCTCCTCGAACGGCCGATGCTCGTCGTGCTCGGCGTGGACGTGGTCGGCGAGCTCGCCGGTGCTGACGAACCGGAGTCGGCAGCAGGCGCAGGCATGGACCATGAGGACCTCCTCGGACTCCCAGCATCCTGCGCCTGCCCGGCAAGCAGGTCCAGGGGTTCGCGCCGCACGGTGGACGGCAGGACTAGCTCGTCGGCCCCGGGGCGCCCACCGCCTGAGCCAGCCGCCGTACCGCCTCCTGCAAGATGGCGCGGGTGGTGCCGGAGTTCAGCCGGACGAATCCCCGACCGGGCTCGCCGTACTCCGCCCCGTCGACCAGCGCGACCCGGCCGCGGGCCAGGAACAGCCCGGCCGGGTCCTCGCCGAGTGCACGACAGTCCAGCCAGGCCAGGTATGACGCCTCCGGTGGCGTCCAGCGCACCTGCGGCAGGTGCTGCGCCAGCAATTCGCCGACCAGGTCGCGGTTGCGGTTGAGGTGCAGCAACAGCGCGTCGAGCCAGTCGTCGCCCTCGTCGTACGCCGCGGTGCTCGCCAGCACGCCGAGATGCCCCGTCCGGTAGGCCACCTCGACCGGCAGGGTCGCGAGCCGGGCCTGCACCCGCTCGGAGCCGGCGACGACCAGCGCAGCCTTGAGGCCAGCGAGGTTGAAGGCCTTGGAGGCGCTGACGACGGCGACGGCGGCACGGTCCCCGCCGCGCAGATAGGGGGTGAAGGTGGCGCCGGGCAGGGTCAGCGGCGCGTGGATCTCGTCGCTGACGACCACGGCGTCGTACGTGCGCGCGACCGTGTCGAGCGCGTCGAGCTCGGGCGCTGACCAGACCCGGCCGGTCGGGTTGTGCGGGCTGCACAGCAGGACCGCCCGCGCGCCGGCAGCGAGGGCAGTAGCGATGCCGTCGAGGTCCAGGGCGCCGTCGTGGAGCAGCGGCACGGGCACCGTGGTGCGACCCCGCTCAGGGATGACGGCGGCAAACGGGTGGTAGACGGGTGGGCAGATCACGACGCCGTCACCGGGGGAGGTGAGGACGCCCAGCGCCTCGCCGACACCGACCATCACGTCGGCCACCGGCCAGCACCGCTCCGGGTCGACCTGCCAGGACCATCGCCGGGCGGCGAAGCCGGCGAACGCGCCGCGCAGCACCCCCGGCGTCGCATAGCCCGTGTCGCCCGCGCGGACGGCGTCCAGCAGGACGCGGGTCACCGGCTCGGCCAGCGGCACGTCCAGCTCCGCCACCCAGAGCGGCAGCACGTCGGGGGGATAGCGGGTCCACTTGACACTGCGCCTGCGAGCCAGCACGTCCAGTGGCAGGGCGTCGAAGTCCTGGCCGCTCACGGCTCCTTCCGGCGGCGGCCGGGTGGGCTCCGGAGCCGTCACCGGCGGATGGCCAGCAGCCGGTCGACGGCGGCAGGGAAGGCCTCGCCGGCGGTCAGCAGCCGCCGGGCCAGCAGCATCCCCTTGGGCCAGTTGACGAGCAGCGCCCCGCACAGCCGGTCGCCGTCGGCGTACGCCACCCCGAAGCGCGCGGGGCTGCCGGTCGGGTCACCGATCACGACGTGCCGGTCGCCGTCCATCGGCACCCCCACGACCTGCGCCTGCCAGTCGTGCTGGTTGGTCCAGACGTACTCCACCGGGAGCTCCGGCGCCGTGTCGTCAGGGTGCGTGAGCCGGTGTGCGACGTGCACGGCCTGGGCACCGGCGCTGGTCCAGTGCTCGACGCGCACCGCCCGCCCCCGGCGGGGGTTGTCCCAGCGCGCCACGTCGCCGACCGCGTGGACGGCTGTCGCCCCCAGCGCCAGGCCGGCGGCGTCGCACACGACTCCGTCGTCGATGAGCAGCCCGGACCCGGTGAGCCAGCGGTCGTTGGGGACGGCACCGATCGCGACGACCACGGTCGACGCGCGCAGTGTCTCGCCGTCGGTCAGCACGACCTGGAGGTCGCCCTGCCGACCGGTGACTCGCTCCACGCCGTGGCCGAGCCGGGTCTGCACACCATGTGCGTGCTGCAGGTCGGTGAACAGCCGGCCGATGTCGTCGCCGAGCGTCCGCCCCATCGGCACGGGAACCGGGTCGACGATGGTGACCTCACAGCCCAATGCCTGGGCCGTCGACGCCACCTCGGCGCCGAGGAAGCCGCCCCCGACGACGACGACCGGCCTGGCCTGTGCCAGCGCGGCCCGTAGGGCGAGCGCGTCCGAGAGGGTGCGGAGCAGGTACAGGCCGGACTCGGGTTGCCAGGGTGACGGCCGCGCAGAAGCGCCGGTCGCGAGCACCAGCTCGTCGTACGGCAGACGCGTGCCGTCGGCCAGCGCGACCTCCTGACCGGCGACGTCGAGCGCAACGGCAGGACTGCCGAGCAGGAGCTCGATGTCGTCCTGTCCGGCGGCCGCAGTGTCGAGCAGCCGCACCTGCTCGGGCGGCCAGCTGCCGGCGAGCAGCTGCTTGGACAACGGCGGCTTGTCGTACGGCAGGTCGGGCTCCGCGCCGAGCAGGACGATTCCTCCGCACCAGCCCTGCCGGCGCAGCTCCTGAGCGGTACGCACCCCGCCGACGGAGGCGCCGACCACCAGCGCGGTGCGGGTCATGTACGTCCCCCTTAAAAGTGGTAGCTCGACACAACATCCTGCCTGCTGACCGAACAGCCCGCCGACCAGTAACCTTCGGGGCATGACTGATGTCGAGAAGAACAAGCGGCTGTCCGCGGCTGACCGGGACAAGCTCGGGGCGACCCTGGAGAAGGCGTACGCCAAGGGCACGAGCATCGCAGCGCTCGCCGAGTCTCACGGCACGAGTGCCGGGCGGGTCCGGCTGGTGCTGCTCGAGCGCGGCGTCGTGCTACGCCCGCGCGGCGGCAATACTCGCAAGCCCGATCCGGCGCGCGACAAGCACGCCAGGGCCGTGGCAGGGGAGTACGCCAAGGGTGCCTCGCTGTCCCAGATCGGTACGACACACGGGGTCAGCGCCACGACGGCGCGCAACCTCGTGCTGGCCGGCGGCGGCGCCCTACGGGCCCGCGGCGGTCGCAAGAAGACCTGACCTGCTCGCGCTCAACTCCTGGCCGGGGAACGCCGACGCGGATGTCGGGGTTGTGCCCGGTAGCAGCCCGCCATGCGGCTGCCCGGACGGCGACGATGCCCGTCCGGTCACACAGCGCCCTTGCGAGGGTTGCTGGGAGGAGAGGTACCCCGTGGACGAAGGTCCCTGGGACGACTAGACGCGTCCCATCGGGCCGCCCTGCACCTGCAGGGCGGCCCTTTCGCTGTACTCAGCATTGCGCTTGTTCGGCAGGTTGACGGTTGCCGGCAGGTTGGCGCGGGGGCCGCGCGGGTCGGAGCTCTCGGGTGAGCGTGCAGTCCGGGACTCGTCCGGGGCTCCACCCGGCCGGGGCGGGCGCTCAGATGTCGAGGACCCGGACGAGGCCTTCAAATCAGGTGACGTCACGGCCATTGCGCGTGTATAGATCAAGACCGTTGGCGTGCGCCGTCGCCGCGATGAGCAGGTCGGCGAACCGGCTCCACTTCCCGCAGCCGCACCTGCCGCCGAGCGGCTTCGTCAGAGGTGTGGGCAAGGTGCCGCCGGCTAGCTGACGGACCACGGGCTCCGGGGACTACCGGCGGCGGAGCAGGTCGCCGGCCAGCCATGCCTGGACGAGTACGACCTCCGAGCCCCGCAGGAAGGCGTACGCGACCTGCCCCCGCCACTCGCCCGTGGGTGACCGGGACCAGCCCAGCAGCAGCCCCGGCCAGCGTCCCACCGCCTCCGGTGGGTCCTGCACCCAGCAGTGCGTCGGCCCCTGCCGACGTGCGGTCGCGGGGTGCGGCTCGGCGTCGGACCCGGCCGGTCGCGAGACCCGCACCCGGTCGCGCATGCTCCGCCCGCGCCCCGGGGACAGACCGCCAGCCATCGACCCAGCATCGCAGATGGCCGAACAGGAGTTCGAGCAGCCCGGACATCGCTGCCCCCGCGCCGCCAGACCAGGCAGGATGTCGTCGTGCCCGAACTCGTGGCGCCGGTCGTTCCGGCCGGCCGGATGCGTGACCAGCCGCAGCCGGAGCTGGCCGTCGACGAGCTGGTGTTGCGCCCGTGGCGGCCGACGGACGCGCCGGGTGTCGTTGCGGCGTACCAGGACCCGGCGATCCAGCGTTGGCACGTTCGGTCGATGACCGAGGCCGAGGCCCGGAACTGGGTGGCCTCCTGGCGACAGCGGTGGGTTGCCGAGACCGGCGCGGGCTGGGCGGTGTGCGAGGGCGGCACGCTGCTCGGTCGGGTGGGCCTGCGCACCGTGGACCTGTTGGAGGGGGTCGGCGAAGCCTCCTACTGGGTGCTCCCGAGTTCCCGGGGGCGCAGCGTCGCTCCGCGGGCGCTGCGTGCGGTAACCGCCTGGATGTTCGACCACGTCGGTCTGCACCGCGTCGAGCTCTCGCACTCCACGGGCAACGACCCGTCCTGTCGGGTGGCGAGCAAGGCCGGCTACGTCCTCGAGGGAACCCGGCGCCAGCAGGCCCTGCACGACGACGGCTGGCACGACATGCACCTGCACGCGCGTGTGCTGGGCGACGACGTCACGACCATCCCTGGGGGCTGACAAAGATGCCCGGGGTCCCGTGTCGGATCGGGGCCGGTCGCGGCGACGTACGGGTACAGGTTGGACCGCATCCGGACCGGCCACGACACCAGGAGACGCCATGCGTTTCATGACAGCCATCATCTCCGACGAGAACGCTGACTTCGGGCCGCCGCCCGCGAGCCTGTTCGCCGCGATCGCCGCCTACGGTGAGGAGGCCACCCGCGACGGAACGCTGCTCGAGCAGGGCGGCCTGCTGCCGACCGCGCAGGGGGTACGTATCCGGCTCCAGGACGGCAAGCTCACGGTCACCGACGGGCCGTTCACGGAGGCCAGCGAGGTCATCGGCGGCTACGCGATGTTCCAGCTGCGCTCCCTCGAGGAGGCGGTCGAGCTGGGTCGCCGGTTCATGGCGATCCACGCCGAGCACTGGCCGGCCTTCGTCGGGACCTGCGAGATCCGGCAGATCATGGACGCCACACCGTTGGGCTGAGGCTCTTGCCGCCGTTCGGGCGGTGGTGGTCTGATCGATGGCTGTGACCGAACGAGACCCCCACCGCTCGATCGACGCGGTCTGGCGACTGGAGTCCACCCGCTTGATCGGCGCTCTGGTGCGCATCGTCCGCGATGTCGGGCTGGCCGAGGACCTCGCGCAGGACGCGCTGGTCGCGGCGCTCGCGCAGTGGCCGGCATCCGGCGTACCGGCCAATCCGGGCGCCTGGTTGATGGCTGTGGCCAAGCGCCGGGCGATCGACGGGTTCCGACGCGACGAACGGCAGGACCGGGCATACGCCGAGCTCGGCCAGCTGCCGGGACCGGTTGACGTCGAGAACGCGGCGGATCACGTCGAGGAGCCCGGCGAGGACGAGCGTGCTGAGCGGCTGTCAGCCGTGCTCGGCGTGCTGTACCTGCTGTTCACCGAGGGCTACGCCGCGACCGCCGGGGACGACTGGCTGCGCCCGGCGCTGTGCGAGGAGGCCCTCCGGCTCGGCCGCATTCTCGCCGGGCTCGTGCCGCGCGAGCCCGAGGCGCACGGGCTGGTAGCGCTGATGGAGATCCAGCACTCGCGCGCCTCGTCGCGTACCGGCCCGGCCGGCCGCCCCGTCCTGATCCAGGACCAGGACCGACGGCGGTGGGACCGATTGCTCGTACGCCGCGGACTCACCGCGCTGGGGCGAGCCGAGTCCCTCACGACGACCCCGGGCCCGTACGTCCTGCAGGCCGCCATCGCGGCCTGCCATGCCCGCGCCACCACGGCCCAGGAGACGGATTGGCCAGGCATGGTGGCGCTCTACACCGCCTTGGTCGCCGTGACCGGCTCATCGGTCGCCGAGCTCAACCGCGGCATCGCCATCTCGAGGGCGTACGGGCCCGCCGCCGGCCTGGCGGTCCTCGACCCGCTGCGGGACCGTCCGGAGCTGCGCGGGTACCACCTGCTGCCCAGCGCCCGGGGTGATCTGCTCGCGCAGCTCGGTCGGGCCGACCAGGCCCGCGAGCAGTTCCAGCGGGCGGCGGCTCTGACAGCCAACGAGGCGGAGCGAGCCATGCTGCTCAGGAGGTCTGCTGAGCTATGAGTCAGCCGTCCAGCGGGCGAGCAGGTGGGCGCGCAGCCCGTCCTCGACGAACCGGGCGTAACGCGGCAGCTCCCAGCTGCTGCGCAGGACCAGCAGGTCGTACAGCTCGGGGGAGCTGTAGGCCCAGAGCACGTCGGCCGCGTGCTCGACGGTCAGGCCGGGACGCAGCTGGCCGGCGGCAGCCAGGCGACCTGCGTTGTCGGTCATCCGGCGGCGCCGGGTCTGGTCGAGCTCGCCGGCCAGCTCGAACAGCTCCCGGTCGTGGGAGGCGGCCGCGCGCACCAGCAGCAGGATCGGCGCAACCCGGGGCGCGACCTCGGCGGTGAGCTGTGCCCATCCGCGGAACAGCACCTCGGGATCCGTGGCGCTCAGCGCGTCGGAGCGCTGCTCCGCCGGGGTGCGTCCCTCACCGGCAAGCGCTCTGTCCACGACGGCCCGGACCAGGCCGGGCTTCCCGCCGAACCGCTTGTAGACCGACTCGACCGATACGTCGCACGCGCGGGCCACCCGGGCCATCGTGGTGGCGGCGTACCCGTCGGTCAGCAGCAAGCCACGGGCGGCGTCGAGGAGGAGCTCGCGGGTCCGCTCGGCCTGCGCCTGGCGGCTGCGGGCGTCATAGGAACGCTTGACGTCCCCCACCTTCCGGTCCATGCTCCTGTATCGGATACATGTAACTGTAACAGATGAGGATCCATGACTGACAGCGCACGTGCGTTCCTGACCGCGCTCGAGGCGGCCACCAACTCACATGATCTCGACGCGCTCGTGGCGTGCTTCACCGAGGACTACAGCAACCAGACCCCGGTGCACCCGGCACGCGCGTTCACCGGGCGCGAGCAGGTCCGGAGCAACTGGCAGCAGATCTTCGGCTTTGTGCCAGACATCCAGGCCACGGTGCTCAAGTGGGTGAGCAGTGATGCCGCGGTGTGGTCGGAATGGCAGCTGGCAGGCACCCGACACGACGGTACGCAGCACCTGATGCGTGGTGTGATCATCTTTGGGCTGGAGGGCGACCGCGCCTGTTCTGCGCGGTTCTACCTCGAGCCCGTCGACGAGGAGAGCTCGGACGTCGGCGCGGCGCTACGCGCCCAGGTGCACGCCGACGCCCCCTCATGATCGTCGTCGCGGGTGGCAGCGGGCTGCTGGGCCGGCTCGTCGTCGCCGACCTCGTGGCGCGCGGCGAGTCCGTCCGGGTCCTGGTCAGGGACGCCGACCGGGCTGCGGGACTGCTCCCGGCAGAGGTGGACATCCAGGCTGCGGACGTACGCCATCCCGAGGAGCTCGAGCCGGTGGTCGCCGGCGCGTCGGTGCTGGTGTCGGCCGTCCACGGGTTCCTCGGTGGGCGGGGCGCCGGGCCGGCCGCTGTTGACCACCGCGGCAACACCCACCTCATGACGGCGGCCCGAGCGACCGGCGCGGAGGTGGTCATGGTCTCGGTCCTGGGCGCCGCGCCGGACAGCCGGTCCGAGCTGTTCCGGGCCAAGTACGCGGCCGAGCAGGAGCTGCGCCGCTGCGGGACGCCGTGGACCGTGGTCCGCGCAGCGGCGTTCCTGGAGACGTGGCTAGGGATTCTGCGGCAGACCGCAGGCAAGGCCGGCCGGCCGCTGGTATTCGGCCGCGGCGAGCAACCCATCGCGTTCGTGTCAGCGATAGATGTCGCGGCGGTGGTCGTCCGGGCGGCCACCGACAGCGCGCTGCGCGGTCAGGTTCTCGAGATCGGCGGCAAGCGGCTGACCATGAACGAGCTGGCCGCTGCCGTCCAGGTCGGGCGGGGCCTTCCCCCGCGACACCTCCCGAGGTCGATGCTGCGGGCGTTCGGGACCCTGGGGCCGGTCAGCCCGCGCTTCGCCCGGCAGAACCGCACCGCCCTGCTGATGGACAGCAGCGACCTCGGGTCAGGTGCCGATGAGCTGCGGGCCGGGCTCGACCTGCCACCGGCCCGGACGGTCGCCGACGTCCTTGCCCTGACTGCCCCGCGACCGCTGGCTCTGTGACGTCGGACAAGGCGTACGCCCTCGTGGCCGCCCGCCTCACCGGCTGACCGGAGCGGCCGCCCGTACCGCTTCGGCGCCGGCCAGGTCACCGCGGGCGTGCAAGCCGGCAATGACACCCTCGACGTCGGCCAACGGCCGGTTCTGGCTCAGCTTGGCCTTCGCCTCGACGCGGGTGATCACGATCTCGACGCCGACGACCGCACGTAGCTGACCGGCGACGTACCCGGCTGGCGCATCGTCGACGTCCCACGGCTGCGCCTCGCCCGCCTCGTGCTTGCGGGTCAGCCGGCGTACAACGTCGTCCACCCAGGCCAGGTCGTCGTGGACCACGAGTTGGCCGTACACGTGGGCGGTCAGGTAGTTCCAGGTGGGAACGACCCGCCCGTGCTCTCCGGTCGAGGCGTACCAGGTCGGCGTGATGTACGCGTCGGGGCCCCGCACGATAACCAGGGCCTCGCCGCGCGCCGGCGAGCGCCACTGGCCGTTGGCGCGCGCGAGGTGGCCGTACAGGCTGCCGTGCTTGCCAATGGTCGGCTCGTACAGGAAGGGGAGCAGCGAAGCCTGCAGGCCGTCCGTGGTGGCGGTGACGAGGTCGGCCGCACCATGCAGGGCCAACAGGTCCCGCACGGCGTCACCGGTCGCCGCGAAATGAGTTGGAACGTCCATGTGCCGCCTGTTCCGGGTGGTATCCGGGCGTCTCAGCCTGTCACGCAACAGGCGGACCGCCGCTCAAGTGAGCGAGTCCCGTGACGATCCCCCTACCGTGGGCGCCGTGACGGGGGTAACTGCCGGGTCGATCAGGCCGGTCGAAGGGTATCGCGACCTACTGCGCTCGCGGCCGTACGTGGGGCTGCTCGTCAGCCGGCTCGTCTCGATGATCGGTGACCAGCTGGCGCGCGTCGCGCTGACGGTGCTGGTGTTCCAGCGCACCGGGAGCGGGGTGCTTTCCGCTGCCACGTACGCGGCATCGTTCCTGCCCGCGATCGTGGCCGGTCCGCTGCTGGGTGGCTTGGCTGACCGGTTTCCCCGGCGTCGGGTGCTGGTCCTGGCGGACCTGATACGCGCGGTGCTGTTTGCCTGCATGGCCCTGCCGGGCCTGTCGCTGCCGGTGCTGCTCGGGCTGGTCCTGCTGGCCGGGACGGCCGAGGCGCCGTGGACCGCGGCGAGAGCGCCGCTGATGCGCGACGTGCTGCTCGACGACCGCGGCTACCGGCTCGGCACCGGCGTCGACGAGGCTCTGGACCAGTCCGGGCAGGTGGTCGGCTTCGCCCTGGCCGGCGCGCTCCTGGTCGTCCTGTCGCCGCAGTCGGCGCTGTTGCTCGATGCGGCGAGCTTCCTGGGCTCGGCGGCCGTCGTCCGGCTGCTGCTCGTCGCCGGGATCGCGGCGGACGCGCTGGCCGGTCAGCCTGCTGCTCGCATCCGTGGCCTTGCCGGCGTCGTGGCGGCGGTTCGTCGGCATGCTGCACAGTCGGTGCAGGACGCGGCCGTCGGCTGGCGCGCGGCCAGCTCGTCGCGGGGCCGGCGTCCGATGCTGCTGACCTGGGTGGGCGTGTCGTGCGTCGTGGCTCCGGAGGCCGTGGCGACCCCGTGGGCGATCGGTCTCGGCGCCGGACCCATCGGGATCGGCCTGCTGTTTGCGGCCGCCCCACTGGGTAGCGTCTTTGGTCTGCTCTTCGTCGGCCGGGTCTCAGACGCCCGCGCCGAGCGACTGCTCCTGCCGCTGGCGGTCCTGTCCATCGTCCCGCTGGCCGTGTGCCTGACGAACCCGGTGCTGCCGGTCGTGCTGGCTCTGGTGTGGCTGTCAGGGGTCGGCGTGAGCTTCAGCCTGCTGGCCAGGGTCGCCTTCGTACAGGCCGTCGAGGGTCCGCACCGCGGCCGGGCGTTCTCCGTCGCCGCGGCCGGGGTGACGGCCGGTCAGGGGTTCGGCATCACGGTCGTCGGGGCGCTCACCGCTGTGGTCGCCCCCGCCGTCGCGGTCGGGGTCGTCGGGGTCATCGGGCTCGTCCTGCTGGCGGGCACCGCCCGGCTCACCGGTTCGCGCCTGCGCTCCAGGTGAGTGCGTCGCCCCCGGGCACGGGGTCGTGAGTCGTCGCTGGGCTTGCGGGTGAGGGGGGTGAAGGCCACCACTAGACCATTCGGGTGAAAGATGGCCCGCAGGCGCCCGTTTGGACATGGTTCGCCCCGGTATTACCGCCAGTCGGCCCAGCGGAACATGCCGAAGTGCTGCTGCGAACGGCTTCGGATCGCTACCGTTCGGCTACCAGCAGCGACCACGGCGGGCAATGCCCCCACCGGTCCGAAGACCGGAGGGAGTCCGAAATGCGTAACAAGAGCTGGTAGCTGGTGCCGCGTCGTCTGCCCACTAAGTCGACGGCGCAGCCTCACATGGTTTGACAGTCTTGCCTACGAGGCCGGCGGTCGGTGTCTCCACACCACCGCCGGCCTCTTGCATGTCGGCTGTCGGCAGGCCGGTCTTGACCGGCGGGCGAGAGGACCACCCGGATGGGTGGGTGCGCGGGCTTCGAACCTGGTGACGACAGGTAACCGCCACTCGAACGGCCCATCGCCGACTGGGGCTCGCCCGTCGACATGACCTCACAGCCACACGCTGCCGACGACCCAGGAGGGCCGACATGACCCGCCCCGGGTCCAGTCCGCGGACCAGCAGAGCCGTGCGTCGCCGGCTGGCTGTGGCTTACGCCCTGGGAGGGACGGCGTTCGCCCTTGCGGTATCGGAGCTGGCCGCTACGTCTGACCTGAATGTTCGCGCCGTGCTGCTGCAGGTCGCCCTGCTCGTACCCGCGCTCTGCCTGCAGGCGCCTCTCCAGGTAGGCAACCGCCGAATTCAGGTAGCTGCGTTCGCGGACGCGGCCATGATCTTGAGCCTGGCCGTGCAGCCCGGTCCCAGCGTCGTGGTGGTGGCAACGCTCGTCGTGTGCCTTCGGGAGTTGCGGCTGCAACGCCCGATGACCCGTGTCCTGTTCAACATGGCAGCAGTGAGCGGGCCGGCGTACGCAGCAGCGGAGGTTCAGGCGATGCTGGCGGGGCCATCGCTGCTACAGAACGCCATTGCCCTGGCGGCTGCCTCCCTCACTGTCGCCGCGCTGAACGAGGTGGCGGTCGCCGCAGTCGTCGGGGCGGTGACCGGGGAGGGCCTGTTTGCCACCCTGGGCGACTACATTGCCACCTCTTTGATCGCCCTTGCCATCAACCTGGCCATCGTTGGCGGGGTGCTCGGCGCGATCGCCGGCCGGCGCTGGGAGCTTGCGGTGGCAAGCCCCTTCGTGCTGATTGCCGTGGCTCGTAGTCAGAAGTCCCGACTACTCCGAGCCACCACCTCTGATGCGCTCACGCGGCTGCAGCATGCTGCGGAGCCGATTCACACCCTTGATGAGCTGATGACCGCGTCGACCGTGCTCGACCGGGCCGCCGACCTCTTCGGTCTCGAGCACGTCGAGTTGGTCCTCCACGACTGGCCGGACAAGGGCGACCGGGTCCACGTCAGGACCGGGCCCGGGATGGTGCGCAGCGCCACCGGCGCCGCCCCGTCGGCCGAGGCCAACGTGCTCGTCGTACCGCTCGTGATCGGTGCCGCAGAGGAGCTCACTCGATTGGGTGAGCTCCGGCTCGGGCTGGCGGAACCGGACGCGCTCCGCCCCGCCGAGAAGCAGGTCCTCACCACCTTCGTCTCGACCGTCACGTCGAGCGTGAACGCTGTCCGCAGCTATGCCGAGCAGATGCACGCGGCGCGGGTGGACAGCCTGACCGGGCTGCCCAACCGGCTCGCCCTGGCCGAGCGATTGGACGAGCTTCGGCCCACGCTGCTGCCGTGGGGTCCTGCGTCCGACGACGGCCGGACGGCGCCGGCCGAGGACGTACTGGCCGTGCTGCTGCTCGACCTCGACCACGTCAAGGAAGTCAACGACACGCTCGGGCACAGCGCCCGGGAGGCCTTTCTCGTCGAGTTCGGGCGGCGGCTGCAGGCTGAGACCCGGCCGGGCGACTTCGTGGCCAGGGTCGGCGGCGACGAGTTCGCCGTGCTGCTGCGGGACATTCCCAACAGCGCGGCGGCGCGTACGGCGGCCGAAGCGCTGCTCTCCCGGTTGGACGGGCCGCTCGCCGTGGACGGCCTCGAGCTGCCGATGGAGGCATCGGTCGGGGTGTCGGTCGCGCCCCGGGACGGGGTGGCCGTCGATGAGCTGCTGCGCTGCTCCGACATCGCTATGTACGAGGCGAAGGCCAAGCGCAACGGCGTCGTGCTGTACGACCCGTCGATGGACCCCGCCGACCGGGTCGGTCTGCACCTGGTGGCCGAGCTGCAGACAGCGATCGCCGAGGAGCAGCTGGTCGTGCACTACCAGCCCGTCGTGTGTCTACGTACCGCCCGCACGATCGGCGCCGAAGCCTTGGTGCGCTGGCAGCATCCCGTCCGCGGGCTCCTGTCGCCGGGCCGCTTCGTGCCCGTGCTGGAGCGCAGCTCCATGATCATCCCGTTGACCATGTACGTACTGGAGAAGGCTGTCCGGGAGGCGTTGACCTGGCCCGAGGTCGGCGGCCTTGATCTCAGTCTGAGCGTCAACCTGTCGGCGAGGTGCCTGCTCGCGCCGTCCGTGCCTGAACAGGTCAGGCAGATCCTGATACGGCACGGTATGCCGGCGCGCCGCCTCACCCTGGAGATCACCGAGACGCTGGCGCTGGCCGACCTCGAGGTCGTCGACGACGTACTCAGCCGGCTCCGAGAGCTCGGGGTTCGGCTCAGCGTCGACGACTTCGGCACCGGCTACAGCAGCATGAGCTTCCTGCGCAAGATCGCTGTCCACGAGGTGAAGGTCGACCGCAGCTTCGTCACCGACGCCCCGACCTGCCCGGGCGACCGGGCGATCGTGGTCGGGACGGTAGCCCTGGCGCACGGGCTCGGCCTGACTGTCGTCGGCGAAGGCGTCGAGACCACCGCGCAGCTGCGGATGCTGCAGCGCAGCGGCTGCGACGCCGCCCAGGGCTACCTCTTGGGTCGGCCGATGCCCGCCGAGGTGTTCAGAAGGGATCTCAGCCAGCTGCACGTCGACGTGGCCGCCCTGATCGCTGCCCCCGAGCAGCGCAACCCGCTGCCGGTCGGTACGCACTGAGCGTGCGGCCCGGCCGCGCACATCCGGACGGGCGGCCTGCTCGCCGGACCGACTCGTCGACGGGTCGCTGTGCTGGAAGGACGAACAGACGTCTAGCCTGCGCTGACCTTTGGTAACAAGCGAAAGCGGGATGCACATGTTGCAGCACCAGCACCTGCTGGCGGCACCCGAGCAGCACATCGAGGCCGCCGGTTTCATCCTGCGCGGCATCCGCGGTGTCTTTGCTCTCATCGGCAGCGTGATCGCCGGTGTCATCTGCGCAGTTGTGGCCAAGAGCAAGGGCTACAGCGCGATCCTGTTCGGTGTCCTCGGTTTGATCTTCAGCCTCATCACACTCCTCGTGGTCCTCGTCATCCCGCGCAGGCGGTGACGACCGGGCACCGTCATCGAGAGTTCGGCGACTGCCCACGGCGGGCTGCCGTGCTCGAAACCTGCGGCGAGCCGGTGGATGTGGCTGGCCGGCGGTGCGACCGCTGCCGGGAGACGGTGCTCGAAGCGGGTCCTTCGCGAATCCGGCCCGGGGGTGCGGCCGCACATACGTGGGTGCAGTATGGCGCTGCTCAACGCCGCTCAGCCCTTGCGCCGACCCTGGAGCCGACCTTGTCCATGAGTGCCACACCTGCTGTAGCGGACGGAAATGACGGCTCCGTCCGTCGCGTCGGCCTAGCCCTGGTAGGTCTTGGTGGGGCGGTTGCCAGCACCGCGGTCGCCGGCCTCGAGCTGCTTCGACTGGGGGGCACCGCCGAGGGCCTTCCCCTCGCCGGCCTCGACGTCGGTGGCGTCCCTGTCGAGCAGGCCACCGGGCTGGTCCCCTACCACGATCTCGTCGTCCGGGGCTGGGACCTCGACGGCAGCGACCTGCACAAGGCCGCCGAGCAGCACGGCGTCCTCGACCCGCGTCAGCTCGAGGCCGCCGGAGCGGCGCTGTCGGCGCTCGTGCCGTGGCCCGCCGCCGGCGACGAGGACTTCTGCCGCAACGTGTCCGGCGGAAACGTCGTGCTCGCACGGGGCCGTCGCGCGCAGGTCGATGCCATCCGGGCCGATCTGCGTCGCTTCCGGAAAGAGGAGGCGCTCGACGGGCTCGTCCTGGTCAACCTCGCCTCCACCGAGCGCTGGCCGGATCTGGCCTCGCCCTGCCTGCAGACCGCGGCGGCCTTCGAGGCCGGCCTGGATGCCGACGACGCGTCCATCACGCCGGCGATGATCTATGCGTACGCGGCGATCGTCGAGGGCGTCGGGTACGGCAACTTCACGCCGTCGCTCGGGGCCGACGTGCCCGCGCTCGTGGAGCTGGCCGAGTCCCGAGGGGTACCGGTCTCGGGGAAGGACGGCAAGACCGGTCAGACGATGATGAAGACGGTGCTCGCGCCGGCCTTCCGCAGCCGGGCGCTGCGGGTCGAGGGCTGGTACTCAACGAACATCCTCGGCAACCGCGACGGCCTGGCTCTGGACGACCCGGCCTCGTTGGAGAGCAAGCTCGCCACAAAGGCCCAAGCGCTGGAGTCGGTCCTGGGTTATCCGGTCGAGGACCACGTCGTGCGGATCGACTACTACCGCCCGCGCGGCGACTCCAAGGAGGCCTGGGACGCCATCGACCTGGTCGGATTCCTGGGGCAGCGTATGCAGATCAAGGTCGACTTCCAGTGCCGTGACTCCATCCTCGCCGCGCCTCTGGTCATCGAGATCGCCCGCCTGCTCGACCTGGCGCAGCAGCGCGGGGAGGGCGGCGTGCAGCGTCACCTCGGCTGGTTCTTCAAGGCGCCGATGACGGCGGACGGCAGCACACCCGAGCATGCTCTGCACCGGCAGGAGACCGCGCTGCTCAACTGGCTGGCCCGCGAGCGGTGATCTCGGAGCAGCTGCAGACCGCTCCCCTGCTGCCCGCCCTGGCTGCCCTCGCGCCGCTGCTGCGTGAGGTCGGCGACGCCAAGCGCGTCCGGGTCGCTTCGGCACCTGGTTCGCTGGCGGAGCAGGCCTTCAGCCGCGCGTGGGCGAGGCTGGTCGAGGGCGAGGACCCCGAGCCCGTCGCGCTGTCCGAGACGGCGGCCGCGGTAGCTCGGGCCCGGCTCGGGGCGATCAGGAC
>ENA-OFCD01000071-OFCD01000071.1-metagenomes-genome-assembly--contig:-NODE-71-length-64414-cov-5.631240_pt1 | contig 64414 bp, 56 predicted proteins | sample MGYA00153392_OFCD01 | MGnify analysis MGYA00153392 | reverse complement strand
CCGCGGAGAATCTGACGATGCTCGACGACGCGCCCATCTCCGTCCATACCGCCGCCGTCCTCGCGCATTACGAGCGTGTCGCCGACACGATTGCGGCGTTTTTCTACGGCACGCCAATTATTACGCTCTTCGAGCCGGACGTAGATGGCGATCCCGTGATCCGGGTCGGGCAACTCCATCACCCCGTACCCGAGCACATCCCGAAAATGTCCGTTACGACGCGCAGCGGAATACACGAGTACATTGGTCTCACGCCGGACAGCCTCTTGTGGCGCGTGCACCAAGGCGCGATCGGTTTCGAATCCTGGACGCCGAGCCCGATCAACCCGCTCGCCGTCCGGTTCGCGCGACTCATCATCTCCGCGCGCGGCAATGCGACCATCACGATGCTGCGTGCCGCCGCTCACGCCGCTCATGCCGCACTCCAACGCTACGCGATCGACGCGATCGTGGTCCGCGACGGTCGCAGCATCGCGCTCTTTATCCCATTCGAGGACACCCCCGACTACGACACCGTGCGCGCATGGCTCCACACCGTCATGGTTGACGTGCAGCAACGCGAGCCGGCGCTCTTCGAAACCGCGCATCTCGTCCCGCCCGATCGCATCCACATCTCCGCGCAATCCGACGCACCGGGCCACGGCAGTGCCCTGCCCTACACGCTACGCGCCGAATCCGGTTTCGCGATGGTCACGCCGTGCACGTGGGCCGAGCTAGACATGACACCGTGGCCGACGTGGACGATGGAGCACGCCTCCGAACGCCTCGCCACAGGCGACATCTTCGCATCTGAAATCATGCGCATCGGCTTCCAATATTTTGCGAGCATCACAACGCACGCATCCGTCCGCAGCCGCGAAGTGCCGGCACCGATCACCGCAAGCGACAGCGTCGCGCCATTCGAACTGCAACCACGTTCCGACGTCATCACCGTCGCCTTCGATATTCTCGCCGATGGTAAACCGCGGACGGTCGATGAGATTCTCGCCGAAGCCGTTACGCGCGATCTCCTCCCGCACGACGAGCGCAAGAAATACGTCTACGCCACCCTCAAGGCATACGTGGAGAAGATGATCGCGCGCGGCATGCGGCCGGTCATCGTGCAAGATCCCGATCGCCGCTTCCGCAGCAACCACCCCGCCGACGACCTCCCCGATCCCAAGCCCGCCCGCGCCTACACCGCGCCTACCGACGTCATCGCGCAACTCACGGCTGCCGCCTCCGGCATCGATCCGGACGCCTTCGAAATCGCCGTCTGCGCCGCATTCGCATCGCTCGGTTTCGCAGCACAGCACATCGGCGGCAACGCCCATCCCGATGGCACGCTCGACGCGCTCCTCGGTGTGCTCGGCTACCGCGTGATGCTCGAGTGCAAGCTCAACACCACCCCGCTCGTGCGCCCCGATATCGCCGAAGCCGCAAAGTACCGCGAGCAGTACGGCGCGCAGCACGCGATCATGGTCGCTAACAGCTACGCAGCCGAACGCGAAACGCTCACCGAGTGCGAGACGCATCATGTGAGCCTCTGGACGACCGCTGATCTCACCCGCGTCCTCATGATCGGTGTCGACGCTTTCGAGATGCGCCCGCTCTTCGCACCCGGCCTTGCCGCAAACGCGCTCACCGATCTCGAATGGTCGCGCGCGCACGGGCCACGCAAACGTCTCGCCGTCATCTGCGATGCGCTGCGCGAAGCCGGTTGGGCCGCGCAAGTATTGGCCGCCGACTATCACGCCCCCAGCGACGCGCCGCTCCTCACCGAAGACGCGGCGATCATGCTCGTCGATCAAACACTCGCAGTGTATGGATCGCACACCGCGTGCACGCGCGACGAGATCCGCGATGCATTCCGCTACCTATCGTCCCCGCGCGTCCAAGAAGCGACCTGGACGAGCGACGACCGCGTCGCCATCGTTATCCGCTCGCAAGCGTAACCGAGAGGCAAAAACGATGCACGAACACACCGGCAAACTGCACGAGAAGATCGTCATCGTAGCCGACGCCGCAACCGCGGTGCAAACGCTCGCAGACGGCGATCTCGTCCCTATCCAGGTCGACGTCGCCGATCCGCAGAGCGTCGTGGCGAGATACGGCCGTCTCGACGCGATGATCGACTGCGCGGAGATCGTCCGCGAGTTTCCGTTTCTCGAGACGCCTGTGGAAGAATTCGTCATGGGTCAAGCCGTGCGCGATGAAGCTTTCGGGAGGCGGCTCGATCGTCAACATCGCGGGCGTCTCGGGCCTCACGGGAAATGCCGGCCGCTCGGCCTACGGCGCATCCAAAGGCGGCGTCGTGATGCTGAGCAAGGCGATGGCAACCGATCTCGCGCCACTGGGCATTCGCGTCAACGTCATCGCGCCCGGCCCCGTCGAATCCCCACTCGCGGAGCTCAAGCCTTCACCCCACGCACGCAAGCGCTGGACCGACGCAATCCCACTCGAACGCTACGCACGTCCCGATGAAATCGCGGGCGCCGCGGTCTTCTTTTGTTCGGCCGACGCGAGCTTCATCACGGGCCAGGTCCTCGCGATCGACGGCGGTTTTCTCGGGTCGGGCATCATCGCACGACCCGAAGTGATGTAGCCAAGAGGTCGAAGACACGTGGCCTGGCACGACGTGCCGAAGGACGTCGCGGCATCACTCGAACGGCAAGCTATGGCGGCCCAGCCTCGGAGCCCAAACTTTCAAATTCGCGATGAAATTATCGCTCGTTTGCGCGTTCTTCGCCCCGTGCTCGAATCCGAGGGCGATAACGGTCGCACCGAGTCTGGCCGGAGCACAATCCCGCCATGAGCCGGTGCGGCAGTTGACACATCGCTTCAAAAGCGCAATGGGGCTCAATTGCAGAAATTCGACGGTCATATCCGCATGCGGATTTCGTGACCCCAAACCACACGGTGTTCAATATCAAGGGCAATACTTACCGGCTGATCGTGAAAATCGAATATCGGTCACGAATCATTTTTATCAATACGGTTTTGACACACGTACAATACGATAAGGGTCTTTGGAAATGATGAAATCAACGAAGGGAGCACGAATGGGAGAGGTCGACGAAAAAGCCTATGCTCGAGCGCTTATTGCGTTTCCGCCTCATCCAATTCACACCGATGAAGATAATGCGCGAGCGATTTCGATGCTCGATGCACTGGTATCTCGTGAGAAGGTCTCTCTCGAAGAGAAAGCCGTTGCAGATGTTCTGCTCACGCTCATCAAGGCATACGAAGAACGGTACGCAATTGCGCCATCGACGCCGTTGCAGACCTTACTCGAACTCATGGCAGTGAACAATATCAGGCAAAAAGACCTCGCACCGGAAATTGCGAGCAAAGGGGTCATTTCAGAAATACTACATGGCCGTCGCTCAATCAGTAAGGGAGTGGCGATAAAGCTCGCCGCTCGTTTTCACGTCTCGCACACACTCTTTTTGTAGGGGATTCGACCTGACGCCGTCGACGCCTTAGTGCGCCAGTAGCACCTCGACACCAGCAACGCGCTTGAAAACCTGAGCCGCAGTGACGCACTGCGCTCGATCGACGTCGAGATGCGTCGCGACGCGAATCGTGCGTGCGCCGAACGCCGATGCGAGCGCGCCGAGTTCGCGCGCTTGCGTCACGAACGCTGCCGCATCTGGCGCCCCGGGCGCTAAGCGGAAGAGCACGATGTTCGTCTGCACGGTTGCGAGATCGAGCTCGATTCCCGGTGCGCCCGCGATGGCTTCGGCAAGGACGCGCGCGTTGTCGTGATCTTCGCGGATCCGGTCGATGTGGTGGTCGAGTGCGTAGAGGCCGGCGGCAGCTAAGATGCCCGCCTGCCGTAGCGCACCGCCGAACATGCGTCGCACGCGTCGTGCTGCTGCAATATCTGCGGCCGTTCCAACGACGACGCTGCCGACGGGGCAACCGAGTCCCTTCGAAAGCGCGATCCACGCCATGCGAAATGGGCGCGCAAGCTCGGCGACCGTTTTGCCGCTTGCGATTGCGGCGTTGAAGAGCCGCGCGCCATCGAGAAACGTCGCCACACCCGCGGCATCGGCCATCGCGCAGATCGCGACGGCATCGTCGTGCGGAAAGACGACGCCCCCACCGCGGTTATGCGTGTTCTCGATGACGACGAGTCCCGTCGGTGGAAAGATGACATGTCCGCGCGCCTTCACGGCTCCCGCGAAGTCGTTGGCGGTGAAGAGTCCGCTCGTGCCGATGGGACTGATCTGGACGCCGGCATTGGCGGCAGCGGCGCCCGTCTCGTGCCACAGCACGTGTGCTTCGCCGCCGACGATCACCTCATCGCCCGGACGCGTGAGAACGCGCAACGCGATCTGGTTCGCCATCGTACCACTCGCCACGAACATCGCGCGCTCTTTGCCAAGGAGCGCCGCCATGCGTTCTTCGAGCGCGTTGACGGTCGGGTCTTCCCCGTACTGATCGTCGCCCACCGGCGCGTGTGCCATCGCCTCGCGCATCGCGAGCGTGGGCTTCGTGACGGTATCGGAGCGGAGGTCGATGAGATCGGATGCAGCCATGGCGTCGCGAGTTCACCGCACGCGCACGAATTCTTCCGGCCTGGAATCGCGCTTGCGCGTCAGGCAATTGCCACCCGCAATTTGAATGTCGCGATCCTAAACGCCATTACGGTCACATAGGCGTAATATGAGCGAGGTAAAATAGGGCGATATGAGCGAAAGCCAGGGACCGTCCTCGACCGATCTCTTGAGCGCTATTGTCGCGTTGCATGATTTTACGGAGCGCGGCCTCGGCTCACTTAGTGCGAAGATTGATCGCGTTGATGCAAAGCTCGAATGCCAAATTGATCGCCTTCAATATGATATCAATCGGCGTTTCGACCGCGTTGACGACCGATTCGATCGCTTAGAAACGCGCGTCGAGCACCTTGAGCGGAATTCAGCTCGGTAATCGAACCCGTTTTCATGTCGCAGTAGCGGCCGCGAGTTCGTCGTTTGCCAGAACTCCCAGACGTTGAAGCGTACATCTCGGCATTGCGCGCACGCATCATCGGCGTGAGACTTGATGGCGTCCGTTTGCGCGGCGGTGGCTTCGTTTTACGAACGTCGGATCCGCCGATCTCTCACGCCACGGGACGCGTTGTGTGCGACGTGCGAAGGATCGGCAAACGGATCGCCATCGGCCTCGATGGCGACCTCTGGCTCGTCGTGCATCTTATGATTGCAGGTCGCCTCCACTGGAAGGCGCCGGGGGCGGCGCTCGGCGGACGCAACGATCTTGCCGCATTCGATTTTCCGGGCGGCACGCTCGTGCTCACCGAGGCCGGCACGACACGTCGCGCGTCGCTGCATGTTGTCACGGGAGAAGCGGCATTGCTTGCAATGGACCCCGGCGGCATCGACGTCTTCCTCGCCGATCTGAAGACATTTCGCAACGCACTTACACGTGAGAACCATACGCTTAAGCGCGCCCTTACCGATCCGCATACGCTGAGCGGCATCGGCAATGCCTACTCCGATGAAATTTTGCACGCCGCGATGCTCTCGCCACTCGCGCTGACGCAGAAACTCAAGGACGAGCAGTGGCAGCGCCTCTATCAGGCGACGCGAACCACGCTCCAGCTTTGGGTCGATCGTTTGCGCGATGAAGCGGGTGGCGGATTTCCAAGCAAGGTGACGGCGTTTCGCAAAGAGATGGCCGTCCATGGAAAGTTCGGCGAGCCCTGCCCGCGTTGCGAGGCGCCCGTGCAACGCATCCGGTACGCCGACAACGAAACAAATTATTGCGCACGCTGCCAGACGGGCGGGAAGCTGCTTTCCGATCGTGGCCTCTCGCGACTCCTCAAAGGCGACGCCCCGCGTACGATCGACGAGCTCATCGATTAGCGATACCGTTCCTGTAGAAACTCCTGATCGGCGTCCGAAAGCTTCGCACCGATTGGACGTAACGCGAGCGACATGTCGATCAGATGTTGATGATCGGAGATACTCATCGTACCAAGCTCGCGAGAGTAGACGCAGGTCTCCACGACGGCTCTCATCTAGTCCGCACGCTGCGCTGATAATTACCGTGCATTCACCGATTCCGACGCCCGGGCGACGTGGGCAACGTCGCTGTAGTCGCATGATGAGCGCCGGGGCGGGCTTAGAGAGCCTAGCCCATGAAACGGCCATCATGAGTAATGTGCACCCAATGCAAAAGCGCTTGAACGAGATGAATCGATTGGGCGATATGGCCTATTTTCCAGCGTTCGTGAACATGGGCGCGACGATCAACGTGTTTCTGACGATTCTGCTGACGTGGTGGGTGGAACCGCAGTATCCGGCGCTTGCGGGAGTGTTCGTGGCGGTGGTGTTGGCAGTAAATCTCTTACCGGTCGCGCTGTTACGGCTCAAGATGCGGGCGGATGACGAGTTTCACACGCTCGGCGAAATGCAATTTTTTGGCGATCAGCACCGATTTTCGGATTGGGTCTACGTCGTGGCGTCGGCAAACATGGCGTTCTGGATTTTACTCACGTGGACCGTCTCTGCGTTACATCGGAGCAACTTGGCGCTCGCGACGGTCGAGATCGTCGCCGCATTAGCTACGTTCTCTCCGGTTCTTTTACGATGGGTAAAGAAATATATCGACGCACCGTCGATGCGTTAGAGTGGCATCTATCGTCATGATGTCGTCCGTACCGAACGCCGTCGAATGGACTCAAGCTCCGTTACCTCATCGGGACGGATAGCGGCCAACGGTGCAGCCGACGGCTGGTCTTAACCGGGCGACGCAGACAACGTGGGTTCGATGAAGATTGTCGCGACGTCGGGGTGGTGCTCGCGAATCGTCGTTTCGAGGCGTTGAATCGCGGCGATGACCGTCGCGAGCGAGAAATCGTCATGGAAGTGCACGTTGAGGAACAAGGCGATGGTATGCGGTGCGAGTTGCATCGCGATCGCGCGCTCGACTTCGACGACCGCATCGTCTCGCGTCACGAGCGAGCGAATCGCATCGATCGTTTCGGGCTCCGCACTTTCGCCCACGAGTAACGCGCGCGACTCGCTCACCAGAAAGATCGAAACGGATGCGAGCACGAGTCCGATCGCAATCGACGCGATGCCATCGATGTAGCGATTGTGGAGGACGTGGCCGAGAACCGTACCCACGAAGGCGATCGTGAGGCCAACGAGAGCTGCCGAATCCTCGACGAGCACGGTGAAGGTCGTGGGATCCTTGCTTGCATGAATCGTCGCGAGCACGGAGCGGCCGCGCGAATCGCGCATTACCGCGCGATAGGAGACGACGAACGAATAGCTTTCGAGCGCGAACGCGATGCCGAGCACGACGTACGTCCAGAGCGAGTCTTCGAGATCGTGTGGATTGACCAGTCGGTCGACGCCTCCGAGGATCGTGACGCCGCCGCCGACACCGAAAATCAAAACTGCCACGAGGAGCGTCCAGAAATAAAGTTCGCGACCGTATCCGAAAGGATGCCGATCGTTGGGTGGCCGATGACTCCGACGAATTCCGAAGAGAAGGATGCCTTCGTTGGCCGTATCGACGAAGGAATGGATCGCCTCCGCCGTCATCGCAGCGCTTCCGGTAATGGCGGCGACGATGGCTTTGGAGACGGCGATGGCGAGATTGACGCTGATCGCGACAACGACGGTCGCCGTGCTTTCGCTTGAATGGGAGTCAGACACGAAGTTCTCTTGCCCCAAATGTTCGGGGTCGCGCCGCACCAGGCCACGGTAGCGCTCTGCCCAAGGCGCTGCACCCGAATCCGGCTACGCGATGGTTACGTCATCCGCGCGGGCCGAAGTTGACATGACCCGTTGGCCACGTGTGTAGGATCGACACCCCCAAATGTCAGGGTCGGTCGCCAAACACGTTCATAACGGCTGCGTTTTACCGCCGCGCCACGGGCCACTGCCAGAAAAAAAAAGCGCGATCACGAAAGCGGTCAGATGGTTAACGTCTTACCAAACCCGCAGTAAAAACTTGTTTTACGACCACCATCTCCAGTATATTGTGACGGTCCGGTCCTCACCTCAAAGGCCGTTCGCGTTCAAGGCCACGGGAGAACCCTTACCATGAGATCTTCGGTGAGATAGCGTGGACCCGATAACTCGTAAAGCATCCATCCGCGAAACATTAACGCCGAAATTCGTCGCCGAACCACTGCGCTCCAAACTCAGCCGATCGACCGATCCAAACGCGATCTTCCACGTCATCGTCGAGCTCGATATGACGTTTTCGGGCGCGCGAAAAGACGCCTACGACATCGTCGCGGCGGCGATCGCCACGGTAACCTTTCCGCGGACACGCGATGCCATGGTGCGCAACATCGACGGCGCCACCCATCCGTATCTCTTCGCTTCGCTCGCACAGACCGAGATTTTCGCACTTGTAAATAACCCGACGGCACGGCCCGCCATGTTCCGCATGTGGGAATCGACCGCTATCCATCCGCTGACGACCGTCTCGATCAAGACCGTGAAATCCGACGCCTGCCACCTCGCATTTTCGGCATCCGGCACCGACATCGTGTGGGCCGTCCTCGACTCAGGCATCGACGGCAAACATCCGCATTTCATCAAAAACAACAACCTCGACGTACCGAAGCCCCTGGTCGCCGAATCGTTCGTCCCGGGCTTCGACCCACTCGCCGATGCCTTTGGCCACGGGACGCATGTCGCCGGGATCATCGCCGGTGAGGGCGCGGAAAATGCCACGGCCGCATTGCAGACCGCGGGCGACGGAACAGACGACGTGAATTTTCGCATCGCACCCGTGGCCGGAATCAAAGGCATGGCACCCAAGTGCAAGCTGCTCAGCATGCGCGTCATGGACGACTCGGGGACGGGCGACGTGACCGCCCTCATCAACGCGCTCGAACGCATCAACCAATACAATAGCTACGGTCGTAAAATTATCATCCACGGCGTAAATATCAGCGCCGGCTATGTGCCGGATCCACGCTGGTACGCGATCGGTCAGACGCCGGTCTGCGTCCAAGTCAACCTGCTCGTGCGTAGCGGCGTCTCCGTCGTCGTCGCGGCCGGAAATACTGGGTTCACCGAAACGAAGCCCTTCTCCGAAGACGAGCACCTCAATCTCGTTACCCGCGATCCCAGTTACGCAGCGGAGTTCGGCACCATTAACGATCCAGGGAATGCGCAACTCGCCATAACGGTCGGCTCGACGCATCGCGAAAAGCCACACGCGTACGGTGTGTCCTTTTTTTCATCACGCGGCCCGACCATCGACGGACGGCTCAAACCCGATGTTCTCGCACCGGGCGAACGCATTATCTCATGCGCCACGGGGCGCAACGTCACGACCGTGATGGAAGCCAATCCGGCGGTCACCGCGAGTGATTTCGCGTATGTCGAAGATTCCGGAACGAGCATGTCCGCACCACACGTCTCCGGTATTCTCGCGAGCTTTCTCTCCGTCCGCCGTGAGTTTATCGGTGATTCCGAAACGCTACGTGACATGGTCATCGCAACCGCGCTCGATCTCAAGCGCGATGCGCGCGCGCAAGGAGCGGGTCTCATCGACGCGCTCCGCCTCTTCACCGACTCCTAAAGTGAGGTTCACATGCTCACGCACTACAGCGGCTATCCGGCATTCGACCTGCTCTACGACCGCGGCGGACACGCGATCGACGCGAACGTCGAGCGCGAGGCGTCGGATTATTTCCTAACCGGCCCCGGCAAAGATATCACCGATATCATCCTGGTCTCACACGGCTGGAACAACGACGAGAACGACGCACGAACCACGCTCTACAATCCGTTTTTCGGGCAGTTCGCAACGACGACCCCGAAATTCGCGCAACTCAAAAACCGAACGTTCGGTGTGCTCGCGATCTTCTGGCCATCGAAGCGCTTTGCCGACGCCGATCTCATTCCCGGCGGCACGGCTTCGTTCACGGGCAACGAAGACGCGCTGCTCTCGCTTCAGCTCGACCGACTCACGGAAATTTTCGTGGGCGATCCAAACGCGCCCACCACCATCGCGCAGGCGCGCACGCTCATCCCCAAATTGGAAAGTAGTCCGAGCGCGCAAAATGATTTCGTCGCGCTGCTCCTCTCGCTCGCCCCGAAATCGCGCTATGAGATCGACGAGGGCCTCGATGCCGCATTCGATGCCATGTCGCGTCAGAATGGAAGCGACATCTTGGCCCGCCTCGGGCGACCTTTCGCACCGGTCGTTGCCGATCCGGGCCTCCAATTCGGTAGTGGCAGCGCCGCCGGACTCGCGTTCGGAACTGGGACCGCTTCAGGATGGCTCGGCACGGCAATCGGCGGCATCAAAAATGCCGCGTCGTCGCTCGCGAACCTGATCACGTATTACACGATGAAAGATCGCGCGGGAATCGTGGGGCGGACGGGCGTCGCGGAATTCGCGCAAAGCCTCCTCGACGCGATCGCAAAAGGAGACGCGACGCGACGCGTTCATCTGATCGGTCATTCCTTCGGTGGGCGGCTCGTGACATCGGCCGTAAATTCGTTGCGGCCGGAAACCCCCGTAACGACGATGGTCTTGTTGCAAGCCGCCTATTCCCATAACGGACTCTCGGCAGATTACGGCGGCGGAAAACCCGGCAGTTTCCGCGCGGTCGTCGCGGAGCGAAAAGCGCAAAGTCTTCTCATCACGCATTCGAAAAACGACATCGCCGTCGGCGTCGCCTATCCCCTCGCGAGTCGAGCGATGAACCAGACCGCCGATGCGCTGATCGGCGGTCCAAACGACCTCTTCGGAGGCATGGGTCGCAACGGCGCGCAGCACACCGCCGAAGCCCGTTTCGACGATCTGCTTCCGGTCGGCTCGACCCCCGGCTACCCTGCCTTCGCCGATGGCACCTGGATCCGCAATCTCAACGGCGACGGCGATAGCGGGAAACCACGCATTGGAAGCCATGGCGACGTCGCGAAGCCCGAAATAACGTGGGCATTCGGAGAGCACCTCACGTCATCCTGAGAATGGATTGCGCGGGAATACGAGCGAGATCGTGCTCGGCAAGCGATCGATGAAAAGCTGTTTGTCAACGCATGAACACGTGCGGTGGGGAAAACGTTCGCCTCGCACGAGAGCGAGGCGAACGTCCGGACGAGGTTACGGCAACGTGGAGACGTTCACCGCGTACGACTTGGGTTATTGTCCGCCGCCTGGGCATATGTAAGTCCCGCCTGTGGTTGGACTTCCCGATGCGGATATGATGTTGCCGAACTGATTGACCTCGATTGTGACATTCGTGGCTACGAATTGGTATCTTGTCGGCTGACCGGGAATGGTGACCACCACGACGGAATCGGATGCCGAACTCCCGAGCGTCGAGGTCACGCTGAGCGTACCGCCTTTACTCGAAACAGAGAGCACGCCATTAGCGACCGAAGCCGTGCAGTCGGTGAGTAACTGGCTACTGAAGGAACCGAGACCGAGGTTCGCCGAGCCGCTCGCTCCACCAAGGTCACCTGCGACGGCCGGGGTAAGTTTTGCTACAGATTGTGATCCTGCGCGCGAGGAGAGCGAGGTGAGAGCTGAATTTGGGATTGTAAACGTATCGAGCGATCGATCCGTGAAAGCGCTCGTTGCGTCGAGAAGGCCGCAGACGAGTTGCGTAATCGTTACGGCACCGTTTGCGAAAGCAAACGAGGTTGCTTTCACGGTTGCGACTTTACCCGCGAACGTTTTGAAGCCGATACCGTACCCGTTTCCATCGGTAAAAGCGACGTTCTGGATGGCGATCGGACCTGGCGCAGTTAAGCCGGTAATCTCCGTCATATTTGGCGCGACACCAACGAGTGGGCGCGTGAATGTCAATCCTCCGCCTTGAAGCGTGATGTCGGTCGCGCCTACGGTGAGCTTACAGTCTGTGACTTGAATGGGTACCGATGGATTAGATCCTCCGACGTTCGTCGTCTGATCACCGTGTCCGAATGTGTGTGCACCGCCGAAGCCGACGAGTGTTGAGGCATCGGTGACTTTGATGACCGCACCACTGGCAATGCCGGTAATAGATGCTGACAGTGTGATTTCGCTGGAAGTCGGGACCGATGGAGCGCCTGTTGTCGTTGGGAGCGGACTTGGAGAGGCCGTCGCGGTCATCGTGGGACTCGGCGACGGCGATGTATTGATGGGGTTGGTCGGAACGAGGGTCGGGTTCCCGCTGCCGCATCCGGCGAGCATGGCGGTGAGTAATAGCGGGGTTACGTAGCGAGAAAATGTCATAAATCTTCCTCTTTGGGGCGACACGAGCGGATGTGAATATGGATAAGATGGCGACGAGGCGGGGGCGCGAAGCGAAGGCCTAGCGCTAAGCCGTTGTATCCCGAGGGAGAAGTAAAGGTCGCGGAGCTGCTCGTGGACCCGTCGCAGTCGAGCTCGGCACAGGTGAAAGCGTAACGAGATTGAGGTGTGCGCGATTCATACGATCCTCGACAAAAGAGCATGGTTAATGAGGATAGTAACGCCCCGCATGCCACGCGAACATGGGGCAAATCCCTACCATTGAATCGAACCTCAGGAGGCGAGCTTTAACGTCGGGCGGCAAAAGTAGGGATTCACCCCATAGAGTAACGGCCCAATCGTCGTTTACGCTTGCCGGATATGGAAGCGCACGAACTCCTCGCCGCGCTCGCAGCGGATATCGACGCGCTGCAGGGTGCAGGCATCGTCAACCCTATCCACGCAAATGCATATCGCTTGCTTTTGACTTTGGGAACGGCTAGTCTCGTCGATCGCGCTCTTCACGCCGAACGTGCGGTCCTGGCCGCCGACTCTACGCACGCATTGCATCTGCAGATCGTGGCGCGGATGATCGCGCTCTCACACGTTCCCGAATGTCAACGAAGCCTCGCGACCGAGCTCTCCGCTCTTTTGCGAACCGTCGATTGACAGAGGTCGAATTACTCGCGGTCGCCGTAGCCTCCGAGGGCACACCGGCCGATGAAAATCTCGCGATCCGCGCCATACGCGCGTTTGTGGATGCCGACCGTCGCGGCGAGGCGATTCACTGCTATCAACGGTGCGAACGGGCACTCCACGAAAGCGAGCGTTCACCCGGTAACGAACTGCTCGCAGCATTCCGTGCGGCGCTCTGGCAGTCGCCGCCACGATCGCACGCGCAGGATGAACTCCCGCATCCCGTCACGCGCTTCATCGGTCGCGAGCGCGAACGCGCTGAGATCGCAGCGGTAACGGTCTCCGGCGCGACGGTCGTCCTCACCGGTCCGCCGGGCGTCGGCAAGACCCGCCTCGCGATCGAGATCGCCCGCGTCACGGCGAAGAGTTTTCCGTCAGGCATGCGCTATATCGAAGCCGCGTCGCTCGACGCAATCGGAATTGTGCGCGCGATAGCGGTAGCCGATGCCGAGACCGAAAGCGGTGACGGGCGCCTCCTCGTCATCGACAACGTCGAGCATGTCGCTGATGCGGTAGCGACGGCGATCGATGATACGCGAGCGACGCATCCACAGCTTACCATGCTCGTCACGAGCCGCGTTCGTCTTCCCGTCGCGGGGAGTGCTTTCGTCATCGCGCCGTTGGAATTACCACTCGTTGTGAGCGCTCCCGCATTCGTCGCACGTGCGCCCGCGATCGCATTCTTTGTCGAACGCGTCATTTTCGCTCGGCCCGACTTCCGCGTTACGGACGAAAACGTCGCGGAAGTTTCCGCGCTTTGCGTTCTTCTCGATGGCGTGCCTCTCGCGCTCGAACTCGCAGCGGCGCAGATGCGCTTCTTTTCCATTGGCGAGCTTCTCGCTCACCTCCGCGCCCATCCGACGGTGCACGGCGAATCGCTCTTACGCGAACAGATTGCGGCGAGCTTCTCGCTTATGGAGCCCCGTGAGCGGAACCTCGCGCTACGCCTCTCGGTCTTCGACCGTCGATGGACGATGGATGGTGCGCGCATGGTCGGCGGGGATGAAGCGCTCGAACTCTTACCGCGTCTCGTCGATCGTTCGCTCGTGCAAGCGGAAGAGATCGCAGGCGAAACGATCTTCCGCTTTCTCGAAAGCACGTACGCGTACGCGCGCGCAGCGTGCGAAGCCACGTTCGATATCGCGATCCTCGAACGTGAGACATTACATACCGTGCGCGACGTGCTTCTCGCTCGAACGGCGCCGCTCGACGAGTATTACACCCCGGTAGTAAAGCAGTATTTACGCCTGCGATTACCGACCATTCGGCGCGCGGTAACCGCTTGGGCGCTTCGCGATCCCAACGCTTCGCTCGAGATCATGGAGGCATTGCGCTATTTCTGGAAAGACGAAGGTCTCGATCGTGAGGCGGCCGATATCCTCATCGGCCTCGGTGCGCTGTTCGAGCCGAACGGCCCACCCGAACGGAAACTTGCGTATCTCAGATGTTTGGGACTCCATCTCGTGCAACTCCACGAGTTATCGCTCGCGGAAACGATTCTTATGCAGGCCGTCGAGCTTGCGCTCGCGCTCGGTGATGAAGAAGCGCGCGTCTCGTGCGCGTTGGATCTCGGTGTCGCGTACTACGAAAACGCCGACTATGAGAAGGCGTTTTACCTGTACGAAGAGCTCGCAAACGATGCTATCCCGCAAACGATGACGTGGTACCTCGCGAATCGCAACTGGGGTAACGTCGCGATCGCGACCGGCGACCTCGTGCGGGCAAAAGCGCAATATGATTTGATCGAATCTTTTCCCCGTCAAGCGTCGAGTGAGGCAAATTATTGGCGTAACCGGGCATGTCTTGCGACCAAGGCCGATGAGCATGAAAGCGCCATGGCGTACATCGCGCGCGCACTCGAAGCTGCCGAAAGCGAGGGCGTCGGGATGTGGAACCGCGTCGCGGTGTATTCGGCGGCCGGGTTCTCATCGACACAGGCGGGCGACCCGCGCGCGGCATTGCGATGGTTCGCTCGTGGCATCGTCGAGCTCGGCGGTCGAGAAGCGCCCGTGCATATGAAAGAGATGCTCGAGGACGCTGCATGCGCACTCGATGCGCTCGACCGTTGTGACGACGCCGTCGTGCTTTTGGGTGTCGTCGATCGCGAGCGTGAACGAGCGAAGACGCCGACCGATATCTCGGCGATGGCGATTCTGGATGCGGTGCGCATGCACGCGCGACGCGCGCTCGGTGAGGAGACGTATCGCGATGCGCAGAGTCGCGGCCGGATGATGCCGGTTCGCACGGCAGCCGAACTCGTCGTCCGGCGCGCGAGCGAATTACCCGATGCCGTATCGCCATGCGCGCGTTTGAGCGGGCGCGAGGTCGACGTGGCCTACCTCGTTGGGATGGGCGCGACGAATCGAGAGATCGCTGCGCGCCTCTTCGTAAGCGCGAAGACCGTCGAGAAGCATCTTGCCGCGATCTTCGATAAACTCGCGGTGAACCGACGATCGCATGTCGCCGCGATCGTCTCGCAGGATCCGGCGTTACGCAAACGCGCGGAGCGGAGTGTCGCGCTCGCGCAATAGGCGGCCCCCCGTCGTTCGTTTACGCATACTCAACCGCACGCGCAACGATCGCCGCGTCCTCGGCGGGACCATCCGGCGGTAGCAGCGCATCGGCTTGTGTCACGCGTGCATAGAGCACGGGAATCGCAATCACGGAAAGCACGGCGGACGCGCTCATGCCGAACACGAGCGCCCACGCTAGTCCACTCCACACGGGATCCGCTGCGATGACGAGTGACGATAACACGCCGGCGGCCGCCGTAAGAAAGATCGGCCGCGTTCGTGCCGTGGCGGCTTCGACGAGCGCGTCCCGAAGTGGTGCGCCCTCCTTGCGCTTATCTTCGATGAACTCGATGAGGATGATCGAGTTCCGAACGACGATGCCGATGAGCGCGATGAGTCCGATCATCGCCGTGGCCGAAAAGTACACGCCGAAAGGCGCGAGGATCGCAAAGCCCGGCATCACGCCGATCACGGCAAGCGGCACGGCCGCAAGGACGACGAGCGGCACGCGAAACGAACGAAAACGCGCCACGAGAACGAAGTAGATCAAGATAAACGCAACGAGCATCGCGCGACCGAGATCGGCAAAAACCACATTCGTTAAGTGCCATTCCCCGCCCCAATCGACACGGTATCCGGGCGGAAGCGGGTTGCGCATGAGTTCGAAGACCATGTCGAGGACGGCGTATGTGGAGCTGCGCCCCGCCATATCGGCAGCAACGTACGAGACGTTCTCGAAATCGTTGCGATACAACGGCTGATCCGCCGCCCGCGCGACCATACGCGTCACGGCCGAAAGCGGAACGAGACCGCCGAATTTCGAGGGGATTTGAATCGAGGCGAGTGCCGCCGCATTCTCGCGACTGGCGGGTGCGAAGCGGACGAAGATCCCGACCGGCCGAGCATCGCTTGTGGTGTGGAGCGTCGAGACGGCGGCACCGCGAAGCGCCATGGCGAGGGTCTGCGTGATGTCGACCGTACTCACGCCCGCGATCGCGGCTTTGCGTTGCTCGACTTCGAGTTGCAAGCTCGCAGGCAACGGTTTGAAACTCGAGTTGATATCGACGACACCACGTTCGCGCTCGAGCATGCCCGTAAGACGTGACGCCACGGCGCGGCGTCCCTCGAGTTCCGGCCCGAAAATCTTTGCATTGATCGTCGCGCGAACCGGCGGCCCGGGCGGTGTCTGCAAGATGCGAATCGTCGCGCCGTAGCGCTCGGCAATCGCGCTCAGCCGCGGACGCAACGCCCCGACGAGAGCCGCCGATTGGATATGGCGATCGCCTTTGGGGACCAGGTTCACACGAATATCGGCGAGGTGGGGCGCATTGCGAAAGACCGTGCTCTGGAGCAAACTCGCGAGATCGGGAATCGAGTTCGTACCGGAAAAGATCTCGTAATCGGCGATCTCGGGAACGTGCGCGAGTTCGGCGCCGATGGCATCTGCGATTGCGGTCGTCCGCGCGAGCGGACTCGTGGGCAACGCATCGATGCTCACGAGGAACGTCGTTTCGTTCGCATCCGGCAGCATGCGGAATTTCAGCAACTGCACGATCGGTAACGCGGCGCTTACGACGAACGCGAGGAGCAGCAGCGCAAGGAAGATGCTTCCCAAACGCGGCCGGTCCAACAGCGTTATCAGTGTGTTGCGAAACGGCAGAATCCAGCGGGCGATGCCGTGCGTGCCCTTTGGTTTGTGATTGCGCAGGAGCGCGAACGTCGCCCAGGGCGTAATGGCAAACGCAATCCCGAGCGACGCGATCATGGCAATCGGAACGTTGATCGGAATGGGCCGCATGTACGGCCCCATCATTCCCGTCACGAAAAGCATCGGCAGAAACGAGAGCATCACGGTGAGTGTCGCGAGCGCCGTCGGGCTACCGATCTCGCGCACGGCGCTTATCGTCGCGTCGGCTTTGGATTCCCCGGTATCCATCGCGTAATGGCGGTGAATATTCTCAACGAGTACGATCGCGTCGTCGACGAGAAGCCCGAGTGCGAGGATCAAGGCGAAGAGCGTGATCCGGTTGACCGTTTGTCCGGCGAGCATTCCGACACCGAGTGTGACGAAGAGCGTGAGTGGAATCGCCGTCGCCACGACCAACGCTTCGCGCCAGCCGAGCGTCAAGAGCAAGATGACGACGATGACGATCGCTTCGATCAAGCGTTGAATCAATTCGTTGACGGCGTCGTTGGCTTTCTCACCATAGTTTCGCGTGACCGTGACGGCAACGCCCGGCGGAAGCGCGACGGTTTTGAGCTTGTCGAGAACCGCATCGGCGATCGCAACCGCATTCGTGCCTGCCTTCTTCGCGATCGCAATGCTGACGGCGGATTCACTCGTGCCCGTGCTACCGCCGCGTCCGAACCGCGTGTCGGATTCCGCGGCACGACGCCCGAGCGCGACGTTTGCGATCTGGTGGAGCGCGATCGGCTGCCCGTCACTGACGCCGACGATTTGCGCCGCAACCTGGTCGACGGTCGTGTATGCCGTGCCGGCGTGAATCGAAAGCTCGGTCGTCGCATCGCGCACCGTGCCGACGGCCGACGTGAGATTCGTCGCGCCGAGCGCCAGCGCGATCGTTGCCGGCGCGAGGCCGAACGCCGCCAGGCGCGCCGGATCGAGCGTGACGTTGACCTGACGCGGGAGACCGCCGTATTCTTCGACCGTCGAGATGCCGGGGATCGGGCGGAGGGTCGCGATCACGCGTTGTGCGGCATCATCGAGTTGCCCGCGATCGTAGCGTTTGCCGTGCAACGTCAAGACCACGATCGGGATATCATCGACGCTCAGCGGCGTGATCTGTGGCTGCGAGGCGCCCTGCGGCAGTTCGCTCGCATGCGCGGAAATTTGGTCGTAGAGGTCGACGAACGACTTGGTCGGATCGTCGCCGACGTGAAAGAGCACGGTGATGATCGACGCATTTTGGTTCGAGATCGTGTAGACGTGCTCGATGCCCGGAATCTCTTGCAGCACGCGTTCCGCGCGCTCGGTGACGACCTTTTGAACTTCGGCTGCCGACGTGCCGGGATATTGCGTCACGATCGTTGCCGCAGGCATCGTGATCTGCGGATTCTCTTGGCGCGGGGTAAAGACGATAGCGATGAGGCCCCACGCACAGATCGCGATGACGATGACGGGCGTGAGTTTGGACTGCAAGAAATAGGCGGCGATTCGCCCGGCAAGATTTTGCCGCATCAGGGTGCGACCGTGACGCGGCTGCCGTCATCGACCCGTTGTAATCCACCGATCACGACGTGCGCCGCGCGACCGTCGTATCCGATCAATTCGACGGAGGACGCCATGATTGCACCCGCTTGCAACGGAACGAATGACGCAATTCCGTCGCGCACCTCGAAGACGCCGCTTTGACCGGCAAGCGTCACGAGCGCACTCATGGGCACGACCCATCCCATGTGTGCGTTGCCGGCAATCGATACACGGGCGAACATGCCGGGTTGCAGGCCACGCCGACTCGGTATGGCGATCACGACGGTTGCCGAACGCAGCGCCGGATTTTGTGATGGAACGATCGTGCGAACGCGGGCCGGAATCGGCGCGCCGCCGATCGCATCCACGCGCACGTCGATTGCCGTTCCGGGTGCGAGCGCCCCAACCGTATCGTCGGGAACGGCGACGTCGACTTCGAGATCGCGCGAATTCTGCATCGCGACGATCGGGCTGCCTTGAGCGACGACGGCTCCCGGTTGGACGTACTTGCTGATGATGATGCCGTCAAAGGGCGCCGTGAGCGTCGCGTCGCGCAGCGGAACATTCGCGGCATCCACGCCGGCTCGCGCACCAATTGCCGCACTCGACGCCGCTCGCGACTGCGCTCGCGCGGCGTCGAGATTATTGCGAGCGCCGTCGACACCCGCTCGCACCTGTGTCACGGCCGCGTGCGCTGCAGCGGCATCCGTCTGCGTCTGATCGCGTTGTTGCTTCGAGACGTCTCCATGCGCGAAAAGCGTTGCCATGCGCGAAGCGGTAATATCGGCGAGGGCCTCGTGAGCACGTGCGGCTTCGAGCTGCGCGCGAACCGACGCGAGCGACGCGCTCGCCGCATCGATCGTGGAGACGGTCGCGCTTTCGGATTGCGCGGCAGCCGCCGCTCCCGCGCGTGCTTGAGCGAGGCTCGCAGCATAACTCGAAGTGTCGATTTGTGCGATCGTGTCGCCTGTTCGAACGACGTCACCGATGCGCACGTCGACGCGGACGACGCGTCCGGCCGACATCGCGCCGACGGTCACCGATCGCACGGCCGCAAGCGAGCCCGAAAGTTCGATCGGCGTTGAGATTTTCGTATATCGTACCGGTGCGACGGTGACGGGCACGGACTGCTGTGATGCATCACGCGATGCGGGCAGCGACGTTCTTTTCACACATCCCGCGAGCAGAAGTTCGGCGAGCAGCACGAGTGCGGTCGTTATCCGTACCACGACCGGCCGCGCTCCCTTCATGCCGGACGTTGTTTCACAATACTCGCGATGAGATTGGACAAGAGGCACCAACCGGTCAATCCGGATTGCAGCAGATTGACGCCGACGAATGCGACGAGCCAGAGCCAATGGCTATCGAGGAGCGACAACCCGAGTCCGACGAGGACGAGGAGTCCGGCGATCGAGCGAACGGCGCTTTCGACGCGCCAGCCCGCTTCGCGTGCGGGTCGCAAAAACGGATGAGCGATCGTTTTATGTTCCATGATTGTAAAAAAATACCATACCCCCTAGGGTATTGTCAAACCCGCTACGTGTACGTTACTGTATCGGTATATTATGAGATCGAATGCGAAATCCAAAGACGACTCGCGACGTGGATCGTCAAAGCCAATCTCGCAACCGGGACATGCCGTTCTCGATATCGACGATGGCACCGCACGCGAGATCGTCGCTCGACTCGCACGCGTCGAGGGACAGGTCCGTGCCGTTTCGCGCATGATCGAGGAGCGCCGTGACTGTCATGCGATCGTCCACCAACTCGGCGCCGCGCGCAGGGCCCTCGAACGCGCCACGGCTCAGCTTTTAGTCACGACGCTAGCGCAATGTATCCGCACGGCGAAGACGGCGGCAGATGAATCGGAAATTCGAAAGTTAACCGACGCGTTTATCAAATTGGCGTAAGACTCCGCAAGACTGATTATGGCTGGTAGGAGGCTCGGCGGTCGTGAGCGTGTTTTCCCAGTCGCCGGTTCAACGCGATCGGATGCCGAGCTTCAACGCTAGCGTTGATGACGTCGTAGGTGCTGTCGTGCAAACGTATCGGATCGAGTGTCACGCGCTCGATCGCGGCTTCGGCAAACACGGCACAGACGCGGAGGAGAAGGTGGGCGAGCATGCGCGTCGCTTTTTCGGCCGGCGCGATGCCGTGCTTGGCATGAAATTCGTTGAGCATCGCCTCTGCCTGCAGTTCGTCGACAGGTGCGAGCCGGTGCGCGTGGTGCGTACCGCTGCGAATTTCGACGATGGCGCCGAGGTTGGGGTCGTTGCGACATTCGATCGCGATGTCGGTCCCCGCTTCGATCGTGCGTTGTGCCAACACGTGGCCGTTTGCCGATTTCTCGACGTGCGGCGCGATGCGTTCGTAGGCGTGTCGTATTGCGTGCGACTTACGCAGACCGGTTTCGGCAACCGGCGTATTTCCTGCGTGTCCGTTCGACACGGTGCGTAGCGAAATCGGGCGATGCTCGGCAAAAAAGACCGCGTCTTGGGCACTATCGACATACCGCGAGCGGACGACACGGATCCCGTGTTCGCGGAGCAGTTCGAGCGCATCGATCGTTTCGAAGATCATCGCGCCGTGACCGATACGTGACGAGGGTGGTTGAACATGGCTCGACGGTAGCGGAGCGCCTTGAATCACTTGCGAAGAACGTGAGAACGGCTGACGCTACAACAGCTCGAGCAGGAGGCACCTAACAAGGCGGAGGTCGGTGGCGATCGTTTCTCTGCTCCAATGTTGGGTACGAGGACCTCATGCCGACGCGATGCGATCGGCGCAGATGCACATTCGATTCCGGGAGAAGCCTTTGCAAGCAGCGATTCACGAGATGCGTAATCATCTTTCCGTCGCGATGGCGAGTATCGAAGCGTTTCTCGATCGCAAACTCGAGCCGAACGACGCCCGCTTACACGCGATGTTCGAGACCTTACGTGAGATCGATCTCCTGATCGATGATCTACCGAGCAACGTCACCGTTGCTTTCGGCACGCATGTCGTGTCGATCGACGTCTGCCGACTGGTTGCCGGTCACGTCGCTGCGATGGAGGGGTACGCCGCGGAGCGCGGGGTACGGCTGACGATAGAATCTTGCGAGGGGACGCATCCGGAATGTGCGCAGTTTTTGGGCGATCCGATTCGGATTGCTGAAATTGTGACGAACCTGCTGCTTAATGCGATCCGTTTTACACCGTCGGGTGGCGAAGTCCACGTCTATTGTCGCCGTGGTCCAAACGATATGCGCTTCACCATATCCGACGAAGGGCCGGGAATCAGGCGTGAGGAGCGGATGCATATTTTCGAACGCGGCTATCGTGGATCTTCAGGTGCCTCCTTTCCGGGCAGTGGCATCGGACTCGCACTCGTCAAGGAATTCGTGAACCGCCAGGGCGGATCGATCGACGTCGCCGACGGGCCGCTCGGCGGTGCAGCCATCACGGTTATCTTACCGGGTAAGCTTTACGAGGGAAGATGCCGCGAATGCGGCACGACGGTTTCGCCGAATCTCGCGTTGGCGTAATCCGCAAACCGGAAATTACGGGCTTCGTACGGGGCCACCGCAGGCGACATGTTGGCTTCGGTTGGCCAGCATCTTATGCACGCTCACGTAAAACGATCCGTTCGACGCGAGAGCGCGTTCGGTTTCTACACGGCGGAGGATGGTGTGCGAACGACCGTGGATGAGCGGATTGAGATCGATTGCTTTCGAGAGTATGAGACGGTTGCAAGGGCCCCGATGCAGGTGCGCGAGCTGCATTGGCGCGTTGTGTGGGACACGTTTCATGCGAATATCGACGACGAGGTTCGCACCTCGCTTCGTTATTGTTGCGGCCCCGCTCTCTTGCGAGCCGTATTGGGGATGAAGCGCGATCGTCACGCGCGACGGCCCGGATGCACCGATTACGAACGGGAGCAATAGCGCCGCGCACAGAGCTTTCTGCAAATGCATGCTATCACCGTCAGGTAATCGGTTGAAGAGGGTTGGAAGATTGCGCGAAGGCAATGCGTTGTGTCTTACGGCGCCGTCAGTTTCGGAATAATTTGAGGATCGGGCTTGGTGAGTTCGGCGAGAAGCGTCTCGACGCGCGCGGGACTTAGCGCATACTCGCCGGGAACCAGAGCGGCAAAATCCGGCGCTTCACCTTCCACGGTCACCGCACACGCGAGGTACGAGCCATCGCGGCGGATCGCAACGCTGCCATGCAGGGGAACATCGGAGCAACCCTTGCCCGTCGAACCGCGAAGATTCGCTTCGTAAGCCGCAAACGATGCTGCCGTATGTTCCTCGATATTAATGCGCTCGATGTGATGCTTGATGTCGTAGAGCAACGTCTCGACGAAGAGGCGGGCGATATGTCGGCCGACGAGGCGATCGAAAACCATCCCTACAAAGCCGAACGGTGGCGTGTACGAACCTGCGAAATCGATCATCGCGTGTGTCGAATGCGCTCGCGCGGTGAGCACGCCCGTGATTCTCGGAAACGGTCCGGTATGCGTCCCATTCCACTTAAGATTGAGCGCCTGTTCGAACCTCGGTGTCGACGACGCCGTAGGAATCGAAACGGCCTCGACTCCAACCGTTACGATGCGAAAGATGTGCACGAAAGTGGGCAATCTGAAAGCGCGTAGCGGCAGACCGATCGGAATGATCCGGTGTCGCTCATCGAAATAGCGTTGCGCCCAGTCGATTGCGACGGACTGCGGGCAGGAAACGAGTATCGAAGCTTTCAGCGGCCGCACGTCAACGATTCCAAACTATTGCCGATTTCATCGATCGATTATCTCATGATGCCATCAGAATAGTAGGAAGATCGAACGAAGAGCGACACCGTCCGTCAGGTACCGACGTCCGTTATCGTGTCGGGTTCTGAGAGACTCGCCAGCAACGCTCGTGCACGATCTTCGGGTAGCGCGTATTCTCCGGTTTCGAGCGCTTTGTAAGCGGGCGCGTAGCCCTCCAAGTGGACCGCACATGCGATGTACGTCCCGTGGCGGCGGATCGAAACGCTACCGCGAAGCGCGATCGGTTCCGCGATCGTGCCATGCGTTTTGCGGAGATGCGCTTCGAACGGAAGAAACTCCGCAGCATTTCGTTCCTCGATCGTGTGCCGCGAGATGAAGCGTGCGATATCGTTGAGAAGCTCCTGAGTCGCGATACGCGCGATATATCGCCCGATGATGCGATCGAAGAGCATCCCTGCAACGCCGAATGGTGGACGGTATCGACCGTTAAAATACAGCGTTGCGTTCGAAACATTTGCGCGCGAAGTGATGGTCCCCGTGAGCGCCGGAAACGCGCCACCGTGCGTCGGTTTCCAGGAGAGCTGTATTGCAGATTGTTTTGGCGACGCGGATCGGTCGGGAACCACGTCGAAGTAAACGATAACGTTACGATACACGTGCACCGATGTTGGAAGCCCGAGTTTGTGTAACGGAATTCCGATGGAGACGATGCTATGTCGTTCGTCAAAATACCGGTGCGCCCACACGATCGCCGCTGTTTGCGAACACGGTACGTCGATTGAAGCCTCCAGGTCGCCTCGCTCGAAACGCGTTCTTGTGCCGTGGCCGATCATCCAATTCCGATCTATCGCGCGCCGCTATTCGCACCGATGTTCGAATCGTAATGACCTCGCTGGAAGTTTGTATGAACGTTCACGAGATCTTCACCGCACGCTCCTACGCTCGAGGGACGTCGGCCCTTATCGGCCCCCGTTTCCTTGTCTTTTCGGCCACTTCCAGGGAGAGTCTACCATGTCCGATCTCTTGATGACGACGCCGACCGGTTACGCCTCTCCCGCGAAGGCGATCTACTTCTTCGATGAGGGGACCGGCGAGATGAAAAACCTCCTTGGCGGCAAGGGTGCTGGGCTCGCTGCGATGACGCATGCCGGTTTGCCGGTCCCCGCGGGCTTCACCATCACGACGGAGCAGTGTTTGGCGTACTATAACGCCGGACGCCGCTTCCCGGACGGTTTCGACGGGAAGCTCAGCGATGCGATGCGCGAACTCGAGACGCGGACCGGCAAGCGCCTTGGCGACGCGAAGAATCCGTTGCTCGTCTCCGTGCGGAGTGGAGCGCGCGTCTCGATGCCGGGCATGATGGACACGATCCTCAATCTCGGGCTCAACGATACGACGGTCGCCGTGCTCGCCGCGCTCACGGGCAACGAACGTTTCGCCTGGGACGCGTACCGGCGTTTCATCGCAACGTTTGCTGAAGTGGTGCTCGGTATCGAAAAACAAATCTTCGATCGGATTATCGAGGAGGCGAAGACAAAGCTCGGGGTCGCAACCGACCCCGAGGTCGACGTTGCGACGTGGAAGCTCGTCGTTGCAGAATTTGCGCGCGTCGTCGAGCGCGAATCGCAGCGCCCGTTTCCCCAAGATGTCACCGAGCAACTCGAACTCGCAATCAAAGCGGTGTTCGACTCCTGGTATTCCAGGCGCGCCACCGATTACCGCCGTTACAACAAAATCTCCGACGACTGGGGCACGGCCGTCAGCGTCGTCTCGATGGTCTTCGGCAACATGGGCGACGACTCGGGCTCGGGCGTCGCATTCACGCGAAATCCCAACACGGGTGAGAAAAAACTGTACGGCGAGTATCTTCGCAACGCACAAGGCGAGGATGTCGTTGCTGGGATTCGCACACCCGAACAGATCGCGGACTTACAGAACTCGCAGCCCGATGTGTACGTGCAGTTCGAGCGATTCGCACGGCAACTCGAAGCACTTTACAAAGACATGCAAGATCTCGAGTTTACGGTCGAGCGCGGGAAGCTGTACATGTTGCAGACGCGCGGCGGGAAGCGTAGCGCCGAAGCTGCGGTGCGCATCGCGCTCGACCTCGTTCGTGAAGGCGTGATCGACAAGCGCGAAGCGGTGCGCCGTTTCGATGCGGCGACGCTCGATCAACTCTTCCACGCTCGGTTCGATCCGAAGACGCCGTACGAGCGCGTTGCGAAGGGCTTGAACGCCTCACCGGGCGCGGCCACGGGAATGGTCGCCTTCGACCCCGATACCGCTATGACACGCGGTCGCGCGGGCGACGCGATCATTCTCGTTCGCAGCGAGACGACGCCCGACGACATGCACGGCATGATCGCCTCGAAAGGCGTACTCACGTCGAAGGGCGGCGCGACGTCACACGCCGCGGTCGTCGCGCGAGGCATGGGGTTACCGGCCGTCACCGGCTGCGATGCTTTACTCGTGGATCATCATGCTAAAACGGCGATGCTCGCGGGTCACGCGCTTAAAGAAGGCGACTGGCTTACGATCGACGGTACGACGGGCGAGGTCGTGATGGGCAAGCTCGCCTTAATTCCACCGCCGTCGCAGGCGCCGCCGTGGCTTGCAGAATTTTTGAGTTGGACGGACGATCTGCGGCGCATGGACGTGTGGGCGAACGCAGATACGCCGGAGGACGCGCAACGTGCGCGCGATCTCGGGGCGACGGGTATCGGCTTGTGCCGCTCCGAGCATATGTTCATGCAGCCCGAGCGGCTACCGATCGTCCAAGAGATGATCATCAGCGACACGCCGGAAGCGCGCGCCGACGCGCTTGCAAAACTCTTGCCGTTTCAACGTGCCGACTTCACGGGAATTCTTCGAGCGATGGCCGGCTACTCGGTGACCATTCGGCTCTTAGATCCGCCGCTGCACGAATTCTTGCCCGATCTGGAAAAATTGCTGATCGAAACGACGGAGATGCGCGTTCGCGAACAGCAAGCGTCGCCGTCGTATCGCGAGAAGATGCGCGTACTGGGGCGCGTGCGGGCACTACACGAGCAAAACCCGATGCTCGGGCTCCGTGTTTGTCGCCTGGGCATCCTGTATCCGGAAATTTACGCGATGCAAGTGCGCGCCATTTTCGAGGCCGCCTGCGAATTGCGCAAAGCCGGCGTGGATGCACGGCCCGATGTCATGATTCCGGGCGTCGGCACGTCGGAGGAAATGCGTGCGACCTACGATGCGGCAAAGACGGTCGCCGATTCCGTCATTCTCGAAAGCGGCGTCTCCTTGACCTACCGCATCGGTACGATGATCGAGTTACCACGTGCTTGCGTGATTGCCGATAAACTTGCCGAGACCGCCGAATTTTTCTCATTCGGAACGAACGATCTCACGCAAACGACCTATGGCTATAGTCGCGACGATGCGGAGGCGTCGTTCATTCCACGCTACCTCGCACTGAAAATTCTCGAGGACGATCCGTTCCAGGTGTTGGATCGCGTCGGCGTTGGCGAACTCATGCGGCAAGCGGTCACCCGGGGCCGGGCGACGCGCAGCGATCTGAAGATCGGTATTTGCGGCGAGCACGGCGGCGAACCATCATCGGTTGCTTTTTGCGACGAACTGGGCCTGGATTACGTCTCGTGCTCGCCCTACCGGATCCCAATCGCGCGCTTAGCGGCCGCCCAAGCGACGATCGCTCGCGGCTGAATAATAGGAAACGATCACGAGATTTCCATTCGGCCAGCTTCTCGCTGTTTCTTCACGCGGCTTTCATCTAAAAGACGCATCGTGTGGGGATGCGCTTACGATATTGGATTCCGTCTCATCGATCGATCGGATACGTCTGTGGACTCGTCGCACTCGCCTCTGCTACGTTCGCGTGTGTTGGAGAAGCGCGATCGGCCACCCCGAGCGCCAGTCCTCCGACGTCGGCTGCGGCGTACTCCACCGTGCGCGTCCGACTCTCTCCCGCCAAGGCGGGTCGTACGCACGTACTCGTGGTCGCACCGGCAGTATCGAAGGCGGCAAAGCTAACACTTATTTCGGGTAGCGATTGCGGCACGCGCGGTGCCGCACGGATCGGACTCGCACGACTCGTGGGCGGACGCTCGCAAACGCTCGTTGCGATTCCATTCACGGCTTTCAAATCCGGACGTTTCGTCATCGACATTCGCGACGCAACGAATCGGGCACGAGTCGAGGAAACGTGTAAGAGCTTGTAACGTCCGCGTCGTTGCGTTCATAAAGCCTTCGTGTCCGTGACCTATTCATTACGGGGTGATCGGCTTCCTCAAACATCTTCTCGTGGCGACCGATGGCTCCAAATCTGGCGATCGGGCCGTTTCTTTTGCGATCGCACTCGCTCGCCGGCAGAGCAGTGATGTGTCCATTTGTTACGCCGTCGATCGCACGGGTGTCGAAATCGAATCGTTCGCGTCGACGGAAGAAACGTCGAGGCGATCGTTGCGGCTCGCGCGTGCTTTGGACGTGGCTGCCGAATCGATACTTGCAGAAGCGGCGAAACGGGCGACCGATGCGGGCATCGTCGTTGCGACCGCCGCGCTCGAGTATCCGCCAGCGCCTGCGATCGCAGCGTTCGCGAGAGCACGAACCGTCGACGCCATCGTGATGGGAACGCAAGGAAAACGGGGATTCGAGCGCGCCGTCATGGGAAGCGTCGCTGGAAGCGTCTTGCGCCGCGCCAGTGTCCCAACGTTCATCGTGCCCGCCGAATGGAGCGACGCACACGTGGTTTTCGATCGTATTCTCGTCGCGATAGACGATTCCGATCCGAGCGACGCTGCCGCGGCTTTCGCACGATCTTTCGCGGAAGCCGATGAAGCGCGTCTCGTGTTCTGCACGGTTGTAAAAACGCGCGAGTTTCTCGACACCGATACCTCGGCCTCCGACGCGATGTCGAATGTCGTTCGGCTTCTCGCCATGCAAACGGATCGCGCGCGCGATCATGGCGTCGTATCCGAAAGCGTCGTTGCCGAGGGCGAGCCTGCGGATGCGATCCTATCGATGGCCGCGACGCGGGATTCGAATCTCATCATCGTCGGAACGCACGGACGTCGTGGTCTCAATCGACTCTTCGTCGGAAGTGTCGCAGAGCGTATCGCCTGCTGTAGTCGCGTGCCGGTTGTCGTGGTTCCCGCTTCCAACGCGACGACGCTCCGTTTGCCCGAACGATGACCATACATTTCCGAGTCGCTTCGATCGACGTCACTCTCGCGGGTGGAGAAACCATCGAAATCAACGAGGCGCGCGATCTCCGTGCCGAACAGATAGAAGCCTTCGTCGGCGGGCTCTTGCCCGAAAGCCGGCGCTTCCGTTTCTTTCATGCAACGACGATCGAAACGGCGGTCGAAGAACTTTTGCACGAAGCGACGGATACGAGCGGTCTCTCGATCGTCGCGCAGACGATGGACGGTCGCATCATCGCACACGCCGCCATGATGCGTATCGATCCCAATCGCGCGGAAGTCGCGTTCGCGGTGACGGAGATCTATCAGGGCCGGGGACTCGCGACGATCATGCTCGGCAGGCTCGCCGAGATCGCGAGTGAGAACGGCATCGAGATCTTCGAAGCCGTCGTCATGCCCGAGAATCGCGCGATGCTCGACGTCTTTACCAATGCCGGTTTCCCAACCGACGTGCACCACGAGGGCGGAACGATTCGCATCACGCTTCCCACCGCGTTTTCCGATGAAACGATCGCACGGTTCGAAGAGCGCGAACGTCGCGCGACCGTCGCTAGCCTCGAGCCGATCTTCCAACCGCAATCGATCGCGATCGTCGGCGTTTCCGAGCACGCCGACAATATCGGTTCGTCGATCTTGCGCAACCTCGTCGGTTTTGGCTATACCGGGCGCATCGCGCTCGTCCATCCGCGCGCCACGATGATTGGGGAATTGCGAACGTACCCACGCGTCAGTGCGATTCCAGGAACGGTGGATCTTGCGATCGTGGCGGTTCCCGCAAGCGCCGTCAGCGATACCGCGCGCGATTGCGCCGCAAAAAACGTTCGAGGGCTCGTCGTCATCAGCTCGGGTTTCGCCGAGATCGGGAGCGACGAGGCAAAAGCGCGTCAGCACGAACTTCTCGCGATCGCGCGCGACGCCGGAATGCGCCTGGTCGGTCCGAATTGCCTCGGGATAATCACGACCGATCCCGCGGTACGCATGCACGCAACGTTCGGTCCGCAGCGACCCGTTGCGGGAAGGCTTGCGTTTCTCTCACAAAGCGGTGCGCTCGGTCTCGCGATCGTCGACTTCGCAAAAGAACTCGGCCTCGGTCTCTCGTCGTTCGTTTCGACGGGTAATCAAGCCGACGTTTCGAGTAACGACCTGCTGCAATATTGGGAAAGCGATCCGCAAACATCCGCTATCCTCCTCTATCTCGAATCGTTTGGCAACGCGCGCAAATTCGCGCGCATCGCGCGCCGCGTCGGCGCGAAAAAACCGATCGTCGCGATCAAGGGTGGCCGTACGGGTGCGGGCGCTCGTGCCGCCGGATCGCACACCGGTGCGCTCGTCGCGACCTCACCGGCGCGAATCGATGCGCTCTACGAGCGTGCCGGCATCATCGGTACGGATACGTTGGAAGAGTTATTCGATGTTGCGGCGATCGTCGTATCGCAACCGCTCCCGCGCGGAAATCGCGTCGCGATCGTGACCAACGCCGGCGGCCCAGCGATTCTGTGTGCCGATGCATGCGCGACCCATGGCCTCGAGGTTTCCGTTTTGCAAGAAGCCACGACCGTACGGCTACGAGAAGTGCTCGGCCCCAATGCCGGTCTCTCGAATCCGATCGACATGACCGCGATGGCGAGCGCCGATGCGTATCGCGTCGTGCTCTCGATCGTTGCGGCAGATGCGAACGTCGATGCGATCATCGCCGTCTACGTTCCACCGTTCGTTGCAGGCGCAGGCGACGCCGTACGTGCGATCGCCGAAGCCGGTGTGGATTCGATCAAACCGATCGTGGCCGCATATCTTTCTGCGAGCGCGCGGCCCCGTTTCAACGATCTTCCCCAACACACGCCCTTCTTGACATTCGCTGAAGACGCCGCGCTCGCGCTTTCTAAAATCGTGCGCGCGAGAAATCGAGGCGAGCACGAGTCGGCCCGCATGCCAAACGCAATCGACGTAAAAGCGGCAAGCGCGATCGTTGCAAGCGCGCTCGACGCGGGTACGGGTTGGCTGTCGCCCGCATCGGTGGCAGCGCTGCTCGACGCATTCAGCGTCCCACGCATGGCGCAGCAGATCGTCAGCTCGGTCGACGACGTCGCGCGCGCCGCGCGCGAGATCGGCGTTCCGGTCGCGCTCAAAGCGATCGCACCGACGCTGCTTCATAAGAGCGAGCACGGTGCGGTGCGCCTCGATATTGCCGATCCCCAAGCGGCCGCCGTGTTGGCGCTGGAAATGCGCGAACGTCTCGAACGCGATGGTCACGCGCTCACGGGTTTCGTCGTGGAACGCATGGCACCCAAAGGCATCGAGATGTTCGTCGGCGCCATGCGCGACACGTCACTCGGCCCGCTCGTCGCGTGCGGCGCCGGCGGCACCACGATCGAAATTGAAAACGACGTCGCGCTTCGCCTCGCCGGGCTCGAGGTGGGCGACACGCGCGAGATGATCTCCGAACTGCGTTGCGCGCCGCTCTTACGCGGGTATCGCGGCGCACCGGCGAAAAATATCGCGGCGTTCGAAGACATCGTCGCTCGAATCGATCGGCTCGTCAGCCGCTTCCCCTCAATCGCGGAAATCGATTGCAATCCCGTCGTGGTCGACGAACGCGGCGCTTGGACTGTTGACGCTCGCATCCGCGTCGAATCGGCACCGATACCGTCGTTACTCGGCCGTTGACGTCATTTCATCGCCGTAACGTGTCGACGGGATAGCATATGGCACGATCCAAGCCCCGGAGTTGGCGCGACGTTCCCAACAGTGTCGTCGCTCTCGGCTTCGTCGCACTGTTCATGGACGTTTCGTCGGAGCTCGTGCATAGTTTGTTGCCGCTCTTTCTCGTCGACACGCTCGGTGCGAGTCTGGTCACGGTCGGGGTGATCGAGGGTGTCGCCGAGGCGACGGCGGCGATTACGAAGATGTTTTCAGGCGTCATCTCAGACCGCATCGGCAAGCGAAAACTCCTGACGATCGTCGGCTACGGACTCTCGGCCATAACGAAGCCGATCTTTCCATTGGCGGGGTCGATCGTCGCGGTCTTCGCAGCCCGTTTTCTCGACCGAATCGGCAAGGGAATTCGGGATTCCCCGCGCGACGCTCTCGTCGCCGACATTACGCCACCGGAAATTCGGGGCGCAGCATTCGGTTTGCGCCAGGCGCTCGATACGATCGGAGGCGTTGCCGGCCCAGTGTTGGCGATGGCCCTCATGATTCTCTACGTCGATAATTTCCGAGCGGTATTTTGGTGGGCCACGATCCCGGCTGCGATCGCCGTCGCCTTGCTGATCGTCGGTGTTCGGGAACCAGCCGGGGTGAAGCCAAGCAAACGGCGCGACTGGCCCGTGCGGCGCGCCGATCTCGCACGCATGAGTAGATCCTATTGGCGGGTCGTCGTCATTGGAATCGTCTTCACACTTGCCCGTTTCAGCGGTGCGTTTCTCGTCCTCAAAGGTCAGCAAGTCGGCTTGCCACTCGCGCTCGTGCCCCTCGTACTCGTCGTCATGAACATCGTCTATGCCACCGTCGCGACCCCGGCCGGAAGCTTATCAGACCGAATCGGTCGCCGCAAAGTTCTCACGTTCGGACTTGCCGTGCTCGTTGCGGCCGATCTCTCGATCGCATTTGCGCCGGGCCTCATCGGCCTCTTCGTCGGAGTTGCCTTATGGGGAGCATACATGGGCCTTTCGCAAGGCCTGCTCTCGGCTCTCGTCGCCGATACGGCACCTGCCGATTTACGTGGAACCGCCTTCGGCATTTTTAATGTGTCGACCGGCGTGGCGCTTTTGGTCGCGAGCTCTCTTGCGGGCGTCTTGTGGGCGCACTTCGGACCGACCGTAACATTCGCAACCGGCGCGGGATTTGCAGCCGTGGCAGCAATCGCTTTTGCCGTCGAGTCGGACGGTCCAGGCTTCGGCCGAACCCAAGCACGGTAAGCTATCGACGAGAGATATTGAGTGGCGTGCTCCATGCCGAGTCGCGCTTGAAGCGCGTAAAACGCTCGGGATGATTGCGAAAATGCGCTTCGAGGTCGGAGATGCGGTGGTCGTCGCGTGGATGATCCGAGAGCATCTCGAGCTTTCCACCGGCATTACTTTTGCCAAACGCCTCAATGAGTTTGACGAGACCCCACGGATTTGAATTCGCTTCCGCGCACGTGTCGGCGCCTTTGAGATCGGCGGTACGCTCCACGTCGCGGGAAAACGAGAGCGATTGCAAATTGGCGAGAACGCCGATGCCGTAGTCGGTAAGACTCCCGGATTTGCTGCCAAGTAAGATCGCTAGGGCGCGTGCCGCAAGATTGGTGTTCTGGTTCTTACGTATGAGGTTCGTGACGTCGTGATGGATCGTGTGCGCCGTTTCATGGCAGAGCACAGCGGCGAGCGCTTCGCGATATCGTACGAAGCGCATCAACGAATCCGATATATAGACATTCCCACCCGGAACCGCAAACGCGTTCGGCTGTTTCTGACGAACGAGGACGAAGCGAAACGGATACTCGTACTGACGATTTGCGACGTTTGCAATCCGCCTAGCCGTCGGTCTCAAAGCGGTGTACAACGGCGACGATTGATCGATAATCTCGCCTTTTGCTTGCAACTCGCGGTAAACGTCCGCGCCGATACGTCGTTCGGAATCTTCGGCATGTGCGACGACAGCCATACGCGATAGGATCGCAAATACGACGAGTGGGACGACGACGTAGGGGGAGAATCGGCTCATTCGATTTACGCGCATCGAGCGATCAAGATCGCGGCGTCGTGTCTAACGGCTCCATCGGAGAACGCGACGACGTAGCTCAACAACCACGAGGCTTTATGGCCCGACGTCGCGGCCTCGTCGATCGGCAACGTCATGCCACGAAGAAAAATAATCACGAGTCGAAACCTCAAATCGACAGATGCCTTCACGCAAAGTCGGTCGGCGATAAGTTTACTTTTGGAAGATACTCTCCGGACGCGAAGGTCGTGGGAAGAAACCAAGCGCCCGGGCTGAAAGCCGGGTCGTGCTCGCAAGTTCGCAGCAACTTCCGACGAATCGAATACGCTTCGTGCGAGTGCGACTGTATCGACGTCAACGTAGCGGTCTATGCGCGTAACTCGAGAGGAACGAAATATGCGCGACATCGCAAAAAACATGCGGCATGCGGCCTTCGTGCCAATTTTGCTCGCTGCGCTCGTCTCAGGCGGGATCGCTTATGCCGCCGGTAGCATCCATACGACGACGTATGGCACGCAGAAAGATCTTCGCGACGCCATGCACGGGGAAGCATACGCATACCTTTCGTATATATCGTATGCGAATGCCGCGCGCGCGCATGGTAATTTGAAGTTAGCGAAACTCTTCACGGACACAGCCAACACCGAAAATGCTTCTCATTTCGCCGGACACGCAGCGCTCATGGGCTTCGTGGGGACTGAATCCAATAATTTAAGAGAGGCAATCGCCGACGAGAATTACGAACATACCGTCATGTATCCGGACATGGCGAAACGCGCGCGAGTCCAAGGCGATCTGAAAGTTGCAGATTGGTTCGACCGCATCAGTGTCGACGAGGGACGACATCGTGACGCTTTTATCGCGGAGTTGAAGAAGACGGACGAACACGTCTTACGCTGAAGGCTCGGTTCGGGTTCGAACGTGGTTTTATCGTGCGCTAAAACTGCCGCGGCATTTTCTCAACGCCTAAAACATAATGAGCGGCTTGAGTACGCCGTCGATCTTGCCGCCATCCCCTGCTAAATCTTCACGAGGCGTTCACAAGGATCGACCACGGTACATCTTTCCGTGAGGAGAGCATCCCAGTTTATGAAATGTTTATCGTGCGAACGCAGGCACGTCCTTGCTGACGTTGCCGCACGCCTCCGGCGTTAACGTTCGTCACCTAACCGGTCATTCGTCAGACGTTGGTGCAGAGCGCGTCGGCGACGGGGACCCTCAACGCTCAAGACACCATCTCGGTGGGTTCGCAGGTCTCCGGAACGATCTCGGAATTGCTCGTCGATTATAACAGTCGCGTGCGGAAAGGCGACATTCTCGCGCGGATCGATCCGAGCACGTTTCGCGCTCAGTTCGATCAAGCGAGCGCCGCGTACGCGCAAGCGGGCGCACAAAGCGAATGCGACCTCGGCTGCCGAACAAAGCGCCGTCGCCGCGGTGCTACGCATGAGTTTCGGCTACTATCCGGCGCGCAAGGCCGCTCGGCTCAACCCGATCGAGGCACTTCACGCGGAGTGAGCGCTTAAAATTACGGCTGGACGAGCCCTGCGCACCTAGAACAGAATGAGCGGCTTGAGGACGCCGTCGAGCTTGCCGTCCATGATCTCGAACGCTCGCGGCATCTCGTCGAATGGAAACGTGTGCGTCGTGAGCTTGGTCGGATCGACCATTCTTTTTTGCAACAGAAGTAAGAGACGTTCCATGCGTAGCCGACCACCCGGACACAAGCCCGTACGAATCGTCTTATCAGCCATGCCGACGCCCCATGCCACGCGCGGTATCGAAACGAACTCGCCCGAGCCGTGATAACCGGCGTTTGAAATCGTGCCCCCTGGCTTCGTTACCGCGATGCACTGCTCGAAGCTCTTCTCCGCTCCGAGAGCCTCGATTGCCGTGTCGACTCCGATTCCATCCGTCTCTGCAAGAATGCGCGCCACCGGATCTTCTTTATTGAAATCGACGACCACATGCGCACCGTATTCACGCGCGAGTTGCGCGCGTTTCGGATCGGTCTCGACGGCGATGATCAAACCTGCGCCGCGCAAGCGCGCGCCCACCGTTGCCATGAGTCCGACGGGACCCTGAGCGAAGATCGCGACGGTCCCGCCGATTGGAATATCCCCGTGTTCGGCTGCCATGAAGCCGGTCGACATCATATCGGAGCAATAGATGGCCTGCTCGGGCGTGACGTCATCGGGGATGAGCGCCATGTTGGCGTCGGCCTCGTTCACGTGAAAATAGTCGGCGAAGACGCCGTCTTTCGTGTTTGCGAACTTCCAGCCGCCGAGCGCGCCCGAGGATTGCGACGGGAAGCCGTTTTGCGCTGCCATCGATCCCCATTCAGGTGTGATGGCGCCGACGACGACGCGATCCCCGGGCTTGAAATGCCGTACCTCCGAACCGACTTTGTAGACGACGCCGACGGCTTCATGGCCTAGCGTCATCGCTTCTCTCGGTCCGACCGCTCCTCGCACCGTGTGTGCGTCCGACGTACAGATGAGCGCGTGCGTCGTCTTCACGATGGCGTCGAGCGGCCCCGCGATGGGTACCGCTTTTTCGATGAACCCCGTGCGCTCGATGCCGAGCATGGCAAATGCCCTCATCATAGCGACCGGTGCCGAGGCTCGCGGTTGAATCATCGACGTGTTCATGACGAACATCGTAGATGAGGCGAATCCACGTCATGTGAAGACCCGGCTTCATGTTGTGAAGGAACGAGCGTGAACGACGCTACACGCTATCGATATGAACGTGCAGTCCGCCCTCGAACCCGCGCGGCAGCTTATCCTCATCGTCGACGATGAGCCGGCACTCATCGAGATTTTACGCGCGTATCTCTACGACGAGGGCTTCGCCGTGATCGAAGCGGGAGACGGTCAGACCGGCCTCGATATGGCGTTGCAGAATCATCCCGATATCGTGTTGCTCGACCTCAACCTCCCTCGGCTTTCGGGCATCGAGGTCTTTCGGCGCATTCGTGCGGCCTCGAACGTTCCCGTCATTATGGTGACGTCGCGTATTGCTGAGGTCGATCGCGTTGTCGGCCTCGAGCTCGGCGCCGACGATTACATCAGCAAGCCGTTTAGCCCGCGCGAAGTTGTTGCGCGGGTGAAAGCCGTTCTGCGGCGTACGCATGCGAGCGAGAGCCCTGCGCAAGCGGGGAATGATGTCACGCACATCGGGCCGATCGAGATCGATCGCACCGCACACGAGGTGCACCGTCGCGGCCAGAACATCGATTTGACGCCGACGGAATTTCGAGTTCTCGAGGTGCTCGCTTCGCACATCGGCCGCGTGTTCACGCGCGAGCAAATCTTGGACCGCGTCGCCGATGGCGAGGTCTACGATCGGACCCTCGACCGTCACATCGCGAACTTGCGCCACAAAATCGAGGACGAACCGTCTCGCCCGAGACTCATCATCACGGTCATCGGTATCGGCTACAAACTTATCGAATCGCCACGATCGAACGCGTCGGAAATTAAAATCTGAGCCACGTGCGAAGAACGTGGGAACGGCAGACGCGTAGGCCTTCATAGGCCCGGGAAGTCGTTTCGGTATGCTCGGAACCGAACATGGTAAACGCGCAAAGCCCGCAAGTGAATGTCAATGTCGAACGCGAGCTCAAACTGATCGCTCCGGCTGGCTTCAGTCTGCGGGCTTTCGTGTCGGCTGTACGCGACTGGGACTTCACTCCGATTCGGATACGTCGGCTGCACACGGTTTATTACGATACGGACGAGCTCTCTTTAACCCGCTCCGGTATCAGCTTTCGCCACCGCGAAGGAGAGGGCTGGACGGTCAAACTTCCGATTTCGATCGAGCGTAGTTTGTTCTCGCGTGGAGAGTATGTGTACCGGGGTCCCTCGACTTCGCCGCCTTCGGAAGCGCTCGACGTTGTTGCAGCGTTCACGCGGAGTCGGCCGGTCCGCAAAGTCGTCGAACTGCGAACGATTCGCCAAAGTGTATCCGTTTTACGATCAGGCGTGGAAGTCGCCGAGCTCGCACACGACGATGTGCGTATCGTGGAAGAACGCCGCTACGTCGGACGTTTCGCTCAGATCGAAATCGAACTTCGAGCTGCGGCTACGAGCGAGGTGCTTACGTCGCTAACGGCCGATCTTCAAGACCATGGCGCGGGTGATCTCGATCCCGTATCAAAAAGTGTGCGAGCGTTGGGAAAGCGGGCGCAAGAACCACCTGAGGTCGCCGTGCTGGCCCCAACGTCTCGAGCGTCGATTGCAGATGTTGTCCGACATACGGTTGCGGCTTCGACCGAAGCGATACTTCGATCGGACGCTCACATTCGGCTGGACGAAGGGTCGCAATGGATTCACGGGGCCCGCGTTGCGACGCGCAAGCTTCGCTCGAATCTTCGTAGCTTCGGGCCCATCGTGGATGCGCAATGGAGTGCAGAGTTGCGCGAGCAACTTCGCTCGTTCGGTAATGAGCTCGGTTCGGCTCGCGATGCCGACGTACTGGTTCAACACATCGAGACACTCGCCTCAAGTTTGCCTTTTGACGACCGCCCTACGATAAATATGGTGTTGGGCGCCGTGCGCGATGTGCGCACGTCGGCGCATCGTCGTTTGCTCCTGGCAATGCGTGCGGAGTCTTACGTCGTATTACTCGATCGCCTCGTCGACGCGGCGCATCATCCGAAGCTCACGGCCGAAGCGAATCGTGACGCACACGACGTCCTCACCGAAGTGGTGTCACATTCGTGGCGTAAGCTCGCGAAAGCAGTCCGGCACATCGGCGACGACCCGACCGACGATCAGCTTCATAAAATTCGAATCAAGGTAAAACGTTGCCGGTATGCCGTTGAGGCTCTGGGTTCGACGGCGGGGAAGCGCTCATCGAAGCTTTTGAAGCGACTCATTCGTCTGCAAGATATTTTAGGTGCCTTACATGATGCGATCGTCGAGCGTCGGCGCCTACGGTCGTTCGTCGACGCGAGCGATCCAGCGTTCGTTGCGGGCGAACTTGCCGGCTTCGATCTCGTTGCCCGAGCCAACGCGCGTGTATCTTGGCGCAAGGCATGGCGCCAGGCCTCGCGCAAGCGCCTCCGGTTTTGGTTACATTAGCCTGTAAGTTCTTGCTCGATCGATAAGATAAGGTCTATCTGCGGCGTGCGCCGGTCGGAGGCCGGAAGGTCGTCGGCCCTCCTCCACGTCCGTTGTTTTTCGGCGGCTCGTTTAGATGGATCGGATGGAGCGACTCGATCTGGACACCGTCGACACGATAGCCGCCGTCCCACAGAATGAGCGGCGTAACGACCATCTTCACGAGTTTGTTTTCGGTAAAAACTTCTGAGAGCATCACCAGTACGTGTGCGAGCATGAGCCTGACCCGCTCGCCCCCATGCAGCGCGCCTTCGGCGTGCAACTCGGTCACCATCGACTCGGCGTCGCGTTCCGAAAGTGGGATGAGGCGTTGCGCCGACTGCTGCAACAGGTCGAGCCGAATCGTCGTATCGTCTCGAGCGTCCCGGTCGAGTGTCACCGTTGCGACGGCGCGGTCGAGCTTGCCGATACTCGGGTGTTGTACCTCATCGGCAGGCTTGACATCGATCCCCTTTCGGCGCAGAAGTTCATGACTTGTCGTTTCGGTAAGGTGCGGCATTTTCTAGACCTCAATGTTAGTTTTGTGGTTGTGTGTATGAATTAGATCCCCGTAGGGAACGTCTCGGCTACTTCGCCCGTCGCCCACTTCGGCGTTCGCTCGAGCGGCTCGACGGCCCGGGTGTGATCGATGTGAATGACCGCATCGAATTGCTCCGCAAGATCCGCAGAAAAGTAGTGGCTCTGTCGCTCCGTTTCCGGTCGATAGATGACGCCGATCGCGCGTTCGAGCAACGGACCGTGACAGGCGGCGCGAACGGCGCTATTGTCGAATTTCAGCAAAAACCTCGGAACGCCGATGCGATGGAAGAGCTCTTCGTAGCTTCCCGCAGGAGCTTCGCGGACGATTTTGCGCTCGACGGGCGCGCCCCAGTCGGGCGCGGCACTCACGGTTCCGCTAAACGTGGTAAAACCGATGCGACGCGAGCGCGCGCCGTAGCGCGCGCGGGTGAGCGAGCCGATGTTGATTTCACCCCGACGCCCCATGTCGGTAACGCCCGCATCGCCGACATGGGAGTTATGCGCCCAGACGACGATCTTTCCGGGTCGTCCATTGCGCTCGAGATGCGATGCAAGCCGCTCGAGCGTCTCGAACATGTGCCGATCTCGCAGATTCCACGATGACACACCTGGGTCGAGCATCGTACGATAATACTCTTCCGCGTGTTGGGCGACGCCAGCGTTTAGAGTGGCGTAGAAATATTCATCCGCCGCAACCGCGCCATCCAAGTGCACGTAGTCAGCCGCACGCCGTCGCAATTCGAGAAGCTCTCGCGTAACTTCATCACGACACGAAGGCTGCAATCCGAGTTCCACCGCGTACCCGTACTCGGCGGGATCACCGACGAGGTCGAAGCATGCGTATCCGCGGCGTGCGCGCTCCGCTGCCGGCGGATCGACGCGATCCAGATATGCGATGACGGCATCGATCGATGTCCGCAGGCTGAAGAGGTCGAGTCCGTAAAAGCCGGCGCGCTCTTTGGGAAGACGGTCGTTCCGATCCCGAAGCCATCCGACGAAATCCAAGACGTCGGCGTTGCGCCACATCCACGTCGGGAAGCGCAAGAATCCGCGAAGCGCCTCTTCGGAATCCCGGTCTCTTTCCTGACCGAAAACGAAACGGTTGACGCGAAGCGCATCCGGCCAATCAGCTTCAACGGCGACAGCGCGGAAGCCGTACTCCGAGATGAGCCGCTTCGTGATTTGCGCGCGCTCGTCGTAGAACTCGTGAGTCCCGTGCGACGCCTCGCCGATCAGCACGACGTCGGCACGACCGATGTCCCGAAGCAACTCCGCATAGGTATCCGTAGCGCGAGCGCTCGCGTTCGCTTCGAGGCGGAGGATTTCGACGGTGGTCATGCGCGGCCGGGTACCGTCATGATGCGGACCGCAAAGTATCGGACCGGGCCAGGAGCGCGCGAACTTCGTCATCGCCCACTTGGGCGAAATTCTCATACGAAGCGCCGACGCCGCCGAACGGTTCGAGGCTTGCGTAGCAGACGATTTCGTCTGCATCCTGGCGCAACAACGCGCAACTGCCTTGGTATCCGACGGGAACGGCTACGACGATCTTTGCCGGGTGCTTTGCGCGAAGCGCTCGCACCGCGACGAGCATGGACGCGCCTGTCGCTATACCGTCGTCGACAACGATCGCGACGTTCCCGGCGACATGCGGGTACGTTCGGTGGTCGCGGTACGCGAGCTCGCGCCGAGTGAGTTCGCGCTTCTCGCGCGCGGCGATCGCGGCGATCACGCTACTCGGAATTTTTAGCGCTTCGACCACGTCGTGGTTCACCATCTCGATACCGCCGCTACCGATCGCCCCCATCGCGTACTCGTCGTGCCCGGGGACGCCGAGCTTGCGGACGGTTAAGACATCGAGCGGCGCACGCAGCGACGTCGCGATCTCAAATGCGACCGGGACCCCGCCGCGCGGAAGTGCGAGGACGATAACGTCCTTTCGCCCGGCGTAATCCGTGAGGCTTGCCGCGAGCAACCGTCCCGCTTCACGACGATCCCGAAAGAGCGGCGCGCGGCTGCCATCAATGTCGAAAATTTCAGTTCCGCTGCTAATTTTCATCGTCGCCCCATTCCGCGGTAGACGCAACGAGCTTACAGCTGGCGTGAGAAGACGATGTGAGGGAACGTCTCACGGCGCCGTCATTGCGAGATGACGACCTCTGTGGCGGCATCTACGAGTTGACGAGCGCGTTCGAGTGCAGCTTCGATGTTCGGGCAAATATTTTCAGGACCGAGACGTGCGGCAAATTGCGAACGCGATAGGAGCTTTGCCGGCTGCGCCATCGCACCGCAAAGGAGCATCGTCTTTCCAGCCGCTCGCAGACGATTGGAGAGACGCTCGAGAGCATGCACTCCGGTTGCGTCTAATGCCGTCATGTTGCGCAGTCGCAGGACGACGACGTCCGCGAGCTTGTCGAGATCTTTCGTCGATTCTTCGAGCTTGTCGGTCGTTCCAAAAAGGAACGGCCCGTGAATACGCAAGACGGTGACGTACGGCGGAATGACTTTATCTTGCAAGATATGGGAGAAGCCGTCAGCGAGATATTCCGGCGTGACCGCCGATACCGTTGTCGTTTCACCGATGCGATAGATGTAGAGCAGCGCGGCAAGCGCGATCCCGACACCCACAGCCACAGAAAGATCGGCGAATGCGGTAAGGGCAAACGTCGTGGCCCAAACCGCAATGTCGGCTTTCGAGAGTCGCACGATTGCACCGATTTCGTGCCATTCGCCCATGTTATAGGCGACCACCATCAAGACCGCAGCCAGCGCGGCGAGCGGAATGAACTTGACGAGGGGCGCGGCTACCAAGAGAATTATAAGAAGGGTGGCAGCGTGAATCATGCCCGAGATCGGAGTTTGTGCTCCGGATCGGATATTCGTTGCGGTGCGCGCGATGGCACCGGTCGCCGGAATACCGCCGAAGAGCGGCGAGACGATGTTTGCGATGCCTTGCGCCATCAGTTCGACGTTCGACTTATGCCGATCGCCGCTCATCGAGTCGGCGACGACCGCTGACAATAAGCTTTCGATTGCCGCGAGAAACGCGACCGTGAAGGCAGACGGTAGCAAAGGTCCGATTTGCGAGACTTGCAACGCGGGCAGCACAAAATGAGGAAAGCCGGCCGGAATGCCACCAAATGCGCTCCCGATCGTAGGCACCCCGAGATGAAATACGACGACCGCCGCTGTCGATAACAAGAGCGCGATGATGGATCCGGGAATGCGCGTCGTGATGAGCGGTAAAGCGAGGATGACGACGAGCGTGCCAACAGAAATGAGGATGCTTTGCCAGTGAACCGTCGTCGCGAATGTTACCAGCACCGTTAGCCGGCCTATGAGATCTCCCGGGACGTGTGGCGTAACGAGGCCGAAGAAATCCTTGATCTGTGTTGAGGCGATGAGGAGTGCGATGCCGTTCGTGAAGCCCGTTATCACCGGTCTCGGAATATATTTTACGGCGGTTCCGAGGCCGGTCAGTCCCATAACGAGCAGAATAACGCCGGTCATGATGCCCACGAGGGCAAGACCGTTGAGGCCAAACCGGACGACGATTCCGGCGACGATCACGACGAAGGCGCCTGTCGGGCCACCGATCTGCAAACGCGAACCGCCGAGCGCAGATATCAAAAAGCCCGCGACGATGGCGGTATAAATCCCAGCTTGCGGTGCCACTCCGGATGCGATTGCGAATGCCATCGCGAGTGGAAGCGCCACGAGTCCGACGGTGATGCCGGCGACGAGATCCTGGAAGAACTTCTTGGGCGAATAATCTCGGAGGCATTCGATCGAGCGTGGCATCCACTTTTCGATGAGCGCAGTTCGCTCCAGCGACTGGTGCCCAGGCTCGTGATTGGATCGTCGCAATTTCATGACTTCAGGCCGAATGCTAACCGAAACGAGTCCACCGCGTGTGAAGGCACGTAAATGGCTTTCTTCACAGCCTAGGCGCGCCTGCTGTTTCCAAAGCTCGTTCCGTGGAGATAGTACCTATGTGCGCATTGCGAAAATTTTCGGCATCGATATCACCATCCACGCGAGTTGGCTCTTCATTTTCGCGCTCGTCGTGTGGTCACTTTCGAACGATCTGGGACCTTTTCACCACGTAAACGTATCGCCGTCGCAGCGCGTGATCCTCGCAACGCTCGGCGCACTACTCTTTTTTGCGAGCATCCTCATTCACGAACTCGCGCATTCACTCGTCGGTCGCGCGAACGGGATTCCCGTCAGCGGTATCACGCTCTTCATGTTCGGCGGCGTCTCTCGGTTCGAGGGCGAGGCGAACAACGCACCGGCGGCGGCGTGGATCTCGTTCGTCGGTCCGCTCGCGAGTTTTGTTTTGGCCGCGCTTTTTTACGGGTTAAGCCTCGTGTCGGCCCTATCGGATCCGTTATCGACCGTCTTTCGTTACCTCGCCGGCGCAAACGCGGTGCTCGGAGTTTTCAATCTTCTCCCAGCATTCCCACTGGATGGCGGTCGCGTCCTACACGCGCTCTTATGGAAAGCGACGGGCGATCGTGCGCGTGCGACGCACTTGAGCGTGCGTATCGGTAGCGTGTTCGCATGGTTTTTCATCGCGTACGGGATCTACAGTACGTTTACGAGTGGATTTGGCGGCGGCCTCTGGATGACGTTCATCGGCTGGTTTCTCTTGCAGGCGGGCAGCGCGGAAGAAGCCCAGTTGCGCCTCGTGACGACGGCGCGTGGACATGCCGTGCGCGAACTTGCGACCGCGCCGACCATTACTCTCGCGGCCGACGTAACCGCTCGCCAGGCGCTCGACGCTCTGATTGCAGCGGGCGCAGTTGCCGCGCCCGTGATGGTGGGCGGCCGTATCATCGGGCTCGTGACGCTCGACAATTTCCGCACCGTTGCGCCGAGCGACATAGAAACGACCTTCGTGACGGCCATCATGGATCGCTTTGACGACCTGCCGGTTATCGCGGCGAGCGTGGACGCGACGGAGGCCTTACAACGCCTCAATAAAGCAAAACACGGTCAACTCGTGGTCGTCGACGATGGCGGTTCGTTCGTCGGGATCGTCACGCGCGAAGCCGTCCTCAAGTGGTTTCTTTCGACGCAAACGCCAAGCAAAATTCACGCGTAATTTCCTCGCGTGTTCACCGTCCCTTCACAGCGACGTACGACGCTATGAGCGATCCTTTCGCCGAAAGAAAGTTTGCGCCATGGTACTCGCCAATCCGTTCGCCCGTATCGTCGTCGGTTATGATACTTCGCCCGCGGCCGACATCGCGCTCGAGCAGGCCCTCGCGCTCGCGCAACAATATGCGGGAGACGTCGTGGTCGTCCACATTTCGGATGTCCCGGTCAATGCGATAATCCAACTCGAGACGGCGGCGAAAAGGCCCGAAAACGAGCTCGCCCCGCTCGTGGCCTCACTCGAAGGCAGTCGCGCTAGCCTTTTTGCGAAGCTGAGCGCACATGTTGCCAATCATCCCGTGCCTGTCAGTCTCGAGTTTTCGATGAACGATCCGGCGGCGGGAATCCTCGATGCCGCGAAGCGCTGGAAAGCGACCGCGATCGCCATCGGAACGCATGCGCGAACCGGTCTATCGCATGCGCTAATTGGTAGCGTCGCCGAAGGCGTCGTCCGCAACGCGCTCGTTCCCGTCATCGTCGTCCGCGAGAAGATGGCGGCGAAGCCGCTGCAACGCATCGTCGTCGGTTTCGATCAGTCCGATTCCCCGACGAGTGCGAGTGCGAGCGCGATTGCCATCGCTCTAGCCCGCGAGCGTTCGGTTCGCCTCGTTTACTGTAGCGTGGTCGATACGGCGACCGTCATACAGCCGATCATGGATATGCCGTTCGATCCCACGCACCTTATCACGGCGATGCGTCGAGCGGCGCATGACGCGCTCGAGTCCGCAGCGCAACATGCGAACGCAAGCGACGTCTACCCCGCTATCGAAGTAATCGACGCCGTCGATGCGGCAACGGGTATCGTCGAAGTGGCGCGGGGTCACGATGCCGATGCGATCGTCGTTGGAAATCACAAGCGCGGCAACTTCGAGCGTTTTTTTATTGGCAGTACGACGGAGGCGGTGATGCGCCATAGCAACGTCTCGGTCATCGTCGTTCCCGCCAGCGTAACGGTCGCACCCCGCTTGTCGGCCGTCCCCGCCGAACGTTAGAATCCGTTATAGAGGACGTCTTCGGCACCAACGTCGTTCGCGCGGATTCCGCGCTCGACAAAATGCTCGATCGATGTAAGGAAACGGACAATTAACGTTATGGTATCGTTGCGGAACGAGCGCCGACCGAAAGATGCGCCCCGATGTGGATGACGGATCATGGTGTACCACCTTTCTAAATCCATTGTGCGCTTCTCTTTTAAAAAAAGCCAGCGTCACTTCACGTTAATTCTTTGATGTTCATGACGTCGTGACGAGCTTTGGTACCGAATCGACATCGCGCAGATTGTATGCCTGCTCGGCGCCATCGCGCAGTTGTGTTACGAGATCGCGCGCCGTCGTGCGCGCGATCCAAAATCCGACGCTCGCATCGAAAAGCTCGCCCGCGATGCCGCCCGGCGGTTCGTACGCGCCTTCGAGCACGATGATACTGCCCGGCCCGCCCTCGTCGCAGATCGTCCCGATCGTACCTTTAAAATTCGGAAATGGACCGCCGTCTTCGGCTTGCCAGGCGATCGATACGATTCGATTGCGATGCGTTGCATCGAGGTGATACGTAACGTACGCGGTGACATCTTTTTCGATCGCGACTCCTCCGGCTAGGCCGAAGTCTCGCATCGGCATGCGCAAATGTAATCGGAATGGCAAACCTAGTTCACCATTGGATCCGAGCGCCGTCAGGCTTTTGATGATATACGCATCCGCAACGTCGGCGGGAATCTGCATGTGCTCGTGCGCGATGAGTCGTGACATCGTATGACCGTCGTTCGTAGTGATGCGAGTGAGTATCGCCAACGCGAAGTCGCTGGAATGCATCGATTATCGCACGAGACCGTCAGAAGGTTACGAAGATTGCATGAAGATAAACTGGCGTTGCGATTATTGCTTGCACATGAGCACGAGGGTGGCGTCATCGGGCTGTCCCTCGATCAGCATTCGGTCGAAGAGCGCGTCCAAGCCGTCGAAACGATACGTCGATAGCGATTCGAGGAGTCTCGCCTCTCCTTGGATCGCACGGTGAACGCCCTCGATGAGACCATCCGTGTAAAAAGCGATGACGTCGCCTGCCAATAAGTCGATCGTCACGTCGGTAAATGCGGAGTTGGGCGCGGCGCCGAGGAGTATCCCATGGACGTCCTGGACCGTGGCAACGGTATTCCGAACGAGTATCGGCGCTGGGTGTCCGGCTGCGGCAAGCGTCAGACGACCGCGTGACGCGTCATAATAACTCACGATTGCTGTCGTGATAATGTCAGGCATCGTTGCGACGATGCGATTCGTTGCCTCCAGCACGGCGGCGGGTGACTTCTCCGTCGATAACGCGATCGAACGTAGCGTTTCTCGGACGCTCATCATAACGAGCGCGGCTTCGAGCCCGTGCCCCGTGACATCACCGATCGTCAACGCCATCATTCCGTTCGGCAGCATGAACGCGTCGTGCCAATCGCCTCCGATCGGCCCGTCATCCGTCGGTGGCCGGTACAGGGAATCGAACGCGATGCCTGGGACGCGTGGGAAAGCCCGCGACAGAAAAACGGACTGCATCGCTCTCGTCAGATGATGCTCGCGTTCCAGTTCGTTTTCGAGATTCAACCGACGCTGAAGCTCGATGACGCTCCGCAATCGGTGTTGTTCGAGCGCTTTGCGTTCCGTCGCGTCGCTCACCGTCACGAACGTTCGTGTTGTCGAATCGCTCGCGACGGGATTGAGCCCGACGTCGACGGGAAATTCCGTTCCGTCTTTGCGCAACCCGTAAAGCTCGCGGCCCACACCCATGGGTCGCTCCGCTGGTGAAAATGCAAAAGCGCTGCGAAGCGTAAGGTGCGCCGCGTGAAACCGTTCCGGGACGAGTTGCTCGATCGATCGTCCGATCAGTTCATTTCTCGCGTAGCCGAAGAGCCGCTGCGCATGGGCGTTCACCAGCAGAATACCGCCGTCGTCGTCCGCAACGATAATTGCGACGGGCATCGCATCGACGACGAGTCGAACCGCGTCACTCTCGAAGTCGATACTCGTCCACATTTACGTCACGAGGATTGGAGAGCTCGCGGAATCGCGCGATCCGAGAAGCCGTTCCAGCTCCTCGGGACCGACCGTCTCGTCGCGCAGCAACGTTTCCGCGAGCGCATCGATTCGGTCGCGAGCGCCCGATAGGAGCGCACGCACCCGCACGTGCGCTTCGTCGAGCAGGCGCTCTACGTCGCGGTCGATGCGAGCGGCGGTCGCTTCGCTGTAATCGCGGTGTTCCTTGGCCATCTCGTAGCCGAGGAACGGCTGCGAATCTTCGCTTTCGAACGACTCGAGACCGAGTTCCCCCATCCCCCAGCATGTCACCATCTGTCGTGCGACACGGGTCGCCTCGACCAGATCGCTCTGAGCACCGGTTGTCGTGTCGTCGAAGACGAGTTCTTCGGCGGTACGTCCGCCGAGTAGTACGACGAGTTGCGCACGGAGGTACGACGCGGAAAGATTGCGGCGTTCGCTTACCGGGAGTTGCTGGGTCGTACCGAGTGCGTGTCCGCGCGGAACGATCGTGACCTTGCGGACCGGGTCGGCCCCCGGTGTAAGCCAGGCTGCAACGGCGTGACCGGCTTCGTGAATCGCAACCGTGCGACGCTCCATCGCATCGCTAAGTCGTGGATGCGTCGCTCCGAGCCGCAGCTTATCGTGTGCGTCGTCGAAGTCGGGCATCGTGACGAGCGCACGATCCTGCCGCGCCGCGCGCACTGCGGCTTCATTGCAAAGGTTCGCAAGGTCCGCGCCGCTGAGCCCGATCGTCGTTGCGGCAAGCGCCGTCAGGTCGACATCCGGCCCGAGCGGGAGCTTGCGTGCATGGATGCGCAAGATCGCCTCGCGTCCCGCGCGGTCGGGAAGATCGACGACGACTTGCCGATCGAAGCGGCCTGGACGCAGCAATGCGGGATCGAGCACGTCGGGGCGATTCGTCGCGGCCAAGACGATCACGTTGAGGTGCTCGTCGAACCCATCGAGCTCGCTCAAAAGTTGGGTCAACGTTTGTTCGCGCTCGTCGTTGGTCGTGCCGATTCCAGCTCCACGTCGCCGGCCGACGGCATCGATTTCGTCGATGAACACGATCGCAGGCGCGACGTCACGTGCCTGGCGGAACAGATCGCGCACGCGGCTCGCTCCGACGCCGACGAACATCTCGACGAACTCGGAAGCGTTGAGGCTGAGAAACGGCACTCCGGCCTCTCCAGCGACCGCGCGCGCGAGCAGCGTCTTCCCGGTCCCGGGCGCGCCGACGAGCAACACGCCTCTGGGAATACGCGCGCCGAGTAAACGATATTTTTCCGGATGCCGCAAGAAGTCGACTTCCTCTTCAAGATCGGCCTTCGCTTCTTCCGCGGCCGCGACGTCGTCGAAAGTGACCGGTAGAGTTTTACTTCCGTATCGTTTTGCGTTCGCGCTGCCGAAGCGGCCGAACATCCCTGGCATACCTCGCGATGCGGTGCTCGCCATCCAGACGAAAAACGCGATAAGAAGTAGCGACGGCAACCAGCTTACGAACCATGGCTTCGTCGCACTCGTCGCGTCGAGTCGAACGTGATGTACGGCGAGGAGCGGTAAGAGCGTCGGATCGCCAAGCGTCGCGGGAAACGTTGAGGCGAACGCGTCGAATCGTGGCCCCGATGTCGGCGGTTTCGCGTCGGGATTGCGGATTGGTTTCACGAACGTGCCGGTCATGTGGTCGCCCGAAATACTGACCGTGCCGATATTTCCGGCTTGCGCTTGCGCGAGAAAGGTCGAGTACGGAAGCCATAGTTGCTCGGACGGCCGCGGCCAGAAGGCAAGAACGTTCCAGATCACGAGCGCCGCCAGAATCACCCACCACGTACCGCGCCCGCGCTTTGCGCTCGTGTCGTTTTGCGGTGGCTCGGCAACGCGGTTCCGTTCGATCATACCATCAGTACGGCTGGACGTATTGCCGAATGTCATCGATGAAGAATTGCGCGGTCGCGGATGCCATCCGTCTCCCGATGATCGCGTCGAAGAGAGCGCCGAGCCAACGAAATGGCGGATAATACTGACCGTCGATTCGTAACATCGCATGATCGTTCAAGGGACGAGCGGTAATGAGGCCGGTGAAGACGGGAAATACGCCTATGCCGAAGGGTCGCAAAGAAATGGCGATGGCATCGTGGCGTCGCGCTCGATCCGTGGCGTCCCGCGTCACGACGAATCGCATCGTGGCGTCACCGCGCAGCTGTAACAAAGACGGAAACCCGATCGAGCGCAACGATAACACGAGCGCGATCTTGCCGCTTTGATCTTCGAGATAGTGCGCGACGCGTTCCATCACCACAGGAAATGGGCACCGTACTTCACTGCTCGCAAACGTCGTCGTCATTTCATATCACTGAAAAGTATTCGGTGCGGTGGCTCGTCTGCGTGTTCGACACTCGGAGCCGACGGCGCGATAAGCACCGGTAATCGTGCCTGGCGTATAATTCCTTCGGAAACGCTACCCATCCATAAGCGCGCGATACCGCTACGTCCGTGCGTCGTCAAAATAAGAAGATCGGCTTTCGCGTCGTCGGCTATTTTGAGTACGGCTGCGACCGGCTCGCCATCGACGACGATACCGGTCGCTGCTACGTTTATTTCTTTCGCTTTCTCAATAAAACGAGCGACGGTTCGGTGCGCTTTTTCTCTGCTTGCCTCGATCGAGGACGTCGGGTCCATGAACGGCGTTTGAGCGGCAAGACCATAAATTCGCTTGACGTCTACGGCGTATACGAACGTTAACCGCGATTGTGTCGCGGCGAACCCGATCGCAAAATCTGCAGCTTTTTCGGCGTGCTCCGAATCATCGACAGGGACGAGAATATGATGAAAGGTTCTCACATGATGTACTCTACGCTTCGAGGGTGGCGGCCTTATGAAGAGGTTGCGAAGGCCGCCAAATGACTCGGAACCAGGAGCACGCCGACGTCGGCTTGCCGCGCAACGGTCTCTGCTACGCTGCCCAGGACCGCGCGGATAAGACCGTTCCGACCATGCGTCGCCATCACGATGAGATCGGCGCCAACCAATTTTGCCGTATCCAAGATTGCCTCCGCCGGCGACTGCTTCACGACGTGGCCTGTGGCGCTGGATCCCGCTTTCGTCGCACTCGCGACGCATCGATCGACGAGCCGTTGGGCACTTTCGATGGCAGCGGCGTGCTCGCCGACCGCATCGAACACGACCTCCGTGGCATCGCTGAAGAAGTGCTCGGGATCGACGGCGCATATGAAGTGGAGATCGGGGTGATCGGAGAGCCCGAGTGCGTACGTCATGACCCTCTCGGTAAGCTCGCCGCCGTCTACCGCAACCAATACTCGCGAAAACATTGACATGTTTTAAGCCGCCGGGAAGGTCGATTGATCGAAAAGTATCACGAAATCGAGCGTAGCGTTAGGGTTGGCATGTCTCGTGAAGAAGATGAGAAACTTGACGTGTAATCGGCGAACGCGATGCGGTCCGTACGAAGTAGAAATCGCACGCCTTCGAACGCGATGTTCGAAGACGTGGTCGTCGCTAGCGTGTTTCCGAGGCGAGTGTTGGACCCTCATGCGTTTCGCTCTATGACGGCGTTGTAGACCAACGCTGCGATGCCGCCCGCGACCGCGCTGCCGACGAAGCCCCAGATTAGCGCGTACACGAAGAAGCCAATGCCGCCACCGATCGTGGAACCTCCGCCGTACCCAGGCCCACCGCCCATCATCCAACCGCCGCCCATCATTCCACCGCTACCGGAGCCATGCATCCAACCACCGCCGTTGCCGCCCATCATGCCCGACATCGCACCCATTACCGCGCCGAACAGTAAGATTTCGACGACGCCTGCGACACCAAAGCCGAAGGCCAAGGCCAATGGGTTGAGACGTGTCACGGAAAGAGATGTGGTTCTCGTAGAAATTTGCTGCATGATAGCGTTCCAATCTGCTCTTTATCGGAGCATACGTTGCAATCGATGGTAAGGTCCGATGCCCCGTCACGTATTTCGGTAGGCGAGTGTCGTCATCAAGCCGCCATCCATGTGCAATTCGTTATGGCAGTGAATGAGAAACGTTCCAGGGTTTTCGGCGACGAGATCGATCTCTGCGCGCCCCATCATCGGGCGCACGACGATCGTGTCTTTTCGTATGCCGCTCGTGGACACGCCGTCGACCGATGCGAGCTCGAAGACGTGACCGTGCACGTGCATCGGATGCTCCATCATGCTCATATTGCTAAAAGCAATTCGGTAACGCTTGCCGCGCTCGACGGTCAACGGCGTGGTTTTCGGATATGACTGTCCATTGATCGTCCAAATATTTTGCGTTCCCGTCGCTTGGCGCAACACGAGCTCGAAGCGGCCATCAACTTCGGGCCGACGGGATGGTACTCCGAAGCTTGCGTAGTTCCACGGTGAGAGCGCCGTGGGATCGTGCCACACCGGTCGGCCTCGATGCTTTGCGTATTCGATAACGGTACCGAGCCCGTGCGAGCGCCACGTTGGATCGGTACTGCCGAGAATCCACACGCCAGGCGTGTTCATTTCAACGATCGCATCGACGCGCTCCGCGACGCCCAACTCGATGGCATCGACGGTACGCGGTGTCGGTACGGGGTTGCCGTCGAGCGCGACGACCGTAAAACGATGTCCCGGGAGTGCAAGTCGATGCGTCAATGTCGCACTTGCATTGAGGATGCGGAAAAGAACGCGCTCACCCGCGCGCACACGTATCGGGTCGCCGTGGCCAAGCGCGCGCCCATTCACGCTAAAAACGCCGTAATTGGCTTCCCGCATGGTGCCGCCCTCGCCGCCCATCATTCCGCTACCCATATCCATTACTGGTCGTGCAAGTGATGGCGAAGGAGAATGATCGTGAACTTGACCGTCGACGAAGCGCGCCTCCCATTCGTGTAGCGCGAGCAGCACTTCACGATCGTAGCGAGCGGGGTCCTCGCGCGGCTCGATGATGACGAAGCCGAATTGGCCATTGAAGCCGCCGCGGTCGGGATGCCCGCCCGGTGCTAGATGGGTGTGATACCAGCGCGTGCCGCGCGGCTTTGGAACGAAGTGATAGCGCCGATGCCCACGCGCGGGGATGGCGGGCGTTCCGAGTTCGATCACGCCGTCGACGCTCGGCGGAACGATTTGACCGTGCCAATGGATGACGTCGGTTCGATCGGTCTCGTTGTACGCGTCGATCGTCACCGGAACGCCTTCACGCATGCGCAAGGTCGGGCCGGGAACCACGCCACCGTACGTCGTCGTTCGAACGGTGTGTCCTGGGGAAACCTCGATCGATGCGGGTACGATTCGCACGGTGAAATCCGCGCGGCCGCCGACCGCCGTCGCAGGCGTTGCGGCCGACGCACCCGCGACCGTTGTCGCGCCGATCGCCGTAAGAAAGGTATGACGCTTCATCCGTGCGTGACATCGAGCTGAGCCGTCATATGCACGGCGACGATCGCGTTTGCTGCATCGATGTACCTTTCATCGAAGCGGAAGGGGATGCGCTAAAATACTTGGTGGGCTATCGATGGCGAGGTGCTCGGCTTCGACGATGTCTTCCACCACGAGCCTGCGTAACAGCACGGTTGCGACTGCCACGAACGGCGCTGCGAGCATGATCCCGAGGACGCCGCCGGTGAGGCCGAGCACGACCTGCGCCGCAATCGTGAGCGCGGGCGGTAGGTTGACGACGCGGCGTTCGGCGATCGGGATCACGATGAAGTCGTCGATCGTGTGCGCGAGCCAATAGAGCGCGATGACGACGAGAACGCGTTGCCAGCCAAACGGGAGTGCGAGCAAGAGCGTCGGGAGCGCCGCCGCGATCGCGCCGACATTGGGCACGAAGGCGAAGATCGCGGCCAGGATACCGAGCGCGGCGGCATCCGGCATTCCGGCAAGACGGAGTCCGATGCCGACGAGCGCGCCGACCGTTATCATCGAGATCGCCCGAGCCCGCAACCAGAGCGCGATCGTTCCAGCGGCTTCGCTTAGCGCTCCGTCGACGCGTGCACGCTTTGACGGAGCGATGAGACGGAGAAAGCCATCGATGTAGGTACGCGGCTCGGCGGCGAAGCAGACGGCGGCAAAAATGAGAATCGCAACGTCGATGAGTGTCGCGAAGGTGCCCCCGGCAAAACCTCGCAAAACGCCGACCATCCCGCCCGCGCCCGTAAGCAGGACGCCTGGGTCGGGTACCGTTGCGGCGATCCGCGAAGCCCATGGTTCGTTCTGCGCGATGCGAACCACGGTTTGCGCGGCACCGGGGAGTGCGACGAGTAATTGCCGGACTTGTGCTGCGATCAGCAATTCCCAGAGCAAGAGAATGGCAGCCACGATCGCGATGCTCCCGACGATAACGGCCATGAGTCCGACCGCAACCGGCGCCCGTAACGAGCGGCTTATGGCGACGGCACCCGCGCGCAACGGTACTGCGAAAATCGCGGCTGCGAAGAATACGAGCAAGATGTCGTGGAGTGTAAAGATGATGACCGCCGCCACGAGCAACCCAAAAGCGAGCCACACCGCTTTGATCGCGTCGGTTCTTGCGTGCACGACGTTGTTCACATCAGCTAGCCTAAGCTTCGAGAGTCGTGGCTCTATGAAGAAATTGCGAAGACACGATTAAGCGGCGATACGCTGCCGCTTGCGCCACGCTTTGCTCGGCTCGAAGACGAGCGCACTGCAGGCCCCGACGAGTACGGCGATACCGAGATCGCGGAATGTGAGCGGCGCGAGCGCCATCGCGTGAGCGATCGGTGTGAAATACACGATCGCAAACGTGCTCGCAACCGAAAACGCCAGGATCGATTGTAGCGTACGCGTCCAGACCACGCCCCAGAACGGGCGCTCGCGTGCGTCCTCGACGAGGACTAAGAACATCTGGCCGGTGATCATTGCCACGATCGCCGAGCTACGCGCCGTTTCGACCGGCACGTGGCGCGACAGGAGCGTGAGAAACAGCGCGACGACCGCGATTGCGAGCGTACCGCCAAGCGTTAGCGCGTGCACCCAATCGGTTCGATCGAGCAACGCAGCCCGCGCGTCGCGAGGCGGGTGCGACATGAGATCGGCACTCCCCGGGTCGCTTTCGAAGACGAGCGACGATGTGGGATGGACGATGATCTCGAGGAAGACGAGGTGGATCGGAAACAGCAACAGCGGTGCCCCCGCGAGTGGCAATACGACCGCCGAAATCAAGAGCGGTGCGTGAAAAGCCACCAGATAGCGGAACGCACGTTTGAGATTATCGAAGATGCGGCGGCCGTCGCGGACGGCATCCACGATCGTGCCGAAATCGTCGTCGAGGAGAACGAGATCGGCAGCACTCCGTGCGACCTCGGTGCCGCGCTCTCCCATCGCGATGCCGATATCGGCTTCGCGAAGCGCGAGCGCATCGTTCGTCCCGTCACCCGTCATCGCGATGACGGAGCCATTGGCGCGAAGTGCCTTGACGATCCGCAACTTCTGCTCGGGCCGAATCCGCGCGAACACGCGAACCGTACGCACTGCATCCGCAAGCGCTTCATCCGAAAGCGCCCGCAAAGCGTCTTCCGACATAACACGATCGGCGTCGTCACCAAAGCCGACCTCACGCGCGACAGCACGTGCCGTCGAGGCGTGATCGCCCGTAATCATGATGACCTCGATGCCGGCGCGGCGACACTCTTCCAAACGGATGCCGATCGATGGGCGCACGGGGTCGGCAAACACTAATAATCCGATCGACTTCAGCTGCCAACGTTCGGGATGTTCGGCATCGTCGAGTTCGTGAAAATGCCCTTCGGCAACCGCGATCGCTCGCATCCCGCGCGCGGTTCGCGCATCGTGTTCTGCGACGATCCGGTCGCGTTCGAGACCGAGCGCTGCCGTCAACGCGAGCACGGCTTCGAGCGCGCCTTTGACCGCGACCCGGAAGCCATCGCCATCGCGCCAAACCGTCGCCGCATACATGCGCTGCGGATCGAATGGCAGATCCCGCACGACCTCAAAGCGTGGTCGAATGACGGCGAGCTGTTGTGCTTTTCTCGCGATGGCGATGTCGAGCGGATCGACGAGTCGACTTGGGCTCGCAACGACAGCCGCGAGGATGACATCTGCCTCGGAACGTCCGTCGAATGCGATCGTTTCTTGCAGGTCGAGACGGCCGAACGTCAAGGTTCCGGTTTTGTCGACGCAAATAATTTGCGTCGTGCCGAGCGTTTCGACGCTCGCAAGCCGACGGACGAGGGCGTTGTTCTTCGCTAGGCGCCACGCGCCGAGCGCCATATACAGCGTGTAGACCATTGGAAGCTCTTCGGGAATCGCTGCCATCGCGAGGCTGATCGCCGCAATAATCGCGAGCGGCCAGCCGACACCATGTGCGACTCGGGCGAAGAAGACGACGACGCAGATCGCGACGACGACGATGCTCAATTGCACCACGATTTGCCGGATCGCGTGTTGGATTGGTGTCGTCGACGGAGTCGCTTGCGCGAGCAATCCCCCGATACGTCCGTATTCCGTAGCGGGGCCTGTCCGATCGACGATGGCCAAGCCGTGTCCGGCGAGCACTTTCGTACCGGCAAGCACTCGGCGCGCATCCGCAGTGAGATGTTCCGTCTTTTCGACGGGGATCGATTCGCCGGTCAACGCGGATTCATCGATCGATAACCACGTACCGGTCGTTACGAACCCGTCGGCAGCGACGATATCGCCCTCGTCGAGGACCAACACGTCGCCCGGCACGATCTGCGTTGCTTTCAGCCGCTGGACAACACCGTCGCGCATCACCGTGGCGTCGGGTGAGGCCAGGAGACGCAGACGTTCGAGCGCAGCATCGGCTCGCTGTTCGAGAATCGCGTTCACCAAAAAGATCGGCACGAGTGCGATCATCATCACGATCGCATCGAAGCGATCGCCGAGCCAGAAATACGCGGCAGCCGCCCCGAGGAGGAGCAAGACCATCGGATCGGCCGCGAGTCTTAAAGTAAACGCAAGTGCGGACGTGCGTTCCGCAACGGGTACGAGTTCATTTGGGCCAACACGTTCGAGCAGTTGACGCGCTTCCGTGCTTGTTAAGCCCTTTGGTTCTTCGCCGACCGGCGCGATGGTTTCAGCGCCGATCATGACGATGAATGAGATACAGAGCTGCTTCGTTCATGTTGCATTCTAAAGACTGCGATTCGTTTTCGTTGATAAGCAAATCGAAAATCCCCGCGCTGCCCCGACTACGAAGGTCTTCAATTCACGTGAATACCGTGCGAACGAGAGGATTCGTCAGACCTTCACAACCGTCTATCATGCTGAAGATCTCATTCTACGAGGAGACGTTTTTCATGAATTTATCGCTTGGCGCCCGTTCTTTTGCGATCATCGGTCTTGCCACGGCTGCGATCTTCGCCCGCCCGATCCTGACCGCGGCGTCCCCAACGGTCGACGTTGCCGTGAAGAACTGGTCGTTCACGCCGGCAACGATCGAGGCTCGTGTCGGAGAGCCGACGGCGTTGCGGTTTACGTCGACCGAAGGGGTTCACGGCGTCGAATCCACGCAGATCGGCCTTGCGAAAACGATGATCGTCCCGGGCAAGGCATCCGAGGTGTCGTTCACGCCGAAGACCGCTGGAACGTTTGCCGTACATTGTGCGATCGTTTGCGGCGCGGGTCACGAGAAGATGGTGATGACCGTTAAAGTTGCGCCGTAAAGACCACAAAAGAACAGGGGGTGCCGCATGAAGCATGCGGCACCCCCTTCTTTATACCCCCGGCGACCTTAAGAAACGGTCGTGAGATTCTTGACGTTTGCCACGCCGGAGATCGAATAGGCGGCCATTGCCGCGTTGTCGTGTTCCGTCCACGAATGGACCGCACCGCGCAGTGTTACGTTGCCGGCTGACGTTTCGATTTGAATGCGATTAGCATCGATCTCGGCATTGCGCATGAACGAATCGCGAATCTTTATTTTAACGTCAATTGCTGCAACGCGCGGGTGAAGAACGATGTCGTTCGAGACGCCGCGTACGCCCGCTAGCGATGCGACGGCGAGACGTGCGGCCTCCCGCTGATACTGCCAATCGACGGTTCCCGTCAGGGTGATCCAGCCAGCTTCCACTTTCACGAGAACGGAATTTTCGGGAAGGTTTGCATTCCAACGCAATGCGTCGAGTGCGTACTTGGCAAGATCGACGTCGTTGCGTTTATGCAGCGCAGGAAGCTCGATCGTTAGTTCTTCGGCAATCCCGTGTACGCCGCGCACGCGTTTCACCGCTTTTTCGACGGCGAGCTTTTGCGCGTAACTCTTCACGGTTCCGGTGAGTGTCACCACACCATCGCTGACCGCGACTGCGATATCACGTTCGTCGAAGCTCGGATCGAATGCAAGTTCTTCGATGACGTCCTTTTGCAGATCCATACGAGTTGTGACCATAATTTTTGACTCCTTGTCAATAGTTGACGCCAACGATAGTACGCGAAACGTGTGAAGGAACGATGAAGTCTGGGGGGAGGCACCTTACGCTTCGCCTCTTCGCATGTCGTGCACACGTCGGCATTAGTCTGGTCACATGGCACAGACCAGTGGCACGATCGAACCCAAATCGAAAGACGACCAACGCGCGACTTTCGCGTTTCTCGAGACGGGTGCGAGTTACGGTGAAGGCGTCGCTGAAATCGAACGAATCGATACCCATGCGTCGGTCATTTTTCTTGCTGGAGAATACGCGTATAAACTCAAGCGTGCCGTAAGCTTTTCATACTTGAATTTCTCGACGGTCGCTCTTCGCGAAGCCAGCTGTCGCGCGGAACTCGCGCTCAACGGACGAACGGCTCCCGATCTCTATCTCGCGGTGCGATCGATTACGCGTGCGAAAGATGGCGCGTTGAGTTTTGATGGATCCGGAGAAACGATCGACTGGGTCGTCGTCATGTTGCGCTTCGATCAGGAATTGCTCTTGGACCGAATGGCGGCAGATGGAGCGCTCGACGATCGGCTGATGGAACGCGTGAGCGCGGAAATCGCAAGTTTTCATGCGGCAGCGGAGAGCATGCCGCACATTGGTGGGCGCGCGTCGCTCGAGATGGAAATCACGGGAAACGCTCAAAATCTTGCGCTTATTTCGCCGCAGATCTTTGCGGCGGACGTGGTGTCGGCACTCGTCGCGTGCTGGCTGGTCGAATTGGAGCGGTATGCTGCGCTCTTAGATCGGCGCAGCGAAGGCGGGAAGGTGCGGCGCTGTCATGGCGATCTGCATTTGCGCAACATCGTTCTTTGGCACGACCGGCCGACGCTCTTCGATTGCATCGAGTTTAACGAGCATCTTTCGTGTATTGACGTCTTGTACGATCTGGCGTTTCTTTTGATGGATCTGCGGTATCGTGGGCTTGCCGGCTTTGCAAACGTGGTCTTCAACGCGTATCTCGACCGCCGCGATGAAACGGATGGTATCGCGGCGCTTCCGCTCATGATGTCGCTACGTGCGGCTATTCGAGCCCACACGGGCGTCGCTTCCGCGCAATCGCAAGTCGCAGCGAGCGATCGGGAAACGAAGCTCGACGAAGCGCGGGCGTATCTCCTCCTCTCCGAACGACTTTTGCGCGAAGAACGACCGAGGTTGATCGCGATCGGTGGTTTGAGCGGTACGGGGAAGTCGACGTTGGCGCGTGCGATTGCGCCGGAGATCGGTCGCGTGCCGGGAGCTCGGCTCTTTCATACCGACGCGCTGCGTAAAGCAATGTATGGGGTCGCGAAGGACGAACGCCTGGCGCCCGAAGCCTACGAATCCGCCGTTAGTGAACGCGTGTATGCGATTGCGCGAGAAAAAGCTGCCGCGACGCTGCACGCCGGGTGGAGCGTCATCGTCGATGGCGTCTTCACGCGCGCCGAGGATCGCCTCGCTATCGAAGCAACGGCTCGCGACTGCGGCGTTTCGTTTACGGGCCTCTGGCTTCGTGCGGAGGGCGATATCTTGCGCGCGCGGGTTAAGCAAAGAAGCCTCGACATGTCTGATGCCACCGTGTCCGTTCTCGAAAACCAACTCCAGACGTCACCCGGCACCATCGATTGGCGCGTGATCGATACGGCAGGCACACCCGCCGACTGCGCGAGGCTGGCTCGGGTCGCGCTCATCCGGTCCTAGCGAGGCGTGAATTCAGTGCTTCTTCCTATGATCTTCGCGTCTACCGCGCACGCTTTCTTGAGACAAGAGTTCAATGATTAATCGAGGAGAAGTCCACGTGATTCGACAGAACCGGTTTCAACGATGACGGGCATCCTTCGTCATCTTCTGGTGGCAACCGACGGCTCTGCGACTGGCAACCGCGCTGTCGCGTTCGGAATTGCTCTCGCGCTGCGCCACGATAGTACTATTTTGTTTTGCAGCGTTGTCGATCACGCCGCTGCAATCGGCGAGAGTTCTGCGGCGAACGGCGGCTTTGGCGTCCTCATTCCGCTCGTGCAAACCTTGGATGACGCAGCCGATTCGATTCTGGCGGAAGCTGCGAAACGCGCCACGGGCGCCGGCGTAACCGCCACGACGGCGGTACTCGACGGCCACTCGGCGACGGCGATCGTGATGCTCGCGCAAGAACGCCATGTCGACGCGATCGTCATGGGCACGCAGGGTAAACGTGGCTTCGAACGATTTTTCATGGGAAGTACCGCCGATGGTGTGCTCCGGCGTACCGATGTCCCGACGTTTGTCGTGCCGCCGGGGGGCGGTGATGCGGAACCGTCTTTCGAGCGCATCCTCATCGCCGTCGACGACTCGGAGCCGAGCGACGCGGCGGCAACGTTCGCACGCGACTTCGCGAAGGCCGAAGGCGCGCAACTCATCTTCTGTGGCGTCTTGGATACGAGCGATCTTTTTGCAAAGGCCTCGACCTATGGATACGATCCGACGTCGATGCTCGATGAATTGCACGCGTCGGCATCATCACTCGTAGCACGACAAACCGACCATGCACGCGTTGGCGATCTTGCCATCGATAGCATCATTATCGAAGGCGACCCGGCCGAGAAAATCTTGGAATCGGCAGCGGCGCGACACGTAGGATTGATCGTCGTCGGAACGCACGGCCGCCGCGGGTTACGCCGATTATTTGTCGGCAGCGTCGCCGAAAGCGTCGTTCGTCGGAGCACGGTTCCGGTGATCGTCGTTCGTACTTCGCCTCGTCCCGACAAAACGAAAGGCGAATCGGCACTTGCGACGGGTGCGATCTGCTACACATGAGATCGAGGAGGATCTTACCTCAGGTGTCGCGCTTCGATCCCGCCACGCGAAAGGAAAACGAATGAGGCCAGTCCAGATACGTGCGAGAGCCATAGCTGCGGCGTACGCCGTCCTCCTGATCATGAGCCTTTCGCCGACGACGTCGTATGCGCAAGTACAGGCGATTCCAAAAGCAAGTGAATCCCCTATTCCGGAGACTTCGGCATCGGCAATGCCCGGTAGCGCGATGCCGCCCGGCGCGCAGATGAATGCGCTCACGGACAATCCAAACGGCTCGGACTGGCTAAAGAAGTTCGATCGTCAGCCAAAAGACATGTCGATGCCGATGCAAATGCAAATGCAGATGCAAATGCCAACGAACGGCATGCGCGGTAAGATGAGTCATAAAATGATGATGGAGCACCGCATGATGATGAACCGAATGAAGAAGCCGTCCATGAGCATGCCGATGCCGAAGCCGCCCGCTACGAAGTAGACTCATCGCGTATCCCGCGGGCTTCGATAGAGAGGAAATGACGAAGTGTTCTTGCTCGTTATTATCGTCGTCTTGATCGTTCTATTTAGCGGTGGAGGGCACTATTATGGCGGCGGACAGTACCGGAACTATGGGTTCGGCGCTGGCGGGCTCTTGGTTATTGTTTTAATCTTCCTGCTCCTTAGCGGATCCATGCACATCGGCTCCATGCACAACTGAGCTGCCGCTATGAAGGGTTCATACTAGCAGTTTTTTATTCGGTGGGGAAAAATCGCCGTCCGAACGCATCGTCGATCGAAGAGCCGACGTCCGGTTCCGTGTGCGCGGGCCGTTCTTGGGTAGAAGCCACCGGTGCGCCCAAAAATCGAGTCTCCCGTCGTCTTCTGCCTTCACTATCTCGGGGGAAGTGCGCGCGAGTGGTCGCGGGTTATCGATCTCGTTCACAACGCGCGTTGCATTCCGCTCGATCTGCCGGGCTTCGGTGACGCGAGCGAAGCGAGCGGCTACATCGTCGTGGAAATGGTCGCGCACGTCGAGCGCGCGATTGCCGCGCTTGCGCCGCATCGTTGGTTCGTCGTGGGACATAGTATGGGCGCGAAAATCGCGACGGTCATCGCTCGGCGTGCCGAAGATGGCGTTGGCCTCTCCGGACTCGAAGGCTTGGTACTCGTTGCGGGATCTCCGCCGAGTCCCGAGCCGATGCCGGATGAGCAACGGCGAACGATGCTCACCTATTTTTCGGGCGATACTGCAGCACAGCAGGCCAACGCCCGTACGTACGTCACACGAAATACAAGCGCGCCGCTCGACTCGGAGTTCGAAGCAATTGCGGTCGCCGATGTCTTGCGCGCCAATCGTAACGCATGGCGTGCATGGCTCGAAAATGGAAGCCGCGAGGATTGGGCGGATCGCATCGGTATCGCGCGTACCCCGACGCTCCTCATCGCGGGTGGCGAGGACGCCAATCTCGGCCCGAGCGCGCAAAGGGCGCTCGTGGCTCCGCATTTCGCGAACGTTCGTCTCATAACGCTTGCCGGTGCGAAGCATCTCTTACCGATGGAACGCGCCGAAGACGTTGCGCGCGCGATCTCCGATCACGTCGCCGAGGTCACGTATCGCGCGTTGATCGCATCTGACCGCGTCGGTGCGAAGACGCGCGAAGCGCTTCTCGCGCGGTCGAATCCGGACCACCACGCGTACGCTCCGATCGCCCTCGACGCATCGTCGTTCGAGATACTCCGCGCCGTGCTCGCGCGCGTGATTCCGCAAGATGCCGAAACTCACATCGAGCTCGCCGCGCGAATCGACACACAACTCCATTCCGATACCGGCGATGGCTGGCGCTTCGACATCTTGCCGACCGATCGCGAAGCCTATCGCGCGGCCTTGCAAACCCTCGATTCCGTCGCGCACCGAGAACATGGCCAAATATTCGAGCACCTCGATGCGGCGCAGCAAGATGACTTTCTCGAGCGCGTTGCCGATGGTCGCCTCGAAAGTTCGAGCGACGGTCTGGGTGCGCAACAGATGCGCTCGTGGTTCGAAGAACTCCGTGCCGATGCCGTCAGAGCCTATCTCGCGGATCTCCGAACGCTCGCGCGCATCGGCTATAGCGGCATCGCCAATGGCGGCGACGGTACGCCGAAATCGGGCTTCGCGCGCGTCGGTCTCGGCGAACGAGAAGCGTGGGAACCCATCGCGACGACGGAGCGCATACGATGAACCTCGAGGGGATGCGACGTTACGAAAACGACGACATCGTCGACGCCGTCGTCATCGGTACGGGAGCCGGCGGAGCGCCACTTTTGGCGCGGCTCGCGACGGCCGGCGCGCACGTGGTCGCACTCGAAGCCGGCCGGAATTGGACACCGGAAGAGTTTCCCTCCGACGAGCTCGCGGCATCGGGCATCTATTGGCTCGGCGAGCGCTTGAGTGCGGGCGAAACGCCCAACGCTTTCGGTGCGAACAATAGCGGCACGGGCGTCGGCGGTTCGACGCTCCACTGGGGCGCGTTCTGCCCGCGACCCGACGCACACCAATTCCGGTTGCGCTCCGAGTTCGGTGTGGGCGTAGACTGGCCGTTCGCGTACGACGAACTCGTGCCGTATCTCCAACGTGTCGAAGCGTTCATCGGTGTTTCGGGCCCGGAATCATATCCGTGGGATGTGGCGCGACGCTATCCCTTACCACCGGTCGCGCGTAACGCGCCCGCGCAACTCTTGAAGCGTGCGTGCGATGCGCTTGGCGTCCGTGCGACCGACGCACCCGTAGCCGTTGCGTCGCAGAATTTCGCCCAAGACGGCGCTGAAGAACGGCCTGCGTGCATCAACTGTGGCGCGTGCCATCAAGGCTGCCGCATCGGTGCGAAAGCGAGTATGGACGTCACGTATCTGCCGCTCGCCGTGCGCGCGGGCGCGGAAATACGTCCGGAGTGCGTCGCGTATGAATTCACCTACGATGCGAGCGGAGAGATCGTCGCCGTCATCTATCGCGACGCAGCGGGACTCGAGCGACGTCAGCGATGTCGAGCCGTCTTTCTCTGCGCGGGAGCGATCGAAACGCCACGACTCCTCTTACATCTCGGCATCGCGAACTCGAGCGGTCAGATCGGCCGCAATTATATGGCACACGTCGCGACGCAAGTCTGGGGTACGTTCGCGGACGAGACGCGACCGAACAAAGGCTATCCATCATCGCTCATTACCGAAGATTTCTTGCGACCGGCAGACGCTGATTTTGTCGGCGGTTACGTCGCGCAGAGTCTCGGAATGGTGCCCGTCACCTGGGGCCAGCAAGTCGCGCGCGCTCGCGGGCTGTGGGGGCGACCGCTCGTCGACTATCTACAGACCTACAATCACGCGGCAGGCATCGGCATCAACGGCGATTGTTTACCGCAAGACGGCAACTACGTCGAGCTGGCGGATGAGACGGACGCCCACGGTATGCGCAAAGCCCGCATTCATTTCACGGCGGGCACGAACGAAGTACGTATGAAGCGACACGCGGAGCGTCTGATGACGGCGCTCTGGACGGAAGCGGGCGCGAGCGATATCTGGAGTGCGAATCGTTACGCGCACACGATCGGCACGTGCCGGATGGGCATCGATCCCGCGCACGCCGTCGTCGACGGAACCGGGCGCAGCTTCGACGTTCCCAACCTTTGGGTTTGCGACAACTCGGTCTTCCCGAGCGCGCTCGCCGCGAATCCGGCGCTCACGATCATGGCGCTGGGCTTGCGGACGGCGGAGACGTTCTTACGCGAGGCGCGTGCTTGAATCGAGATGTCGCGCTTCGGCTTCGGCGATCGCCGTCGCCGCAAGCACGAGGGCGAGATGGCTTAGGGCCTGTGGCATGTTTCCAAGCATCTCGCCCGTCGTAGCGTCGAGCTGTTCTGCGTAGAGTCCGAGATCGGCGTCGCACGCCGCGATCATCGAATCCATCTGCCGATGTGCTCTCGGCACGTCGCCGAAGAGCGCATACGTTTCCGCGAGCCAGAATCCGCATGCGATGAACGTACCTTCCTCGCGCTCCATCCCGGAGTAGCGATAAACGAGCGGCCCACGCGCGAGCTCCTTCGCAATCGCATCGCGCGTCGCGGCCAAGAACATGCGCTCGACCCCCTCTTCCTGTGAGGTCGAGGTGCGCAACTTCAACGGCCAGTGCGGCCACACCAGC
>ENA-OFCD01000069-OFCD01000069.1-metagenomes-genome-assembly--contig:-NODE-69-length-65335-cov-5.778646_pt1 | contig 65335 bp, 57 predicted proteins | sample MGYA00153392_OFCD01 | MGnify analysis MGYA00153392 | reverse complement strand
GCTGATTGGCGCCGAGAGATCATCGAACGCATCCCCGTCGCATCACTGAAGCACCGGCTTGAGCAGACGGTGCTCGAACAAACCGCAAGCCAGTCATGAACGCCGTCGAGACCGCACCCGCCTTCCCATCGGCACCCGTCCTGCTGTCGGCAGCACGTGGCGTGACAACGACAAGCCAAATGTTCACCAAGGAACCATTCGATGTCGAGCGCATACGCGCCGATTTTTCGATCCTCCAACTCAAGATCGACGGCAAGCCGCTGGTCTATCTCGACAACGCAGCCTCGAGCCAGATGCCGCAGCAGGTGATCGACCGCCTGGTGCGCTATCAAACCACGCAGCACGCTAATATCAATCGCGCGGTGCATTACCTGTCGGAGACCGCGACCGCCGAATACGAGGCCGCTCGGCGCAAGCTGCAGCGTTTCATCAACGCACCCGAAGAGCGCGAAGTGATCTTCACCAGCGGCACCACCGATGCGATCAACCTGGTGATGCACGGCTACGGCCGCAAGTTCATCAAGGCCGGTGACGAGATTATTCTGACCACGCTCGAGCACCATTCAAACATCGTGCCGTGGCAGATGCTGGCCGAAGAAACGGGCGCTGCGATTCGTGTGGTGCCGATCAACGACGCCGGTGAATTGCTGATCGATGAATACGAAAAACTGTTCAACGCGCGCACCCGGTTCGTCGGCGTGATGCACGTTTCAAACGCGCTGGGCAGCATCAATCCGGTCAAGCAGATGATCGCTTTCGCACACGCGCACGGCGTGCCGGTGCTGGTTGACGGCGCGCAGGCAGTTCCCCACCTGCAAGTCGACGTGCAGGATCTGGATTGTGACTTCTACGCCTTCTCTGGCCACAAGTTGTGCGGCCCGACTGGTATCGGCGTCCTGTATGGCAAGGCCGCGCTTCTCGAAAAAATGCAGCCTTTCAAAGGCGGCGGGGACATGATTTTGTCGGTGACGTTTGAAAAAACCACCTACAACACCATCCCGCATAAATTCGAGGCTGGCACGCCGCCCATCGCAGCCGCCATCGGGCTGGGTGCCGCCGTCGATTACCTCTCGGCCATCGGCATGGACGCCATTGCCGCGCACGAACTCGATCTGCTCGATTACGCGACCGAACAAATGACCCGCATGCCGGGCGTGCGCATTATCGGCACCGCCGAAAACAAGGCCGCTGTCATATCGTTCACCATCGACGGCGTACATCCGCACGACGTCGGCACCCTGCTCAATCAGGAAGGCATTGCGGTGCGCACCGGGCACCACTGCGCGCAGCCGGTGATGGCGCGTTTCCACGTACCCGCGACGTCGCGGGCCTCGTTTGCGTTTTACAACAGCATGGCCGAAGTCGATGCGCTGATCGCTGGCATACGAGCCGTGCAGAAGGTGTTTGCGTAATGGACAACTACAATGGCCAACTATAAAGCGCTGTATCAGGAGGTCATCCTCGACCACAACAAGAAACCGCGCAACTACGGCACGCTCGAGCACGCGAGCCACCATGCGGTGGGCCACAACCCGCTTTGCGGCGACCACATCAGTGTGGCGCTCAATTTTGATCGGGAGTGCATCGAGGGCATCGCGTTCCAGGGTGAGTCATGCGCGATCTGCAGAGCGTCGGCGTCGATGATGACGGTCGCCATCAAGGGCAAGTTGCGCGCGGACGCGGAAATTCTGATTTGCGAATTTCTCGCCATGACGACTGGCAAGCTGGACCTTGAGAGTCCGAATCACATTGGCCGGCTTGCGGTCTTCGCCGGTGTGCGCGACCTGCCAACGCGCGTCAAGTGCGCGATCTTGCCGTGGCACACATTGCACGCCGCACTCAATTCGGTCACCAGCGCCTCGACGGAAGCCGAGCAAGATCCGATGAAAGCACCTATCGGCAACGCGTGATGCGAAAAGTAACCCGTCAAGAGGACAAGATGCTGACAGCGAATGAACTAAGAAACTACATCATGAATGGCTTGGCCTGCGATCACGTGGAAGTGCTGGGCGATGACGGCCAGCACTTCAAAGCAGTGATCGTGAGCCCGCAATTCACCGACAAAAGCAAGGTACAGCAGCATCAGTTGGTGTATCTGGCACTCGGAGGTCGCATGTGCGCGGAAATTCATGCGCTGGCCATGCGCACATTTACGCCTGAAGGTTGGACGCAAGCAGCAATGAAATAACTTTGGAGAGATGAAAGATGAACGTACAGGAAAAAATTCGCAATCAGATAACAGCAAATTCCGTCGTGCTTTACATGAAAGGAACGCCGCAGTTCCCGCAGTGTGGTTTTTCCGGCGCGACAGTGCAGATACTCCAGGCGTGCGGTGTCCATGACTTTGCCACGGTGGACGTGCTGGCCGACCCGGAAATTCGTGATGGCATCAAGGCTTATGCCAACTGGCCAACCATCCCGCAGCTTTACATCAAGGGCGAATTTGTCGGTGGCGCCGATATTGTGCGCGAGATGTACAGCCAAGGCGAATTGCAGAAACTGCTCAATTCCGCGGCTGGTTGATGACATTGAAACGGATGATGAGCGGGGCATCCATTCAACGGGTTTGCCGTATTTTCGGCACCGAGATGGTGGCCGCGCTTTCAGGAGATTGAAATGCCGAAAATAGCAGAAATTGAAGACACCCCCAATCCAAACGCGGTGAAGTTCACCCTCAAGGAGCCGCTAACCTGGGGGATAACGCGCTCATACGAAAACGCCGGGCAGGCGAAGGACGATGTGCTCGCCGCCGCGCTGTTTGACATCGAGCATGTGACCAATGTGTTTTACGTCGATCGCTGGCTCACGGTCACACAGGACGGCGAAGCCGACTGGCCGGAGTTGGTGCGCAAAGTCGCCGATCCGATCCGATCGGCGCCGGCAGCCGATGCGCAAACAGCGGCCACAGTTGCCGCAGCGACTATTGCCATTGCCGATCTAAGTCCCGCAGATCAGGAGCGCCTCAATGCGATCAACACGCTGCTTGACGAGCAGATTCGCCCCTACCTGAAAAGCGACGGGGGCGACCTCCACGTCCTCGGACTCGACGGCAATCAACTCAGCGTGCACTATCAAGGCGCATGCGGCACCTGCCCGAGTTCGATATCCGGCACCCTCAGGGGCATCGAAAATCTGGTGAAGTCGATTGAACTGGACATCGAAGTCTTGGATGTTTAAGTTTGATTCAACTTACGCCCCAGTTAGGTTGCGATGCATATCGCGTTTTTGCCCGTCGCTGACTGAAGTTGACCTATTTCGCGGATACCTTATTGTTCATCGGCAAGGAGTTCAAGATGCCCAAACCTCATGTTCCCAAGCCGCGTTCCCGGCGCAGTTTGGTCAACAAATGGTCGAACTCGTCCACGCCGGGCGATGCCGCGTATCCGCGCTGAATTGGCGGAGGCTGGCGTGATGGCCAGCCGCAGACGCATTGCCGGTCTCATGTGAATCCACCTGCTATGGGTGGCTGATGTGACCTACATTCCCACTTGGACTGGCTTCGTTTATCTGGCGACGGTGGTCGATGTTTACAGCCGCAAAGTGGTGGGCTGGGCCTTGGGCGAGACCATGACAGCACAGTTGGTGATCAATGCGCTCAACATGGCGCTGCTGACGCGAAAGCCAGCATCGGTGATTCACCATTCCGATCAGGGAAGCCAATACACCAGCATGACTATTAGCAACCGTTGCAAGGAGATGGGTGTGCGCCCTTTAGTGCGGACAGTGGGTCATGCATACAACACGCCACGGCAGAAAACTTCTTTGCCAGACTGGAATGTGAACTCATTGCGAGGAGCACTTGGCAAATAACGACCGAGGCACGCTTAGCCGTATTCACCTTGTTCCCCTTGATCGAGAGTTGGTGCAACCCACACCGACGCCGCTCTGGGCTGGGTCATTTGTCACTGTTTAACCTTGAAAGCAAGGAGCGGACAAAACTCGCGCAACATACAGAAATCACACCGATCATAATCACCCAAGATCCAATCCCGTAAAAGCACTGAAATCAAGAAGTCAAATGTGTCCGTGAAAGCGGGGCAAGTCCAATGTAATGTGCAGTGGGAAGGACAACATTTCCACGCCACTGGCGGCTTTCCCGGCACTGAGCGCGGTCAAGCTTCAAGTGGGCAATGACGCGGAAATCCATCGGGCGCTGCGCGAGCAGGTGGCTTCTTAATGCGGTCGAACGACGGCTCATAAGGACGCGGTTGTCATCATGCTCTGGCCTCGATTTTGCGACTCCCTTCCCCCCTTTATGATCCCCTATGCTCGCCAAATGCCGCCTCAACGTTGATACCCCGCCTCACGCTTCGCATCGATCAACTTGTTAAGAGGTCGTGAGGTCTGCAACTCAGCAGGGAGCAGTGATGCGATCACGCGTAAATAGGCGCTGGGCTTTTCGAGCCGACAACGCTGAATAGCCTCCAGCCCGTGTGAATAACGTGCGCCAATGCAGCGAAAACTTGCCCAGTGCATGTCCACTTTCTATGCAGAATAAAGCCTACAAGACATCGGGATTGAAGTTGTCTAAAAATGTAACGAGTTAATATATTTTGCAAACCGATGAATGTTCATAACGATTGCAAACCTCGTACTTTCTTTCTCAACATGCCAACACGTCCTACCAAATTGCGCAACGCTTCTCAGGTGGTATCACCATCGCCGCATTGGCTTTGCAAGCAAACGCCTGTTGAAACTCTGGTGAGTTTGAAAGCGGCCCAATCACACGGAATTTCGGGGTGGGATGAGGGTCATTTTTTATGTATTGCCGCTGCGCCTCAAGTCGCATGGCGGCACCGGTCGATTGTGCCCATGAAATGAAAAACTGTTGCTCGGGTGTGAAGCCATCAATCATCGGCACAGGTTTTTGTTGCATCGATTTCTGTAGCGCCAGATAAGCTACCCTCACACCGCCTTGATCGCCGATCGCTTCACTCAGAACGCGCTTGCCGTCGTGGTGCGCGCCAGCCTCGATTGCATAGCCTTCGTACTGATCGATCACGCATTGGGCACGCCTGTCGAATTCGTTGCGGTCGGTGACAGTCCACCATTTTTGCGGACGTCCGGAGATGTCGGTCTCGGAGCCGTTTGAATCGATTGCGTGAGTCAGATCATGCGCAAGGCCGATACCGAGTGCGCCGTAATTCACCGCATCCGACGCTGCAAAATTGAAATACGGCGGTTGCAGGAAGCCCGCGGGCAAAACAAGTTTGTTGAGTTGAAGATCAATATAGGCGCTGGGCGACGATGGTGCTATTAGCCAAAAATTGCGGTTCGTGGGTTTGCCAATCTGCTGGCGGTCTTCATCAACATTGAATTTCCGGCCAGCGACGACGTTCGCCCACAACGCGTCTCGGCGAATGGTGAGGCGGGAATAATCTTTCCACTGGTCCGGGTAGCCAATCTGCAAATTGGTGTCGGCAATTTTTTCGAGTGCCTTGCGCTTGGTTTCAGCGCCCATCCACGGCACAGTGCGGACATCATTTTTTAATGCGGCGAAAAGATTGCGGGCAATCTCTTGCACTTTCGCTTTGGCCGCTGGCGGGAAATACTTCTCGACATACTTCTTGCCGAGCGCTTCACCGAGCAGGGCATCGACCGACTCCGCACAACGTTCTTGGCGCGGCTTCATGGCGGTGGCTTTACCCAGATATTTTTCTCTGAAACTAAATGATTCTTCGACGAAGGGGGATGACAACCAAGGTGATGCGGAATCGAGCAAGTGCCATTTGAGGTAGCTCTTCCACGTTGCGACTGGGGTTTCTTGCAGCAGATTGTCCATTTGCGCGATGAATTTTGGTTCGGCGACATTGAGATCAGCGCGCGGCAACTTTGCCTCGGCAAAATACTGTTCCCAATCAAAGTGCGGTGCCAGTTGCTTGAGTTGCGCAAAGCTCGTCTTGTGATCCGTCGTCACTTGCTCGCCAGCCGTTGCGCTGTTCAGTGATGCTTCGGCAAGGCGCTTTTCGAGCGCGAAGATGCTATCAGCAGCATCGCTTGCTTGTGTGTCACCCATTCCACCGAGCTTGAGGACGTTAACGATATGCGTCTTGTATTTCGCACGCGTATCGACAAAGCGTGGTTCGGCCTGCAAATAAAAATCACGATCGGCTAAACCCAGTCCACCGGCAACAATATTCGCAATTGTGTTGGCCGGTTCGTGATAATCGGTGGCGCTGGCGATTGCAAAGGGCACAGGAATCGCCAACTCATGCAGCCGCCGAATAACACGCTGCACGTCGGCCATATTTCGCATATTATTTATTTCATCGAGCAAAGGTGTCAGCGGTGCGAGACCAAGAGCATCAATGCCAGCCTCATTCATGCACGACGCATAATGATCGCCAAGAAGTTGTTCAGTGTTGCCACCTCTTCCCGTTTTCATCGCGAGCGATGCTTGCGAAAGTTCCTCTAGGATGCCCTGCACGTGCTGCTGGTTTGTGTTGCGTGCGGCGACGCGCCGACTCCACCGCTGCATGTTGCTAGGGATGGGGTTCTGATTGCGCCAAGTGCCGTTTGCAAATTCATAGAAGTCGGTGCAAGCATCGACTTTTTGATTTAGCTCGCCCGTTTCTATTCCCTCGCGTCCGCCACCGGTTTCAGATTTAGTGTCGGCTCTGGCGGCGACCTTGGCGGGCGCAGATTCAAGCGTTTCGCATGAAGCGAGAGTGAAAGTGGCTATGAAAACCACGGTGACCGCCGAGATAAATTGCCTGCTCATGATTGCCTTTCCCAAGTTTCCCAATGAAACCCGCACCGCGGGACACAGTATTCAGTTTGCAACAGAGGCGGCTTTTCAAATCCGGTAATTTGCCTGCTTTCGCCCGTGAAAACGCCGGTTTTATCCAACACAATGAAGGCGCGTAACATATAAAGATGAGTAAAGAACTGGATGCCAAAGACCGGCAATTGATTCACCTGCTCGCACAAAATGCGCGTAGACCTCTGACGTCGCTGGCAAAGGCGATCAATCTGTCGCGTAGTGCCACGCAGGAGCGCCTGCAGCGACTCGAAGATTCGCGCGTTATTATGGGATACACGGTTCGCATGGGGATGGCCGACCAGAAGAAGATTGAATTCTGGCTGTTCGTCAAACTAAAGCCGGGCGTGACCTGCCTGCAAACGGTGCCGGTGATCAAATCATTTGCCGGTGCCAACGAAGTCTATGCCTTGGCGGGTGATGTTGATCTGCTGGTTCATGGCAGCGCCGATAGCGCGGATGCCGTTTCCAATATGCGCGAGGAAATCGCCGCCCTTGCCACGGTCGCCGATGTGCGAACCTATCCGATCCTAGCCGCCTACTGAAGCAAAGCACGCGAACTCGCAAGGGAGGCCAGCACACTGCGGACACCGAAGCAACAGATGGGGTTAGCCTCTCATGGCACTAGTGACCTTGCCCCCAAAAAACGTATCTCTTATCGAGTTTATTATTCACGATAAGGAGATTGACAATGTCATTAAAATCACGGGCACGTTACACACTCGAATTCAAGCTAGACGCTTAGAAATATGCCCGTGCGTGAACACTTTTCCGCCCTGTGGGTCAATATTCAATCGGCACCAACAATTGAGGCAATCTAAGTGCTATCGAAAAGAGTTTTTGCCACGCTGACTCTATTGCTCTTTTTGCTTCTTTCTGAAGCAAGTCGAGCAGAATCCCTTTGTGCAATCGTTTATGGGAAAAACTGGGCCTTTCTATTTGCTGCGCCGAAACAATGGCAGGTCAATTGCCCTGTAAATGATCAGGCCGGAATGGTTGTTACCTTGTGGCCAGAAGGAACGTCGTGGGCTAAAGCGCCAAGCGTTATGTATGCTACCGTCAGTCAGAATGATGGATTGTCGTTGAACCAATTTGCAGAGGACGAGCTGACACGCTTCCGCGTGCAGTCACCCAAGCTTAAGGTTGAAGTGATTCAACCTATTTCACTCAAAGATAAAAGCCCGGCATTAGTGCGAAAGCTAACCGGAGACCAATACGGAAGTCATGAGCTCGTTGCATATGCAGACACAGGCTCTGCGTATCTCATCGTGGTCTTTTCTTCGCGTTCGCAAAATGACTTCAAACGCCTCCGCTCGGCTTTCAATGATTTCGTATCGTCAATAAGCCCAATGAAAATTGAATTTAACGATGTTGAAAAATCGAAAGTCAGCGCACCTGAAGGCTCGCGTGATACTGAACCGCAACGCCATTCGCCTTGATTTGTGGAGACTTGCTTTGGAGCGGACGGCGACTGTCCGAGAGGCTTGTCAAATACTGCAATCAGGCGGAGTCAACATGTTCAATGGGGCTATAACAATCGCTGCATGCTTAGGAGTTCTACCCTTGGCATTTGCGTCGTGGGTTACACAAAACGCGTTAGCCGATCCCGTGAATGGGGTGGCTGATGCGGCGTTCGTCTTTACTGTCACGATTTTTCTTGCGTCGCTTCTATCTGCTCTTATGTTCTTTTTTGTGCAATTTTCAACACTAAACTTGCGTTTGGTAAAGCTCGACAATGCTTTGTCAGTTATTTTCCTCGGGGCAGCTTCTGGCTTGGCAATACCATTGATTTTGCAACTAGGATTAGTTGTCGTGCTTATATCGTGCTCATGGGGAATTATTGCGGCACTGCCTTTCGCCATGAAATATTTAGGAACTAGGCACACTTCAACAGACGGTAATTTTGAGTGACTGCTACGGGCTCACTGGGATAGTCGCTTTATCTTTTCAAATGGACCCGGCCAAAAGCGCACATCCTGATTTCGTTTGAAGAAACCATTAAGCGTCCTCGTCAGCAGTGGTGTGATGCATCATTCCGATCGCGGCAGTGAATACGCCAGCCATGCCTTCCAAAATAAGCTCAAATAGTTTGGAATGATTTGCTCAGGGAGTCGTAGAGGACATTGTTGGGCGCGCGGAGTCTCGCTGTGGCCAATAATGCGTCAACTGAAAGCTGGCTTAACAGCTTTAAATCAGGATAAATGGATTCCACCGCCTACCGTTAGCGGGAACGGCGCTTACGCCCCAAAGTGGCCACTCAATATCCTCCGAAACGGTCATTCAACGTCGGAGTGTACCCTCGTTGGCCAAGTGAACCTCATTCCGGAAATCGCGGCAGACGCTTACCGTCTTGGGGCATCTGATAGCGTACTACGTTCATTTGCATTGCGAGCATGGCGTAATAGCCGTTGATTCCAGTGAGATCGATGATGCCTTTTTTCCCAAAGCGCTTCTCAGCTCGTTCGAACGTTTGATCAGACACCCGCTTATTCTTGTGCAACTCCATTGAGAAGTTGTAGACGATTCCTTCGTCCTCTGACATGCCCTCAGGCAGACGCCCGTCGGCAATAGCGTCTACAATTTCTTTGCGTATGCCGCCCTTAAGCGCGATGGGACTATGAACATACCACTCGTAGTCCTGTCCCCATTCACGCGCGGTAACTAGAATAGCCAACTCGCTCAGCTTATTGCCGATCGCTGAGTTATAACGCAAGTAGTCTCCCATCGCGCGCGCCTGGGTCATTACTTGCGGGCTGTAAATGAGCGGCTCGAAAGGCCCGAAGACAGGAACTTTACGTGCGACCAGAAATTCCTCGGCAACTTTTTTTTGTTCGTCTGAATATTTTTCGGGCTGGATCGTCGGCATGCGAATTTGTGCGAAAGCATGGCCAGCGGTGATGGCAAAAACGACAGCTAAACATAAACTATTGAGCGCTTGGCGCATTGGAAACTCCCACTTCGTAATAGGACGTTAATTTCTAGTTGGTCACCCAAAGTAGTCTGCTGTCCCAAAGGCAGCTACAAATATACCAGCGTTGGCGAAGTTACGCATCTTCCGATGAGCAATGCAGAGAGGTCGCGAAACGCTGGTTCTTATTCATGATGCCTGAGGTTGACCGTGTTTAGCGGGTACGAACGTAGCGCTCATGCTGCCAGCTTTTGTTGAACCAGCCATGCCGAGTGAAATTCGCTCGGCATGTCATAGCCCAATCCGGAGTGGCGACGTTTCCGGTTGTCCCCCAAGGGGACTTCCTTCGGGGCGTAAAACACTTCGATGTAGTCAAATAAATCAGTCTTGGCCTCGTCACGGGTCTGATAGTGACGATGGAAGACGCGCTCGTTCTTCAGGCTGTTGAACCCGCTTTCCATCGGTGCATCATCCCAGCAATTTCCCTTGCGACTCATGCTCGACACTGCCTTCATGTCAGCGATTAGCGCTTGATGGTCATGGCTGCAGTAATGGCTGCCCCGGTCGCTGTGGTGAATCAGCCCCGGCTTCGGTTCGCGTTTGAAACGCGCCATCCGACGTGCGTTTAGGACCCACTCTTTCGTCATCCGCGCATCCATCGCATAGCCGTCAATCATTCGGCTATACAAATCCATCACCACCGCCAGGTACAACCAGCCTTCTGCGGTCTGAATGTAGGTAATGTCAGCCGTCCACACTTGATCCGGTGCCGTTGTCTGGAATTGGCGATTGAGGATGTTCTGGGCTACCGGCAAATGATGCGCTGAGTTGGTCGTTGCCTTGTGGCGACGTTTGTGCCTGGCGCGGATGCCATTGGCCTGCATCAGCTTGCCAGCCCGGTCTTTGCTTACCGGTCACCCACGTGCTTTGATTTCCCGGGTCATACGTGGCGCGCCATAGGCACCGTCAAACTCAGCATGGATAGCGCGAATGATGGCTTCGAGCTGTGGGGTACTGAGCCAGCGCTTGGCCGTCGATCTGCACGCCACGCCGCAAAGCCGCTCTCGCTCACACTGAGTGCGTCACACATCGCATTCAACGGGTAAGCGCGTTCATGCCGTCGAATCCAGGCGTACCTCACAGAGGTTCCTTTGCAAAGTACGCCGTCGCTTTTTCGGGGTGGCCTCGGGCCATTAGAATTTCGACCTCCATCTTCAGTCGGGTGTTCTCGGCGCGCACGCGGGACAGTTCCATCTGCTCCGCACTGATTGGCTTGCTATTAGCCGACGCACCCGCGAGCTTGCCTTGACGATGTGCTGTGCGCCAACCATGCAGCGTTTGCTCGATGACCCCCAATTCACGCGCTACGTCTGCCTGACGCTTGCCTTCAACTTCAATCTGCCTAACCGCCTCTTGCTTGAATTCCAGTGGGTAGTTCTGCTTCGGTAATCGTTTCATTTCCTTGCCTCCAATAACAGGATTATCCTGCTATCGTTCGTACCCGAAACTCGCGACCAACCTCAAAATATGGATGGGTGTGTTTTGCGTTTCCGGGGCAAGATGACTACGCCGCTTGCGAAGAAGTCCAGCACCAGTTGAAACTTATCGACTAAATAATATTTTCTAGACCAGCACTCGGTTAGCGAGGGTCAATCTGGCTCGATACGCGGCGATTACTTTGCGGGCCTCACTGCACCACGCGGCAGTGGGCAAAACGACTGTTCGGACTGTTCACCGCCGCGACGAAACCAGAAATCGAAACGAAAACAATTGCCTTGAAAACAACGCCACCAGAATCGCAATCATGGCCAAATGAACAGGCAAAAGCCCAAGCCACATGGGCACCGTGCCGTCTGCCGTCCAGGCTTGGAAGAAATTAAGCAGGTTGTAGTACAGAAAAAATATCAGAATCGCAAGAATGAGGTTACCCGACGTGCCCGATCGCGGATTGACGAACGAAAGCGGAATCGCCATCAGCGAAAGTATGAGTGCAGCGACCGGCAACGCAATGCGCCAATGCAGTTCGGCGATTCGTTCGGGCGTAGGTTCGCTGATGAGCGTCATGGTCGGCAGCTGTTTGGTGCGCGGCTTATCTGCGACCGCCTCTTTGACCTCGATTCGCTTGGTCATGCGCTCGAAATCAACGATCCGAAAATCGAGTGCGCTCGGCGTGCCTTCGTAGCGACGACCGTTCAGCAATACTAAAACTTTGTCGCCATTGGCATCTACCGACGGAAAACCTTTTTCGGCAACCACCACGCCAACGCGGCCATTCTCGTTGTAGTGCATGAACACATTGCTGGCGTATTCGCTGTTATCTGCCGTTTTATCAACAAAATACATTTGATTGGCGCTACGCGCCTCGATAAACGTACCAGGTGATAGACGTGAGATTTCATCGCGATTTTTAAACTGGCGTTCGTATTCTGTGCTTTGAGTCAGCGCCCAGGGTGTCAAAAACAAGCTCAAACCCGCCGTGACCAACACGATGGGCACACCGAATCGCAAAACCGGGTTGACCCAGGCGGTGATGGATAAGCCAGATGAAAACCATATCGGCATTTCGCTATCGCGGTAGCTGCGCGAAAGAGTAAGCAAGACTGATACAAAAAGTGCCAATGCAAGAATTACCGGTAAATAAGCCACCAGCAAAAAGCCGAGTAGTGCAATTACCGCCTCGGCTTCAATACTGCCGCTCGAAGCGCGTTTTAGCTGCGTAATGAATGCTTGCACCACCATGATCGCGACCAACACCGCGACCACTGATGAGCCAACAGCGGTGAATTCGCGGGTGAGACTGCGTTGAAAAATAGACACGTGGGCAGAACCGATCAAAAAAAGATAAATGCGTTGTTTTGACGAGAGGTGTCGTAAACAGCGATAATTTCAATTTAGCGCCATCGCTGTCAACGTTTAGAAAAATGCAACGGAAATGGCCCAGGCAACGCGTTGGTTTGAACCATGAACTTACCCGCACCACGTACAAGTTTAATGACAAGGAGAATTACGATGGAATTTAGCATAAAAGGTGGCGAACTCTCGAAACTGAAGACAGGCTGTATTTTGGTCGGCGTGTTTGATTCAAAAAAGCTGTCTTCTCCTGCCGCCTCGCTTGATACGGCTTCAAAAGGCGCACTGAAAGTAGCTGTAGCGTCGGGCGACATTTCTGGAAAACTGGGTAGCAGTCTGCTGCTGCACGGTGTTGCCGGTGTCGCAGCCGAACGCGTACTGCTGGTAGGTTTGGGCGCTGAGGCAAGCTATGGCGACAATCCTTTTTGCAAAGCCGTGAACACCGCATTTAAAGCGCTGAAAGCGACCGGTGCAACCGACGTGGTGGTGCCGCTTAATGTGACCACCGCTAAAGACATGGCGTTCAAAGTTGAACAAGCCACAATTGGTGCGATTGCATCTGCGTATCGCTACACCGCTACCAAAAAGTCGGACGGCAAGCATGTCGGCAAAGCCGTTACTTTCTTTATCAACGGTAAATACGACGCAAAAACAGGCGAAGCACTAAAAGCCGCCATTAAAACCGGCGAAGCCATCGGCGAAGGCATGAGCCTGGCCCGCAATCTGGGCGATTTGCCGCCGAACATTGCGACGCCGGCATACCTTGCCAATACGGCCAAAGACCTGGCAAAAGCATACAAATTCAAGTGCACAATCCTTGAGAAAAAAGAGATGGAAAAGCTGGGCATGAACACCCTGCTCAGCGTTTCCAAGGGTTCATATTTACCACCAAAATTTGTCGTATTGGAACACCACGGCGGTAAAAAAGGGGCGGCTCCAGTTGTGCTGGTGGGCAAAGGCATTACTTTCGACACCGGCGGAATTTCGATCAAGCCGTCAGCCGAAATGGATGAAATGAAATACGACATGTGCGGCGCAGGTTCGATGCTCGGCGTGATGAAAACCGTCGGCATGATGAAACTGCCGCTGAATGTGATCATGCTGGTGCCGACCTGCGAAAACATGCCGGGCGGTAACGCGACGCGTCCCGGCGATATCGTCAAATCGATGTCCGGGCAAACCGTTGAAATTCTAAATACGGATGCCGAAGGCCGCCTGATTTTGTGTGATGCGCTCACCTATGCAGAACGCTTCAAGCCTGCCTGTGTGGTCGATGCAGCAACACTGACTGGTGCGATGGTGATTGCACTCGGTCACATCACGACGGGTGTGTTTGCGAATGATGACCAGCTCGGTGCAGAACTTGTTGCCGCAGGTAACACCGCGCATGACAAAGCATGGCTACTGCCGATGACTGAAGAATACGACGAAGGTTTGAAATCAAACTTTGCCGACATTCCAAATATTGGCGCGGGCCGCGCTGGTGGCTCGATTACGGCAGCGTGCTTTCTCGCGCGATTTGCTGGCAAATACAAGTGGGCGCATCTGGATATTGCCGGCACTGCGTGGACTTCAGGTGCCGCAAAAGGCGCAACCGGACGTCCCGTGCCATTGCTGGCAAAATTTTTGATGAAGCGCGCTGGAGTTTAGTAAAGCCAACATGACCGAAGTTAAGTTTTTTTTCAACGTAGACAGCAAGCTTAACTTTGCCTGCAGGCTGGCGAAGAAGGCGTTTGAGGAGGGGCGAAAATTGATTGTATTCGCGCCCTCACCTTCGCAGGCGGAGGAGTTTGATCGGCTACTGTGGACTTTTTCGCAGCTCTCGTTTATCCCGCATGTTCGCGCCACACATGGGCTGGCGGGTGAAACGCCCATCATCATTGCCACCGACGATACGGCGCTTCCTCATCATGAAGCGCTGTTAAATTTAGGCGATGACCCGCCGCCGTTTTTTAGCCGGTTTGAGCATCTTCGAGAGATTGTTTCGATGGATGACGGTGACCGCCTTAAAGCGCGTGATCGTTTAAAGTTTTATAAATCGCGTGGCTTTGATATTCAAAATCACGATATGAGCACGCGGCCAGCGTGAACACAATTGCAGGTTGATTGAAAGCACACTATGGGCATTGACAATCGCAACCCTGACGATGCAGCCAACGACCTAGCCAGCAAGGTAGATGCACTACTAACCCGGCGCGGATCGGGATCGGGCATAGCAACCGGGACGGGGACAGGTGTAGGGACAGGAATTGCGCCACAACACTCCACCGGCGCCATGCTCATGCCGGATGACCGAAATATCCCCTTGCTCACCGATATTATTGATGCGCCAAGTTGGCATGATCCTCTGGCTGTCCCTAGCCGTCCGCCCGCCAGAACGCCGGGCGCGCTGGAATCGTTAAGCGACGCCGAACTAGACCTGCTCGCCCACGACATTTTTTCGCGCGTATTTGATCGGCTGGATGGCCCGCTGGCAAGCAAGATTGAAGACCGCTTGCACGAGCGTATCGGCGCGCAAATTAATGCGGCCGTTGCCAACGTGCTGGGCGATATGCGTCAGGAAATTGCCAACGAAATTGGCGATGCTGTCAATGCAGCGCTGGCCGATCAGCTTCGCAACACCCATTATCGAAATTAAAATATTTTCACGAAAGCATCATGAACACCGCCGCAACTCCAGCCGCCATACTTGGAAGTGAATTAGCCAAATCATTCGACCCCAAAGCCATTGAATCCTGCTGGTATCCGCGCTGGGAGGCAGCGGGGTATTTCAAGCATTCGAACGACACGGCAAAAACACCGTATTGCATTCAATTGCCGCCGCCGAATGTTACCGGCACGCTGCACATGGGCCATGCATTCCAGCAGACGCTAATGGACACGCTGGTGCGCTATCACCGCATGAAAGGCGAGAATACGAATTGGGTGGTCGGCACCGATCACGCCGGTATTGCCACACAGATCGTGGTGGAGAGGCAACTGCAGGCCGAGAGCAAGACGCGCCATGACTTGGGCCGCGGGAAATTTATTGATCGTGTGTGGGATTGGAAACGCGAATCCGGTGCCACCATCATGGGGCAAATGCGACGTCTGGGCGATTCCGCGAATTGGGGTTACGCGGATACCGAGGGCTCGAACGCGGGCTATTTCACGATGGATGAAAAAATGTCATCCGCCGTGGTGGAAGTTTTTGTCAAGCTGCATGAACAGGGCTTGATTTACCGCGGCAAACGCCTAGTGAATTGGGACCCGGTGCTGGGCACGGCCGTGTCCGATCTTGAAGTCGTGAGTCAGGAAGAAGATGGCAAGATTTGGGAAATTTTGTATCCTTTTGCGGATGGGCCGATTGATGGATTGGTGGGCTTGACGGTCGCCACCACCCGGCCTGAAACCATGTTGGGTGATGCGGCGGTTGCGGTGAATCCTGATGATGACCGTTATAAAAAATTTGTCGGCAAACAACTTGTGCTGCCACTTTGTAACCGACTTGTTCCGATAATTGCGGATGATTATGTGGATAAAGAATTCGGTACGGGTTGTGTGAAGATTACCCCTGCGCATGATTTCAATGACTATCAAGTAGGGGTAAGGCATGACTTGCCGCGCGTGAGCATGCTCGACTTGCAAGCGAAAATTTTTGAGGAAGCGCCTGCAGCCTATCGCGGCTTGGATCGTTTTGAGGCCCGTAAACAAATTCTTAAGGACTTAGAAGCCCTAGGCCATCTTGTTTCAGAGAAAAAACACAAACTCAACGTGCCCCGCTCCGACCGTACCGGTGTGATCGTCGAGCCCATGCTTACCGATCAATGGTTTGTCAAAATGGAAGGCTTGGCCGAGCGCGGGTTGAAAGCGGTGGCCGGTGGTGACGTGAAGTTCTACCCCGATCATTGGTCAGCCACCTACAACCACTGGCTCAGCAACATTCAAGACTGGTGTATTTCACGTCAACTCTGGTGGGGTCATCAAATCCCCGCGTGGTACGACGACGAAGGGAAAATCTACGTCGCCCGCACCGAGGCCGAGGCGAAACGGCAAGCAGGCGGCAAATCGCTCAAGCGCGATGAAGACGTGCTCGACACCTGGTTCTCTTCCGCCCTCATCCCGTTCACTTCACTGGGCTGGCCGGCAACGGATGAAAAAACGCTTCGTGATATGAAAGCGTTTTTACCCTCAAACGTCTTGGTCACCGGCAACGACATCATTTTCTTCTGGGTCGCGCGGATGATTATGATGACGCTGCACTTTACGGACAAAGTCCCCTTCAAGCATGTGTACATCAACGCGATGGTGCGCGATGCCGAGGGACAGAAAATGTCCAAATCAAAGGGCAATACCCTCGATCCGCTTGATTTGATTGACGGCATTGAATTGGAAACTTTGGTTGAAAAATCCACCAAGGGTTTGATGCTGGCGGCGCACAAACAAAAAGCCGAAAAATACATTCGCAAGAATTTCCCGAAGGGCATTCCTGCTTATGGCACGGATGCGCTGCGCTTTACGTTTGCCGCACTCGCGCCGCTGTCGCTCACGCTGAATTTTGATTTGAGCCGCTGCGAAGGCTATCGTAATTTCTGCAACAAGCTGTGGAACGCGACGCGCTTTATGTTGATGAATGTCGAAGGCAAAGATGTGGGTCTCGATGCCGCGCTGCCGGTGGAATTATCGCAAGCGGACAAATGGGTTATCAGCCAATTGCAGCGTGCTGAAGCAGAAGTGGAAAAAGGTTTTGCAGAGTATCGCTTCGACAATATTGCAACAACAATTTACAAATTCGTGTGGGACGAATATTGCGATTGGTATGTGGAACTAGCCAAAGTGCAATTGCAAACCGGCAACGAGGTACAGCAACGCGGCACCCGCCGCACGCTCGTGCGCGTGCTCGAAACGGTTTTACGACTAGCGCACCCGATCATCCCGTTTATCACCGAAGAGTTGTGGCAAAAAGTAGCACCCCTGGCTGGCAAAACGGGTGAGACCATCATGCTGGCACCCTACCCTGAGGCGGACCTCTCGCGCATCGACGAGGCAGCAGAAACATTCGTCGCTACCCTCAAAGAAATCACCAACGCCGCGCGTAATTTGCGCAGTGAACTAGGTCTCTCGCCTGGCGAAAAAGTGCCCGCCTTTATCGCGCAAGATCAACACCTAAACCCCAATACTGGCGTGCCGTTTGAGGTCTTTTTGCCCTATCTACAATCACTGGCGCGCCTCTCCGAAATTTCACTGGTCATCAACCTTCCCGAAGGCGATGCGGCCGTGGCGGTCGGTGGCGGTGCGCGCGTGATGCTAAAGGTAGAAATTGATGTGGCCGCAGAGTGCGAACGATTGAGCAAAGAAATCGCAAAGCTCGAAATCGAAATTGACAAGGCCACAACGAAATTAGGTAACGCTCGTTTTGCAGATCGCGCGCCGCCCGCTGTGGTTGCGCAAGAGCGCGAGCGACTCGCGGGGTTTGAAAACAAAGTTGTTTCAATGCGCGCGCAGTTTAAAAAATTGAAGCCCTAAAACATAAATCTTGTTGCTACCCAATTCGCTTCGCGCATTACGCTGCAGAAACTTTCGCGCCTATTACACTGGTTAGGAGATTTCGCCGCTTGGTTCGTGGATGCAATCAGTCGCGAGTGTGTGGCTCGCATATCGGCCGTCGGGCTCAATTTCGGCGACAGCAACCATTGGTTTTTTATCGATGGCGCCGTATACAGTCATCACGCCCATTGCAGCAGCAGGTCACATCACCGCCACGTGACTGGCAATATTCGGCTCTACACAAGGCGTGTCAAACAGTATCAAGGTGCCGGCGCGCCGCGCGCTCTGCGTGCAATTGATCGACGATAAAAATGATTTGCCAAACACAATTGCACTGAAGACGAACGCGGCCGCATGGTCAGCATTTATGCCACGTTTTTACCGGTGCCGCGTCGCTCAGCCATCTCGCTGCAGGATGGCTCGCCATACAAATTGGCACACCGGGCACCTTCCTCGTTTACGGTTTTATTTGCACATCGGCGTGCCTGGTGTATCTTGCCTATTTGCCACAATTGCGAAAACATATTCCACCTATCTGCGCCGCGCGCGGCATCATCAAACTTACAAGCGAGGAGGCCACAAAATGAACACCGTACTTTTTGAGCAACACGGCAGCATTGGCATCATGACGTTCAATCGCCCCGAAGTTTTCAACGCAATGTCGGTGGAACTCATCCTGGCTTTTCGCGATGTAACTAGCAACATAATGAAATCAAATACCGTGCGTGCATTGATCGTGCGTGGTGCGGGCAAAGCGTTTTTAGCGGGCGGCGACGTCGCACATTTTTATAAGGAACGCGAACACGTTGCCGAAACCGTCAAGCCGCTTGGCGATGCGCTGCATGAAGGCATCATCAACATCCGCAACATGCCCTTTCCGGTCATCGCCGAGGTGCAAGGCGCCTGCGCAGGCGCAGGCCTGAGCGTGATGATGGCCTGCGATTTCGCGATTGCTGGAACCGCCGCGCGATTCAGGACCGCCTACACGCAAATTGGTTTGTCACCCGACGGCGGCAGCACTTACTTCTTGCCGAGATTACTCGGCATGCGCAAAGCGACTGAGCTGATTATGTTGTCCGAAACGATCAACGCAGAACAAGCGCTGGCGCTGGGTTTGGTAAATCGCGCGGTTGCCGACGATGCGCTATCAACTGAGACAATGCAGCTGGCCGAACGCCTCGCCGCGGGTGCCACGCAAGCCTACGCACGAGCCAAACGGCTCATCAACCAATCGTGGAATTCCCCGATCAAAGAACACCTTGATGACGAAATTGCGTACTTTGCAGACTGCGCAAAAACCGACGATTTTAAAGAAGGCGTGACCGCGTTTATGGAAAAACGAAAACCGAAATTTACCGGAAAGTAATTTGCCGAGAATTTAGTGCTCGGCGCCACATGTTTAGCGTTTAGCGTTTAGCGTTTGGAAATCATAAACGTAAAAGTCGAAGCGGTTTCCTCCGAGCCCAGCAGTGGATTCCCGGTCTGCCGACAAAACGCAGCAAAATCTTTCACTGATCCCGGATCAGTAGCAACGATGCGCAATACTTGCCCTGATTCCATATCCGCCAATGCTTTTTTCGCGCGCAGGATCGGTAGCGGGCAATTAAGGCCTTTTACGTCAAGCTCTTTATTGATGTTTAGTGTGTTCATATATTGCTCCCAGAAACGAATGGTAAATATACCAGAGGATCGCAAATTTTTTTGCAGAAGTGGCCCCGCTTATCTCAACAACCGACCGCGATATTTAGGTGGACTCTAGATAATGGGGTGAGGCGAGGCGTCATTTACGGCAACGTGTGAAACGTCCATTGAACCGATTACGGCCTGAAGCGCATCGGCCTTAAAATTTAGTTGTGCTTGTTATCCAAAGCAAAGCGAGCGGCGCAAATCGTTTCGTTCATCATGTCAGATGATCCGCGTACCGCGTAAAATTGACAGTAACAAGCCCCCATATCCGCGGGCAATTCAAGGCAAATAAGCATCAAAATCGGTGTCGTTGAAAGACGTTGCAATTGAAAATCTTAAGCACGTAAAAACTATTTGCCATTTAGTGCGCATCCGTCAAATGCACTCTACTCAAAACCGCCGCACCAACAACCCTCGCTCACCCCGCTCAAGTTTCACCATTTGGTCTGCTTCAAACAATATTGATACGGCACCCAAATGCCGTTTCTGAACATAAAATTAACGAGCTTCACTATGCGGTTTTAATAATCTGCTGCGCTTGATTTGCAAATTCCGCCGCCTATAGGTTAAGCTCCGTGCACGGGGATAGCTCGCTCCCGCTGCCTGATCTGTGATTTCATCATCGCAAAGAAGCAAGACGGTGTCCCGTCCAAGCGCTGCTTAATTTCCTCTATTGGACATTCTATGGACACCGCAACTTCATGCATTTCTATTCGTGAACTGTTCTCAACCCTCGGCTCATCAGCAGCGCCGTTATTGCTCGATGTCCGCGCCCAACCTGCCTTTCAAGCCGATCCACGCATGCTCGCAGGCGCAACGTGGCGTGATCCGGCCAGCGTGGTGGAATGGCGAAAATATATACCGGTGCATCGCGATATTGTCGTTTATTGCGTGCAGGGCCACGAGGTTAGCAAAAATACTTGCGCTGCATTACGTGAAATTGGGCTGCACGCCCATTATCTGGAAGGCGGAGCGGAAGCGTGGAAATCGACGGGACTGCCGACGTTTGAAAAGCAAGCTCAGTTACAAATCCCTGCCGGCATAAATGCACCGTCAAAATGGGTCACACGTGAACGCCCGAAGATTGATCGCATTGCCTGCCCATGGCTCATTCGGCGATTTATTGAACCAACGGCAGAGTTTATTTATGTGCCAGCAAAAGACGTTTTGTCCGTCGCGGCGACACAAAACGCGATTGCTTACGACGTGCCAGATACACAGTTTACGCACCGAGTAGATAAATGTAGTTTTGACGCCCTCCTAGTCGACTTTAATTTAAATGATCCGGTGTTGACGCAGCTTGCCATCATCGTGCGAGGCGCTGACACCGGTAAACCAAGCCTCACGCCACCATCCGCAGGACTGCTCGCAATCTCACTAGGATTATCCGAGTTATATCGCAACGATCACGATATGCTTGCCCACGGCATGGTGATGTATGACGCGCTTTACGCTTGGCTAAAAACGGCGCACGCAGAAATTCACAACGCGGATTTGTTCAAAAAATTATGACCAACCATACCTCTATTTCTTTTTCTGAAGCACTGAAATTTTGGCTGAAGCTCGGTTTTATCAGCTTCGGCGGACCCGCGGGCCAAATCGCGATCATGCATCGTGAGCTGGTGGAACAAAAACGCTGGATCTCAGAGCGTCGTTTTCTGCATGCGCTGAACTTTTGCATGGTGCTGCCTGGCCCTGAGGCGCAACAGCTCGCCACTTATATCGGCTGGCTGATGCACGGCACGATCGGCGGCATCATGGCGGGCGGCCTGTTCGTGCTGCCTTCATTATTTATATTGATTGGCTTGAGCTGGATTTACTTAGCTTTCGGCACGCTGCCGGTGGTGGTCGGATTGCTCTATGGCATCAAACCGGCCGTGACCGCGATTGTGCTGTTTGCGGCTTGGCGGGTTGGCGCCAAGACGCTCAAAAATAGTTGGCTCTGGTCCATCGCCGCGGCTGCATTCATCGCGATCTTTGCATTCAAGATTCCATTTCCGGCCATTATTTTGGCTGCAGCCCTGTTGGGTGCCATCGGCGGCAAATTCGCCCCGCAGAAATTCAGCACCGCCGGCGGACATGGCGAAGCAAAAAATCAGGTGGATGATGCCGTCATTGGCGACAGCACCCCCACACCGCAACATGCCTTGTTCCGTTGGTCAAGGCTCGCGATAGTTTTGAGCACCTGTGTCGTGCTGTGGCTGGGGGCAATGTCAATACTGGTCATCGAGTTCGGTTTGCAGGGTACGCTGACACAGATGGGCTGGTTTTTTACCAAGGCCGCGTTGTTCACATTTGGTGGCGCGTATGCCGTGCTGCCGTATGTCGTGCAGGGTGCGGTCGAAAGCTTTGGCTGGCTCACACCGCAACAGATGATTGACGGCCTCGCCCTTGGTGAAACCACACCTGGCCCGCTGATCATCGTCGTTGCATTTGTCGGCTTTGTAGGCGGCGCAACTAAGGAAGTGCTTGGCCCGGGCTCATTATTTTTAGCCGGGGCGCTTGCCGCCACAGTGGTTACGTTTTTCACTTTCCTACCGTCGTTTTTATTTATTTTAATCGGCGGGCCGTTCATCGAAACCACTCACGGACAATTGAAATTTACTGCGCCACTGACTGCCATCACCGCTGCCGTGGTCGGTGTGATTCTGAATCTGGCGGTGTTTTTTGCATGGCATGTGTGGTGGCCAAAAGCGGATGTTGCAGGCAGCTTTGGCAGCGGCTTTGAATGGTTCGCTGCCCTGCTTACGATGCTGGCGGCGATTGCACTGTTCCGCTATAAAGTCGGCGTTATTACTATCATCGCAATATGCGGCGTGGCAGGAATTATAAAAACGCTGTCAGGAATATAGCTATATTTACCGCCCATTTTTACGTCCCAGATCGGACACCGCCTGGTGAAATTTGCAATCAACTTCAAAAGGCGACGCTCAAGGGTATCCGGCTGCTTGGCGCTTATGACGCGATGATCAGCTGCAGGCCAGCGGCTTGGTCCGCGTTTCGATCCACGCCTTCGTATTCCCGCTCACCAGCGGCAACAAGCGCCTCGCCACCTCGGCGTGATACGCGTTCAGCCATGCAATTTCGTCTGGACGCATCAATGACATATCAATTAAATGGGTGTCAATTGGGCATAAAGTGAGGGTTTCAAATTGGAGAAAATCGCCAAAGCCTTCGTTGCCCGCGGCGACATTGAGCACCAGATTTTCAATACGTATGCCCCATTTGCCATCGCGATAAAGACCCGGCTCAATCGACGTAATCATGCCTTCCTCCATCGCCGTATGCGGCTCCGGCATATTCTGGCTGATCGTCTGCGGGCCCTCATGGACGTTCATAAAATAACCGACGCCATGTCCGGTACCGTGGCCGTAGTCAAACCCGGCTGCCCAAATCGGTGCGCGTGCAATCGCATCGAGATATGGCGATTTCACGCCCTTCGGAAAACGCGCACTGGAAAGCGCAATGGTGCCTTTTAATACCAGCGTGTAATCGCGTTTTTGTTCTGCCGTAATCTGCGCGAGATTGCCAATCGGCCACACGCGCGTGATGTCGGTAGTCCCGCCCAGATATTGACCACCCGAATCAATCAATAACAATCCGTCACCCTCAATCACCGCGGCAGTAGCCACTTCCGCCCGATAGTGATTCAGTGCGCCATTGGCTTTGAAACCCGCGATGGTGGCGAAGCTGCGGCTGACAAAACCTAATCGACGCGAGCGCGCCTCGGTGAGTTTTTCATCAATCGTCACTTCGGTAATTTTTTCGCGGCCCTGCGTTTGTGCAGACTCAAACCATGTGTAGAACTCCGCCATCGCCGCACCATCCTGCTCCATCGTGCGGCGCACATAATCACGTTCGGCGTCGGTCTTGCGCGATTTGGCAAACGTGGTCGGATTGACGGCCTCAATTACATTCACGGTCACCGGCACTGCTTGGCGCGAGCGATATGTAACGCGGCGCGGGTCAATCAGCAAGGTCGACGCGGCGGGGAGTTTGGCGAGTGCCGCAGCAGCGGTGTCATACGCAGCAACATCCACCCGGTCTGCTTTCAATTCCGCCTCGAGCACCGCAGAAATTTTGCCCGCGATTACAAATAGTGTCGCATCCGTTTTCGAGATCAGCGCATGGGCCACAAACACTGGATTGAAATTGACATCGCTGCCCCGCAGATTAAACAAATAGCCAATGTCATCAAGGGTCGAGATGAAATGCCAATCAGCTCCAGCGTTTGCCATCGCGGCACGCGTAGCCGCGAGCTTGTCGGCACGTGCAATCGTTGCGTGCGGGCCGATGTGGGCGTACACAGCCGCCTGTGGCAGCATGGGGCGACCTTTCCACGTGGCTTCCATCACATCACAATCGGTGCGCAGTTTGACCGCCTTGGCGCTCAGCGCGGTTTCCAGCGCACGCACCGCACTCAAGCCAATCACCGCGCCATCCACTGCCACCGTACTGCCCGCCGCAATATGGTTGGCCAGCCAATCCACATGCTCCTGGCTCGCACCGGATTTGATTTTGAACAGCATAATGCCGGTGCCCGCGAGCTCGCGCTCCGCCTGTTGCCAATAGCGTGAATCGGCAAACAACAGCGCGTGATCCTTCGTCACCGCCAACGTCCCCATTGACCCCGTGAACCCCGACAACCATTCACGACTCTTCCAACGCTCGGGCAAATATTCAGAAAGATGCGGATCACTCGACGGCACCAGCAGCGCATGAATATTTTCATGCTCCATTGCCTCGCGCAATGTGGCGAGACGGTTGACGATAACGGGATTAGCGGAAAGTGGGGTATCCATGCAGGCTCGATTAAATGTTGTTTAAGTCAATATTATTGCCGACGATGACCGCGGGTGCACATGATTTTTTTGCCTTTGATTTTAATATCAAAACTCTAATATTGGCGGGGCTTTTTGGGCATAAACCGCTGAAGATGCTTGCCGGTATTGGGTTTATAAAAACTGTGGCTTTCATTTATGAGACAAAACCCACTACCCCACCAGCCCTTCGTTCAGCAGCCCCTTCCCCCGCCTTTGGGTTTTCTAAGCCAATTCCTTCGGTCGAATGCCACGGGAAGGCATCAGCCTGCATGACAATGAGGGTACTTGATCTCGTTATTTCAAATCGCCCACCACATCAATATCTGCAAAAATCCCCGCATCATCAACTTCCACCATACGCGCTGATGCGAGGTTTGCATCGATCATTTGTTTTGCGCCCATGTCGCCGTTCAGCGCGCACAGCGCAGTGCAGTATTGCCGCGCAAAACCTGCGGGGTTGCCACGTTTTCCTTCATGCGTGGGCACAACGATGGCGGCACCTTCGTCTAATGCAAACTTGATTTTTTCAATCGTTGCAGCTTCAATATAGGGCATATCGCCGAGCGCAATGATCCAACCATCTGCGCTGAGCGATGCCGTAACCCCCGCGCCAATGCTGGTGCTCATGCCCTCGACTGCGCGCTTATTGACCACCACCTGACAGCCACAATCATCCAGCACCCGCATCAAACGTTCGTCGCGCCCGGTGACCGCGATTACGCGGCCTACCGCGGCCAATAAATTCGCGGCGCTCGCTTCGACCACGTAACGTCCGTCTTTGAGACGCGCTAATAATTTCTGGCTGCCAAATCGCGTGCCCTTGCCAGCCGCAAGAAGAATGCCGGTGATCAACCGCGCGCCGCTGATTTTTTATAGTCTGGAGAACGCTCAAGCACGACGCCATTTCGTGCCGCGATCAGCTCGGCCAAAATCGCAATCGCGATTTCAGGCGGTGTGCGGCTGCCGAGCGCCAAGCCGACGGGACCATGCAGCCTGGCGATTTGCGCTGCTGATAAATCAAACAAGGCCAGCCGCTTGCGCCGCTCGTCACTGGTTTTTATGGAGCCGACCGCGCCGATATAAAACGCATCCGTTTTTAACGCTTCAAGTAGCGCCATATCGTCGAGCTTTGGGTCATGCGAGACCGTCACGATAACGGTGTGTGGATCGCATTTGAAGGCGACCACGGCATCATCAGGCATACCCGATAACAACGTCGCACCGGCCACCCGCCAGGCGCTCTGGTACTCATCTCGCGGGTCGCAGACAAATACATGAAAATCCAGGGCTGCCGCGACCTCGGCCAGATAGCGCGCGATTTCCGACGCACCAATAATCAGCAAGCGCCAACGCGGGCCATGAATGCACCGAAACTCACCTTCAGCGCGCATGGTTTCGTCGGTCGGTTGCGCTGATCGATACGTCCAAGCGCCCGTTGCCAAATCGACAATGCGGGCAAATACTTCACCGCACGTTATTTTGGCAAATAGTTCATCAATTTGCACCACCGTCAGCGTCGACTCAATCACGACTTCCAGCTCGCCTCCACAGGGCAGGCCGAACCGTCGCGCTTCATCCGCGGTCACACCATAGCTTTGCAACATCGGGGTCGGCCCAGTGAACTCATTGCGCCGCAAGATCAAATCATCTTCAATGCAGCCGCCGGAAACAGAGCCAATCACGATGCCATCGTCGCGCATCGCCATCAACGAACCCGGCGGCCGTGGGCTGGCACCGAAGGTTTGTGTGACCGTCACAAGCCACACTTTGCGCTTAGTCAAGAGCCAATTGCGGGCGTGGGTGAGGACTTCCAAATCAAGACTTTGCACAAAAAATTATCTCAGGATGAATATTAAAATACTATGACTGGTGCGGCGCTTGGAGCATTTATGGCTCGAAACATCCGTCTAGTGGACACTTTGCAATGTGCTGCCCGTCGCTGAAACTGCTGGTTTGATCATCGCCACGCTGCTCATTTTTAACCCAAAATGCTCCTTCACCGCACGGCTGTATTCGTCAAAATAATTCGCGGTCAAATTATGATGATTGCCGCCCTCTGCGCGGAAAAATCGTTTGGGCGCTTTGGCGGCGGCGAACAGACGCTCGCTCATATTGAACGGTACGATGTCGTCATCGGTGCCGTGCGCAAACAGGATCGGCATGTTGATATGGTCAATGCGGTCCAGCGTATCGAAGCGCTGCCTAACCAAAAATCCGACCGGCAAAAAACCCCATTTGGTTTCTCTCACCATATCCGGAATCGAGGTGAAGGTGCCTTCCAGAATCAAGCCTTTGGCCTCGGGATGATTGAGTGCTAATTTACTTGCGATGGCACCACCCAGCGAATGGCCGAAGATGAAATGTTTGGTGTTTGGCGAGAGCTTGGTCAGGTATGTCCACGCCGCCTCTGCGTCTTCGTCGGCGCTGGCTTCCGATGGCGCCCTCAGGGTGGATTCGCCGAAGCCGCGATAGTCAATCGCCAAAACCGAAAAGCCCATTTTGTTCCAGCGCGGGATGCGTGCAGAGCTACCGGTGATGTTCCAGCGGGCGCCGTGCAGGTAGAGCAAAACCGGCGCGTTTTTGTCGGCTGCGGGCGAGTACCAGGCGTGCAGCTTTTCGGTGGAATTGACGGCAATCCAATGCTCCTCAAAAACGCTGCTGGCTTTGTTGTAACCCCGCCATGCGCCCTGCGCCGGACTAAAAATCCACTCGCCTTGTTTGGTTTCGATAAAAGCGCAGCCCGCAATAAAAGCGGCGGCTAGCGCGATGGCAAAAAATTTAAGGGTACGTTTCAATGTCGAGTACTTTCATGTGCAATCTTTTTGGCTCTACTGATGATGGCCACATCGAGGCCTTATCAAGAACTTACTGCAGCGTCATCACGTTTCTGCGCCTCGCAAGAAGGCTGCCCCTCCAGACAGGGGCAGCTCATTTCAAAATTCAAGCCTTCAAATCATCCTCATTGAACGGTAGCGCGCGAAGTCGCTTTCCGGTTAACGCAAAAATGGCATTCGCCACCGCAGGTGCAATGGGCGGTGTGCCAGGCTCGCCTACGCCGGTCGGTGATGCGCCGCCGGGAATGATATGCACTTCAATTTTCGGCATTTCATTCAGACGCAGAATCGGATAATCATGAAAATTTGATTGTTCCACCACGCCGTCTTTCAACGTCACTTTGCCGTATCGCGCCGCCGTCAGCCCAAACGCAATCGCGCCTTCGACCTGGGCCGAAATCGTCAGCGGATTGACGGCCAGGCCGCAATCAATTACCGCGACGACGCGATGAACCCTGATTTTGCCGCCCTCGACCGAAACCTCCGCAACCTGCCCGCAAATACTGCCGAAACTTTCATGCACCGCAACGCCCAGCGCACGGCCCTTGGGAAGCGCTGCGCCCCAATTGGCTTTTTCCGCCACGGTGTTCAGCACATTTAGCATGCGCGGCTGTTTGGCCAGATAGCCGCGACGAAATTGAACGGGATCCTGGCCAGCCGCGTGGGCTAAATCATCCATCATCGATTCCATCGCAAACGCGGTATGGGTGTGTCCCACCGAGCGCCACCATAGAACCGGCACGGTGCCCTTTATCGTATGCAGCGTGGCTTGCATGTTTGGAATATCGTAAGGCGTATCAACCACCCCTTCGACACTGGTGCTGTCAATGCCGTTTTTGACCATCATCGGTTCAAACGGCGTGCCACCAATGATCGATTGGCCAACAATGGTGTGATCCCACGCACTGATCTTGCCTGCGTTGTCAAGACCCGCGACGACCCGATGCACCATCATCGGACGATAAAACCCGCCCTTGATGTCGTCCTCACGCGTCCAGATAGTTTTGACCGGCACTTTGGCTTGTTTCGCGATCTCCACCGCCTCGCGGAAATAATCTGACACCGGGTTCGCGCGCCGACCAAATCCGCCACCCGCTAACATGGTGTTAAGTTTGATTTGCTCAGGCTTAAAACCCAGCACCTGCGCCGCTGCAGCTTGATCGACCGTCTGAAATTGCGTGCCCGCCCAGATTTCGCAACTGTCTGCGGTAACACTCACTGTGCAATTCAGCGGTTCCATCGGCGCGTGCGCCAGATATGGCATTTCAAACTCTGCCGTGACTATTTTGGCCGAGGTTTTTAGCGACGCCACGTCACCCGCTTTGGCAACCAAACCGGGCTTTTTAGCGGCTTCCAGATAAGCCGTACGCATCTCAGCCGTGTTCGGCTTCGCGACACCCTCAAAATTCCATTCAACCGTCAATGCATCGCGCCCGGTTTTTGCGGCCCAGAACGATTTGGCCACCACGGCCACGCCATTGGCCGTCTGCACCACATGCGTCACACCCGGAATGCCGTTTACCTTGTCGGCATTAAAACTCTTTACCTTACCGCCGAAAACGGGCGAACGTTTGACCAGTGCAATATGCAGATTTGGCACTTGCTTGGCCGTGACATCCAGCCCGAACTTTGCGCTACCATTACCTTTCGACGCCGAATCCAACCGCTTGGTGGGCTTGCCGATCAGCTTGAAATCCTGGGCGTCCTTCAACACAATTTTTTCCGGCAGGGGGAGTTTGTTTGCCGCATCAGCGAGATCACCAAAATTAGCGCGTTGGCCAGCAGGCCCGATCACCACGCCGTTTTCAACGCGACATTTGCTCGTATCCACTTTCCATTTGTTCGATGCCGCCGACACCAGCATCATCCGCGCGGTCGCGCCCACCATACGCATCTGCTCCCAGGAATTAATCACCGAGCTTGAGCCGCCTGTCATCTGCATGCCGAACATGGTGTGTGCATAAAGCGGCGAAGCGGGTGCCAATTCGGCGCGCACTTTTGTCCAGTCACAGCCCAATTCTTCTGCCACCAGCATGGGCAGTGAGGTCATCACGCCCTGCCCGAATTCGAGGTGCTTGACCTGCACCGTGACCGCGCCATCACGGGCGATGCGCAGGAATGCGTTTGGTGACGTATTGGGCTTGGGTGCGTCCTGCGCGCTCGCAATTTTATTGCCCGCAACGAAATTAAAGCCAATAATTAACCCGCCGGTAGTGGCGGCGGATGTTTTGAGGAATTCGCGGCGATTGATCTGGCCACGGTTACTGTTGCCGTGGCTATCGTGTGACTCAGGTTTTGTCGTGATCATGATATCTCTATGCTTTCACTTTAGCGCTGGCTTTTGATTTGGCAACGGGGCCGCCAACCGACGCGGTTTTGATCGCTGCACGAACGCGGTTATAGGTGCCGCAGCGACAGATATTGCCGCTCATGGCGGCATCAATATCGCTATCTGACGGCGTCTTGTTTTTAACCAGCAACGCTGTTGCCGACATGATCTGGCCGGATTGGCAATAGCCGCACTGCACCACGTCTTCCGCGATCCACGCCGCCTGGACGCTTTTGCCCACCGGCGTCCTGCCGATTTCTTCAATGGTGGTGACGCGTTTGCCATTCAGCGACGATACTGGCGTGGCGCAAGAACGTACCGCCTCGCCATCAACATGCACCGTACACGCACCACACAGCGCCATGCCGCAGCCAAATTTGGTGCCGGTAAGATTCAGGTTATCGCGCAAAAACCACAGCAGCGGGGTATCGGGCGACACATTGGTTTCCAGGCGTTCGCCATTGACGGTAAAACGGATCATGTGATGCTCCAGAATTGAATTTAGATGGGGTTTGAGAAATCAACGGGGACGTTGCTAGACAAAGTGATAAATGCGGTACTAAAAACGGCGCCGAAAGTAGTGCCAAAAACAATGACGGGGAACCGCAATCTACCTGGATTTATTGGAACGATTGGCGGATAGGTATTATGACGAAATTTATGCGTGATAGTTACGCTGTTCTTCACGGATGCATCAGATTGCCACGTCACGTGGCGTTGCACGATAGGAGCAAGAAAATCCGCGATTGATCGAATAAAAAATCTGAACCCAAGCACTGACAAACTTCTTCAGCTACTTTTGCTCCAAACGGCATGCCAGCACTAGCGCTTTGCGTACAAATAGCTATTCTCACCAAATTGACTTTCCGCCGCAAAATCACAAATGAGCCACATTTTGATCCCCGCACAATCGTCGGTATCATTTGTCTTTACCCATTCTAGACTCCGCAAATTATGGCCCGAAAACTTTTCCCCACGCCTGCCGACTGCGAAACGGCATTCTATGACGCACTGGAGCGCGCTGATCTGAAGCTGATGATGACGGTGTGGGCGGACGAGCCGGCCATTGTTTGCATCCATCCCAAAGGCCCGCGCCTGGCCGGGATGATGGCGATTCGACAGAGTTTTACCGAGCTTTTTTCGCATGGGCCAAACGGCACGGTGCATATCAGCGAGTTGCGTAACCAGGTGGGCCAGACCCTCGCGGTGCATAACGTTTATGAAACATTCCAAGTTAAAAATGATCCCGCCGCCAATAGCGTACCGCCGGTGTTGGCCACCAACATTTATCTGCTTACACCGAACGGCTGGCGGATGACGCTGCATCACGCCTCGGTTTCGCCGCGTGGCACAGTGGCTGAGGAGCAAGGTGTGGCCAGGATTCTGCATTGATGGTTCGATTTGTATTTGCAGCACTGATCTCCATCGGGCTGACTGCGCTCATTTCCTCGACTGCCCAAGCCATTCCCGCCGCTGACCCCGGCAAAATCATTCGCACCGCGATTCAATCGGCGGAAAAAGGCTTTGATTGTGCGGTTGAGTCCGATGAAGTGACCGGCTCACTTTGTGACAGCATCTTTGATTCGATTTTGCAATACGACCACTTCGCGCGCCCGGCAAAATTGCAGCCGCGTGCCGCCACTGCACTGCCCGAAATTTCGGCCGACGGCCTGACCTACACGCTTCACTTGAAGCCAGGCATTTTCTTCACCGATCATCCCGCGTTTAAAGGTAAAAAGCGGGAACTTGTGGCCAGCGATTACGTGTACAGCTGGAAGCGCATGCTCGATCCAGCGCTCAGGGCACAGTGGCAATTCTTGTTTGATGGCAAGCTCGTCGGCGGCGACGCACTGGTCGCGGATGCCAAGAAAACCGGCAAGTTTGATTACGATAAGCCAATTCCCGGCCTCGACGCGCAGGACCAACACACGCTCGTCATCCGGCTTAAAGCGCCCGATTACAATCTCGCCTACATTCTGGCGATGCCCGGCACGAGCGCGCTCGCCCGCGAAGTCGTGGAGTATTACGGCGCGGCTATCGGCGAGCACCCCATCGGCACTGGCCCGTTCAGACTGAAGGAGTGGCGGCGCTCATCCAAAGTGGTGCTGGAAGCAAACCCTGATTTTCGCGAAGAATATCTTGAATCCACCGGCAGCGATGACCCTCGCGATCAAGCGCACATCGCCCACATGAAAGGCAAACGTCTGCCGCAAGTGGGTCGGATTGAAATTTCGCCGATTGAAGAAGAGCTACCGCGATGGTTGGCGTATCTGAATAACGAACACGATTACATCCGCCCCATTCCCACGCCATTCATCGATATTGCCGTGCCAAATGGAAAATTAGCGCCGACCCTCGCAAAGCTGGGTATGACGATCCGGCCCGATGAAGTGGCCTGGCTTACCTACACCACGTTCAACATGAACGACAAAATATTGGGCGGCTACACGGCAGATAAAATCGCCCTGCGTCGCGCGATCTCAATGGCCTATCCGGTCGAGGATGAGATCGCGATTGTCGAAAAAAATCAGGCGGTGAAAGCGTATTCGCCAATTGCAGAATCCTCGGTTGGTTTTGTCAACGAACGCGTCGCTTTTCTCGATTACAACCCGGGTGCTGCAAAAGCGCTGCTCGATCTTTACGGCTATGTAGATCGCGATGGTGATGGCTGGCGCGACATGCCCGACGGCTCGCCGCTGGTGATAGAGCACGCCACCACGCCCGACCAACGCGATCGCAGCCGAAACGAGCTATGGTTGCGCGCGATGGCGCGCATCGGCATTCGCATGAATTTCAATAAAGTTGAAAAACTCCCTGAACTTCGGCGCCTCGCCAAAAACGGCTTGATCCAGATGTTCACCTACGGCTGGATAGCGGATTATCCGGATGGTGAAAATTATCTGCAGTTGTTTACCACCAAATCCATCGGCGGCGCGAATTACGCCCTGTTCAGCCTGCCTGAATACGACGCGCTGTATGAAAAAGTAAGAGTTATGCCCAACAGCACGGAGCGAACCGGCCTGTATCAGCGCATGGTGCGGCTGTTGTGGGTCTATAACCCATGGCGGGTCAATACCCTGAAACGCGGCACGATCCTGATCCAGCCGTGGGTGCTGGGATACAAGAAGCATCCTTTTTCCAGCGAGCCGTACCGCTATCTGGATGTCGATCTGGATGTGCTGAAAAAGGCAAACATGAAGGCAAAGCAATGATGCCGCCGATGCCACTAACACCACTTTGGCAGCAAGCTTCCCTACGAACGCGAATATTCGTTGCCGTCAATATCGTCGCGGTGATCGCAGGCGGCTTGGCACTCGATGCCGCCTTCAAATGGCCGGGCCAAATTGCAGCCATCGTCTGGACATTCATCGTCTGGGCATGGCTATATAAAATCGGCGGGCGCGACGAGCGCCGGGTGATTATTTTGGCGACTGCGATTGCAGGCTTTGGCGAAATTATTCTCTCGCTGGTCTGGGGAATTTACGACTACCAATTTCACAACGTGCCGCTGTTCGTGCCGCCGGGACATGCGCTGCTGATGACGTTGGGGCTGCTCGCCTCGCGGTATGTGAATTTGCGCGCCGCAGGGACGATTGCCGCGCTAGCCAGTGTCTGGGCGGGTTATGCGTGGGTCGCGGGCTTTGATCGGTTTGGCGTGGTTCTACATGGCGTATTTATCATCTGCCTATTTGCCGGCCGTGCAAAATCACTCTACGCTACCATGTATGTTCTAGCGTTGACGATGGAGCTTTATGGCACCGCGTTAGGCAATTGGTCATGGCAAGCAACCGTGCCATGGCTGAAGCTGAGCGCCGCCAATCCACCATTCTCGGCAGGGGCGTTTTATGGGCTGCTGGATTTGCTGGTGCTGGCCGCGCTGACGCGGTGGCCCAAACGCGGGGTGGTATTAAATTAAAATGCAAAATCTGAAAAATGAAAGCGATAACTTGAACCAGAAAAAATCATGCATGGGAGTCCGTGCTTTGGCGGGCACCGTCAATCTCAATACGTCGTTGCCGACCACGCTACTGGTATCGCTACTTTTTTCAATCTTTTTTGCGTCAGCCGCGGCAGCGCAAACTTCGGCTCCGGCCGGTGCTGAATCGACATCGGCAGGAGCGGCCAAGTTACCCAAGCTGCCCCAATCTGTCGCGTTAAATAAAATCATTGCCGACTACGAACGCTTTAACCGCGCCGAGGATCCCATTGCGTCGGGTGAGGAAGGCGACCTGGTTGCGCTATCAAAATTACCCGGCATCACGCCAGCAGATGACGCACGCCGGATGAAAGCGCTGACGCAATTCAAGCTACGCCTTGCTGACATCTCTGAACACGCTGAGCAGGGAATGGGCAGCGTGGACAAACTCAATCTGACTTTCCTGACACGCGTGGTCGACATGTCAATTGCAACGATTCAGTTCGATGCGGCCCGTCTGGGTTTCACTAACGAAGGTGGCCCGGAAAACTTGATGGCTGAACTCGGCGCGGGAACCATCATCCGCACGCTCGCGGACGCTGAAGCTTATGTGTCCCGCATGAACGCCGCAGCAAGATTTATCGACGAAACCACCGACAATGTTCGCCGCGGTATCAAAACCGGGTTTGTGCAATCGCGTCAGACGACCGAGGCCGCGCTGTCACAACTAAAAAGCACGCTTTTGCGCGGCGTTTCTGTCGACAGCGGGGCGATGCTGCCGCTTATAAATTTGCCCAAAACAATCTCAGCGGCTGAACAGGCGTCGTTGCGGTCGCGCGCGCTGGCCATCCTCAATACAAAAATCCGCCCGGCCCAGGAGGCCTTCGCCAAGGTCGTCGAAACTGAAGTGTTGCCCGTCGCCAAACCGTCGATCGGCGCGCGCTCCCTGCCGGGTGGCAAGGCGTATTACGCGCATCTGGCGCGATTCTTCACCACCACCGATCTGGGCCCTGACCGGATTCACGACATTGGCCTTAAGGAAGTTGCGCGCATTCGCGGTGAGATGTTGAAGGAAATAGCGGCGGTTGGCTTTAAAGGATCGTTCGCGGAGTTTCTCAATTTTCTGCGCATGGACAAACAGTTTTACGCCACCAGCCGTGAAGAATTGATGGAGAAATCTGCGCGTATTGCCAAGCGCGCCGATAACGAATTACCAAAGATTTTTGGCACCCTGCCGCGGCTGTCGTACGGCGTACGCGAAGTGACCCGCGATATTGAAGAAAACTACACCACCGCGCGCTACAACTCGGGCTCACCGCAGTTGGGTACCAGTGGCGGCCTGATGGTGAATACCTCGCATCTCGATCAACGCCCGCTTTATGAACACCCCGCACTGATGTTGCACGAAGGTGTTCCCGGCCATCATTTGCAAATCGCAATTCAGCAGGAGCTGGACAGTCAGCCGTGGTTCCGCCGCCATTCCGAAGTCACCGCGTTTGTGGAAGGTTGGGGACTGTATGCAGAATTTCTGGGCACCGAAATGGGCATGTACCGTGATGCCTATGAGCGATTCGGCAAATTGTCGATGGAAATGTGGCGCGCGTGCCGTCTGGTCGCCGATACCGGCATTCACTGGAAAGGTTGGAGCCTCGATCAGGCCCGCAGCTGTTTCACCGATAACTCCGCACTCGCGCCAAAAAATATCGAAAACGAATTGCAGCGCTATATCGCTGGGCCAGGTCAAGCGCTGGCCTACAAGATTGGTGAACTTAAACTGCGCGAATTGCGGCAACGTGCCGAGACCGCGTTAGGGGCTCGATTCGACCTGCGCCGTTTTCACGATGCCGTGCTATGGGGTGGGCCGCTACCGCTGGATTTGCTGGAGCAGCAGATTGATGGGTGGATCGCGCGAGAGAAAGCTAAGCGGTGATGAGGGGCGGCAAGGCTATCGAGCATGGGGTGCGAAATGCTTCGCGGGCGAATGTGGCTTGTGCAACGATGATTCGACCTCCGAGCTGGAAGTAGCCCGGCTTCGTAAATCAATCATCGTTGCCGAAAATAACCGAATACGGCGCAAATCACTTCGCTCACTACGCCCTACGAGTTCTGCTGAGGTTCAGGAATCACTGTGTACAAATTCTCGTTGCCCTGAGATTGCAGCAAGATGTGATAGAGGTCTAGATCAACGCGTCCCATTAAAAGCTGGGGCACGTAGGTCAGGTAGATTCCACCCTCAAAATTGATTGGAAACTCGGTTGAATTTGGATTGGATGTGTGAACATACAACGCATCCGACGCGGAATCTTGACGAGATATATTCAAGAAAACCTGATAAGGAATCGGTTGTGCTGCAAGTTCACGTTGCGCTAAGCGAAACGCATAAAACAACGCTGCGAGATGCTTATTGCGATCTATTGCGCTATGGTTACCAACGCCATCCCAGTCAAAATGATCGTGCCACAACTCACACCATTTCTTTTTGGGTAGATCAACTCTAAAAGTACGGACTTTGCGGCGTAGCTGACGGTAGTAAACGTTAGCGGGAATGAATGTATCGTGCGCTGCATAGCGAGAATTGGGCGTGTCTTGTCTTACGTTGCGATAGCGTGAAAAGAACGTTTTCATCAGCTTATGCCACTGTAATTGTGTTGAGATAAAAATCCATGGCCTCGCAAAATCGCAGCATAACGATGTACCAAATCGGAAATGAACCCTAAACCACCACCCCAACCCGAACCACCCCCGCCTTCTCATGCGCCGCCGTGAGCTTCACTTCGCCGCTCCCCTTTACTAGCCACGTCGCCACCACCCGATCCGCCGTCGGGGCGGTATCGGTCCAAAAACTCATCAGGGTATGCTTGTAGGCGCGACCTTCGAGCTCACCTAGCAACTCGCGGACCTTGCCAGCCACCAGCTCCTGCCCTGCCGCTAACGTAATCTCGGCGACCACACCGCGCGACTGCTTGCGGGCCAGCGCGCGCTTGGAGACATACGAGGGCAGGTAGCCGGTGTTCTGCACCGCGAGGGTAATTCGATGTGTGTCGGCGTCAACTTTTTCTTTTTTGACTTCGACCAATTCCAGCTTCGGCGAGGTCATGGCGTTATAGATGAGCCAATCCGGGAATTTCGCGATTTCGCGTTCCAGCAAATGCGGCGGTGGATTGCGGAAGGTATTGATTTTGTCCCATCCACCGATTTCGACTTCGCCTAATTGCGGGTGATCAAATTTGTACCAATCGATATAGCCTTTGCCTTTTAATTCCGCATCGGCCCATTTCAACATTTTTAGATCATCTTCGACCGGATGATCGCGGAACCAGTCGATGTATTTGTAATCCGTGATACCCGCCTCGCGCATCGGGCACCAGATTTCAACCGTCCATTCGTAGAGGCCGAGATGCTCGTAAATCCAGTCGAACGTCCCGCTGATCACGTCCTTCGGGTTATAGCGGAACTCGTGAAATGTGCTGATCGCCGGATAGCCGGTAATGGCCTCGCCTTTTTCGCCTTGTTTCTGATAGGTCCACAAATCTTCAGCGGGCATTTCAGTGTCTGCAAGCGTCGCGAACGGACGCAGCAACACACCGCTCCAGGTATGAAACGTGAGGCCGCCGGTAATGTTTTGATGATGGGTAATGAAGTGCACCACTGCACGAACTTCAGGCTCGGAAGTGGGATACGGGCCGGCGCCGAATTGTTCATGTTCCTGCCGCCAGCCCGCGGGGAAATTGCGGTTCAGGTCGATCCCCTGTTTATCTTTGTTTACCTTTACCGTGTAGCCGTCGTAATCACGCATCGTGCCTTCGGGCAGCATGCGATAGTAAATGCCGCCGTACTCGGCTGGCTCACGCGGCACCATCAGGCGCGGCTCGGCGGCATGACATTTCCAGTTGCCGTTTTGATCCTTGATGCGCATGGACAGAATACGGCCATCGCTATCCACGTCGCCAATATCCAGGCCCTCAATGGCATCCTCGTCATAGGGATAAGCACGGGTGGCGGAACGAATAATTTTGGGAGTGTCACGCATCGCCCATTCCGCGCCATCAGGATTCATGCGCGGGCAAATGTAGACGGCACGAGTATCGAGCAGGCGGGTGATTTGCTTGCCACGCGCATCGGTTTTTCCATAATTTTTAGTCAGCGTATCGATAAAATACATGGCCGCCGCACTACCAGCCAACTCACTCGCGTGAATATTCGCATCCACCCAATACGCCGGTTTATCAGCCGCAGCACCGGTTTTTTGATTTGTCGCCGTAAGCACCCAGATGTCACGTCCCTCATGGCTTTTGCCGATGCTTTCAATGGCGAGCAAATCAGGAAACGCGTGAACAAAATCTTGCAGCAACTGGGTGAATTCGGGGTAGCGATAGAAACGATCGTATTTTGGCTGGGGAAAAGTCATTTTTGGGAAGGGAAAAGTTGATCAACTCTAATTCTCGCACAGCCGCGCACTGGGCTCGCACTCGATCTCGTTTGCGCGCGGTTGCAATACCTGTCATCAAAATACGAGCAATCAGGCGGGTCTGACGAATAAGGCTGCCCAATACCGCGTATCGCGTGGAGGGTGGCCGGATCGGTGATTTTGCTGGCGAAGGTCGTCCCCACATTTTCTTGCGACGTGCTGGCGCTATGCCTGACGCCAGATTCCGCACCTGGACCTGGCGCCGTGTTAATCACCGGCAGCTGCTTTGTGGCCGCACGATTTTGGCTGCTATGGCGCGGCCCAAGCGACCTTCTTGACTGTCAATTCCTCAATTCCGGCGCGACGGCGGTGGTGGCGCGCCTGCAACCGTCGGTGGACGGAATTCAGGAAATTCACTGAGCAGAAAATCTTCCAGCCCCGCAGAATCTTCCTTGCGTGCAGAAAGCGTCACGGCGCGGCTTAGGCGATGCGATTCCCAGGTGAAATTGCCTGGATAGTGCTCACGAATCAGCTCGATCATGCGGCGCACCATCGCCCTTTCAATATCACCTCCCTGCCCTGCATCCACTTCAATCACGCGCCGATAGCTATCTGCACTGCTGGTGGTCCAGCCGCGGAACGAGAATGAGCCGGTGCGATAGCCTTTGCTGAGAATCTGGAAAACGCCGCTGGTGCCGTCCTGCGAGCGCCCGATGTTTTGTAAATTTTTGTTCAAGTTGGCGGCCAGCCTCTCCGGCGACTTCGGGTCAGCACCATTGGCACGACTTTCAGCGTTGTCGGTTTTGGCCGCGTCCTCGACGGCCTGGCGACGCGCTCGCGCGGCCTCGACCCGCGCCATCATGCTCGGCGGCTCATCACGCGGCTCCACTGACTTGGTCGGGGTCGGCGGGGACAGCGGTGGTGGAGGCTCCAGCGGCACGGGTGCCATCGGCGATTTGCTGACCGGATTGGGCACCGCCAGCACCGACGGACGCGGCGGACGAGACGGCGGGGCGGGAGTGGGTGGAGTAGGCGTAATGGCGGCGGCGGGTGGCGGGCGGGCTTGTAAAGGCGTGAGCTGCACAACGAGCGGCTGGCTGCTGGCGGCTTCATCATTTTCTATTTTTTGATCGCGTGCGGGTGTAAAAATCAACAACAACAAATGCACCAGAATAGATAGCAGCGCACCGACCACGATGCTGCGCCGGAAACGAAATTCGAGCGCCATATTTTGGCCCAGCCATTGGGTAAAGCGCGGCGACGGCGTGATTAGTGAGGCTTGGGGAGCGTGCATAAAGACGATTGAGGCGAAGTCAGGCTAATTCAGGCAACGCGGTGCCGAGATAAAAAACACAGCAAAAATGGGGTGGCAACGGTGGTGCAATATTGCGGCAATCTTGTTTTGTTATCGACAACTTAAAACCGCTTTCCGCATAGTTCTCAGGATTGACCTGCTTGGAGGCCACGAGCCCGAATTGGTTCGCCCAACGAGTGCTGGATTATAGAATCTAATAGCGCCCGCAGGTTAAACATGAGATCAAAGGTGAGGCCAAACATAAAACCAAACACTGACCAAAGGTTGCTTGATAGTGTCTTGGATAGCCACTTTTCATACCAAACCCCCGCTCATTACAGCGCGTTACCTTGGCGATCTGCTAAAGTCCGGCCATGTCTAAGATCGCTCTCGGTACGATGTTGCAATCCCAGGGTTTCGGTACCCGCCGCTGGTGCCGAGAGCTGATCGAGACCGGCGAGGTGATGGTGGATGGTGTGATCGTCAGTGATCCTCGTGCGCCTTTCGACACCAACAACTTTCAATTTACGATTTACGATGAACAATGGACTTATCGCGAGCACGTTTATATCTGCATCAATAAGCCACCCAATTTTGAATGTTCACGCAAACCCAGCTCGCATCCCGGCGTACTTACACTGCTGCCTGAACAATTTTCACGGCGCGATGTGCAGCCGGTCGGCCGGCTCGATCACGACACGACCGGCATGCTGCTGATGAGCGACGACGGCGCATTTATTCATGCGCAATCCTCGCCCAGGCGCCATGTACCCAAAGTGTATGTGGCGACCACCCACGATGCGGTGACACCGGAACTATTGGCGACGCTTAAGTCGGGCGTGAAATTACACGACGAGCCGGCGCCACTGGCGGCGTTGCGCTGTGAGCAGGTGGCCGAACATGAGATCGAAATCGTATTGGAACAAGGCAAGTATCATCAGGTCAAACGGATGCTGGCTGCCGCCGGAAACCACTGCATCGCGCTGCGACGGGTAGCGATCGGCGGGCTCGCGCTACCATCGTTGGCGTTGGCGGAAGGCGCCTGGTGCTATCTCAGCCCAAGTCAAACCGCTAGTGCGGGCGCGGCGTTCGAGGCATAAATGCGCCGAACGTTAGTACGCCTTGAATTTCACTATGCTTCGAACGCGTTTAAAACCAGGCACCAGAAAAGCACTGGCTGAAAACCATCGTCACCCATTTCCCACACGCTTAATCTAAACTCTATCTTCTTAATTTAGATGGTTCTTACATCATGAAATCGCCAAAATCTGTTCCGACCGTTCTCGCACAACCCTCCCAGCGCTTGGACCGCGCATTGGCACGTGGCCCCGCCTGTGGCTTCACGTTGATCGAAGTCATGATCGTGGTGGTGATTCTCGGCATTCTGGCCGCTGTCGTGATCCCTAAAATTCTGGATCGACCGGATCAGGCGCGCGTCACAGCGGCCAAAGCCGATATTGCGGTGTTAATGCAGCAGCTAAAACTGTATCGGCTCGATAACGCGGCCTATCCGTCGACCGATCAGGGCTTGCAAGCATTGACGGTCAGACCGACCACCAATCCGCTGCCGCTCAATTGGAAGTCGGGCGGCTATCTCGAAAAATTGCCCAACGATCCGTGGGGACGTCCCTACCAGTACCTTAATCCGGGCTTGAAGGGCGAGCTGGATGTGTTCAGTTTAGGCGCTGACGGACAGCCTGGTGGCGAGGGAAATAATGCCGACATCGGCTCGTGGAATCTCTAGTTTTTGATATTCTATAAAAATGAAAACCCAGCATTGGTGCGGATTTCCGAGCAGAAGTGGCTTGAAACGACTGCCTATGATAGGGTTTCAATCTCGCTTCTTACTTAGTCGAAATTCAGGTTTTACCCTCATTGAGGTGCTGGTGGTAACCATTATTCTCGGGATTGCATTGTCGCTGGCCGTGGCCAATATGATCCCGGATGAACGCGAAAAAGTGCGTATTGAAGCCGAGCGCGTGCTGGTATTGCTCGAACAAGTTCGCGACGAATCTGCGATGAGCGGCAAAGCGATTGCGGTGGAAGTTCGCGAAAATACGATGCAATTTTATGAACGTGACCAAAAATCGGTGGAAACAAAATGGCTGCCGCTTGAAACACTGAACGGATCAGTCGTTTCGGCCAGACCATTTGCAAACGGCACCATCGGCGATCTTTATCTGGGTTCGCTTCCATCCAGCACCGCGAAACCAGCGGGACCCGGTGCGCTGGCGACATTTCAGCCCGCAGGGGTGGCAGCTCCATTCGAGTTAAAAATTCAATCTGCGGCGTCCGCGCAAAATGTGCAGACTATTCGCATCGACGCGCTCGGCAATCTTTCCCTGAGCGCAATATCGAAGGACGTGATTCCATGAAATCCGCGGCCAAAACTTTCGGTTTCACACTCATCGAAGTCCTGATTGCGCTGGCGATTTTAGCGATTGCGTTGACCGCTGCAGTCCGCGCGGCCAGTGTGGCGACCGACAGCGCCAACGAAACCAAGCTGCGCACGCTGGCCACCTGGATCGCACAAAATCGCATCGCGCTGGTCAGCACCAGCGCCGTTTTTCCGGCGGTAGGCGAATCAACCGGCCGTGAAACCATGGGCAATATCGAATTTGAATGGAAGCAGAAAATATCGAATACGCCCAACACCGCTTTTCGCAAAATTGAGGTGCGGGTGCTCCGGCCAGGCGTTGGTGTCGGTGCAGCGAGCGAATCGTGGTTGACTAATTTGAGCGGCTTTGTGGTCAAAGACGTCAAGGGCTCAACATGACCGGCGCGCAGCGATACCACCCGCACGGTTTCACCTTGATCGAGCTACTGGTCGCGCTCGCCATATTCGCGATCCTCTCGCTGATTTCTTACCGTACCCTTGGCACGTTGTTTCAAACCCGGGAGCAGCTCAATATTCAAAGCGCGAAATGGCGCGATGCTGCGCTATTTTTCTCGCGGGTTGATAACGATCTGGCGGCGATCCTTAATCGGCCGATTCGCAACGCCGATGGGCTCAGCGCCGCGCCGCTGTGTCTCGTCGGCAACGTCGGCACCGCCACCAGCGATGCCGCGCTGGTGTTCACGCGAACCGGATTCGCCGATAGCGATGGCAGCAACGCCGCACCGCAGCGAATCGGCTATCGACTCAACGACGGCAATCTGGAATGGCTGCTATGGCCCACGCTTGACCAAGCGCCACGCTCGGTGCCTGCCGCCTTCGCAGCGCTTAAAAATGTGCGTGAAGCCAGATGGCGCGCGCTGGGGGCGGGGTCAGACGATTTGAATTGGCGCACCGATTGGCCTGCGGCACCCGCGAGCTGCGTCCTACCCGATCCCAAAGCTGCGGTATTTCCGCGCGCGCTCGAACTTAGCATTACGCTCAATAGCGGCGAAACGCTGACGCGTGTGTTTGCGTTGCGTGCGGTGGCCGCCGATGGCAGCTAGGCGCATGAGAAGCCATCAACGCGGCGCAGCCATCATTACCGCGTTACTGGTGGTCATGTTGGCGGCCACCGTTGCCACTTACCTGCTGATGCAGCAGTCGCACGCGCTCACCCGAACCGCGCGGTCCACTGACCGTGCCCAAGCCGCACTCTACACTCAGCCCACGCTGGATTGGGCGCGTGCGATTCTGTCTGAAACGCTAAAAAATGCAAGCTATGTGCACCCCAAACAAGCCTGGGCGCAAGGCATTAACGCGCTGCCCTTGGATGATGCCGGTGGCGGGACCCTTGCATCGGGAGTGATTCGCGACGAAGGTGGAAAATTCAACATCAACAATATGGTGACTAATGGCGTGAAAAGCCCGGCAGATATTGAAGTGTTTCAACGCCTGCTGACGGTCCTAAAAATTGACGCCGATCTGGCACCCGCAGTCGTCGATTGGCTCGACAAGGACAGTGATCTCACGCCTAACGGCGCCGAAGACAGTTTCTATCTGTCGCTGCCAGAGCCCTATCGCAGCGCCAATCAGCCGATGCTGCAGGTTGCAGAGCTTACGCGGGTACGCGGCTTTGACGCAGCCACTGTCAAGCGACTGATGCCCTATGTGACGGCCCTGCCCGCTCGCACTTTGCTGAATATGAATTCAGCGCTCCCCGAGGTAATACGCGCTTATTTTCCCGATACGACCGAAACCGGCGCAATCGCGTTGGTACGGAGTCGCGACGATCTGCCGTTTAAAGACATCGACGCCGTCAAAAACCAGAAAGAAATGAAAGGCATTCCCGAGGTCAGCGTTATCAAGTTTGCCAGCGTGACCAGCACGTTTTTTTCGGTCTCGATCGCAATTACGCGCAATGGCACACAGGTTCGCCAAAATGCGCTGCTTAAAACGGCTGACCCGGTTGGCAGTCGATGGCCCAGTATAATTTGGGTTAATTCGTTTTAGCTGTACTCAAAAAATCTTCGCCGATGGATCAGATTTGCTGCTCGTGCGCTGTTCACAATGCTCCTCATAATGCTGGTTATAACTCTCCCCGATCTCGCCCAATTTAGCACTGACCCCGACGCCCACTGGACGCTTTGCGAACCTTCTGGAGCACCGCTTCGCTCGGGAAATGGGCCGCTGTCCGCCGCGCCGCGTGAAGCCCAGGTGATTGCGCTGGTGCCCGCTGGCCGGGTGGTTTTTATCGAGACCCTGTTACCCGCCGTATCGGTGGTAAGACGCGACCAGCTGGTGCGCTATGCGATAGAAGATAAGTTAACAATTGATCCCGCCACAGTTCACGCGGTGGTGCTGGAATCGCTGCCCAAGTCTGCCGCCGCGTCAACAGCATCGTCGGCAACCACAAGATCGCGCGGGGCTCAACTGCGAGATATGCAGATCGTCGCGGCCATTGATCGTGCGTGGTTTAGCGCAGCATTGTCATGGCTGGCCTCGGCCGGTTTTAAACCACGTGCCGCGTTTGCCGAAACTGCGCTGCTGCCGGTGACGAACGGCGAATGGTCTGTAAAGCTCACGGCAAAAAATGCATTCGCCAAACGTGCCGACGGTTTTGCGTATGCCATTGACGCTGGCACGTCCGGACAACCCCCGTTTGCGCTGACGCTGGCGCTGAACGAAGTGGCACACAAACCCGCTGCCATCACCGTGTTTGTTGCTGCCCCTACAGATCGCGGCGCAGGTAGCAGAACGATTAACACGAGCACCATGAGTGCAGATTGGCAGACCAGTCTTGGCGTGCCGACCCGCGTGGTGGAGTTCGGCAACGGCGGCGGAATGCAGGGAGGGTCGCAAAGTCAGGAATGGTCGCAAAGTTTAAAGCGGCTCGCGGCGCTGAAAAGCGGCAATCTGTTAACCGGCGAATTTGCGCCGATCCGCCCGGCCAATGCATGGCTTGGGCGCCTGAAACCGGCGCTGGCGCTGGTCGGCGTAATCACATTTATTCAGATCGCGGCGCTGGTGGCCGATAATTGGCAGCTTGAGCGCAAGCGCCAAGCGATCGAGAATGAAATGCGCGTCACCTTCCAAGCTGCCTTTCCCCGCGCCACCGCGATCATTGATCCAGCCTTGCAGATGCAGCGTAATCTGGACACGTTGAAGCGCGAACGCGGCTTGTTGCGCGACGACGATGTGCGTCACGTACTGGCGCAGTTTGCGGCGCTGCGGGAAGCGTTACCGGAGCTTGAAGTGACCGAAGTGAGCATCAAACAAGGCGCAGCAAGACTGGTCGCACGACTCGACACCGCGCCGGCCTCGGCCAGCGACGATGCCGCGGCATTGTCGGCATTGGCATCCGCATTAAAAGTACGGCTGGCTTCAATATCAGGCGTATCTACCACCGTGAATACCAAACCCGGCAATAAACCCGGCACGGTGGAAATCATAATGAAAGCCAGCCCATGAGCGCCTTGCCGGACAAGATAACGTCCACCTCGTCAGCCAACAACGCAGCCAGCCAGCCCCGATCGACGGCGCTCAAGCGCTTCGCGACTTATTGGGATCAGCTGGAATCGCGTACCCGCAATGTACTGCTGGTTTGTATCGCCATGCTCGCAGTGGGCCTGATTTACAGCTATGTCTGGCTACCGGCTGCGCGTGGCCGGGTGATCAATGCCGAGCGCATTCCGGCGCTCGAAGCCAAGCTCGCCACGATGCGCGCCCAATATGAGGAAATGAAGCGCATTAACGCGGTTCCGCCGACCGCATCGTTCAGTGCTGCCAATCCTGCTGGCGGACGCACGGCAGCAGACTTAAGCGGGTTGCAAACTATTTTTGGCGCAAGTGCAAACATCGCGATTGACGAAAAGCGCGCGTTTCGAATCAGCATCGCGTCAACTGGCTACCTTTCGTTTCTGGACCGACTGGATCAGGCATTGGCGCGATATCGGCTCGGCGTCAGCTCACTAACTCTGTTGGCACTCAATGCGAACATTGCAACGCCCATTGCGGGCGCTAAAAAAGCCGAATCTGCGCGGGCTTCGGCGCCAGCGCAGGTGTCGGTCGAAATTACCCTCAGTCCTGCCCTTCCGACTGCGCTGAACGTTGAGAGCGGCGGCGCCCCTAAACCATGACGATCAAAGCTAAAATTGTATTTGGTCTCATTGCAATGGTTGCATTCGTGTTTGGTGTCGTTGCGTTTGCGCCTGCCCGCCTGCTGGATGCTCCCGCGCGCGCCGCGCTCGCGCCCTATGGGGATCTCACCAACACGGTAGGCACGGTATGGTCGGGGAGCGGCGTACTGGTGCTAGGCACCAATATCAGCAATGCAAGCCTTGGGGGACGCAGCAATAACCCCAATGCACTAAAAGTACCGATCACCTGGCAATTTACGCCGGCCTCGCTTGGCAGGCTCCGTTTGGGTTTTAATCTGATCGCGAAATCAGATGCAATCGTCGGCGTGGCCCACGCTGGCGTAGGTTTTCGTAATATTGAAATTAGCGAGGCGGATATCAATGTAGACGCCAGTTTTATTTCGGCGTTGAACAGCCTCATCGCGTTCGCCGGGCCGCGCGGTGCGCTGCGTCTGAAAACGAATACAGGTGACCACATCACGCTGGCTTATCGCGGGCCGTTATCCGTAAGCGGCCGCCTTGGCGTTAGCGCCGATAATCTATTGCTACGCACGCTATCCTCGTGGCCGGTGGGCAGCTACGACCTCGATATCAATTTTCGGGACAATCTGGCGGAATACAATTTTGTGAAATCCTCGGGTCTGTTGACACTTGATGGCGGTGGCATGGTGCAGTGGTTGCCGCGCAAAGAGTTTGCCTATAACGGCAGCGCAAAAGCGTCGCTCGAAGCCCCCCTGCTGTTTGCGGCAATCCTGCCGCTCGGTCGCCCGACGCTGGACGGGCGCGTGCAGATTGACTACAAAGGCAGCTGGTAAATGAGCATCGTCGCTGGACGTGAAAAAAGCACCAGGCCCGATGAAGTAATGTCGACGCTACATGTCCCGGTTGCCCCCGCAATCAATACATCACCCAACATCACAATCAACCCGGCGCCAAAATACCACGCGCCATGGTGGCTTAAAGGCGGGCATCTCCAAACCATTTATCCGCCACTTTCAGCCCGTCGCCCGATGATTAAATATAAGCGTGAGCGCTGGGAAACAACTCCAAACGGCAAGCCAGACGGGGACTTCATAGATATTGACCGGCTCATTGAAACGCCGAATACCGCCGGTTCATCAAGCGCCAAAAAAGCGCCGATGCTGGTGGTGTTCCACGGCCTGGAAGGCTCATCCAACAGCATCTATGCGCTCAATTTAATGGCCGCCGCAAGACAACGCGGATGGCGCGGGATGGTGCCACATTTTCGCGGTTGTAGCGGCGAAATTAACCGGCTGCCGCGCGCCTACCATTCGGGCGATTCAACAGAAATAGACTGGATTTTGCGCCGGATCAAAGCCGAAGCGCCCGATCAGCCGGTGTATGTCGCCGCTATTTCGCTCGGTGGCAATGCATCCCTGAAATGGCTGGGCGAACAAGGTGCTGCGGCGGGTGACATTGTGCAAGCGCTGGCGGCAATATCAGCGCCCGTGGATTTATCGGCCTCGGGTCACGCGTTGGATCAGGGCTTCTGCAAGCTTTACACAAAGGTGTTTTTATCGACGATGAAACAAACCGCACTCAAAAAATTGGTCTTGCATCCCGGCATTTTTAAGCAATCAATTGTCGAAGCAGCACAATCACTGCACGCCTTTGATGATGAAGTGACCGCGCCCTTGCATGGTTTCCGCGATGCGGATGATTATTGGTCGCGGGCCTCGGCCAAGCCTGGCCTGATGAATATTCAGGTGCCGACCTTGCTCGTCAATGCGCAAAATGATCCCTTCCTGCCCGCCTCATCCCTGCCCACAAAAAGCGAAGTATCGCCCCACGTCACGCTGGATTTTCCGCTCGATGGCGGCCATGTGGGATTTCTGTCCGCACCGTTTCCAGGCAATGGCGGCTGGATGCCACAGCGCGTATTTCATTTTTTTGAGCATGGCAAATAGCTGAATCAATGCGACCGGTCTTACTTTTGCCGGCCGAAACTGTCAACCTGTTCGGGCCAATCGGTGAATTGCTATCCCCCAAAGACGGTATTCCCAACCCCCACCCTAAATATGCAACAATAAATTTTTGCATGACGGCCATCTGCGCGCAACTTGCGGATGGCCCGCATTTTGTTCGAAAAAATGACGGACTGAAGCCACACAAGGCGAAGTTGTAAAGGTTTCGCCCGCTATAAAATCAAGAACACAGATAAATTCAAAAAAAGCGCGCATTGCCTTGATCCTGCAAAAGCGCGGGAGGGAAAAAACAAGAAAGTGAGAAACGTGCGATGAAGTTCACGCTTAACCCACGCGTCATTTGGTCATCCTATTTTTCGTCGGTCAACGCGGCCATCAGGGCCGGACTGGGGATGCTGATCGTGTTAATTTTTGTGGCGAACTATGTTCGTGACGAGCCACTGGATCTGTTTACACGCCTCGAATCGCTTGCTTACGACGCAAGGCTGCGCGCGACCATGCCGGAGAAAATCGATCCGCGTATTGTCATTATTGATATTGATGAAAAAAGTCTGGCCACTGAAGGCCGCTGGCCGTGGGGACGCGACAAAATGGCGGCAATCGTTCGCCAATCTTTTGACACCTACAAAGTAAAAGTCCTCGGTTTCGACGTTATTTTTGCAGAGCCGGACATCAGCTCAGGACTGGCCGGACTGGAGGCACTGGGCAAGGCAGAACTGCAAGCGGACAGCGCCTTCCAGCAGCAGCTGGTTGCCCTGCGTCAGAAACTGAACTACGACCAGCAATTTGCCGATGAAATAAAAAAACATTCTGTAGTGCTGTCATTTTCAGGCCAAAACAATTTTCAGGAGGCCAGTAATGATCTAGGCTTGGCCTCATTGCCGCCGCCTGTTTTTGAAGCGCAGGCGTTCAAACGCCCGCCCGAAACATTGGTCATCAACGGCTACAGCGGCAACCTTACCGAGTTCCAGGACAAGGCCGCGGCGACCGGACACATATTGCCGATGCTCGATTTTGACGGTGTGCTGCGGCGGATACCGATGTTTGTGAAATACAAAAACGATTTTTACGAATCCATGTCTGCGGCCGTATATCGCACCTATCTCGATAACGCACCGGTTAAAGTCAGCATCCGCGATGATGAGGGTGATAAGAAGACCAAGTTCAAATACACCCAGATCGGCAACACGTTGATTCCACTGGATGAAGACGGCGCGGCACTGGTGCCGTATCGCGGCAACAGCCCGATGTTTCGCTACATCTCTGCCACCGATGTGATTCGCGGCAAACTAAATGCTGGCGAGCTTGACGGAAAAATTGCGCTGGTCGGCACGACCGCGCAAGGCCTGTTTGATTTGCGCAACACGCCCGTCAGCAGCATTTATCCCGGGGTTGAAGTCCATGCAAATATGATCTCCGGCTACCTGGACAGTTCAATCAAACAGTTACCGCCGTTTCAGATTCTGGTCAAGGTGTTGATCATTTTGGTGATTGGCTTGCCGCTGGCCTTTGCGCTGGTCAAGCTCAACCCTGTATGGTCAACGACGACGGTAGTTGCCGCCATCGTTCTGGTGCTTGTCATCAATCTTTACTGGTGGCATGCAAACTATGTCCTGCCACTGGCAATTCCGGTGCTCATGATTGGCACGCTGTATCTGTTCAATATGGCTTATGGTTTTTTTATCGAGGCGCGCTCCAAACGCCAGATCACCGGCATCTTTGGAACTTATGTGCCGAAAGAGCTGGTCGAGGAAATGGCTAAAAATCCGGCTAACTACACGACCCAGGGCGAGAGCCGGGAAATGACGGTGCTGTTCTCGGACATTCGCAATTTCACATCAATTTCGGAAGGGCTGTCCGCACAAGAATTGACCGCGATGATGAACAACTATCTGACGGTGATGACACAAACTATTCAAAGCGATCGCGGCACCATCGACAAATATATTGGCGACGCCATCATGGCGTTCTGGGGCGCGCCGGTACTCGACCATCAGCACGCGGAACATGCGCTTAATTCCGCACTTGCCATGCAAAATCGCATCAAGGAAATCGGCCCGGAATACATTAAACGCGGCTGGCCAAAACTTGAAATGGGCGTGGGGCTTAATTGCGGCGTCATGAATGTGGGCGACATGGGGTCGAGCTTTCGCCGCGCCTATACCGTGATGGGCGATGCTGTAAACCTGGCGTCGCGACTGGAAGGCCTTACCAAGGAATACGGTGTCGGTATTCTAGTGTCAGAAAACATCGTTACAGCAGCACCCGCGATTGTCTATCGCGAGCTGGACCGGGTTCGCGTCAAAGGCAAGCTTGAACCCATCGGCATTTACGAGCCGGTCGGTAAAAAAGATGAACTGAGTGCCGAAGTTATCGACCAGATCGATCGCTTCCATCGCGCGCTTGAGCACTACCGCGGCCAACGATGGGCCGAGGCCGAGGCACTACTTTCCGCCCTCACCCACGCCGAGCCCAAGCGCAAAGCGTATCGCGTGTTCTTAACCCGTGTAGCTGAATTACGCGCGCAGCCTCCCGGGCAAAATTGGGATGGGGTGTTTACGTTTTCGACCAAGTAAGCGTCGTGTAGCGGTTCCGTTATTTGGCGTGTACCCGCAGCGCCCAAGTTTGTAAGGCAGTTGCGTCAGGCCCGGCTAGCCATGATGAGTCGTGACCAGATTCAACAAATCAGACCGTATAAAAATCTTGATCTGATCTAAATGTTGCAACGCAACATAACAAGCCCATAATCAATGACTGGGGTTCCTGATCTCATCTGGCATAAACCCATAAAACGTTCCATCACTGAAAGCTGCTTTATGAAACCCATTCAAAATGTGCTGGTGCTGCAAGGCGGTGGCGCGCTTGGCGCATATCAGGGCGGCACCTATGAGGGCTTGACTCGGCACGGGATAAATATCGATTGGGTGGTGGGCACTTCAATCGGCGCCATTAACGGCGCGCTCATCGCGGGCAATCGGCCTGCAGATCGTGTCGAAAAACTACATGCATTCTGGAAACGAGTCGCCCGCGACTCGCCAACTATTTTTCCGTTTTTTTCGACTGCTGAGTGGCTGCGACCCTGGAGCAATGCAAGCAGGCTATGGGATACCTTATCCAACGGCGTGCCGGGCTTTTTTACACCGCGCGCCAACAGCACCTGGAATATCAATAAACGTGGCCCCAGCGTTCAGGCGAGTTTTTACGACACCAGCTCGCTCGAAGCGACCCTGAATGAGCTGGTTGATTTCAAATATCTGAACGCCGGCCAGGTGCGTCTCACTGTTTCTGCGGTGAATATCGCGACCGGCGAACTCAGAAAATTCGATAACACGGTTGAGAAAATCACCGCAAAGCACATCATGGCGAGCGCTGCGCTGCCGCCGGGCTTTCCGCCGGTCGAAATTAACGGCGCAGACTATTGGGATGGGGGCATTTATTCCAATACGCCGCTCGACATCGTACTCGACGATCAGGATCGCCAAAATACCTTGTGCTTTATGGTTGACCTTTGGGATCCGAGCGAGACAGTGCCTGCCTCGATTGCCGAAGCGATTACGCGGCAGAAAGATATTCAATACGCTAGCCGTTCAAAAGAACATCTTGAAGACCATGAACGTATGCAGAATTTGCGCCGCGCGGTGCAAATCCTGGTTGAAAAATTGCCCGTCAAAGAACGGAACTCTGCGGCAACAAAGCAACTCGTACAGCTAGGCTGTAGCAGCACGATCAATATTGTCCGGCTTGTCATGAAAGCGTTACCTAGTGACGACCAAAATAAGGATATTGATTTTGCGACCTCGACGATTGAGACTCGATGGCAGGCCGGTTTGAAAGATATTGATCGGGCTTTCAGGCAAAAGAATTGGCTCAAATTGCCGCCCTCGCATGTGGGCATGGTGGTGCACGAATTGAAGCAGAAATAAATCGCTGAATTATTGAAAAAATCACGGGAATAAATCATGACTGAAAACGAAATCCGCGCAGGCGCATTCGCGATGCCCTTTGACAATCCATCGTATCCTGTCGGTCCTTATCGGTTTGTGGATCGCGAATACCTGATCTTCACTTACCGAACCGATCCTGCATTGCTCGAAAAACTGATACCCGCGCCACTGAAACTGGCCGAACCGGTGGTGAAATATGAATTCATCAACATGCCGGATTCGACCGGGTTTGGGCATTACTGTGAATCGGGCCAAGTGATCCCGGTAACGTTCAATGGCGTGCCGGGGAGTTATGTTTTGTCGATGTATCTCAACGATCAGCCACCGATTGCCGGCGGGCGCGAGCTATGGGGATTCCCTAAAAAATTTGGTGAGCCGGAATTACGCGTGCACAAAGACACCATGATGGGCACGCTTGATTACAGCGATTTTCGGGTGGCGACGGGCACCATGGGATTTAAGCATAAAGCGCTCGATGCCGCACCAATCGCAAAATCTTTGGGCACGCCCACTTTTCTCCTCAAGATTATTCCCCACGTAGACGGCAAACCGCGCATTTGCGAACTGGTGCGTTATAGCCTGACTGAGATTCAGGTCAAAGGCGCGTGGAGTGGGCCCGGCGCACTTGTTCTGCATGACCATGCGTTAGCACCAGTCGCGGATCTACCTGTTTGGGAAATACTTTCCACCGTGCATATCATTGCCGATCTCACCCTACCCTTGGGCGAAGTCGTGCACGATTACCTAGCAAAATAAATTCAAACCCCAAAAGGAAATCATCATGCAACTCAAAGACAAAGTCGCCATCATCACCGGTGCGGCCAGCGGCATCGGCAAAGAAATCGCCATTGAATTCGCACGCGAAGGGGCCAAGGTTTGTATCGCCGATCTGGCACTTGATGCTGCCACCGCGACCGCCGATGAAATCAACACTTCTGGCGGCACTGCGATGGCCGTCGCCATGAATGTGACCGACGAGGCGCAGGTTGATAAAGGCGTGGCCGACACAATAGCCAAATTCGGTGGCGTCGATATTTTGATCAGCAACGCCGGCATTCAAATCATTAGCCCGATTGTCGATTTCAAATTTGAGGACTGGAAGCGCATGCTGGCCATTCACATGGACGGCGCGTTCCTCACCACCCGCGCCTGTATGCGCGCGATGGTCAAAGCGGGCAACGGCGGCACGATTTTATACATGGGCTCCGTCCATTCGCACGAAGCGTCGCCCCTCAAATCCGCTTATGTTGCCGCCAAGCACGGCCTGCTCGGCCTCGCCAAAGTCGTTGCCAAGGAAGGTGCTAAAGATAAAATACGCGCCAACGTCATTTGCCCTGGTTTCGTACGCACACCGTTGGTGGATAAACAAATTCCCGAACAGGCCAAGTCGCTCGGCATATCAGAAGCCGATGTGATTAAAAACGTGATGCTTAAAGAAACTGTCGATGGCGAATTCACCACCGTGCAGGATGTGGCCGGTCTTGCCATTTTCCTGGCCGCGTTCCCGACCAATGCATTGACCGGTCAATCGATTACGGTGAGCCATGGCTGGCATATGCAGTAACACGGGCAGTAGCGCGGCGGAAGAAAAAGTCTTCTATTGACGGGCTATTACAGATAGAAATGCTCCAAACACCGCTCTGGGAGCGGTGTTTGAATGGTGTTTTTAAAAGAAACAGTCTAAATCGATATCAGCAATATCGCATTTGAAGATAAGAGCAACTGTCTTCAAATAGCCGCTGTTTTGCCCAGTTTGAACGCAGGTGTGGTCGCATCCACGTTCTTATAATGCCAATGCGTTTCGTGTTCAATCATCGCAGTCAAAACCGTCAACAGTTTGCGCACACACGCCACCAGCGCATCAACATACGGGGCAATGCCTGGTGGTTCCGGGTTGGCGTTGCGCGCGCCTTGAATTTCTCACCCAATATTCTACGTTTTGTTCCGCTCATCGTGCATTTCCTTGTGGCTCGGACTACCACTTAAATTACCGTCTCTAATTTGGGGACCACGTTAACCTTCGTTCGCATTGTTTGCATCACAGCCACGTTAAATCCGTATTGGCGAGTGATTGAAGTTTTAGAAAAGCAATGAAGTCTGTTCGACAATGTTGAATGATTAAATCTTTCGCTGTTTGAGCCGTTCTATTTCAGCTAATACATCTTCAGGGTTGGTGGATAGCTCCAAGTCTGCTACCTCAAGCGGGTCAGCGCACTCAATACCCAATTTATCTTGAATCGCGTGGAGCATTTTGATTACCCGCGTCAGCTCAACTTCGGTGAGCAACCCGACATGCAAATCCAAATCAGCCCTTCGGTCCGCTTCTTCGCTCAAACGATTTTGGCTAATCAGCACAAAAGTAGACAGAAAAATGGCTTCCAGCGATACGATCATTGTCAGCAAGCCATAGGGAAACGGGTCAAAGACTTTCGCGCCTAACCACCCCGTATTAAATAGTATCCAAACGCTGAACCATAGGACGTGAAGATATACGAATGACATCCGGCCTGACAGCCCCGTGATGTAGTCAGCGATTTTATCTTGCAACCCTCGGTCGCGAGAGGAGTGTGCGCGCATCCGCAATATGGTTCTTATATTGCGCTCCACCACATCGGAAAGGACGGGATTATCCGGCGCGTCTTCCCATAACGTTATGTGCGGTTTGTCTGATGTGTTTGGGGTGGATGATATCGGTAGCTTAGACATTAGCGTGCGCTTAAAAATAAAGCATCATATCTGTTTCCACCCTAACGTAAAGCGAACTCAAAAAATTATGAGCTGGTGACGGCCCGCTAAAACAAACACCATTATTTATTATTTTCACACAGCCAGCATAGCCGCAAAAACAGTGGCCGTAGCCGCCGTAGCCGGGGTCCGCGTAGCCGGGGCCGTGTACGAGAAGCCCTGGTCAGGTTTTGCCTCTCAGCTAACCCGCCGATCCATCGAATCATATGGTTATGGCCCGTCCTCTACTAATCGAATTCCCCGGCGCGGTTTACCGCGTCACCTCACGTGGCGACCAGCGCGAAGCCATCCACGAAGATCGAGCATCGCCATGCCTTGCTGACCGTAACCGCGCAGGCAACCGAGCGCTTCGATGCCGCCATTCTCGCCAACTGCCTGATGGACAACCACTATCATTTGGTCATCCATGCTGGAGCAGTTATAACACCCACACTGGTAATGCAACCTCATCAGTTTGGCTCGATACACCCGCAGTGCATGGCTATCTGCTCGGTCGTGATGCTGCCACGGAAGCCGACTGGCGCCGAGCTGGGTCGCGCTACGCGGCGCTGATGGCGGCGGGCAGGGGCTTCAACCTGTGGGATGAAGCACGGTCACAGCAAATTTACTTGGGTGATGCAGAATTCATCGAGCGTACGCTAGCGCTGATTAGAAAAGACACGGGTCCTGCAAAAGATATCCCCCGCACCCAACGATCTGCGCAGGCTAAGCCGATCGACTATTATCTTAAACAAAACAAAGAGCGGGACGGCGGTATTCACGACGCAGTACCAGATAGCCACGCCGCCCCAAACACCGCGCTGGCAGCGGCCTTTGGCGCAACGATTTATTTCATTTCCACCTTCGTTAAATTATCGTCTGAGTTTCTGTCAATCCGCTTGTTATACGGATCAACACCGACGAATTTTGGTAGCGCATCCACCACCAGCGAAATCACCTGCTTGCCTGATTTCATATTGCGGCGCTCCAGCAGCAATACCGATTCCCGCGTGTAGCCTTTCTTTCCCGGTTCGTCGGTGAAGACGCCGATATCGAACGGCTCGTCCAATGCGGCTTCGGCTTCTTTGCCTTTGCCGTCGGCATAAAGTTTTTTGCCGTCGACCGTAAAGCTCACATCAAATTTACCGTCCGCCCGTTTTGCAGCGGTGGCGTCCGTCGCCTTCATGTCATAGAGCGTGATGTTCTCAAACAGATCCGTGATGAGTAGTTCGTGTTGCGGCCCGGCCTCGGCGCGCAATAGGCGAATGAAATCAGTGGATGAGGGGTACGGCGCCGCCTTGAACGCGAACTCGGCCAGCAGCTTTTGCAGCGCGCGATTAACCACTTCCTCGCCCGCCACTTCTTTTAGCCAGTACATAGCCAGCGCGCCTTTCTCGTAGTGAATGTAGTTTTGATTCTCCACGCGTACTAGCGGCAATTCCTCAATCACTTCACCGCCACGGCTGCGCAGATAGCGATCCAATTCGCCTTTCAAAAACTTGCGAATTTGCTCTTTGCCGTAGAGCTTTTCCATCACCAGCAACGCAGAATATTGCGCGAAGCTTTCTGACAGCAGCGTCATGCCCTGCTTCTCCGCACCCACAATTTGATGTCCCCACCATTGATGACCAATTTCATGCGCGGTCACATAGGTGACCAGATCAATTTTTTCGTCGCTCTTGGATTCATCGAAATTCTGGATAAAGCCAATGCCTTCGGAGTAGGGAACCGTGTTCGCAAAAGACTGGGCAAACTTCTCGTAGGCTGGGAATTCGAGAATCCTCGCCTGACGAAACTGAAACGGCGAAAATTTTTCATTGAACACATCGAGCGATGCTTTCATCGCATCCAGCATGCGCTGCACATTGTGCGCATGCGGCGGATAGTAATAAACCGCAAGATCGACCGGCTTGCCGTCTTTACTTTTCCACACATCGCGCTTTTCGGCATAGCGCGCAGACTGCATTGAAAAGAAATGCATGATCGGCGCTTCGCTGCGCGTGACGAGGGTGCGGCGATTGCCCTCAACGCGGTCGCTGACAACATAGCCGGGCGCCACCGGGATTTGATCCGCGTCGGTGGTCACGGTTAGCGATGCATTGACCCAATCACTGTCCTCACGCAAATACTGAGTGGCATTCGCGGTTTGATCTTCCAGTTTTGCGAGGCGCAGCTCGGACGGCAATCCGTATTTACGACGTTTGCTGCGATCTTGCAACAGCATGTCGCGCCCCATCCCGATCATCGGTGTTACCGACGAGTTATCGAGGAATGTGCCGTTATCAACAATCCTCGTCAGTGGGCGACTATTCGGAAATCCGCGCTCTTCCAGCAAGGTGGTGAAGCGCACGACTCGTTTCTCGCCAGGCTGCATGGGCGTCGCAAACTGGTAGATGCGATAGTCGAAATCCTTATATTCTTTCTGCATCACAGCGCCCTCCACCTCGAGGGTTTGCATTTTTAACGGCGACGCCCAGCGGACATGAACGGCGGGCACGGGTGCGGTGGTACGATTTTCAATGGTGTAAGTGCCCTTGGTGAGCGCGCGCGCTCGTTTTGGAAACAACTCAACATCGAGCACCACATCGGTTATTTTGGGTTGCGGAAGTTTTTCAAATGGCAGCAATTCTTTTTCATAGTTGGCCTGCAATTGTTCACGTTGCGGCTGGGTTTGATAGTCGTTCAAGACGTTGGTGTTGTAGAAAATAAATCCACCAATTCCCGCCCACGCCAATGCGGCTGCACCAAAAATCACGCCAGGTGATCCGACAAATCGGCTGCGCAACCTTGCGAAGCGTGGGGCCAGACGGGTCTCCGCACCGCGGCGCCACATCAAATGCGTGGCGACCAGCAACATCAGCGCGAACGCGAGCCAATACGCGTGGAACCATGCACGCCCAACCCAGAAACGGCCCATGCCATTCATGTCGGACAGCGGCACCCCCGATTCGCCGCCGAAGTTGTAGAGATTATGTTCAAAGCCGATAGTGCTCATGGTGACACTTGCCACGACGTAAATCAGCATCACCGCCCAGCCCATAAATTTATGGGGCACCAGCGCCTGCACAAACACCGCGAGCGCGGCCAGCTGCACCGCAGTTATCAATCCCGGCAGCACAAACCAGAGCAAGTACGCAGACAAGCTCACACCGGTATAGCCATGGAACAACTGGAACAAGATTGCGGTTAACGCGGCGACCAGATAGCTCGCCAGTAATACCAGCGTGATCGCCAATATTTTAGGGATCACAAACGCCCAATCTGGCGCCGCGGTGGCATCGACAATTTCGTGAATACGTCGCTCGCGATCACGCCATACCAACTCGCCCGCGTAATAAATCGCAATAATGATGGGCACGATCGTGAACGCACCCTGCAGCACTTCGACCATCGCGCGTGTGACCGGAAAATACGTCGTGCCGCGAAACTCGATCGTGGCCGCCATGCCACCAAAGGCGTTGAATACGCCGATGGCGAGCAATACAAAAAACGCCGGACTCTTGAATACAAAGCCCATGTCGAACCGGGTAAGCGCTAAAAATTGTTGCCAACGGGTGCTGCGACTGGCATCGGTTGCCGCCAGCGGTTTGATACTCGGCGCAATATCAATCTTTTCTGATTTTTGCCTTCTTCCAGCGGCCTTGGTCTCGTCATTTAAACCAGTCGCATTTTTTGCACTTTTCGCACCCTTAGTCTCAAAGCGAAAGATGGAAAAGGCGAGTGCAAACAATGCCAGCGCCACGCCCAACCAAATCAATCGGTTGTAAAGCAGCAACCCCGACATGGTGGGCAGCATCGTGTTGCGATCCGATGCGGTCCAGTATTTGGTGACTTGATTCAATGCGCCAATCGCAAATGGATCGGCAAGCGCTGAAATCGTATCAAAAGCAGGGTCACGCAGCAACACCCGGGAGGTGATGAACAGCACCAGAAATGCGATCACGCCAACATACGTCCACATCATCGAGCGCGTCGCAGTCGCGAGCGAGAAAAATCCTGCCCCCATCACTAAAATAGTGGGCAATCCAAAAAGAAACAGCGCGTACAGATAATGGCTGATGACGAGCGGGCCCAATTTTTCCTGATCCAGCCACGGCATCCATGAGCCGATGAGTATCGCCAGCGGCACGCTTGCCATCACCAAAAAGGCCACCAGAATTGCGCCGATAAAGCGCCCCACGAGGTAATCAAATTTGGTCACCTGAGTGGCGCGCAAAATCGGCGCAAAGCCGGTTTCATCGTCGCGAATGACCACGTTGGCGACAAATGCGGTGACCACAAACAGCGCGAATACATTCATGATCGCGAGCGTTTGCAAAATCGCAAACGGCGAATTGACGTTCACGTTGCCACGTCCACCGATTTGAATCTGGTCGACCGTGACCGACCCGAAGGCCAGCAAAAAGAAAATAAGAAAGCCGACGATGAACAGTGGCGAGCGGAGTTGATAGCGTATCTCGAACGCGGCGATTTTGGTTAGCATGTCGCCACCTACACCGATGCCGATGGCGATGGCGATGAATTGGCGAGCGGCGCACGTCTGGTGGCGGCCAGGGTCGCAAAATAAAGATCTTCCAGCCCGCCTTCAATGGCCTCAAAGCCGACTTCTGGCGCAGTGTTTGCGGCAACGTGAATCAGCGTTTCGCCGCCGCGCAAACGGGTCGAGATCACATTCATGCGCGATTGATAATCGGCGAGCGCGGCCTTGGGAATGGTGCGCCGCCACACCAGACCCGACAGGTTTTTCACCAACTCATGCGGCGAACCGGTTTGCACGATTTTGCCATTCACAATAATCGCCATGCGTGCGCAGAGATCGGTCACATCTTCCACAATATGGGTGGATAAAATCACCACCACGTTTTCGCCAATTTCAGAGAGCAGGTTATTGAAACGGTTGCGCTCCTCAGGATCGAGCCCCGCCGTCGGTTCATCGACGATGATGAGTGATGGGTTGCCGATCAAGGCCTGCGCGATGCCAAATCGTTGTCGCATACCGCCTGAAAAACCGGCCACCGCTTTTTTCCGTACCGACCAGAGATTCACCTGATTCAGTAACGTCTCGACCGTATCTTTTCGCTCACCGCTGTTGCCGACACCTTTTAGTACCGCCAGGTGATCGAGCAAATCGAGTGCCGATACACGCGGATAAACCCCAAAATCCTGCGGCAGATAGCCGAGCGTGGCGCGCAATTTTTCCGGCTCCTTCACCACATCAACATCCCCAAACTGGATCGTGCCCTCGCTGGGCGTTTGCAGTGTGGCAATGCAACGCATCAGCGTCGATTTGCCTGCGCCATTCGGCCCCAGCAGTCCAAACATGCCTTTTGGAATATCCAGCGTGGCGTTATCAAGCGCCCTCGTACCATTAGCGTAAATGTGGGTGACACCGGTGAGTCGCAGCATAGGATTCCCTGACGTTGTGTAGACGTGAATGAGGAGGATCGATCACAAGCACGCCACAAAACTCGTGCTCAAGTCGCCCAATCGTTAACCACCATCATTGAACCGCACCGGCAAATCAAACACAAAGCAGGTGCGACAAAACGCAGAAAAGTCGCGTTATGAAGCCAATCGAGGGGATAGAACCAGCTCTGGGTTGACCTCAATCTCCTTCAATTGGCAAATAGAGAGCGCAAGACTCGACTTGCGAGCCATTCGAATTTCTAAACCCATGTACCAGAGCGGCGTTCAGAGCAAAAACGCCTGTAACCGGCCGTCCTATTTAGAGTTATTAACAACTAAAGCCCAATATTTAGATGGTGATGGTGATGGCGATTGTTTTAGTATTCGCGCCCTTGGATCCGCGAACCTGCGCGTTCGCGGAGCTATCCTTAAACCGCACATTTGCGATCACCACCAACGTCTGATTGAATTGATATGGCCGTGAGTCATTTCAATTTCGCGATGCAGTTGGCTAGACAACATCGCGAGCTGCCACGCCGGTCAAAAATCAGCGCGAAGTGAGAGCTGATCGCTGCGCGGTGCCTGATAGGTGTACTGATCGCCGAGTAACGTTTTACCGGGGCTGATAGACGTTACTTTTTGCTGATCAAATAGATTGAAAACATTGACCGGAAGCTTCAATGCCTTAAATCCATCTGCCAAGTCGCGGAATGTATACGACGCACCCAAATCCGCATTGTTGTAAGCCGCTAATTTGTAATACTCATCGTTGTTTGGCTTGGCAGCGTCATATTCAGACTGGTAATTTTCGCCAGTTCGTTTGTAAATAATCGAGCTCGACCACGGACCCCGCGTGTACAGGCCACTTGGGTCAGGTCTAGCTAAATAGCACTCCGAACCACCTCGCATTAACCTTTGCAACGGCATAATGATAGAAGTCGAGAATTGTATCTCTTCATGGCTCCCCCTCGCACGCTCGATTCATCGCGAATGTCGGTTAGAAAACGCGGGTTTTAGAAGTTCCCATTTATAGGCGGGCTAAATCAGGATGCGGCTCACCATCAAAACCGTTTCCACAACCGCGCAAAATAGGACGCACCATTCAGACCAAATTGCACGCTGTCGTAAATAAATCCGTTATCCGTTTCATTCGGATCTTGCTTGCTTGGCTTCACGTTAAAAATATTATTTCCGCCAATCGTTAGCTTCGTGTTTTTATCGAAGCTATACGTGACACTCAAATCAGCCGATGTTTTTGGCTCGTAGCGTGCATTGGGTATGCCATCCGGGCCTGCGCTGCCCGTGAATGTGCCCAAGGTCTGCGCACCGAAGTGAATAATCTTTAAGTCGGTTGAGATCGGGCCGGTGGCATATTCAAAACCCAGTGTCGCCTTGCTGCGTGGCCCGCCTTGCTCAATAAACAAGCGCTCACGTTCAGACAACAATACATCCTCAAAGCCGCGCAGGGACGGCGGTGCCTTGATGCTCGTCACATCGGTTTTGCTGTAGTTCATCGCCAGAAATGTAGTCAGCTTACCCGGCCCGACATCTGCTTTGTTCGATACGGTCAAATCAACACCTTGCGTTTTCGTATTGACTGAATTCACAAAAAACTGCGCCTGGCCGACACCCAGTGCAGCCAGAGTTGCGCCGAGCGCCGGATAATTGTCAGCGTCAAATCGGCCCGATAAAACAATGCGATCGTTGATATTAATGCGATACAAATCAGCCGTGATTGCAGTTGATGAAACCGGATTCCACGTAAAACCCAAGGTGTAGTTCTTGGATTTTTCTTCTTTCAGTTTCGGGATGCCCGCCGCGTTCGCAATCGCGCCGCCGTTCGGTGCGAGCACCACATCCTGCGGTTTGCCGCTGATGAAATCGGTGAAGGTGGAAGAAAAATAAACCTGCTGCAACGACGGCGCACGAAAACCCGTGCTGGCCGACGAGCGCAGCAAAAATTGTTCGTTGATTTTGTACGAACCGGCGAGCTTGCCGGTCACGGTGGAACCAAAGTCGCTGAATTTCTCCGCGCGTAACGCGGTCTGGATTTTGAACGCGGCCGTGATGTCAGTTTCCACATCCAGATAGCCGGCGATGCTGTTGCGTTTGCGATCAGTGGCATCGCCTGGTTGGAATCCCGGGAAGCCTTGGCTGCCTGCGTTGCCGCCCACGCCCACACCGTCGGCGTCAATATACGAACCGGGCTCACCGGCGAAGATTTTGTAATTCTCGCGACGATATTCCGCGCCGAACGCGATATTCATGCCGTTCGCGATGTTTGGAAAGAAGCGGTTCATATCGAAGTTGGTTGTTAACTGGTCGAACGAAAATCCACCCGCGTCAAATTTGCTGGCGCTGGTACCGCGACCACCGTTGAGCAAATCACGATTAGCGATGGATGCGTTGATCGTGTTGCTGATGTTGTAATCAAGCTTGTTGTAGCCGTAGGTTTGCGAGAGATCGGCATTCCAGTCGCCCAACTGTCCGCGATGGCCAACCGTCAAATAACGATCTGTGATGTCGCCGTTGATGAACGGGACAAATCCGTTTGGATATTGCGCAGCAGAATTGCGTGAAGGAATGTCGTCTGAGCCCACACCGCCGCGCGCGAATGCGGCGGAGGATGCATCGCGAGTCTGCGTGCCGAGCGTGAAATAGAATTTGCCAACATTACTGGTCGGTACTTCACCGTTCAAATACACCGTTGCGTTTTTGGCTTTGGTGTCGCCGATGATGCGCGGGTTATCGGCTTCAGCACGGTTGGAGCGGCCACGATCGACATATTCCGCCGTAACGCCGATCACACCTTTTTCACCTACCTGAAACCCGCAATATCCTGAGGCCAAATAATTCTTTCCGTCGCCCATGGAGTATTGGCTATAGCCCGCCACTGCTTCGCAGCCGAGGCGTTTTTTAAGACCAATATCAATCACGCCTGCAATCGCATCCGAGCCGTATTGTGCGGCGGCACCATCGCGCAACACTTGCACATTCTCAATCGCCATCAACGGAATCGCGTTCATGTCGGTGCCAGTATTGCCACGGTTGCGCGCACCGAATAAATTCACCAGTGCCGTGGTGTGGCGGCGCTTGCCATTCACCAATACGAGTGTTTGATCCGAGCCCAAGCCGCGCAGCGCGGCGGAATCCACCAAATCCGCGCCATCTGCGCCGGTTTGGCGGGTGGAATTAAACGATGGCGAAATGTATTGAAGCGTTTGGCCCAGATCAAACTGCCCGCCTTGCTCGCTCACTTTCGCTAAGGGAATAAAATCGACGGGCACCACGGTGTCAGTGGCGGAGGCATTCGCGCGCCGTGAACCGACGATGGTCACGGTATCAAGGACAGCAGCTTCATCTCTCTTTTTTGCCACCTCTGTTGTCGGTGCCGTTGCTGATGGCGGACTAGTTTGTGCCAACGCCGACGTGGCGGTGAGTACTGCAACTGCCGGTATCGAAGCCGCACCGTATAGACTCACCAAAACAGCGCGTCGTAAGATAGAAAGTCTCAGGATAGAAACATTGGTCATGCGATTTCCCCGTGTGATGAAAAATTCTTTTTTGGATGTAGTTTTCCAGCTTGCGTTGCTTCGTATGCATTCTGTTGCGCTGTGATGTTTAAGGCTATCCAAATCATTGTTGTTGTGATTAAGTTTATCAAGCATTATCGACAATCGCCGCGAATGGCACGATCTTTACTATTTATTTTTTCGTCGGTTGCATTTAAACAAAACAGCCTATGCAAAACAGCCAAGAAGTTTGCCATCGCCAAGCTCATTTTTACCCAGCAGTTGACGCGTTTTACTGAAGCGCCTGAAGCGCGCAGAAGCGTGAAGCGCGCAGAAGCGCGCATCGGGTCAGGTCTTTCATTATCACATTCCCACTAACCTGCCTCATACTTCTTCACTAACCTGCTTACCGTCGTATAGTGCACATCAAAGTGGTTTGCCACCGCAGCCATCGTGTGGTGACCCGAAAGATAGGCGAGCGCCACCGCATCATCTCGCTCATATGTGTTTGCGTAGTCTGCCAGCTCGCGTGCCAGCGCTCGTCGTTGCGCTCTTGGAATTTCGAGCAAATTTGGCTTTTTTTCAATTTCTGTTTGCATCTTTTTAATAAACGATTCTGAACCGAGGTATATCTGCCCCTGAAGATGAGCCCACACACTGTCTAACCCCTTCCCTTCGTATACGAAGGCAACGTACTTGGTGATTGCCCGCGCACGCTGGGCGGCGAATTGCGATAACAGATAATCGGTTTGAAGCCAGTCGGGTTTTTGCACTCGGCCACAGGTGGCAGCAAAGCTGCTCCACGGCCATTGCTCGAGCCTGCGTACCATTTTCGCTCGAAGCGGATTAAGAACCACGTATCTTGCAAGCTCTAGCAGATAGCTATCTTTCTCGACGAGTATCGCTTTGAAACGACCTTGAAAAACATGGCCTACCCGAGCATGCGAGCGATTGAATAGCTGGGTATAAACACCATTCAACTGACGCATGCCTCTCGATAGATTAGCGTCTGGCGTTTCGATCACAATATGGTAGTGGTTCGTCATCTGGCAGTAGGCGTGGCACACCCAGTTGAACCGCGTGCATACTTGCCCAAGTGTTTCCAGCCACGCGAGACGATCCTCGTCCGAGAGATAAATATCCTCTCGCCCGTCACCACGCGAAGTGACGTGATAGAGAGCGCCGGTGAATTCTAATCTTAGGGGTCTGGCCATGATTCAGCAATCATAACATGTTGAATGCGATAATGAAAGACCTGACCCCCGCTTCATAAGACCTGACCCCAGCTTCATTACGTCGCGATAGACGCTGCCATAAAGCCCGAGTGGATCGAAAAGACGAAGCGGGTCTGCAAACGCATAACCATACGTGTTCGGCCCAGATAACAACCCTATCGGATCACTCTGCACATACCGTCCTAAGCGCGGATCGTAGTCCCTGAAGTAGTTGTAAACAAACGTGACAACCTCAATGTGTTATTCCGGTGGCAATCGATCATTGAAATGTGCATTGAAGTCCACTTGGCGCCTATTGAGCAAGGTCGATTTGTATGCGTAAACAAGAAAGACACCAATGACATACCACCAAATTGGCCCAACAAATATGAAAAAAAGCCATTGATTCCACCCAAAGGGAATGAATGTCAATAATGAAACCGGAAAGTTTACCCAAAAAAGTACAAACCCTCCCCAGCTCCCCTCGAACTTCTGAACGTAAACCCAGAGAGTAATAATCAAATTTGACAGCGCTAACGCGATGCCTAAGCGGCTAATTCCGGACAGCCGCTTCATTTGGATTTGCTCTTACAATTGGGACAACTGGGATCATCCTCTCCAGGATCGGGCATATTATTGAATCCCATCCAAAGATTGATAAGAGCGGATTTGCCAATGCTTGTGCCGCTAGAAGTGGCTCCGCAATTTTGCACAGTCGTTTAAGTGGAAACTCTGGGTTTAA